>Ga0213876_10000017_pt1 | contig 297728 bp, 213 predicted proteins | sample BarmaccomBMRX_R9_FD_160113 | JGI IMG/M metagenome (GOLD analysis project Ga0213876, IMG submission 160113) | Root-associated microbial communities from Barbacenia macrantha in rupestrian grasslands, the National Park of Serra do Cipo, Brazil - RX_R9 | ecosystem: Host-associated > Plants >... | reverse complement strand
GACCGCGACGGACACCTTCGTCTTCCTGACGATGCTGCTCTACGACGGCGAGGCGGCCATCCTCCTCGCCGTCGTGGAGGCGCTCTTCTCCTCGATGCGGATCACGAAGACGCGGCTCACGGTCTTCTTCAACGTGGGGCTGATAGGCTGTTCCAACTTCGCCGCCGTGTGGGCCGGGCGCGCGCTCTTCGGCCAGATCACGGACGCCGCCGCGGGCGAGTTCAAGGCCCGTAGCATCGGCCTTCTCTGCGCGCTGGCGCTGACGCATTACGCGACGAACTCCGTGCTGGCGGCCACGCGCGAGGCGCTCAGGGACTCGAAGTCCGTCTGGCGCACGTGGCGCGAGTCGTACATGTGGATTTCGACTACGACCGTCGCGTCGGCCGCGGCCGCGACGATTGCCGCGAGGCTCATCAGCGCGACGGGCATCTACTCCGTCGTCCTTATCCTGCCCATCGTCGCCGTCGTCGTCTTCGCCTACAAGACCTACCTCAAGAACGTCGAAGCGGCCGAGGCGCAGGCCGAGCAGGCGCGCACCTACGTCAAGGAGCTTTCGCGCTACGTCGAGGAGCAGGAGCGCATCCGGGTGCAGTTCTCGCAGGTCGAGAAGCTCTCGGCCGTCGGCTCGTTGGCGTCGGGAGTCGCGCACGACTTCAACAACTGTCTCGCCGTCATCCGCGGGCGCGCGGAGCTGTTGCTCAAGTACACGGCCGACCCGAAGCTGCGGCGCGGGCTTGAGTTGATAGTGCAGTCGGCGTACGACGGCGCGAAGACGGTCAAGCGCATACAGGACTTCGCCCGCCAGAGGCAGGATCGCGACTTCGAGACCGTCTCGGTGGATCAGCTCCTTTTCGACGTGAGCGAGATCACGCGGCCGCGCTGGAAGGACGAGGCCGAGGCTGCGGGCTCGCAAATCGACTTCGCCGTCTCGAACCGCTCGGGCGCGCACGTGCTCGGCGACGCCTCGGAACTGCGCGACATCCTTGTCAACATGATCTTCAACGCGGTGGACGCGATGGCCGGCGGCGGGCGGCTCACGCTCTCGGCCGAGCAACGCGACGAGAAAGTATTCATCACGGTCGAAGACACGGGCTGCGGCATGAGCCCGGAGGTGCGCGCGCGCGTTTTTGACCCGTTCTTCACGACGAAGGGCGTGGAAGGCATGGGCCTGGGCCTCTCGGTCAGTTACGGCGTCATACGCCGCCACGGCGGGACGATCAAGGTCGAGTCCGAGGTCGGCCGCGGCTCGACCTTCCGCGTCGTCCTCCCGCTCGTGGGCTGCGCGGTGCTCTCGCCCGACGGGGAGGCGCAGGCGGGCGCGCAAGACGTCCCGACTCAGAAGTGCAGAACGACAAAGATGCTCGTGGTGGACGACGAAGAGCCTGTGCGCGAGCTTCTGTGCGACATCCTCGAAGACGAGGGCGTCGAGGTCGCGCTGGCCGCGAGCGGCGCGGAGGCGCTGGCCCGGTTCGAGCAGGGCAAGTTCGACGCGGTGCTGACCGACATCGGGATGCCCGGGATGAACGGCTGGGAGCTGTTGCGTCGCGTGAGCGAGCGCGACCAGCAGGTGGCGCTCGCGGTCATCACCGGCTGGGGTGAACTCGTCAGCACGCACGAAGAGAAGGCCGCGCGCGTCGAGTGGGTACTGACGAAGCCGTTCTCTATGTCGCAAATCTGTGAGATCGCCCAGGAGGTCACGCGCCGCAAGCGGAGCCGCGAGGGCGACCTGCGGGCGACGCTCGTCGCCTAGCGCGAGCCTTTCCTGCAAGCACGCTCAATATAGAAGCGCCGTCACCCCACGTCGGGTGGCGGCGCTTCTTCTTATACCGCCTTGCAAAAAAGAATAAGGCGACTACTCGCTGGGAGCGCGGGCATCCCTGCCCGCAAGCGGGCAAAAGCGCGCTGACCGTCATCCTCTTTCTCTCAACGTCGAGGCATAAAGTCTCACGGCTTTCGCGCTGGCGCGCTCAGGCGGGCAGGGATGCCCGCGCTCCCGGCGAAGAGCCGGCCTTATTCTATCTCGCAAGGCGGTATTATCTGCGCTGTCGGAAAACTGACGCGGGGGCATCGGAAAAGTGACGCGGTGGCCGCGGCCGTCAACTTCCCGACACGCGGAGCGCGCGCAGACCTCAACAAAGCGGTGCTAAATGTGCGCGCGTTCCTCGCCGCGGCGAGGAACGGTTTTCGCAATACCGTGCATCGGGTTTGCTAAAGGAGTGACTCCCGATGCCCCTCAAGACTATGACTGCGGCGAGCGCCGCCTTCCTTTTCCTGCTCACATTCGCCGGGCGCAGCACACGCGCGGCGGACTGCGATCCGGCGCGAGCGATTCGTGCGGGGGACGCGCAGAGGGCCGAGAAGGTTCTGGCGGGCCTCCGACTCTTGCACGAGGCGGCTGGCGCGGGCGACGCCGACGCATACCGCAAACTCACCTCGAAGTTGTACCCAGACCTTTTCGTCAAGGTCGCCGAGGTGCGCGACTGCGAGTTGAGCACTGATCTCTCCACGGCGGTCTTCTTAGCCGAAAAGCTCGGACGCACCTGGGCCGCCGCGGGGGCGGCGACGGCCGACTGCGCCGGCGAAAGGCCGGACATCTACCGGCCACTCTGCTTCGACCTACGGGGCGGCACCGTGCGTCAACTGCTGCTAGCGAAGTCGCGCCTGCACGCGCGTTGGGCCGAGGCGCTGTTAAGAAACAGCAGGGGCGAGGCCGACGCCGACACGGCGCGCGCACTCGCCGAGGCGGAGGCAGCGCGCGCGAACGACCTCCTGATTGCGGAGCGCGTGGTGAAGATGCTGAAGGCCGTCGAAGGGCGCTTCCCACTTTCGCCGGCGGATGCAGACCGCGGGCGACGGCTCGAAGATTTAACGGCCGTCGTTGACCACTCAAGCGTCGAGGTCGCCGACGCACTGAGCGCGGCGGAAGCCCTTCTGGCCTGGATGCCGCGCAGCCCGACCTTCTACCAACTCTCCAACGCGCTCCTCGGATATGCCGACGGGCTCTCGTGGTACGGGAAGGTGCGGCAGTCGAAGAAGCTTGTGGTCTCCGCGAACGGCTTCGCGCCCGACCCGCTCAAGGAGTTGAGGCTCGACACCGATCAGGCCAGCGCCGTCGTCGAGGCCAACTGGCGGTCGGCAGCCAAGTACACGCGCCTCGCAGAACAATCCCTGACGAAGACGGCACCTTGAGGTCATATGACAGCCGGTTCACACGCGCTTCTTCAACAATCGGTCAGCATCACACCAGTCGCCGAGCATGACTTCGGCGACTGTGCCGCTGGCCGTATTCTCGTCGTGGACGACGTCGCGGAGCTGCGCGACCTGTATGCCGAGTACCTCGGCGAACGCTACTCGTGCGTGACGGCGGCCGACGCGCACGAGGCCCTGCGCCGCCTCGCGGCCGAGCCCTTCGCAATCGTCATCTCCGACGTGAGCATGCCGGGGCTGAGCGGCGTCGAGCTGCTGCGTAAAATCAGGGAGCACTTTCAGGATGTCGCGGTCATCATCGTCTCCGGGATCGACCGCACGCAGCGCGTCCTCGACACCATGCGCCTGGGCGCCTCCGACTACCTGCTGAAGCCCTGCGACCTCGGCGTGCTCGAACTCTCGGTCGAGCGCGCCCTGGAGCGGCGGGCGCTGTTGAGGGACGCCCGACGCTACAAGCACGACCTGGAGCGGCGCAACGCGGAACTGGCGCACCAGCAGGCGGAGTTGAAGAGGCTACAGGCGCAGATAGTGCATAACGAGAAGATGGTGAGCCTGGGCCAACTCGCCGCGGGCGTGGCGCACGAACTCAACAACCCCGCCGGATTCATCTACGGGAACATGGAGGTGCTGCGGGAGTGCGCCGCGGGGCTCGAACGTCTGCTCGGCTTCTATGACGGGGCGGCGCTGCCGGCGGCGGTCGCCGACGGGGCCGCGCTCCTCAAACGGGAGATCGATTACGAGAACACGCTCGCCGACCTGCACACGGTTATCGAAGACTGTACGAGCGGGGCGGAGCGCATCCGCGACGTGGTGCAGAACCTGCGCACCTTCTCGCGCCTCGACGAGGCCGAGTTCAAGAAGGTGGACATCCACGAGGGGATCGACTCCACCATCCGCCTGCTCTCGCGCTTCTACGCCTCCGGCCACATCACGCTCCGGCGCAACTATGACGCGTTGCCGCCCGTAGACTGTTTCGCCGGCCAGCTCAACCAGATGTGGATGAATCTGCTCGCTAACGCGGCGCAGGCCGTCGCGGGCGGGGGCGAGGTGTGCGTCTCCACGCGGCTCTGCGGGGACGCGGTACTCGTCTCCGTGAGCGACACCGGCCCCGGCATCGCCGCCGAACACCGCGACCGAATCTTCGAACCCTTCTTTACCACCAAGCCGGTCGGGGAGGGCACGGGGCTCGGGCTCTCCATCACTTACGGGATCGTCGAGCGGCACGGCGGTGAGATCAGCGTCGAGAGCTGCCCCGGCGTCGGCACCACATTCACGGTGGTGCTCCCGGTCAACGCGGGGGCGCGGCGCGGGCACTCAGGCGGTCGTGACGACCTTTAACATTCCGAGAACGGCACAAGGGGATTCTTCCGTCGCATGTCACACAAGATCATGATCGTGGACGACGAGCCGGCAAACCTGCGCCTGCTCGAACGCCTCTTCCGGCGCGACTATCACGTCATCAGCGCCGGTTCCGGCGAGGAGGCGCTCCGCCTCCTCGAACAGCACGACGTTTCGCTCCTCATTACAGACCAGCGGATGCCCGGCATGTCCGGCATCGAGCTTTTGAAGCACACGGCGCCGCTCCGGCCGCACACCGTGCGCATCATCCTCACCGGCTACACGGACGTGACCTCTTTGGTCGAGGCGATCAACTGCGGCCAAGTCTACAAGTACGTCACCAAGCCCTGGAGCAACGACGACCTGCGCCTGACCGTCGGCCGCGCGCTCGAACATTACGAGACCGGCCGCGCACGTCACGAGTTGGCGCAGGCCAACCAGCGGCTCGTCAACCGCATGAAGGAGATGACGCGGGGCTTCCTGCGCGCCATCTCCGACGCGCTGGAGGCCAAGGATGACCACATCCACGGCCATGCGCGGCGCGTGCGCGGCTACGCGGTCACCGTCGGGCGTCGGTTGGGGCTCGACGAAGAGGCGCTCGAACGGCTCTCGGTCGCCGCCTTCCTCCACGACATCGGCAAGATCGGCACGCCCGACAGCATTCTCCTCAAGCCGGGCCCGCTCTCGACCGAGGAGTCCGCCGAGATGCGCCGGCACGCGCGGCGGGGCGCGCGTATGCTGACCGGCATCGCCGGGCTCGAAGACGCGGCCGAAGCCGTGCTCCATCACCACGAGCACTTCGACGGCACGGGCTACCCCGACGGCCTCCGCGGCGAGCAGATACCGCTCACCTCCCGCATTATCCTCGTCGCCGACGCCTACGACGCCATGACCAGCCCGCGCCCGTTCCGCGAGGCTCTCTCGCACGAGGAGGCGGTCGCGCGGCTGGAGGAGAGCGCGGGCACGAGGTTCGACCCGGAGGTCGTGCGCGCCTTCGTCGAGTTCGAGCCTCTGGCGCGCATCCGCCGCGCCGTCGCGGCGACCCCCTCGGCCGACGCGCGCGTGTGCTTCGACGCCTCTAGTTTGAGCTTCGACGAGTTGCGCGAAAGGGTTTCAGTAGACCCGCTGTCCGCCGTGCGAGCCCTGCGCGCGGCCAACGCGGCGGCGGGCGGACTCCGCACGGCCAACCTCGCGGCTGCCTGCACCGCGCTCGGCCCCGTTGGCCTGTGCGAAGCCGTCTCGGGCGGGAACGCCTGGGGGGAGTGCGAGCCCCTTTCGGAGGAGTTGTGGGAGCACTCACTGCGCGCGGCCGAGGCCGCACGGCTCATCGCCGAGCAGACTGGCATCCTCGACCCGGAGGACGCATACGCGCTCGGCCTGCTGCACGACGTGGGTCAGGTACTCCTCGCCTCGCTCTTCCCCGCGACCGCCGCCGTGCTATCGGGGCTCGACGCGGAAGAGCGTGCCGCATACGAGTCGGCCTCCTACGGCGCAGACCACGCGCAGGTCGGGCAGTGGGTGCTGGAAGCCTGCGGCGTGCCGCGCGCGCTTGCCGCGGCCGTGCAGACGCACCACGACGTTGACTGCGCGAACGACCCGGCGGCGCTGCTCCTGCACATAGCCGACTTGGTCGCGCACGCCGACGACCCCTACAAGGTCGCCGCGCTCGACTCCATCTCCACCGAGCGCCTCTACATGCTCCGCCTCAGCCGCCACGACCTCTTCCGCGTCCACGCCCTGACCGGCGACACACTGGAGCGCAGGCTGAACCCGGTCATCTGAGCGCCGGCCGCCCGCCGCGCACGTTCCTTCTGGGAGAGCCGTACCATGCGTCTCGTCAGCCGCGCGTGCCGAATCACCATTCTCGTCGTACTCGCTTCGCTGCCTGCCCGCGCGCAGCACGGCGGTGTATCGGTGACTATGACCGGACAGGTCAGCGCCGTCGCGATGGTTTCCGCCGGCTCGCCCGCGCGGGTGGTGAAGGGCGACGCCCGAGTCTCCTCCGGGCCGGACGGGGCGCAGAAGCTTGTCCTCTCGCTGTCAGGCCGGCGCGGCGGCGAGACTCAGATAGAAATCCCGATACAGCTCCGTTCGAATACAGACTTCACCCTGTCAGCTTCGTGCGTGACGAGGGGGGCGGCGCTCTCCACTTTGTCCGTCGTTGACGTGGGCGGGGCGGGGGCGTTCGTCTACCCGGGTGCGGCCGAGCGCGTGGAAGTACCCGCGCCATTCGACGGCCGGCAGGGCACGCCCTTCTCACGTAACGGTAAAGTGGAAATGCCACCCTCCGCCACGCTCTTAACTGGCCCGCCCATCTCTATGGCCGGCACCCCGAATTCGCCGAGCAACATGGTCGAGGTCGTGATACGTGTCGTGCTTACCGCCCCAGACCTCGAAGAGGGTTGGGAGGCCGAACTGGAGCTATCGACAGCCCCCACACGCCCGACGGACTGAAAACACACGAGCCGTCTCTGTGTCAGGACGCCAGCATCTTCATGATCTCGCTGTTAGGCAGAAGGCGTGCGATAGCTCCATCCAGGTAGCGCTTGGTCATCTCGTGGTGCGCCTCGTCAAACGAAGCGATGCCCTCCGTCGCCACCACCACTTCGTAATCGCGTTGGTAGGCGTCGATGACCGTCGTGCGGACGCAGGCGTGTGTGTTGATACCGGCGACGACCAGTGCTTCGAGATTCATACGTTCGAGCGTCGCCTCCAGCTCAGTCCCGAAGAAGGCGCTGTATCGCTTCTTGACGATGGTCGTGTCCGCGGGGCGTCGGTCGAGTTCCGGTAGAAGCTCGCAACCGTCGGTGCCGGCAATCGTCACACGCAGCCCGTGTTTCCGCATCTCCAGAAACGCGTCGTGCAAGTCGGGGGCGAACTCCTGCCGAACCCAGAAGACGGGCTGGCCGTGTTCACGAAACGCCTCGGCGAGCGCGTTGATGGACGCGACGAGGCGCGTGCGCTGCGCGGCCAGGTGCGCGTGCTGCCGGAAGAAATCGTTGAGCATGTCGATGATGAGAAGCGCCGTTCGGGACATAATCGCTCCAACAGCTGCGGTGCGGGCTGACGAAATTCTTCGGCGTCAGTCGTTCGTTGAGGGCGAAAAAGGACGAAGGACGAACCGGCGAGCGGAGTATAAATGAAACTCGATGCCCGAGACAGAATCAATTGATTTACAGGCTTCCGGTTTGATATATAATCTGCGCTCTTCGAAGGGTTGGCCTCATACACGTTCTTACATTACTTCGTTTCGTGACGGGCGCGCCGGACTACCCTGGTCGGGCGGAAGGGAACGACATGACGAGTAGAAGGTATTTCAGAATCGGCGACCAGCCGAAGGGCCGCGGCGATCAGAGCCCTCCCGAGGGTCTCGACATAGCGCCGCTCGTCGGGACGTGGGTGAACACGAAGAAGGACACCGGCGGCTTCGTCAGGCTCGCCATCGCCGAGCGCGAGGGCCGGCTGTTCCTGCGGGCCTTCGCGGCCGATACCCCGGAGTTGTGCGACTGGGGCGAGGTCGAGGCGTTCGCTTACGCGAATAACGTCGCCTCACACAAGGCCGTGGCCTTGAGCGCCTTCCTCGACGCGGGTTTCGCCGAGGTGGCCTTCCAGGGGAACTTAAACCTCGGCCTGCTGGTGCTGGTGACCTTCAACCGTTTCAAGCATGACGGCGAGCGCGCCAACTACATCAACCGAGAGTTCTTCTACCGTTTGAAGTCGAGCCCGGCCGGGGCCTGAGGGGGCTGTCTATGAGATACACGAGCGCAACCGACGTCCCGGAGGCGGACGGTGTGGGGGAAGGAGCGGGCCGCGTTGACGCCTCGCCGTTCGTCGGGACGTGGGTCAACACCAACGAGGGGCAGCGTAAGAGAATCGCCGCCGTCACGATGAGGCTGCGGGACGGCGCGCTCGTCGTCGACGCCCGTGGCGGCTGCGAACCCGAGCTGTGCGAATGGGGCGAGGTCGTGGCGGAGGTCTTCGCGTCGGACGTCGGCTCACACACCGCGATGTCGTTCCAGGCGGTCTACGACTTCGGGTTCCTCGAATCTTACCTGCAGGCGAACGTCAAACACGGCACCCTCGTCATCGCCACCTGCAACAAGTTCAAGGACGGGAGCGGGCGTTCGAACTACTACACGAGGGAATTCTTCTACCAGAGCGAAGAATGAGAGACCGCGCCGGTCGCCAAACCTCACGCCGCCTCCCTCAAAAGCGATTTTCCTCCGGGCGGCCAGGAAGTTATACCGACTTGCGAGATAAAATAAGGCCCTCCCTCGCTGGGAGCGCGGGCATCCCTGCCCGCCAGCGTGCTTGAGCACGCTGACCGTCTAACTCTTCACCTCAACCTTGAGACATAACGTTTCTTAACTTTCGCGCTGGCGCGCTCATGCGGGCAGGGATGCCCGCGCTCCCAGCGAAGAGCCTGCCTTATTTCAATTTGCTAGTCGGTATTAGATAGCCTTCACCTACTGGCCGAACCGCCTGCGGTATTCGAGCGAGGTGATGAAAGCCTTGACCATCTCGGCCTGCACGAAGTCGCCGTGGAACTGGTTCAGCTTGTCGAGCCAGAACTGGTGGCCGGCGTAGTCCGTGTCCGGCGGGTCGTTCGGGTCTCTCCGCAGGTAGCCGAAATACTGCATCAGCACGAAGGCTGTGTTCGACTGTCGGCGGCGGAACTCCGCGTTCTCGGCCACGGCGCGCAAGACCTCCGCGCGGGCCTGGAGGGTGTTGCCCGCGGCCGCGAGCTGTGCGGCGAGCCCGCCGCGTTCGGCCTGCGTCAGCGCGCCGCTGGCCGAGGGGTTCAGCGGGTCGCGCGTGTTCGCGTTCAGCGCCTCGACGAACTGCGCCGGCGTCAGCGAAGCGGGGTAGGCGGCGGCGAAGGCCGGGCGCGCGACGAACTCCTGCGCGAAAGCCTGCTTGTTCGAAAGGAGTAGCTGCTCCCAGCCCGGGACGCCGACGACCAGGTTGCGCCCAACCTCCCGCGTGTCGGGCAGGAAGGAGCGGAGCCGCAGCGACGCGCCCGTGTTGAAGGCGGCCTGGTTGAGCAGGTAGACGTAGAAGCCCGTGTCCTGAAATTCAATCGAGAGGAAGAAGGCCGCGCTCACGTGGACGCGCTTGACCTCTCTACATTGAACGTCGGCGCCGCACTTCTCGATGTCGCCCGTCCAGAAGGCGAGGCCGTCGGCGTCCGGCTCGCGGTTGAGGAAGTCACGGTAATGCTGACGGACGAAAAAGGCCGTGTCGTCGGCGGGGTTGGGACTCGCGGGCACGGTGGCGTCGTTGGTGATCGTGACGTTCGCAGTCGTGGGACTCGTCAAAGACGCGCCCGAGGGGCTGCCGAGGCTGACCGTGAACGTCTCGTTGCCCTCGGCCAGCGCGTCGGCGGTGATGAAGACCGAGAAGGTCTTGCTCGCCTCGCCCGGGGCGAAGCGCAGCGTGCCGAGGGCCGCGGTGTAGTCGCCGCGGTCGGTCGCTGTCCCGTTGCTCGTCGAGTAGTTGACCGAGGCCGCGCCCGAGAGGTCGCCCGTGCGCGTCACGGTGAGGTTCACGGCCCCGTCCTTCTCGGAGACGCTGAGGAACTGCGTCGCGAACTTGAAGACGGGCGAGGCGGCGACGTTGACCATCACGCTCAGGTTGCGCGGCGCGGGAGACCCCTGGACGACGTTGGAGCGGGCCATGACGAGGTCTGGGCGGCCGTCGCCGTTGAACTCGCCGACGGCGACGGTGCGCAGGCCGTAGCCCGTGAACCCCGTGTAGCCCGCGGTGAAGGTGCCGTCGCCGTTGCCGAGATAGACGCCCAGCCCGTCCTGTGAGATGAGCGCGGGCGAGATGACGAAGTCGAGTTTGCCGTCGCCGTTGAAGTCCCCGAAGGCGAGGGGGTCGATGAAGCCCCCGCCGCTGCCGAGGCGTTCGCCGAAGCTCGAAGCCTTGCGGAAGGTGAGGTCGCCGTTGCCGAGGTAGGCGTGCATGTTGGAGGAGCTGAAGGCCCCGTCCACGACGAGGAGGTCGAGCTTGTTGTCGCCGTCGAGGTTCGCGGGCGCGGCGTAGCGCGGCCCGACGGGGCGGCCGAGGTTGAAGCTGACGGCCGCGCCGAACGTGCCGTCGCCGTTGCCCGGCAGGACGCTCACGCCCGCGGTCTCGTACGCGAGCACGAGGTCGGCCTTGCCGTCGCCGTTGAAGTCGCCCGCGCGCACCGAACGCGGCGCGGCGCCGAGCATGCTGAAGCCCTGCGCGGTGAAAGTCCCGTCGCCCCTGTTGAGCAGAACCCTGAACCCCGGCCCCTGCGTCAGAAGGTCTGGGTTGAGCGTGCCGATGATGACGAGGTCTGCACGGCCGTCCCCGTTGAAGTCGGCGGAGGCCATCGAGACGGGGCCGCCGTTCACCTCGTAGGAGGTCGGCGCTTTGAAAGTGCCGTCGCCTTTGCCTGGCAGCACGCTCAAGGTCAGGTCGCGGCCGTTAGCCGTTACGAGGTCTATACGGCCGTCCCCGTTCAGGTCGCGCGCCAGCACGGCCTGCGGCCCGAAGCCGCACGTGTAGTCCGTGGAGGAGTAGAAGAGGAAGGTGCCCGTGGGGTCGCCGAGCAGCACGGTCACGCGGCCGTCGGTGGCCGTGCCGACCTTCTCGCCGGAGACGGCGACGTCCATCTGGCCGTCGCCGTTGAAGTCGCCGGTCGCGAAGGAGGTGGAGGAGCCGCCGGCGCCCCACGTGCGCCTGTTCTGGAACGTGCCGTCGCCGTTACCGAACAGGACGTTGACCACATCCGTGGTCAGCGCGACGAGGTCGGCCTTGCCGTCGTGGTTGTAGTCCGCGACGCGTATATCAATGATCGAGCTGCCCGCGAGGATGTACTCCGCCGCCATCGGCTGGAACGTGCCGTCGCCTTTGCCGAGCAGGACGCCCGCCGTGCCGGACGAGAAGTTCTCCGCCGCGAGGTCTACACGGCCGTCCCCGTTAAAGTCCGCGGCGTCGAACAAGACTGTGTTGAGGATGGCCGGGTTCGGGACTCTCGGCTGGAACGAGCCGTCGCCCTTGCCGAAGTAGACTCCGACCGCGCCGCCCGTGACGCCCACGCCGGACGCCGCCACGTCCGGTAGGCCGTCGCCGTTGAAATCTCCGACGACCGGGCTGCCGCTCGAATCGGTCAGCCGCAGGACGGGCGCGAACGCCTGCGCGAAGACGTCGGCGGTCGCGAGAGAGAGCAGGGCCAGGACGGAGAGGCTGAAGGTTACGAACCGTGGAATTACTTTGCCCCGTCGCGGATGGATGACGGCGAGAGGGGCGTGCGAGGGAAAAGGACTTAAAGGCATCTATTTGGCTCCGGGCAAGAGTAGTTGACGGCTGGCTGAGAGGCGTCACCGGCGCGCAGGGGAGGAGACTCTGGCTAACAGGCCGTGAGCGCCTCTGACTGAAACAGTCGGGGATTATACTTGCGAGCAGTTAGGAGTGGAAGTTGGCTCAAGCGAAAAAGGAACGAAGGCGAACATCCGTTCACGGAAGACTTTTCATTCACGTCGGGTTGAAGAGACCCGCGTACCGGACTTGCGGTAAAAGGCCGCGGGGTTAAGAATAAGGCTGCTCGGCAATCAACTTCATCCGAAACGTCAGGGCGTCCGTCAACCGCGCCGCCGAATGGCTAAAGTCAGTCTCATCATTCCCACCTTCAACCGCCCGCATCTCCTGCCGCGCGCCGTCGAGAGCGCACACGGGGCCGGCGAAGGTGTCGAGGTCATCGTGGTGGACGACGGCTCGGTGGACGAGACGGCGCGGGTGTGCAGGACTTTGCCAGGCATCAGGTACGTGCGGCTCGACCGGAATCAGGGCGTGGCCGGCGCGCGCAACGTCGGGCTGCTTGAGAGCACGGGCGACTACGTCGCCTTCCTCGACGACGACGACCTGCGGCTGCCCGACTCGCTCGCACGTCAAGTCGCCTTGTTGGAGTCCGCGCCCGAGGCGGGCCTCGTGGCGAGTGCGGTGTTGCTGGCCGACGAAAACTGCGTCCCGAACGGCGAGGTCGCGGCCCCGCGCGCAAAGAGCGGCGACGTGTTCTGGCAGGTCTTGGAGTTGAACCTGTTCCTTCTGCCCGACTCGGTTCTGGTGCGCAAGTCCTGCTTCTTCGAGGTCGGGCTTTTCAACCGGCGGCTCGCGGGCATCGACGACTGGGACATGTGGGCGCGCATCGCGGAGCTGCGCCCGTTCGTGATCGACGAACGGCCCGTGAGTATCTACCGTTCGCCGAGTCCCACCTCGGGGCAGGGGTCTTCGCACCTCGCGCGGCACCTGCACGCCGCGTTCAAACATCAGGCGCGTCTCCTGAAACTCCCGCGCGCCCAGGCGGCCCCGGAACAGAGACGGAGGGCGGTGCGCGCCGGGTTGAGGAGGCGCGTCTCGGACACTTTGAGCTGGCGCGCCGCCGAGCAGCTCCCGCGGGGCCACGTTCACTTCGCCACGTCGAACTTCCTGACGGCCCTGCGCATCAGCCCGCTGTGGGCGGCGCGGCCGACGCACCTCCGGGTGTTTTGGAAAAACTCCGCGGCGCAACTGAGGCGATGGCGCGGCCGCCCCGAAGCTCCTGACGCGGGCTGAAGCTCCGAAGTGGAATGGCCCGGGTCAGCGTCATCATCGCCACGCGGAACCGCTGCGCGCTCCTCCCGCGCGCGGTCGAAAGCGCGCGGCACGCGGGCGCTGAAGTCGAGATCGTCGTCGTGGATGACGCCTCCGACGACGGGACTCGGGAAGTCTGCGAGGCTTGGCTGGACGTGCGTTACATCCGCGCGCGCCGCCGCCTCGGCCCCGGCGGGGCGCGCAACGTCGGCATCGTCGCCGGCACGTCCGAGTACGTCAGCTTCCTCGACGACGACGACGTGCGGCTCCCGGGTTCACTCGACGCGCAGGTCGGCTTACTCGAAGCGCGGCCCGACTCGGGGATGGTCTACGGCAGGGTCTTGTACGGAGACGAGGAGTGCCGCCCCGGGGATGGCTTCTACCCCGAGCGATGCCCGCAGGGAGACATCTTCCGCGAGCTGTTGAGCTGGAATTTCATCCCGTGCCCGAGCGTCGTCTTCCGCCGCTCGTGCCTGAGGCGCGTGGGCCTGCTCGACGAAGAGGCCTTCGGCCTCGAAGACTGGGACTTGTGGGTGCGCATCGCGGAGCTGTACCCGGTGCTCGCGGTCGAAGAGGCCGTGGCGGTCTGGCGGCGTCCGTCGCCGGAGTCGGGTCAGTTCACCTCGCGCCCCGAAAGGATGCACCGCGTCGCGCGCCGCCTGCACGCGGAGAAGTGGCTGCGCCTGCCGCGTCCGGCCGCGCTCGGCGGAGGGGAAAGGCGCCGGCTCAACGCAGCTTTCGCCGAACGCGCCGCCGGGCAGCTCGTCGCCGAGATCGCGGAAAGGTTTAAAGCAGGTCGCCCGCGCGACTCCGTGCGAGTCGCGCGGGCGCTCTTTGGCATGTATCCTGTAAGGGCAAGCAGAAAGGTCGCGGCGGTGGCCGTACGTTGGTGGTTGAAGACCGCGCGGCAGGTGTCTCGAACGAACGAGCCCGGTGGAGGGAAGGCTGTGCCGTAAGTCGAGGCCGGCCGTGCGTTGATGAAGATTCTCTTTTGTAAGAACAGCTTTGCGGGGCCGATCAGCGGGGCCGACGAGATCGTGGTCAGTTACGCCCTGGAGTTGAAGGCCGCCGGCCATTCGCCGTCGGTGCTGCTGGTGCACCCGCCGGTGAAGGACGACCCGATGGTCACGCGCCTGCGCGCCGCGGGCGTCCCGCTGTCGGCGCTCGCCTCGACGACCTTCAGCGCCTCACTCGCCGCGGGGCGTAAGCTCGCCATCCGCGCGATGCGCCTCTTCAAGCCGGGCAGCCTGCTCATCCGCTCCAACTCGCGCAAGCTCGTCTTCAATTTGTTGGAGCGTTACCACGACGCGTGCTGCGAATACCTGAAGCGCCACCGGCCCGACGTGGTGCACGTCATGACGCCCGACCCGGGCGCGGTGATGCTCATCCGCGCCGCGCACGCCGTCGGCGTCCCGGTCGTCTACCAGGAGGCGGGGACGCCCTTCCACCCGCCCGGCTTCGAAGAGGTCTACGAGCGCTTCGTCGCCGTGCTGCCGCTCTGCACGGAGGTGGCCGTCCTCTCGCCGAGCCTCGCGCGGGAGATGACGCGCGCGGTGCCGCACGTCACGAAGCCCTACGTGCTCCCGCTCATCTGCTCGAACCTGGCGCCGCCGGGCGCGGCGCCTCCTTCGAAGTCTTCGAACGGCAACGGGTCAGTCCGCTTCGGCTTCGCCGCCCGGCTCGAACACTTGAAGGGGCCGCTCCAGTTCGTCGAGGGGTTTCGGATAACGCACCGCGCGCACCCTTCGGTCGAGATGAAGGTGGCCGGTGAAGGGTCGCAGCGCGACGACATCGTCCGCGCCATCCGGCGGCTCGGTCTCGAAGGGAAGTCGCGCCTCGTCGGGACGTACACGACCCCCGCGGGGCGCAGCCGCTTCATGCAGGAGACGGACGTCTTCGTCCTGCCCTCCCTGACGGAAGGCACGCCGAACGCCATCATCGAGGCGATGGCGCACGCGAGGCCCGTCATCGCCGCCGAGGTCGGCGGCATCCCCGACCTCGTCACGGAGGACGTGGGGATTCTCTTTCCGCCCGGCGACACCGACGCGCTCGGCGCGGCCATGACGCGGCTGGCGACCGACCCGGAGCTGCGCCTGAAGATGGGACAGGCCGCGCGCAAAAGGTACGAGCAGCTCTTCACGCCGCACGCCGTCCTGCCGCTGCTCGTCAACTTCTATCACCACGTGATCAGCGGCCACAACGGCGGCCACAACGGGAACTCAGCCCTGCCGGAAGTCACACACCCCTGGGCGGAGGGAGATTAACCACAGAGACACAGAGACACAGCTAAGACACAGCTAATAGCATCAAGCTGTGTTCTAAGCTGTGTCTCTGTGTCTCTGTGGTTAAATCCTTTAGCCGCGAATCTTCTCGCCCGCGAGCCTGAGCGCGCCGCCCCAACCGCGCTCGGCGCAGAGATGCAGGAAGTTGCTCGCGCGTATGAGCAAGGGGTGCTCGCGCCGCAAACGCTCGCTGTACGCAGCGGCCGCGGCCGCGCCTAACTCCTGCGCGTGCTTGTAGGACTGAAGCTCGTGAGCAGTTTCCCTCAGCTCGCGCACAGTCTCCAGGTTGCGGCCGAGCTGTCGAAAGTAGCCGCGTATCCGCTCAAGCTCCTCGGGCGGCGAATCGAAGAGTGCGCGCAGGGCTTCGGGATATTCGTCGCCGACCGCGACCAGCCCGAGTCCGCAGCCGAAAGAGACCTCGTAGTGGCGGCCGCTATAGCCGGCCTTGACCTCATCCCATAACTTCCAGACGCCGAAGTCTTGCTCGCGGACGTGCGTGTCGTGGAAGAGGACGACGCCGCGGCGGCTCATCTTCGGCAGCCACGTCTCGAAGTCTTTACGGACGGCCTCATAGGTGTGAAAGCCGTCGATGTGCAGAAGGTCAACCGAGCCGTCCGCGAAGCGGCCGGACGCCGAATCGAAGTCGCTCTGGACGAGGCGCGAGAAGTCGCAGTAGAGAGGGTCGTGATGGCGGCGCAGTTCTTCGAGCAACTCGTCGCCGAAGAAGCCGTTCTGCGGGTCGCCCCGCCACGTGTCCACCCCGTAACACTCCGTCCCCGTCCCCAACTCCGCGACCGCCTGACAGAAGGCGCAGTAGGAGACGCCGTGGTAGACGCCCAGCTCGACGAAGACGCGCGGCCGCAGCGCGTCCACGAGGTACATCGCGAACGGCACGTGTTCGATCCACGTCGAAGGGGCGAGCCGCACAGGGTGTTGCAGGCAGGCCGGGTGGTTGAGCGGGTTGAATTCCGGCATGGGTTCCGAGACCGTCCGAAAGTTCTTCGGCTGACTCTTATACGCTGCGCGATTGTAGCGCCGGGGTTGCCCCTCTCAAACTTAGACGGACGAGCGGAGACGCCGCAGGCCGCGCCGCATCAGCCGCCCGAGCGCCGACGGCTCGCCGCGGTAGTCGTGGAGCGGCGTGTGGTCGCCGGGGGGCCACATCGTGCTGACGGAGCCGGGGCTGTAGAAGGTGACCGTCATGCTGCGCCGCGAGGTGCGACTGTCGCCGCGCACGCGCGAGACGGCGTGCCAGGAGTTCTTTGAGCGCACCAGCACGCACGAGTTGCCGACGAGCGGCGGGATGACCTTCTCGACCTCTTTCATGTCCCCCGCGCGCAGGATGTTCAGACAGCCCCCGTCGGCCACGTCCCACGCGTCGTTGAAGTAGAGGACGTGTGTGACGAGCTTCTCCTCCAGGTCGACGTGCGGCCCGAGCCAGGCGCTCTGCCCGTAGTGGAAGACGTTCACCTCCATCCACAGCTCCGCGAGGTTCAACCCCGTGAGCCGCGACATCGCCTCGCGGTAAGCGTCCGAGAGCAGGTCTGCGGCCAGTTGTCGCCAGCCCGGGCTCAGAGCCTCGGCGCGCGAGGCGGCCGTCCCGTTCATAGGAATCAGGGCGCGGGCCTCGTACTCGTAACCCTTCTCGCCGTCGTAGCCCTTGACCGTCTTGAAGCCGTCGCGCGGGAAGGTGGCGGCCAGCTCTTCGCCGTCCCGCGGCGAGAAGAGGTTTTCGATGAAGGCCCAGCGGTACGGCCGTGTCTCAAGCGCGTCCGGAGTTATGCGTGTCAGGTCAATCACGGTGTTCAGTTCGGCACGACTGCCAGCAGCTCATCAACCGCCCGGTAGACTTTCTCCTTGGCGGCGCGCGCACGCCCGGCGAAAAAGTCCGGCCCCAGCTCAAAGGCGAAATCTATCCTGTCGTTCAGCTCCGACCACGAGCGCAGCTTGAGCGCGTCGGGTAAGTCCGCGCCGCTCAGGAAGCCTTCCGCCTTGTCCACGGCCAGCGGCCCGTACAGGTGCGGGAGGCCGTAGGAGAGCGCCGTGATGTTACCGTGCATGCTGGTTCCGACGAAAATGCTGCCGGCGGCGATGACGGCCAACATGTCGTAGACCGAGCCGACTCCGACGAGCTTGAAAGCGCCCTCCGCCTTCTTCGCCACTTCCGACAGGAAGAGTTGGTCGCCGTGGCAGTAGCCGAGCGGGAGCAGCGCGACTTCGGCCCCGGTTCTCTCACGGTAGAGCGCCAACTGCCCGACCACCTCCTCCGGCGAGAACCCCGTGTGCGGCTTACACTGGAAGCAGAGCACGGGGCGGGTGACGTCGACACCGCAACGCGAGAGGATGTCTCGCCCTCTTCGTGCTTCCGTCTCGCGCGGGAAGAAGTCTTCGAGCGTCACGATCAGGTCGGGCGCGACCCGAATCGGAGCATGCACGCCGGCACGTAGCAGCTTGGCTCGCGACTGTTCGTCGCGCAGGTAGATGAAGTCGGCCTTGTCGAAGGTGTCGGCGACACGTTCTCGTTCGGCCGTCGAGAATTCGTGCGGGACGCCGCACGAGAGGTAGCAGACGGGAGGCGCGCCGGGTAAGTCTTCGCGGTCGATCAGGAAAGGCCCCGGCCCCGGTTGGCTCATCCACCTGTCGTTGAAACGCGCCGCATAAAAATTACTCGCGCGCGGGGGCGGGAGCCGTCTGCGGACGAGGTACTGCAAGAGACCCGTCGTGCCGAGCGTGCGCAGGAGTTCGCCGGGGCGGCCGTCCTGCGCCACACGGTAATGTTCCGCGACCAGCTCCTTGTCGGTTCGAAGGATGTCGCCGCCGCCCACCAGGACGGCGCGGGGCTGCGGCCGGTTGGCGTCGAACAGTTCGCGCAGGGCGCGTGTTTTGAAACCGGCGGCCAGAGGTGCGTCGCCGTCGAGGTTGGAGTAGGGAAGGAGGCGCACGCGCGCGCCGCGCCTCTCAAGGATGCGTCGGAGGACGACGGGGTAGAGCAGGTCGCCGTAGTTCTCTACGTCGAATGTCCCCACCTGTCCGAGCGTGAACGCGGGTGAGGGGATGTGCGGCGCCTTTTCGTCGTCTGACTCCACCTGCCGGCATGATAGCATCAGCCCGGCGGCGGAGGTTAAAGAGCCCTCCATGCGTCGCGTTCGTTGTCACGCCCGCGCGTGACTCCGTATAATCGCCGCGCTTCAGAGGCGTCGCTCTCGCCGGGGCGACCCGAAGCCGACTCACTTCTCGTCCTTTATGTCTGAGACGCATCTTCCGCGCGCGCGCCGGGCCTCGACCTGAATGGATAAGATCGACCGCCTGGGCTGGGCGGACGGAATCTCGTTCAGGTCTTACGGCGTCTCCGTCGGAGTCCGCGTCAGCGACCATTCGGTGATGGACATCGTGCGCGAACTGCTCCCTCCCGGGTGGAAGCCTTCGACGCGGCCCTTGGTGGACAGACTCTACTCGCTGTTCGTGGGCGGGGAGGCGCGCCGCGGCGTCCGGCGTTTCAACCTGCTCTACAGGGACGCGTCGCTCCTGGGCAGGTCGCTCTCTCTGGAAGAACTCTGCGACGTTTTTCAGTCAGACCTGAAGCTGCACGTCGCGGAGAAGGCCAGGCGGAGGGTCTTCGTCCACGCAGGCGTCGTCGGCTGGCGCGGCGTCGCGCTGCTGATACCGGGGCGGAGCTTCAGCGGGAAGACGACGCTCGTGGCGGAGCTGGTGCGGGCCGGCGCCGACTACTACTCCGACGAATACGCAGTGCTCGACGCGGAGGGGCGCGTCCACCCCTTCCCGCAGCCGCTCGGGATTCGCGCGGAGGGCGCCGCGCGGCAGGAGCGTGTCGCGGCGGAAGACCTGGGGGGCAGGCCGGGCAAGAGGCCGCTGAAGGTGGGCCTCATCCTGGCGACGAAGTACAGGCCGAACGCGCACTGGCGCCCGCGCGAGCTGACTCACGGGCAGGGAGTTCTGGAATTGCTGGCTAACGCCGTTGCCGCGCGCGAAGACCCGGGTGGCGTCCTCTCATTCCTGAGCCGCGCGACCGAAGGGGCGCGTGTCCTCGGCGGGCCGAGGGGCGACGCACGCGTGACGGCCGCACAGATTTTGGGGAAGGTCATTTAGTCCGCCGGCCTTCTTCCTATCCGGCCCCGCGTACTTCTTCATTATTTCTGGTCTGCCCCCGCGGCGGGTTGTGCCTCGCCCTTGTCGTCGGCGACGCTCCGGACGATTTGAATCAGGTCGGCGGGCTTGGCCACGCCGAGCGCCTTCTTCCACAATCCCGTCCGCTCGTTGCCGACGGCGATGACGGTCGTGTGGTCGTCCTTCGACTCCACGTACTGCCCCACCCGGTAGAGCGCCCACTCCACGTTCTCCTTCTTCCCCGTCAGGAAGAGCCAGCCGGGCCGGGCGTGGAAGCGCTGCGCGTACTCCTTGAGGCGCGGCGGCGTGTCCGTCTCCGGGTCGACCGAGATGGAGACGATGAAGACGTCTTTACCCAGGCGGTCGCCGAGCGCCTCCTGTACCTTCTCAAGGTTACGGTTCATCGGCGGGCAGACCGAAGTGCAGGTCGTGAAGAAGGCGTTGATGACGACGGTCTTGCCCTTGAGCACGTCGGTGTAGAAGCGCACCCGGTTCCCGTCCTGGTCTACAAGCTCCACGTCGGAGAAGTACTTCCGCGCGGCCGTCTGCTGCTGCGTCTGCTGCGCCTGCGGCTCGGGCATGTGGTGGTCGGCGTGCTGCGCGGCGGCGTTGGCGGCGCAGGCGAGTCCGATGACGATGGCGTTGAGCGCTCTCTTCATGGCCGTGGCCTCTCCTTGCCGTCCGGGTCGAGTCTTCCCTCGGACGCGTCGCCGATGAGTTGGACGAGGGCCGACGGGCGCGCCAGCCCGTACGTGCGCGTCCATTGGCCCGTCGCGTCGTTGCCGACGAGCACTGAAGGCGAGTGGTCGGCCGGACTCGCCACGCCCGCGCCGAGCGCGCGCAGCAGCTCGAACACCTGCGGCTTCGGGCCGGTGACCAGAGTCCAGCCCGGCCCGGCCTTGAAGTTCGCGCCCCACGCCTTCAACCTCTCCGGCGTGTCGGTCAGAGGGTCGACGCTGACGGAGATGAGTCGCACGTCGCGCCCGACGCGCTCGCCCAAATCTTTCTGCACGCGGGCGAAGGTGGCGCCGAGCGGCGGGCAGATGGTCGTGCAGGTCGTGAAGATGAACTGGATCGCGACCGTCCTGCCTTTGACGAGGTCGCTATAAAAATGAATCTTGCGCCCGTCCTGGTCGAGCAGCTCCACGTCCGGGAACGTCAGGCCCGACGCCTCGCCCGCGGAGTTCATCGCCGCGTGGTCGGCCTGACTTTCGGCGCGCGCGGGGCGCAAGTCCATCTTGCATTTCGGGCACGCCCCCTTCTTCTCCGACTTCACCTCCGGGTGCATCGGGCAGGTGTAGACCACCGACTGCGCGCGTGCGTCCGGCGCGCCGGCGCAGAGTAGCAGCGAGAAGAGGAGGGCCGCCAACGTTCTGACGCGTCTGTTCTTCATGTGTGTAAACCCCCAACGTGCGCCCTACAGCGGCTGCCAGGACGGGTACAAATCTTCCGCCTCCGAGGCGTCCGTGACGTTGACGGTTCCCGTCCCGTCAACGTTGATGACGAAGATGTCATAGTCCTCCAACCCGAAACTTGAGAAGGTTATCCGCTCGCCGTCGGGCGACCAGTCCGGGCGCTCGTTCTCGCCGTCGTTGTCCGTGATTCTGGTCGGGCTGCCGCCGTCGGCGTTCATCAAGTATATTTCCGGGGCGCCGACGCGCACCGTGGAGAAGGCGAGCTTCGAACCGTCGGGCGACCACGCCGGCTCGTAGCCGCCGGCCGTGCCCGTCAGGTTCGTGATGCCGCTCCCGTCGGCGTTCATCACGTAGATTTGGGCGAAGGGTTGGTGGCGGACGAAGGCGATCTTTGTCCCGTCGGGCGACCAGTCCGGGTCGGAGTCGCTGACCGTGTTGTTCGTCAAACGGGTCGCGTCGGTGCCGTCGGCGTCCATCACGTAGATTTCGTTGTTGCCGTCGCGGTCGCTGTTGAAAAGAATCCTGGTGCCGTCGGGCGACCACGAAGGGTTGTTGTCGTTGACCGCGTTGTTCGTCAGCCTCGTCAGGTTATTCCCCACGGAGTCGGCCACGTAGATTTCCCAGTTGTCGTCGATGAATCTTTCGAAGGTAATCTTCGTCCCGTCGGGCGACCACGCGCTCGCCGAACTAGGGTTCGACCCCGCCAGTTGAGTGACGTTGCCGCCGTCGAGACTCGTCGTGGTGATGTAGCCCTCGCTGCCGGAGAAGGCGAGTTTGCTGTTCGGGCGGAAGAGGAGGAGGTCGGGCGAGTCCGTCCCTTCGCCCGAGACGCGGCCGGCGGTGGCGTTGCCGGTGAGGGCCGCGCTCACCTGCTCGGGCGAGTCGGACGGGTTGCCGCTCAGGTAGCGCGCGGCGACGCCGGCCACGAACCCCGCGGCGAAGGAGGTGCCGGACTCTTCGGTGGTCGCGGTGTCGCTGTACCATTCGGCGGTCGTGATGTTCACGCCGGGCGCGAAGAGGTCGAGGCTGCTGCCGTAGTTCGAGAAGCTGGCCCGCGCGTCCGTGTCGTCGGTCGCACCGACCGTGATGGCTTCGCCGACGCGCGCGGGCGAGCGCGTGCCCGCGTCCACGTTGATGTTGCCGGCCGCCACCACGTAGGTCACGCCGGCCGCGATGGAGTTGCCGACCGCCGTGTCGAACGAAGTGCTCCCGCCGGTCGAGACGCTGAGCACGGCCACCGCCGGGTGCTGTGCCTCTTCGGTCACGTAATCGACGCCGCCGATCACCTTCGACAGGGTGCTCAGGTTGTTACAGTCGAAGACGCGCACGGCGTGCAGCGCGGCGCCCTTCGCCGCGCCGAAGGTCGCCCCGCCGACGACCGCCGCCACCTGCGTCCCGTGGCCGAGACAGTCTTCACCGTTCTGTTCGTCGCCGACGTTGTCGAAGGCGACCGAGGCGCGCCCGCCGAACTCCTGGTGCGTGGTGCGGATGCCCGAGTCTATAACGTAGACGTGCGCGCCAGCGCCGTTGTTGGCGTAGGCGTACGTGTCCGAGAGCGGGAGGTCGCGCTGGTCTATGCGGTCGAGGCCCCAAGGGGCGTCGGTCTGCGTCGAGGCCAGCTCGACGAAGGCGTCGTCCTCGACGTAGGCGACCAGGGGGTTGCGGCTCAGGGCGTCGGCGGCCCGCGCACTCATGCGCGCCGAGAAGCCGCGCAGCGCGTGGCCGTAAGGCGCGACGAGCCGTCCGCCGTGAAGCCGCGTCAGACGCTCGGCCGTCGTCTTCAACTCCGCGGCGGCCACCTCATTCTTTAGCACGACGATGTAACTGCCTTCGGCGGCCCGCTCGTGACGCACGCGGCGCGGCGAGCTGTTGTTGGATTGCCGGGCGTGTGTGTGCGGTGCGGCGAAAGTCAGGAGGGAGAGGGTGAGTAACAGCCCCGGTACGTTCTTCATAAACAGAAACCTTTCCCCTTGTTCTTACCCTTGTGTTCTGGCCCCTGGAAGGTGCGGGGCCGCGCTCTACGGACGGGCGCGGCCCCGCGTCGGCGTAGCCCTTAGTTCCCGTTGCGCGGGTCGGCCGTGGATGGCCGCCAGTTGGCGAAGTAGTCGGCGGCGGACGGGTTCTGGGTGATGTTCTTCAGCCCGCTCCCGTTCGGCCTCACCACGAAGACCTCGTTGTCGCCGTTCGGGCTGGTGGTGAACGTCAGCCTTGAGCCGTCGGGCGCCCACTCGGGCCGGTAGTCGTAGGCCCCCGTGTTCGAGACGTTCGTCTGACTGCTCCCGTCGGCGTTCATCAGGAAGATCTCGTCGTTGCCGGTGCGCCTGCTGACGAAGGCGATCTTCGACCCGTCGGGCGACCAGATGGGCGAGAAGTCGTAGCCCGAGGCCGTGGTCAGTTGCGTCAGGCCCGACCCGTCCGGGCTGACCCGGTAGATGTTGTAGTCGCCGAGGTGGTAGCTGTAGAAGACGAGCGTCGTCCCGTCGGGCGACCAGTCGGGGCCGAAGTCGTAGTCGGGGCCGCTGGTGATGGCGAACTGGTCGGTGCCGTCGGCGTTGACGACGCAGAGGTCTAGGTCGCCGGTCAGGTTGCAGCTGAAGGCGGCCTTCGTCCCGTCGGGCGACCAGTCCCACTCGAAGATGTCGTCGAGGCCCGAGTTCGTCAGGCGGTACTCGCCGGTGCCGTCGAGGTTGACGACGAAGATGTCTTCGATGCCGTCGCGGTTGTCCTCGAAGGCGATCCGGTTGCCGTCCGGCGTCCAGCGCAGGAAGTCGGTGTAGTTCTGCGTCTGCGTCACCAGCGTCTCGCCCGTGCCGTCGGCGTTCGCCACGTAGACCCCGTACGAGCTGCCGCGGTAGCTGGCGTAGGCGAGCCTGGTGCCGTTGGGCGACCAGACCTGCGCGTACGAGTAGTCGCCGATGGCGGGGCTGTGCGTGAGCCGCGTCTGCTGCCCGCCCTGCGCGTCGGACGTAAAGATTTCGACGTTGCCGGTGCGCGTGCTGAGGAAGGCGAGCTGCGACGGCAGCGGCTGCCAGTCCGGGTTGAAGGCGCCCGCGGAGCTGTGCGTGATCTGCGTCTCGTTCGAGCCGTCCGCGGCCATCACGAAGATGTTCGAGACGGCCACGTAGACGCCGATGACGCCCGAGGGGTCGGCGCGCTCGCTGTCGAAGGCGATGCGGTCGCCGCCGGCCGACCAGGAGGCGTTGTTGCCGTTCGTGTCGGTCAGCATCGAGACGCCGCTGCCGTCGGGGAGCATCGAGTAGATGTTGGCGTTGCCGCTGCGGTCGCTGGTGAAGGCGATGCGGCCGCCGTCGGGCGACCAGTACGGATTGGTGTCGGCGGCCGAGTTATTCGTCAGGCGCGTCTGGCCCGTCCCGTCTGAGTTCATCACGTAGATTTCAAAGTTGCCGTCGCGCGCGCTCTGGAAGGCGACCTTCGTCCCGTCAGGCGACCAGGCCGGCGCCGTGCCGCTGTTGGTCAGGAGGGTCGCGACGCCCGTCCCGTCCACGTTCCTCACGCTGATGTTGGAGTAGCTGGCCCAGGCGAGCTTCGAGCCGTCGGGCGACCAGGCCGGGCCGCTCAGGGCGTCGCCGCCGCCGAAGGGGAAGCTGGCGATGTCGCCCGTCTCCACGTTCACGTAGTTGAGCCGCATCCCGTCCTCGTCGTAGCGCGTGACGAAGGCAATCTTCGTCCCGTCGGGCGACCAGGCCGGCTCGGTGTTCCCGCCGTAGCGGTAATGCGGGTCTTCCCTCTGGAAGCTGTTGGTCAGGTTCGTCTCGTTGCCGCCGTCGGCGTCCGCCAGGTAGATGTCGCCGTCCTGCTCGTAGGCGATCTTGCCGCCCACCTTGTTGAAGACGAAGGGCGCGCGGTAGAGCAGGCGGTTGGGCGACTCGGGGCCGGGGTTTATGACCCGGTCGTAAGTCGCGTTGCCGACGACCGACTGCGCGACGGCCGCGGGCGAAGCAAGTGGGTGCGTCTCAAGGAATCGGGCCGCGACGCCGGCCGCGTGCGCCGCGGCCATCGAGGTGCCGTCGCGCAGGGTGGTGTCGTCGTCGGCGTTCCAGTTGGCGCCGGGGATGTTCACGCCGGGCGCGAAGAGGTCGAGGCTGCTGCCGTAGTTGGAGAAGACGGCCTTCGTGTCCGTCTCGTCGGTCGCGCCGACCGTGATGGCCTCCTGCACGCGCGAGGGCGAGCGGTTGCCGGCGTCGATGTTGAGGTTGCCGGCGGCGACGACGTAGGTGATGCCCCCGGCGATGGAGTTGCGCACGGCCGCGTCGAGGGTCGAGCTGCCGACCGTGTTGACGCTGAGGAGCGCGACGGCCGGGCTCTGGTGTTCGCCGGTGATGAAGTCGATGGCCGCGACGAGCTTCGTGATGCTGCTGCCGCCGTTCGAGCAGTTGAAGATGCGGACGGCGTGGAGCGAGGCGCCCTTCGCGACGCCGAAGGTCTCGCCGCCGACGACGCTGGCGACGTGCGTCCCGTGGCCGAAGCAGTCCTCGCCGTTCCCGCCGTCGCCGACGTTGTCGAAGGCGACCGAGGCGCGCCCGCCGAACTCCTGGTGCGTCGTGCGAATCCCTGAGTCGATGACGTAGACGTGCGCGCCCGCGCCCGTCTCGCCGTAGGTGTAGGTCGTGCTGAGGGGCAGGTCGCGCTGGTCGATGCGGTCGAGGCCCCAGGGCGCGTCCGTCTGCGTCGTCGAGGCCAGCTCGACGGGCGCGTCCTCTTCGACGTACGCGACGCGCGGGTCGCGTGCGAGCGCTTCGGCCGCCTGCGCGCTCAGGTTGGCCGCGAAGCCGCGCAGCGCGTGGCGGAAGGTGGCGACGGCGCTGCCGCCGTTCGCACGCGCGAGACCGCGCGCGACCCCTTCGACCTGGCGGGCCGGCGTGTCCGCGCGCAGCACGACGAGGTAGCTGCCGCGGATGGAGTTGGCGTGTCGCTCGACGGAGTGCGCGGCCGGCTGCGGCCGCGGCCGCTGTGCCGCAGGGCGGGGCGCGGCGCCGCGTGCGGGAAGAGGCGTTAGAGTCAAAAGGGAGACGAGGAGCGAGAGCAGGGCGGACGAAGCCTTCTTCATGATGTGTTCCTCCGACGGGTTGGGGCGGCGGGGCGCGCCGCCTGTCGAGCTAGAGCCGTGTGTGCCGGGAGCGGCGGCGGGTGCTCACTTCACGCGCGCACTGCCAACGCCCTCGCCGCCGTCCACGGGGACGTTCGTGTATGGCAAGTCGGCGAACGTCACGCCGCGCGAGGCGGAGCGCAGCAGGACGCGGAAGATGCCGGAGTGCGGGAACTCCATCTTCACCTCGTACTCGCCCGGCGCGGCCTCCGCGGCCCAGTAGCGTTGCTGCCAGACGCCCGCCTCGAAGACCAGAACCTGCACGTCCTTCAGGCCGCCGAGCGGGCGCTTCGTGTTCGCGTCGGTGAGCTTGAAGCGGAGCGCCGCCGCCTCGCCGGCGCGGAAGCGTCGGCCGGAGAAGAGCGCCTCGACGGAGAGAGACGCGGCCGGACTCTTCGCCGCCTCGGGCGACTCGGCGACGCTCAGACGGAAGCAGTGCGTGAAACGCGGGCGGTCGACGAGGACGGGCACGTCGAAGGCGCCGGCCTTGTTGAGCTTGACGGGCGAGGTGTAGACGCCGGGGCTGACTTCGCTCAGGCTCCGGTCGAGGAGCAGCAGGGCGAGGGCGCGGCGCTTGTAATTACTCAGGGTGCCGAGCGGCGCCATCATGCCTTCGGTGTAGTAGTAGATGGTCTGGTCGGGCGCGTTGGCGAGCATGACGGAGTTGCCGTCGGGCGTCGGGGCGATCATGTCGGCGACGCCGATCTCGCCGGGCAGCCTGCTCGGCGGGCGCTCGCCCGCGGTGATGTGGACGGGCGAGACCTTGCCCTTCTCGGCGGTGCCCAGCTCGATGAGCGAGAACTTCTCCGACTCCTGCCCGCGGACGTACGCGTAGCGGTCGGTGAAGACGATCTGGTCGGGACTCTTGACGACCTCGGCGGAGCCGACGAAGGTGTTGGTCGAGGCGTCGAGCACGCCGACCGTGCTCTCCAACTGGTTGGCGGCGAGGGCGAAGCGACCGCCGGGCGCGAACCGCAGCGCGACGACGCCGCGCCTGGTCGGCGTGGTCGCGACGACGCGGCCGGCGCGCGGGTCGATGGCCGAGACGGTCTCGCCGTTGAGCGCGGCGGCGTAGGCGAGGCGGCTCGCCTCACTGTAGGCGACGGCCACAGGCGTCTTGCCGACCGCGACGTCCGCCTTCTTCGAGAGCGCGGCGACGTCGACGACCGAGACCGTGTCGGACGTGCTGTTGGTGACGAAGGCGTACTTGCTGTCGGAGGAGAAGGCGAAGGTGTGCAGCCCCTCGCCGACGTTGACGCGGCCGACGACGCCGCGCTTCGCCGCGTCGATGACGACGACGAAGGGCGAGCCGTCGAGTCCGACCCACACGTACTGCCCGTCGGGCTGGAGCGCGACGCGCATGGGGCGCGTCTTCTCGCCCGTCGGGAGAGTTGCCGTCAGCTTCTTCGTGACGGTGTCGACGACGGCGACGGCCGACTGGTCGGGCATCGAAACGTAGAGCGTCTCCTTGTCTTTCGCGAGCGCCCAGTCGGCGCCGACGCCCGGCAGCTCGACGATGCCTTCGAGCTTCGTGACGGAGAAGGAGATTTGCGGGTTGATGAAGGTGATGGTGCGGTCGTGGTTGAGCGTCAGCAGCAGGTAGCTGTTGAGGTCGATGTCGGCGCGCGCGCTCAGGAGTCCGCCCATGAAGGTGCGAATCTTGTCGGTGCAGGCCCCTTCGCCCGAGACGGTCAGGTCGCGGCGCGCGTCGATCCATGCGTTCGGGCGCAGGCCCGAGACGGGCTCGCCCGTCTTCGCGTAGGTGAGCCGGAAGGTCGCGACGGCGTCGGTGCCCGCCATCAGACGCGCGGCGGCGCCCGCCGCGCTCGGCAGCGCCCTGACCTCGAAGTCCAGGACGATGCCTTCGTGCTCGAAGCGCTCGGAGTAGGAGGCCGGGACGGCCTGCGTGCCGGGCGTCTGCGTCTCGGCGGTCTGTCGTGCGGACGCGGCCGGGAAGAGAAGTAGGAGAAGGATGACGGCGGTGAAGCTCTTCGACTGGTTCATGTGCGTAATGCCCCGGAAGGATGGTCGGAGGTGTTGTGTGTCGGCGTGGCGACTCAAGGGTTGAGTCGCCACGCCGACACGCGCCGCACGTCTCTACTGAGCCGTGACGCGGAAGATGCCCCACAGCCCGTTGGTGAGCTGGTAGCTCTCCTGCGTCCGGTACAGGTAGTCGCCGGGCTTGGCGAAGCCGCCGCCCGCGCCGCGCAGGATGATGTTCCAGTTGCGGCGGGCGGTGTGGCCGCCCTGCGTCCCGATGGTCATGGACTTCAGCTCGGGGTCAGTCCCCGGCCGCCAGAGCACGGTCGAGTTCTGCACGAAGGGCTCGTGGAACCAGTTGTGCCCGTGGAGGGTGAAGCCGTGCTGGCGCGAGTGGCCTATCGGCTCGTTGACGCGGAAGCGGACGCGCGTGCCGGCCGCCACCGAGAAGATCGGCGTCTCGGGGTCGCCGCACAGGCCGTTGCCGTTGGGGCCGCAGGCGATGTTCGGGTCGACCGAGCTGAAGAGGTTCTGCTGATCCTTGTCGCCCACCAGCTTCGGCACGTCCTGGAAGTTGTTGTTGGCGGGGTTGCGCTTCGTCATCTCCTGCAGGAGGCCGAGGCGCGCCCACAGGGGTTCGGTCTTGTAGTTGAACGCCTTCATCCCCGAGTCCTCGGGGTCTGAGTCGCCGACGTAGTTGCGCACCGGGTTGACGTTCGTCAGCCCGAGGATGGTGGTGCCCTCGCTGTCGTTCGGCCCGACCATGTTGAGGTCGTCCTGGTAGTTGACGACGAACTCCTTGAAGAGCAGCACGTTCGAGGCGTTCTTCACGTCGGCCTCGGCGTAGGTGTTCGCGGGCGTCGTCCAGTTCGAGCCGGCCGGCTCGATGACGAGCGAGCCGATGGCGCCGTGCGACCCGTGCTTCATGATGTCGCCGTAGTCGGTCAGGTTGGTGACGCCGTACTCGATGGGCTGCGCGGTGCGCGCGCCGTTCGGCGACACGTCCACGCGGCCCGCGTACCAGCGGTAGAAGACCGTCTGGCCGGGCGCGACCGTCTGCGCGTCGTTGATGCCGATGTTGGCGCCGTCGCTGGTGCGCACGTCGTACTCGACGAGCTGCGGGTGCAGGCTCACCTGGTTCGACGGGCGGAGCTGGTTCAGGTTGAAGCCCGGGATCAGCATCGGCATGAAGTTCCAGGCGTCGTAGTCGGGCATCGTCTCGGGCAGGAAGTTCTGGAGCCGGACGTTGAGGCAGTCGCCCGCGTTGGCGCGCAGGACGAGCGGCTCGAGTTTCTTCGCGCCCGTGCGCACGGCGTTCACGTCCTCGCTGCGGACGAAGACGATGCCGGCCGGGTCGCGGAGCTGAAAGCGCTCGTTGTACCTGATGCCGTTCGACCCGACGAGGTCGCGCGCGAGCCACGCCTCGATGTGTTCATGCTTCTGCGGCGCGCCGGACGGGCAGAAGTCCGTGCGCAGGCCGGGGTCGCTGCTCGAAGCGTTGCCGTTCAGGTTGTTGGGCAGCGGCTGGAGGCCGGGGCGCACGCCGCGGTACTCGCGCATGATGCCCCACATGCCGTTCCAGAGGTTGTCGGTCGCGCCGCTGCCGTAGAGGAAGTCGGCCACGTCCGGGTTGCCGCCGCGGACGTTCCCGACGGGCGGGATGGGCGGCAGGACGAACTCGAAGTGCTCTGAGATGCCGATGGCCTGGCCGTTGTAGTAGCCGGAGTCGGGCACGAAGTTCTCGTGCAGCCACTTCGTCCCGTGGACGGTGAAGACGTGCTGCTCCTCCTGCGCGCCCTGGATGAGCCGAATCTTGACCTTGTCGTTCTCGTAGGCTTGCAGGAGCGGCGTGAACGGGTCGCCGTGCGTCGCGGTGCTGAAGACGTTAGCCATGTCGCCGGCCGCGCCCGGCTTCTGGACGAACTGGCCCGAGCTGTTGCTCTGGCCGACGCGGAGCGGGATCGGCTCCTGCCGGTAGTTAATCAGCTCGCTGCCCGGGTCGTCGGCCGAGATGGACTCGGGCTTCGGGATGGCGGGCGGCATGACGATGTTCGGCAGCCCGACCTCGTCGCGGCCCGGCGGGTTGATGGGCTTCAGCTCCGGCGCGGGCGTGTAGAGCAGCGCGAAGTCGGCGAAGGCCAGGTTGAACTCGCGGTAGCTCGCCGACAGGTCGCCGCTCAGCGAGTCGGGGTCGTCGAAGAGGATGTTGGCGGCGTAGGAAGTCGGGCCGCCGTCGGTGGTGCGCGTACCCAACTGCGTGCCGTCGAGCCCCTGCCAGACGGAGTCGGTCGGCTCGACGACCAGCGCGCCGTACATGCCGTGGTGCTGGTGAGAGCTCGGGCTGAAGTGGTCGTGCGTGAAGACGGTCTGGATGGTGCGGTCGACGCCCGCGGTGTTGACGAGCGGGTCGGCCCACCAGCGCTGGATGGTGGTCTGCGCGCCGACCCACGCGCCCCCGGGGCCTTCGCCGAACACGTCCTGTGTCTTGGTCGACAGGATTTGGGTGCCGCCGTGCTCCTGCTGGTAGAGGTTGTTGGCCTTGATGCGCTCGCGCACCTCGTCGGGCGAGAAGGTGCCGTCCTCGTAGTTCCAGCCGTTGCCCGCGCCGTCCGAAGAGGTCACGTCGAACTTCACGAGGTGGATGTGCTGGCCGATGGTGTCGGTCGGCGTGAAGATCTGGAAGTCGTCGAGGTTGAGCACGCTCGGGACGAGGTTGGTCGCGTAGTAGGTGATGCAGTCGTTCGAGTTGGCGCGGATGAAGAAAGGCTCGGGCGGGCGCGCGCCGCTGCGCGTGGCCGCCACGTCGCCTTCGAGCACGGTGATGCGCGCCTGCCGGTCGTGCCAGCCGACGCGGTTGACCACCATGTCGATCTGGACGTAGGCCGCGCGGTACTTGCGCTGGGGCAGGTTCGCCTTGCAAGGCTCTGCGAAGGGCGCGCCCGCGATGCGGGGCCGCCCGTTGACGAGGAACTGACCGGCCGTGCCGTCGGGCTTGTAGGACGCGTAGCCGCGCGCCGGCCAGCCGTACGGCGTCGTGACGAGCGCTCCCGTAGGGTTGTGGTGGAAGTTCATCGCCGCCTGCTCCGGCGCCTCGCCGTTCGGGTCGAGCAGCTTGATGTTGGCCCTGTCCAGCCTGCGCGCGAAGGCGACGAGGTTGGGGTCGTTGTTGAGCGAGCGGACGCGCTGGTTGACGGGGTCGTCGAGCATGGCCTGCTCGATGGCCGCGATGCCGTCGGTGACCTGGCCGCTCAGGATTTTGTGGCGCTGCAGCCCGCCGTCGAGGTTGCCGCCGTGCACCGTGTCGGGCGCCATGTCGAGCGGCGGCTGCGGCGGCCGGTGGCCCGCGTCGGCCGCGAGGAAGAAGGGGTAACCCCTGAAGGCGGCCGTGGGCATCGGGGGCATCGCCTTGGTCGGGAGCGGCACGATGGCCGGGTTGGGCGTGCCGGCGGCGATCTCGCCGTCGGGCAGGTTGCGCCCGTTCTGGTTCGGGTTGGTGCAGGGCACCTGCGGCGGCTGCTGTTCGCACGCGCGCTCGTTCATGCCGGGCGTGCCGTCCTCGAACACGTCGTGGACGCGCCAGAGCTCCCACATCCCCTGCGCGAAGTGCGGGTAGAGGTGGCAGTGGAAGATGGCGTCGCCGGGCGTGAAGTTGCGGTTGCCCGAGCCGCCGTAGTTGATCTCGTAGGTGAAGGTCGAGCCGGGGCTGATGGTCTGCGAGTCGAGGTAGGTCGAGCCGTCCTCGCGCGACTCGTGGAGCCACTGGTGCGCGTGGAGGTGGAAGACGTGCGTCTCCTTCGGCCCGGCGTGGAGGTTGCGGAAGCGGACGGGGTCGCCGAGGTAAGAGTGGTGGACGTTCGAGGGGTCGTCGGGGAAGAGCACCTCGACGGGGGCGTTGTTGGCGTCGCGCTTGATGACCATCGCCGGGTCGCCGTTCGACCAGGAGGTCAGGAAGAACTCCTCGAACTTGCACTCGACGCAGTTCTTCGACGGCCCGACCAGGCGGCGGTTGGCGAGGACGATGGCGCCCATGCCGCCCGAGCCGTAGTTGATGGCGAAGCCGTCGCGGACGCCGTGGAAGAGGTCTTGCTCGAGTTCGGGGAAGGCCTGCACGGTCTTGATCTCGTCGTGGAAGACGACGACGAACTCGCGGAAGGGCTGGCCGCACGTGCCCGAGGGCGGCGCGCCGGCGCAGTTCTCGGTGAAGCCGGTGATGAGGGCGTTTACGTCCGAGTAGATGATCTCGTTCGACGAGTTGAGCATCTTGAGGATGGGCTTGCCCGAAGGGTCTGTCGCCTCGTAGTTGATCTTCGGCGTGCCGTTCGGGTTCACCCCCGTCTTGACGGAGTTGAGCACCGCGTTCGTCACCTGCGAGCGGTACCACTTCGCGCCCGGCGGCTCGACGACGATGGCGCCGAACAGGCCGAGGTCGATCTGCCCGCCGTCGCCCTCGCCCCCGGCGACCGCGCCCATCGAGTGGATGAGGTACTGCCCCTGCTTGCGCGCGTACCAGCGGTAGACCTTCGTATCGCCCGGGGCGGCCAGCCCGTTGCCGCTGAAGTTGACGCTGTTGTTCCCCACGTTCGAGCCGTCCGAGATGATGCCGTCCACGTACTCGAGGCCGTTGACGTGCATCGAGGCGTAGCGCGTCTTGGTGGAGTCCTCGGGGCGCAGCTTGACGGGGACGTCCCGGTAGGGCTGCTTGCTCGGCTGGTTGGTGAAGTTGATGTCGTCGATGTTTTCGCGATCCGGCGTCAGAAGGTTCTTGAAGGTGACGGTCAAACAGTCACCCTCGTTCATGCGCAGGACGAGCGGGCGCGGGCGCTTGTCGGGGCGCAGCTGGACGTGGCCGGCGGCGAGCTCGGCCGAAGAGTCGGTGGAGACCACGTCGCGCTTGAGCGCGTACATCATCCCGGCCGGGTTGAAGGCCCCGAAGCGGTTGTAGGTGATGACCTGGTCGAACGCCACCACCTCGGCCGTGATGTTGCGCGAGCAGGTGGGCGCTTGCACGACCGGCGCCGCGGCGGGGGCCGCGGCGGCCGTCGTCGCCGGCGTGACGACGGCGGCGGCCGGTTTGGACTCGGGGGGTGCCTCTTTGCCGGCGTCGCCTTCGACGGGCTCCGCCAGCGGGGCGTTCAGGTAATCGCCCGTCTCCCAGAGGGTGTGGTTGTCGGCCATCACCTCCGCGCTGTCGACGTTGTGCGCCGGCGTCACCCGTCCGCCGGACTCGGCGAGCGCCAGGCGGTGAGCTACAGTTGCGGTCTGCGCAAGGGCCGCGCGGGGTGAGGCGGCCAGCAGACCCAGGCAAAACAGTGTGGACAGAATCGCGGCTGGAAGAAATTCCAGCCTCCTCCCATGCTCACTCATACCCACGACCTCCTTGACAGTTGAGCAGGCGGCCTGCTCGCACGAATGAAAGGGGTTGGCGGGAGAACCCGCCGGTCACGTCGCGCGTGACGCGGGCACACGAAGCCGACCCTCGGCGTCGGGCCGAAGCCGGTCTGGAAGTTGGCGGTTAAGAAGCCGGTGCGTAAGGAAAGCAGGCAGCTTGTCCCGGTGGCGGCTCGTTAACGTGCGGGTTGAACCGCGCCGGAGGCTGCGCTAAGATGAGGACTTCCAGGGCACTTCACCTTTGCGCAAGCAACGGCGCATGTAGCTCAGAACAGGCCCCGCGGACACTGGCCGGTGACCGCGGGGCTCGTCTCATTTTATCCGGGCATGACTCATCGCCTCTTTCAATCCCGAGAAGATGACAGGCGTCGGGACGGCACCTAGTGGCAATAGGCGACTGCGAGGTTAGGGCTGCTGTTTAAGGGAGAGTGAAACCACGGGCGCGCGTGGCGCTCACGCGGATGGCAACTACGACGCTGAGGGGATGTCAGTGATGACTTATGAGTTCAAGGGGATGCGCAAGACTAGGCCAGACGCCCTAACCTGTCAAGTGAAATTTCTTTGAAGAAGGTCTGATGTCGCACACAAAAACTGATAAGTCGAAGCGTGCGACAGACTTCACCCCGCAATAAAAAAATTAGGGAGAAGCAATCGGATGAGAACCCTCTGCCGCCGCGGGCGCTGCCCTCGTCAAGGCTTGAAGCCGACGCTCAGCCAGAGCTGCGCGCAGTCGTAGAGCTTGCCCTCCGTGACGACGAATTTCGTGTTGCGGAGGTTGCCGATGCGTTCGAGCGGGTTGCCCTCGACGATGATAATGTCAGCGACCTTACCCACTTCGACCGTCCCCAAATCCTTGTCCATCCCCATCACGCGCGCCGGGACGATGGTCGCGGCCTGTATGGCCTCCAGGGGCGTGAAGCCGGCCTGCACGTAGAGTTCTATCTCGCGGCGGACGCTGTGGCCGGGCACGACCTGGTCTGTGCCGGCGACGACCCGCAGCCCGTTGCGGTGCAGCTCGCCCGTGATCTTCAGGAACAGGTCGTTTAGCTCGCGCGCGTAAGGGGCGCGCGCGGGCGGGACGCCCGTGTTGTTGATGGGCGCGTAAAGCTCGCGCGGGAGTTTCGCCGCGCCCGGCTCGAACTGCGAGAAGGGCACGTCCGAAGGGTGCAGGAGCCACTCGAAGACGACGAGCGTCGGGTCGAAGACGGTGTCGTGTGCTTTGAAGAACCGCAGAGCCTCCTTCGCCTCGGGCGAATCGAAGTCGACTTTGGGCACGACGCCCGACTGCGGCTTGTAGTCTTTCGGGAGCAGGACGGGGGTCAGGTATTGAATGTGGTTAATCTGATCCATGCCGGCCTCGACCGCCTGAATCGCGTTCATGCCGTTGGGCACGTGCCCCGTCACGGTCATTCCCAAACGGTGCGCCTCGGCCGCAATCTCTTTGAGGATGTCGGGCTTGATGGAGCTGTAGATTTTAATCTGCTGGAAGCCCGCGTCGTGGTAGCGCCGGACGACGGCGCGCGCTTCTTCGGGCGTGTTGGCGCGGATGACGCCGAGCGCCGAAGGGCTGTCGCCGTCCACGATGCCCGCGAGCAGAATGCGCGGCCCGAGCCCGCGCCCCGCCTTGATCGCGTCGCGCACGGCGGTCATGAACTCGAACTCGTTGCCCACGTCGCGCACCGTCGTCACGCCGGCCGCGAGGTAGACCGGCCCCCACTCGACCTGCTCGAAGTGCGCGTGCATCTCCCAGAGGCCGGGCAGCACGTACCGCCCCTGCGCGTCGAAGAGGCGCGCGCCCTTCGGAATCTTGACCGACGCGCGCGGGCCGACGGCCGTGATGCGCCCGTTCTCGATGACGACGACGGCGTCTCGAAGAGGCGCGCGGCCGGTGCCGTCGATGAGGTTCGCGTTCGTGATGACGAGCGCGCCCTTCCGCTGCGGGCTGGTGCGCCTGGAGATTTCGGCGAGCGCGGCCATGCCGTCGTCCGCGGCCTTGCCGACGAAGACCGGCAGCGCGGACTCGTAACCCTCGCGCAGGGCCTCGAAGTGGTCGAACTCCGCGTCCACGCAGACGAGGGCGACGAGGTTGCGGTCTTTGTCGAGCCACAGGGACTCGCGCCCCCAGATGAGGCCGCTCACGATGTAGCGTTCAAGCTCGACGGTCTTCCCACCAACGCCGATGCGGTCGGTGCCGCGCCGCTCGACCGTCACCGTCCCGCCGGGGAGGGTCGGCAGCCGACCCTTGACGTCGTTGGCCGCGAGGTAACGCATCATGAACATCTGCACGGTCGCGGGGGCGTAACCGGCGACGGTGAAGAAGTTCGCCGGCAAGGCCGCCTGCTTCGTCTCTGTGCCTTCGCGGATAGTGGCGGTGGCGCCGTCGATGACGACGGACGTGTCGATGGTCGAGCCGCGGGCCGTCTTGCCTTTGATCTCGAAAGACTCGGGCGTCAGGTTCTGCTTCGTGCGGAGTGTCGTTTCGAGCGGGACGGGTGACCCGCGGTCTGTGAACTTGAAGTGCGATTTGATGAGGAGCGAGTCGCCGTCGCGCGTGACCTCGTAGGTCTCTTCGCCGATGGGCTGCTCGAACTTGTGGAGGCGGAACTTTCCGCTCTCGACGACCGCCGGCCCCGCCGCGTTCTGCGCCGGCGCCGGTGCGGCGAACGCCAGCGCGAACGCCAACGACAAAAGTGCGCAACCCGCCAGCTTCCTGCCCGGCCGCCGTCTCAGCATATACTCTCCCCCGCCGCTTTAATGTTGAAGCGGGCACAAGAGTACATCCTCACCCGGCGGCGCGTGAAGTGTTGAGAGGGAGTCTGTTTTCAGGCGCGGCTGAAGAGATGACGCTTGATGAGGACGAAGATGAGCAGGAAGGTCGCGACGACGACGTAGTAGCCGGCGACGCTGTCGTTGGTCTCGTAGCTGAGTTTGAGGACGTGAGTGCCGATCCATTCGACGACGGTGCGGCCGACGCCGATGACCAGGAAGGCGACGAGCGCCCAGGCTAACTTAACGAACATGTTCGATTACCTCCGGGGGGTGGAGCGCGGTGGGATGTGCTTGGGAGTGTCGGGACAAAGACGCGCCGGGCGGCGCGGCCCGTCAACTAGAGATAGCACATCGGCGAGTGAGCGAACAAGAGATATCTACACGCGCCGGGAGCCTTACGGTTGAACGCCGCGGGTGTTACATTCTCCGAGTCTTCTTAAACCCGGACGATTCGACGTGTGGAGAAGATGACCGGCGGCAGACCGCACAGCGAGAGGATCGGCGAAGCGAGGCAGGACACGGGCGGGCGGGCCGCGCTCTACCGCGCGCTGCGGGAACTGTCCTGCTCGCGCTGCGCGCGCGCGATCCGCGAGGGCGAGCTGTTCACGAGGGAAGAGGAACCCGCCTCCGGCCTCCCGCTCGTCCGCCTCTGCCGCAATTGCGCGCCCTTCGACCAGGCCAAAGGTCTCCTCGAAGCCCTCCTCGCCCCGCGTCAAGACGAAGAAGCCCAACCGCCGCCGTCCCCAAACGACGCCCGCGAGAAGGCGCTGTCTCGGCTCGGCCCCGCTTTGGCTTCGGGCAGACGAAAGCGTTGAAGCATGGCACCACTGGACGGCTGGGAGAACTTCTACGTCATCGTCGGCTCTTCGGCCGGCGCGCTGATCGGGTTGCAGTTCGTCGTCATCACTCTCATCGCCGGCCGCCCGGCCCGCGAGGGTGAGGCGCAGGCGGGCGAGGCCTTCGCGACGCCGAGCGTCGTCCACTTCGGCGTCGTGCTGCTGCTGTCGGCCGTCAACAGCGCGCCGTGGGGCGAGGCCGGCGGCGCCTCGTTCCTGTGGGGCCTGGTCGGCTTCTGCGGGATCGCGTACGTGGTCGTCGTGGCCCGCCGCATGAAGACGCAGGACGCATACAGGCCGGTCTACGAAGACTGGCTGTTCCACACCCTGCTCCCGTTCGCGGCCTACGCCGTGCTGGCCGCGGCGGCGTTCATGGCTCCGCCTTACACCGGCCCGGCCCTCTTCCTCGTCGCCGCCGCGGCCTTGCTGCTCCTCTTCGTCGGCATCCACAACGCCTGGGACAGCGCGACCCACCTCATCTTCGTCGAGAAGCAGAGACGGCTGGAGGCCGAAGGGGAGTCGGCGGGCGAGGCAGAGTCCCGCGAGACAAAATGAATGCTCAGGACACAAAAATGTGGAAGCGCGTCGGCTATGCTACGCGCGCGAAATTGAGCGGACTGGGCCGGCGCGGTGGGACAAAAGAAGAAGAATAAGAAGAGAAGCGGGAAGGGACGGCAGAGCGCGGCGCGGCGTCTGCTTCGTCGATTTCTCAGTCAGGCGCGTTCGCGCGCGCGCGGCGAGAAGAGCCGCTGGAAGCGTTTCAAGCTCTGGGTCTGGCGCGGCTGGCTGCACGCGCTCGCGTGGGCGGCCGAAGCGACCTGGGAGAAGCTGCTCGGCGTCTTCGCGCTCGCGCTCTTCGCGCTCTTCGTCGCCTTCCTACTTCCGCAGGAGAAGAGCCCGCGCTCCGGCCTCGAACACACGGTCGACATCGAGTCGCCGGACTTTCTGCCCTCTATCACCGGCGCGACCGGAGCGGCCACGACCGCCGGCAACAGACTCGAAATCTTCCCCAACGGCGCGCGCTTCTACCCGGCGATGCTCGACGCCATCAACGGCGCGCAGCGCTCCGTCACGCTCGAAGCTTTCATCTTCTGGGACGGCGAGGTGGGCGAGCGCTTCGCCGACGCTTTGACGGCGAGGGCGAAGGCCGGCGTGCAGGTGAAGCTCCTGCTCGACTCGGTCGGCTCGGCGCGCTACAAGAACTACAAGGTCATCAAGCGGCTGGAGGACGGCGGCTGCCGCATCGGCTGGTACCACCCGATCAAGCTCCTGCTCCTCAACCGCTTCGACAACCGCACGCACCGCGAGCTTTTGGTCGTCGACGGCCGCCTCGGCTTCACCGGCGGCGCGGGCGTCGCGGATCACTGGGCGGGCGACGCGGAGAACCCCGACCACTGGCGCGACACGCAGGTCAGGGTCGAGGGGCCGGCGGTGGCGACGCTCCAGACGGCCTTCTCCCTGAAGTGGCTCGAGACGACGGGCGAGCTGATTTCGGGGCCGGACTACTTCGCCGCCAGCGCGCCGGCCGGCCCCCTCAACGTCCACACGGTCTTGAGCGAGCCGGAGACGCGCTCGTCGCCCGCGCGCATCCTCTACTTCCTCTCCATCATGTCGGCGCGCAAGTCGATACTCATCGCCAACCCCTACTTCATCCCGGACGAGAAGGCGCGGGAGCTTCTGGTGGCGGCGCGGCGGCGCGGCGTGGACGTGAAGATCATGGTCGCGGGCGAGAACAACGACCACACGGTCGCGCGCCGGAACAGTTCGAGGATTTACGGCGAGCTGTTGGAGGGAGGCGTCGAGGTCTACGAGTACAACCCGACGATGATGCACCACAAGTACATGGTCTGCGACGGCGTGTGGTCGACCATCGGCACCATCAACTTCGACAACCTCTCCTTCGCCCTCAACGACGAGGACAACATCTGCGTCTACGACCAGGGCTTCGCCGCGCAGCTCACGCAGATGTACGAGCAAGACCTGGCCGCCTGCCACAGGATTACCCTCGAGGAGTGGCGCAACCGCGGCCTCACGACGCGCGCCGTCGAGTGGTTCTCGTTCCTCTTCAAGCGCGTCTCGTAACAGCCACGTTCTGTTTAATTCGCCGACCTCGAAGCCGGCGGGTCAGAGCTTGCTCAGGACTTGAGACTCTTCGGCGGCGTCCAGCTTGCCGACCCACACGTCCGTCACGGTGCCGCGGCTGACCATGATGAGCGTGGGCGTGCCGCCCACGTCGAGCGCGCCCGGCTTCGCCTGGCGCACTTCCAGAGCGGGCACGCCCAGCTCGTCCAGATAGCCGCGCCCCTCCTCGACGGCCTGCGGGAGCACGGCCACGAGCTTCACCCTGTCGGCGGCCGCGCGCGCGAGCCTCTGGTAGAACGGCGCGCTCTCCGAGCAGTAGTGGCAGCCCTTCTGCAAGACGAGCAGGAGCGTCTTGTCCTGCGCGGAGAGGTCTACGCCGGGCAGGTCTATCTTCGCGCCGACGGCGGGCCGCGCCGCCTGCGTGGCCGCGCCGGCAAAGAGGTACTGGTTGACCAACAACGCGCAGAGCGCGACGGCGACGACGATGATCGCCACGTTGGCGAGAAATTCGACGTGCTGTTTCAGCTTACTCATGTTCGTTCACCCGTCGGGTTAGAACGCCACTCCGGCCCGGGAGCGCGGACAGGCCGCCCGCGCTCCCGGGTCGCGCGGCGTATCTGTTAGAAGCCACAACACGCCTTGGCGCATTGAATCGACTCCTGATTACACCCCCTGATGCACGCGAAGTTGCCGTTGCAGGAGGCGCGGCACTCCTGCGCCATGATGCCGCAGCCGCAGTCGTCGCCCGAGCAGGCGCGCGCCGAGACGGCGGGCTTCGCCAGGGCCGCCAGAACCAACAGCATCATGAGCAGGAAACCGAGTTTCTTAGCCAGCATCGTGAATCTCCTTTCAACACCGGGTTGGCTTCATTTGTTTGAAGGCTGCGCGCGGGCACACCACTCCCCGCCCGCGCACAGCCCTCCGTGATGCGAGGAACTCTGCCGCGAAGCTAGCGGCCCGGCGTGCCCTCTGTGTACAGGTTTGTGATGAAGTGGCCGACGTTTAGAACGAGGTGGCCTGTGGGGACGGTGAGGCATCCCTGCGGGCGTCGTGCGTCCGTCAGAGCGCCCAGCCCAGCGCTTCCTTCAGGTTCTCGCGGTAGCTGCGCGAGAGGAGCACCTCCTCGCCGCCGCGCATGATGATGTGGTATTCGCCGTGGAACCACGGGCGGAACTCTTTAATCCGGCCGAGCTGGACGATGGCCGAGCGGTTGACGCGCCGGAACTGACGCGGGTCGAGCCGCGCCTCAAGGCTGCCGATGCTCTCGCGCAGCAGGTACGTCTTCTCGCCGCTGTGCACGGAGACGTAGTTGCCCTCGGCCTTGATCCAGTCGACCTCGCCCGTCTCGAGAAAGAAGACGCGCCCGCCGGACTTGATGACGACGCGCTCCAGGTACTTCGGCCCCGTCTTAATCTCTTCGAGGAGGGCGAGGATGCGCTCGTCGAGGCCCGCGACGCGCTCCTGCCGTATGTGCTCTTTGGCGCGGCGCCAGGAGGTCTCGAAGCGCTCGCGGTCGAAGGGTTTTAAGAGGTAGTCGAGCGCGTGCACTTCGAAGGCGCGGACGGCGTACTGGTCGTAGGCCGTGACGAAGATGACGTGGGGCGCGCGGTTCTGCTGCAAGGTCTCCAGCAGCTCGAAGCCGCCCGCCTCCGGCATCTGCACGTCGAGGAACAGGAGGTGCGGCGCGTGGCTTTCGACGGCCGCCGCGGCCACCTTCCCGTTCTCGCATTCGCCGACGACCTCCGCGTCCGGGTCGTCCTCCAACATCTCCCGAATCATCCCGCGCGCCAGAGGCTCGTCGTCAACGATCAGCACGCGTATCTGCGACGCTGAGGTCATCACGCTTTCGTCCTCTCGTTTCGGTCAGAGTCCGCCGGCCGTCCGTATGAGGTGGGGGGCGTCGTCGTCGTCCGTCGCTAAAGGTATCTCCAGGGTCACGGCCGAGCCGCCGTCCGGGTCGTTGGCGATCTCGAAGCGTTGCCTGGCCCCGTAGAGGTGTTCGAGGCGCGTCCGCGTGTTCGAGAGTCCCACGCCGTTCCGGAGCAGCCCTTGCGGGTTTCGATTCGGGGGGAGTCCGGGGCCGTTGTCCCGCACCCTGATAAAAAGGGTTTCGCCCTTCAGCGCGGCGCGAATCTCTATCTGGCCGGGGCCGGAGCGCGGGGCGATGCCGTGGCGGATGGCGTTCTCGACGATGGGCTGGAGGATGAGGTTCGGGACGAGCACGTCGAGCGCCTCGCGCTGCACATCCACGCGCGTGGTGAGCCTGTCCTGGAAGCGTATCCGCTCGATCTCAAGGTAGCAGTTGAGGAACTCCATCTCGCGCCGGAGCGTGACCTCCTGCGTGCCGGAGTTCTCGAGCGTGAGGCGGAGGAAGTCGCCGAGGCGCGCGATCATCGTCCGCGCCGCTTCGGTGTCTTTGCTGAGCAGGGCCGAGATGGAGTGGAGCGTGTTGAAGAGGAAGTGCGGGTGGAGCTGCATCTTCAGCGCCTCGAGCTGCGCCCGCGAGAGCTGCGCTTCGAGCCTTGAGGCGCGCAGCTCGCCCTCCCTGTATTTCTGGTAGTAGCCGTAGGCGGAGGAGAGGAACGCGATGATGAGGTAGATGCTCAGGCCCTCGGTGTAGTTACTGATGGTGAAGCTCAGGCCGTTTCGGAGCGCGTAAGGGTAGCCGGCCGCGCGCCTGAAGGTGAGGTAGAGGACGGCGTGTTCGAGGAGTCCGACGACGAGGAGGCAGAGCGCGCTGAAGAGGACGTGCGCCGTCGCGTTGCGCAGCCAGCGCTTGCGGTCGAAGGGGAAGCGGCGCACGAGCCGCAGGACGAAGGGCGTGGCGAGCGCCCACATGTAGGCCCACGTCATCTGCGTGTAGAGGACGCGCTGCCAGGGGACGGGCGGCTCCATGTGCGAGCCGTCGTAGTAACCCTGCCCGCTGAAGGTCAGGCCGACGACCGTCCACGCGGCGAAGATGAGGGAGCCGCGCGCGAGGCGGCCGCGCCCCGACCGAAGGCCGTTCACGAAGTGACTCATCGCTTGCTGAGACGACGACTTTTTCGGTTTTGTTGCATCGCGTGTGAGGTTTTCATAACTGCCAAAAGCTTTGGGGCAGGGCACAGGGAGATGAGAGCGGCTTCAGAAACAGCGTACGGCAGGCTGCCGGCCTTGCCGCCTCCACGGTGCGAGGGGCGGGCCTCACAGGCTGCCGCACGGTTGAACCTCATCCGCCCTAATCCGATGTGCAGACGATCTCTTCGCCCGGTTCAGCTTTCATGCGGTACAAGACCGTCTCGCCGTCCACGACCGTCGCGAAGTATATGAAGTGTGTCGCCAGCGGGTACTTCCTGACGTTCCTCTGCATCGTGTTACACAATTCCCGCTTGATGACATCGTCCGGCACTTCTTCCCCGAACCCTCCGCAACCGGCTCCGTGGGCCGACCACCCCATCAACTTTACCTTCTTGTTGATGTAACAATAGTCCGGCGTGATTCTCTGACACTCCATCTTCGGCGTTCCTCCCGCGTCCGCGTGTATCCAATAATCTTCACGCGAAGTCAGCCCGGCGTCTTCCTTAAAAGCCCGTTGGATACATTTGTGGAATCGCCTGTCGGCGCATAACTGAAGAAAGCCCCGGGCCGGACAGTCCTCCGTATAGGGCAGTCTTTCGACCAGCCAGTTTTCGTTGTTGAGCGCGTCTTGGTCGTTCATGCTATCTCCTTATCGCCGGTCTTAGGCGGAGGACGCCGGCTCGGGCTGAACTACTGTGCCGAGAGGTTCAGGGCAGACCGTGTAGCTGTAGAGAACCGCCGCCCGGGATCGTAGGGTCAGGAAGGAAAAGCAACCTTTGAGTGCGGGAACGATATTCCTGCGGGATGGATAAGTCAACGAAAAAGGGATGTCCGACACTTCGCCCGGCCTCTCACAGCCGCGGCATGCTTTTGTGACACGCGCGTCCCGCCGGGCGGACGAAAACGCGAAACAAAACGGGTAAGAGTAAGGTCAAACAAACAGCTTACAAGGGGGACATCGGGATGAGCAGTTCTACGAACAGACCTCTGGCGGTGGTGACGGGGGCTTCGAGCGGCATCGGCTACGAGCTGGCGAAGCTCTGCGCGGAGAACGGCTTCGACCTTGTCGTCGCGGCCGACACGCCGCTCGAAGAGGCGGCGCAGACTTTCCGGGTGCTCGGCGCGCAGGTGGACGCGCTGGAGACAGACCTCGCCACCACGGAGGGCGTGGACGAACTCTACGCGACGATTGCGGGGCGGACGGTGGACGCCCTGCTCGCCAACGCCGGGCACGGGCTGGGCCGCGCCTTTCTCGACCAGGACTTCGAAGAGGTGCGCCACGTCATCGACACGAACATCACGGGCACGGTCTACCTCATCCAGAAGGTCGGGCGCGACATGCGCGCGCGCGGGCGCGGACGCATCCTCATCACCGGCTCCATCGCGGGCTTCATGCCCGGCTCGTTCCAGGCGGTCTACAACGGGACGAAGGCTTTCATCGACTCCTTCTCGTTCGCGCTCCGCAACGAGCTGAAGGAGACGGAGATTACGGTCACCTGCCTGATGCCGGGCGCGACCGACACCGAGTTCTTCGAGCGCGCCGACATGCTCGACACGAAGGTCGGGACGCAGGAGAAGGACGACCCGGCGAAGGTCGCGAAGGACGGCTTCGAGGCGATGATGAAAGGCGAGAGCGACGTGGTCAGCGGCTGGACGAACAAGATTCAGACGACGCTCGCCGGCGTCACGCCCAACGAGATGCTCGCCGAGCAGCACCGCAAGATGGCCGAGCCGGGCACGGCCGAAGAGGGGCAGGGCGGCCAGCAGAAGTCTGCCCGCGCGGGCAAGTCCGAAAGCTAAAGTGGAGGCGCGTGCCGCCGCCCTCCGTCGAAGAGGAAGGGAAGAAGCATGAAGGCGACCATTCTGCTCGGGACGCTGAAGAGGACGGGGCTGTCGAACACCGAGACGCTCTGCGAATTCCTTTCCGGCAGGATGGAGGGCGGCGGCATCCGCACGGAGGTCGTCAAGCTGGTTGACCACAGAGTATTGCCCGGAACTTATTCGGACATGGGCGAGGGCGACGAGTGGCCCAACATCCTCCGGCGCGTGCAGGACTCCGAGATCGTCATCCTCGCGACGCCGGTCTGGTGGGGGAACCACTCGTCGGAGATTCAGAAGGTGATCGAGCGGCTCGACGAGCTGCACGACGAAGTGCTCGCGGGCAAGCCCTCGCGGCTCGAAGGCAAGGCGGGCGGCGTCGTCATCACGGGCGACTCGGACGGCGCGGAGCACATCATCGGTAACCTCTGCAACTTCTTCAACGCCGTCGGCCTGCTCGTCCCGCCCTACGCCACGCTCTCCGTGCTCTGGGAGCAACAGGCGAAGGATAAGAACCCGACGAAGGAAGAGCTGCTCGCCAAGTACGAATCCGACTACGCCGAGACGGCCGACAAGATGATCCGGCAGCTCCGCAAATACGCCGCCGCTTGACGACACCCGAGCCGGGACGTGCGCCCGTGCCGCGGAGTTTCAAACGCCTTCGGTCTTCACTTCGTCCAGCGTGCGGATTTTGGCGTGAGCGTGTGTGTCGGGCTGCGGGTGATTGCCGGGGCGCACGCAGAGGCGTGTCTGAAAGCCCGCCCCCGCCGCCGCGTCGAGTTCCGCGACCACGTCCGAGACGAACAGAACCTCAGCGGGGCGACGCGGCAATAGTTCGGCAATCTTCAGGTAGCTCAACGGGTCGGTCTTGTGTCCGACCTTAGTGTCGAAGAAGTCTTCGATTAACTCGGTGAGGTCGCCGGCCTCCGTGTTGGCGAAGAGGAGCTTCTGCGCGAGCACGCTGCCCGAGGAGTAGATACAGGTCGTCCGGCCCTCTTCACGCCAGCGGCGAAGGTTACGCTCAACGTCTGGGAAGACTTGACCCTTCAACTCGCCGCGACGGTATCCCTCTTCCCAAATCCTGCCCTGAATCGTCTTCAGCGGCGTGAGCTTCCGATCCTCGTCGATGAGTCTTCGGGCGTAGGTCGCGACTGTCTCCAGCCGCGATTCGTCCAGGCGGCCCGGCGCGGATGAAGGGCTTTGGGGCTGGCCTTCGTCTTTCGCCCGCTCGGCGAGCAGTTCGAAGGCGGCGGCGCGCACCTCTTCGTCGTCGGCGTGCCGCGCGAGGAAGTCTCCTACATGCGCGCGCGCGTAAGGGAAGAGGACTTTGTAGACGAAGTCTATCGGGGTCGTCGTCCCTTCGATGTCGAGGAGGATGGTGCTGGCGGTCATCAAACCTGTTCGTGCGACGTGTGGGGGAAGTAGGACGCGCCGAGGCAGACGGGCTCGTACTGCGAAGCGACGTCGCTCTCCGTGTAGTGCGGCGCCCAACCGGCCGGCTGTTGGAAAAGTCTGATGGCCTTAATCTCCATGCTCGGGCAGAGATTGAACCAGTGCCAGGTTCCGGCCGGCACGCAGACGAGGTCGCCCGCCTCGACTTCGATGGAGACGACGGGGCCGGAACGCGGCCTGACGTGAAACAGCCCCCGGCCCTGGACGACGAAGCGCACCTCGTCCTCGTCGTGCCAGTGCTCACGTCTGAACTTGGCGAGCATCTCCGGGAGCCCTTGAGTCCGCGCGTTGACGTTGATGACGTCCGCGGCCACGTAGCCGCCGCGGAGCTTCAACCCTTCGACCTCCGTCGCGTAAGCGGCCAGAATCTCCTCCGCGGACGCGTCCGCCGCCAGTGGCGCCGAAGCCTCCCAACGTTCGTACGTGATGCCGATGCCGGACAGGTACTCCGCGACCTCGCGCGCGCCCGTGAGGGTTCGGTTCTCGTCGGGTATTTGAAGTGTCGCCATCTCCTTGTGCGTCCTTCTCAGCGGCGGCCCGAACGCCAGAGCACTTCGAGCAGGAACTCGAAAATCTCCACGTGGCGTCTGGCCTCGGCCACGCTCGCGCCCCACGTGTAGAGGCCGTGCCGCAGAACGAGGAAGCCGTGCACGTCGGGGCGCGTACGCAGAGTCTCCTCAAGCCGCGGGATGACTTCGGGCCAGTGCTGCGTGTTCCGGATGATGGGCAGCCACTCGCGGTGTTCGTGCGTCCTGACCCCCGACAGCCCTTTGAGCATCTCGTAGTTCTCGATGTGGACGCCGCCCTCCGCAGCGTAGGCGTCGGAGACGAGCGTGCCCCAGACCGAATGCGTGTGGAGCACGGCGCGCGCCCCACGCGTGCGCACGACCAGAAGGTGCAGCTCGGTCTCGGCCGAAGGATTTCCCCGTCCGCCGACGACCTTCCCGTCCTCGTCGACCTGCGTGAAATGCTCGGGCGCGAGCGCGCCTTTGTCCGCGCCGCTGGAGGTGATGACCAGGCGGAGCGGGTCTTCGCACGACACGGCGCTGAAGTTCCCGCTCGTCCCGACCGCCCACTGCCGGCCGTAGAAATAATGCCCCGCCTGCGCCAGCGACGCGACCAGTTCGGAGAGCGTTCTTTCTTCCGAGTCCGAATCCTGCATCCTTCGCCGCAAAGCTATCTTCAACCGCAAGCGATGTCAACAAGTTCGAAGATTTCCTCGACGCCCGCGGGGGCGCTACAAGATTGCTGTAAAGGCGGCGAACTTCTGCTATTTCTATAATTGAGATTGACAGACGTGAAATATGATGTATAGTGCAGGGCCTGAACGCAGGCAATTCGTCGCAGACGCAAAAGAGGCCAACGGCGTTACCTGCAAGTAGCGCCGTTGGCCCCAACTCGAAACAGCTTCCGACGCACGAGGTGCGCCGAAGATGCTCCGGTTTGGCGACCGCATCTTAGCGCAGCGGGGGGCGTCGGCACAATAGAGGGTTTTCGGCCCCGTGCGCCCCTTTTCGCGCAGACCATCTCCGCGCCCCGCGGCGCCGCGACTCGACCGTCGAGCGCGGCCTCCTCTTGCGGACGAGAACCCGCACCTCCCCGACCCGGTTCACAACCTCAATCCGACACACGCGCGCGCGCGTGCCCTGCGAGTTCACACCAAAAGAGAAAGCGAGGAGACGAATCATGCAGAGTGAGACGAACGGAAAACTCTACCTGCGGAACTGGCTGCTGCTGGCGGCGCTCATGCTGTTACTGTCGCTGACGGCGGCCGCGCAGGAGGCACAACCGACCTGTCAGCCTGACGACCCCGACTGCGGGCCTTTCTTCGTGTTCATCAGTGGCACGGTCAGAAACTGCGCCGGTCAGGTTCTGCCCGGTGTCACGGTCACGATCCAGGGCAGCGGCACCCCCGCGACCACCACGACCGACAGTATGGGCCGGTATTCGCTTAGAAGGCGGCGGGGCACTTACACCGTCACGCCGACGCCCTCGGGCCGTTACTTCTTCAGTCCACGGAGCCAGCAGTCCAATGGCGACGAGGATGCGGACTTCACGCGCTACCCGCGCGACAACCGCGCGAACTTCGACGGCGACTGCAAGACCGACGTTTCGGACTTCAACCGCGGGAGCGGGCAGTGGCGTTCACTCAACAGCACGGACGGGCAGGTAGTCTCCTTCTACTTCGGCCAGAGCGCGGACGTCCTGACGCCCGGCGACTATAACGGCGACGGCCGCACCGACCGCGCGGTCTTCCGCCCCGGCAACGCGACCTGGTACGTGGCGACCGACACGAGCGGCTCTTTCTACGGCGTGCAGTTCGGCGACACGGCCGACCTGCCCGTGGCCGGCGACTACGACGGCGACGGGCAGACGGACATCGCCGTCTTCCGCCCCGGCAACGGCGACTGGTACATCCGCCGGCCGGACGGCTCCTTCTACGGCGTGCACTTCGGCCAGACCGCGGACATCCCCGCGCCCGCCGACTACGACGGCGACGGCCGCACGGACATCGCGGTCTTCCGACCCGCCGGCGGCGACTGGTACATCCTGAACAGCTCTGACGGGCAGGTGCAGTCCATACATTGGGGGCAGACCGGCGACAGCCCCGTGCAGGCCGACTACGACGGCGACGGGCGCGCCGACCTCGCGGTCTTCCGCCCGGAGCAGCAGGCCAAGTGGTACATCCTGAACAGCTCCGACGGGCAAATGCAGGCCGTCCAATGGGGCTCGCCCGGCGACCGTCCCGTGCCCGGCGACTACGACGGCGACGGGCGCGCCGACATCGCCGTGCAGCGTCCCGACTCGACGGGCGCGTGGTGGATTCGCCCGTCCGCGACGGGCAGCCACTACGTCGTGTCGAACTTCGGCGAGTTCCCCGTGCCGCTCGGCTACCTCTCGCCGCGCACCTACTTCTAAAGCGGCGTGCGTTTGAGTGCCGTTGACGAAGGCGTTCGCCGCAGGGGCACGGCCTCGAGAGTTTGAAATTTCAGATTTGAAATTAAAGGCCGTGTCTCTGTGGCGGACTCCACTCGGCTACCTCGAAGGGTGGTTGATGAGTGTGTAGAACTGTTCCCGGTAAGTCTCGGAGACGGGGATGACCCTGTCTTTGATTCTGATGCGCCCGCGCTCGACCGAGTCGATCTTGTCGAGCGCGACCATGTAGGACTTGTGCACGCGGCAGACGATGTGCGGGGGTATCTGCCGCTCGAACTCGGCGAAGGTCTGCGGCGTCAGCAGGCGCCGGCCGGCGGCGTGAAGCTTGCGGTAGTCGCGCATGCCTTCGATGAAGACTATCTCGCGCAGGACGACCCTCTCCAGGCGGCTCTCGACTTTGACGAAGATGGAACTGCCCGGCGTGACCGCCCGCCTGACGGGCTGCACACGTTCGACGGCCTGGACGAACCTCTCGAACGTGAAGGGTTTGAGGAGGTAGTCCGCGACCTTCAGGTCGAACCCTTTGAGGGCGTACTCCTGGTAGGCCGTCGTGAGAATCACGGGGCAGTCGACGGCCGTCGTTTCGAGCATCTGAATCCCCGAGACTTCGCCGAGGTTGATGTCTAAGAAGATGAGGTCGACGCGGCCGGTCTTGAGGAAGGCGAGGGCGTCGGGGGCGTTGTCGAAGGTCGCGAGCACGTTCAGGTACGGCAGCCGCAGCGCGTACTCCCGCGTGCGCTCCAGCGCGAGCGGCTCGTCTTCGACGATGATGCAGTTAATTCTCATCGAGCGTCAGCTTCACCCTGTAGACCGCGCCGTCGGCTTCGACTTCGAGCGAATGGCTGCCGGGGTAGGTCAGGGCCAAACGCCTCCTGATCAGCTCGTCCCCGAGTCCGCCGCCGCCCCGCCCCCCTTCCGGCGCGGCCCGGTAAGTGTTCGCGCACTCGAAGACGAGACGCCTGTTCTCGACGGAAACGTTGATGCGAACCGAACCGGATTGCTTCGCGCCCTCCGTGTGCTTGAAGGCGTTCTCGACGAAGGGGAAGAGAAGCATCGGCGCGACCTCCAGGCCGTGCGCGTCGCCCTTCACCTCGAAGTTTACATAACCGGGGTTCGCCGTGCGAATCTTCTGCAGCTCGACGTACTTCCCGACGTAGTCCAGCTCGCGGGCCAGAGGTATCCTCTCGGCCCTCGTCTCGTAGACCATGTAGCGCAGGATGCCGGAGAGCTTGTTGAGGTACTCGGAGGCGAGCGCCGGGTCTTTCGAGATGAGCACGTCGATGTTGTTGATGGTGTTGAAGAGGAAGTGCGGGTTGATCTGCGACTTGATGAGCGCCAGCTCGGTCTCGAAGTTCCGGCGGGTCAGCTCCTCCTTCAGCGCCAGCTCGCCGTACCACGAGACGAAGCCGCGGAGCACGAGCGCGGCGCCGCCGTGGAGCGCGCAGATGGCGAAGAGCGTCGCCGCGAGCGAGAGGAACTCGCGCGCGTCGTGAAAGATGGCCTGCGCGAAGCCGAAGAAGAGAACCGAGAGGAGCGCGCCCGCGACCGCGGAGGCCGCGCAGACCGCCGCGCCGAAGATGACCAGGGCGGGGATTCGCTTGCGCGCCAGGAACCGCGGCGCGAGCAGGAAGTAGGAGGTGTAGAACGCGAAGAGGTTCGGCGCGACGCAGAGGACGAGCAGCGAGGGCGGGGGCAGGAGGGGCGGCAGCGGCCTCCTCGCCTGCGCCCCGATGACGGCGAGGATGAGCGAGAAGAGCAGCAGGTAGACGAGCCAGTAGCCGCAGTGGACGAGAACGACGACAGTCCTTTTCAACCCTTCTCCCTCTTGGTGACGTAGAGCAGCCAGCCCGCGGCGGTGAACGCGGCCGCGTAGACGAGCGCGAGGTGTTCGACGCGGAAGGGAACCTTCCGCCCGTCGAAGTGCCCCGTCGCGGTCAGGAAGTTGATGGCGCCGTGGTTGTACGGGAAGAGGTAACTGTACTCCCACGAGAGCAGCCCGACGCCGAGAAACCATAACGCGAAGCCCGCGCCGACGGGGACTAAAAAATTTCTGAAGTGCAGGCTGAGGAGGTATTGCAGGGCGACGATGGGCAGGCAGTCCACGAAGAAGTTGACGTTCGCGGCCCAGAAGTCGTCGAAGGGAATCGGCGCCGCGGGGTAAGGCACGCCCGCGAAGAGCGCCGAAGGAATCACCGCCGACAGGTAGACCCCGACGTTGAAGAGCGCGAAGACTTGGACGAGCATCAGCAGGACGACGAGCAGCTTCGCCGCGTAGACGGTCGTGTACGATTGCGGCGTCGTGTGCAGTTGCTTCCAGGTGTTGTTCTTGTACTCGATCTGCGCGATCAAGCCCGTTGCGAGGATGATGCCGATGGGCAGCAGGAAGACCTCCATCGACTCCCAGGACTGGTTCCAGAGCTTCCGCCAGAAGTCGTCGGCGGCGTAGAGAGGGGCCAGCGCGGCGTGATTCTTGATCCGCGAAGCCGTGATGATGGACGGCGTGAAGAACGCGCCGACGACGACGAGCCACGAGGCGAGGCTGCGCCTCCGCTTGAGCCACTCGGCCCGGAAGCTGTTGACGAAGTTCATGGCCTTCACCCGCCCACCATGTCGAGGAAGATTTTTTCGAGGTCGCTCTCGACCCTGCCGATCTGAAAGACGCCGACGCCGCTCTCGACGAGCGCCCGGTTGACGCCCGCGACCTGCTCCCTTTCGAGCCCGCGGATGGCGACGCCGCCGGGCACGGCGTTCGGACTCAGGGCCAGACCGCGGATGACAAGCTCGGCCTTCGCGTCGTCGTCCGTCTCGAAGACGACGGACGCGTTCGCGCGCCGCCTGCTCAGAAGCTCCGCAAGCGTCCCCTGAAACAGAAGCCGGCCGTGGTTGATGATGCCGACGTGCGTGACCAGCTTCTCCACCTCGGAGAGGAGGTGGCTTGAGACGAGTATCGTCACGCCGTGCTCGCGGTTCAGAGTCCGCAGCAGCCCGCGCATCTCCAGAATGCCGTTCGGGTCGAGGCCGTTGGTCGGCTCGTCGAGGACGAGCAGCGTGGGCGCGTGGAGCAGCGCGAGCGCCAGCCCCAGGCGCTGCTTCATCCCGAGCGAGAACTGGCCCGCGCGCTTGCGGCCCGTCCGCGCCAGCCCGACCACTTCCAGCACCTCTTCGACCCGCCGCTTCGGGCAGCGGTAGACCCTCTGCAGGATTTGTAAGTTCTCGGCCGCGGTCAGGTGCGCGTAGATGGAAGGGCTTTCGATCATCGAGCCGAGGCGGCGCAGCGTCTCGACGCGGGTTTCCGTGAAGGGCCGGCCGAAGACGTAAATCTCGCCGCGCTGCTTTTTGAGGAGGCCGAGAATCAGCCTGAGCGTCGTGGTCTTGCCGGCGCCGTTGGGGCCGAGGAAGCCGTAGATGCTGCCCTCTGTGACTTGAAGCCTGACCCGATCCAGGGCCGGCTCGGCCTCGGAAAACCTGTGCGTGAGGTCGACCGTCTCGACGCAACAGCCCATTCTTTGAGTTGTAGCAGTGTGCATTCGTGTGAACGCCGCGCCGGATTTAACCACAGAGACACAGAGGCACAGCTGGTTGAGTTATAACGCATCGGGCTGTGCCTCTGTGTCTCTGTGGTGAACCTTTTCTGCAAAAGGGCGGAGGCGGTCTGCAAGATGACAATTTCAGTCTGCGTCTTTCGAAATGAAGAAGGGCCGGAAGGAAAATTCCCTCCGGCCCTTCGTTGGGGAGAGTTGTGACTAACTAAGGCTGCGTGTCGGGCGTGGCGTTGCCCGAAGCCGCGACGGGCGAGCCCTGCGTCAGGCCGCGGCTGACGAGCACCTGCACCTCGACGCGGCGGTTCTGCTCGCGCCCTTCGCGCGTCGTGTTGTCCGCGACGGGCTGCAACTCGCCGTAGCCGTACGGCGTGATGATGCGGCGCAGCGGGATGTTGCCGTTCTCGACGAGGTAACGGATGACGTTCTCGGCCCGGCGCTGCGAGAGGCGGCGGTTCGCCTCCGTCGAGCCGTCGCTCGAAGCGAAGCCGCTCACCTGAAGGACGTAGCCCTTCGCGGTGCCGGCCTGCTGCGCGATGGTGTCCAGCTGCTGCTTGGCCTCGGGCGAGAGCGTGGCGCTGCCGACCTTGAACTGAATGCTCTGGCTGTTCTGCGCCTGGTAGTCGTCGAGCGCCGAGATGCGGTCGTTGGTCGCGTTCACGCCCGCGACGGCCGCGTCCGCGGTCTCCTGCGCGGCCTTGGCGCCGCCACGGGCCGCGTTCGAGACGGCCGCGAGTTCATCTAACTGGCCCGACAAACGCTGCGCGTTCTGCTCGACCTGACCGATGCGCCCCTCGGCCTCGCCGACGCGGTTCTCGACCGGCGTCACGTTGGCCTCGACCGTGCGCGCCGTGCGGAGGTCTGTGTCGTTGAAGCGCACCTTCTCGGCGACGAGGTTGGTGCCGTCGCCGCGCCCCTCGACTTCGAGGTTGAGGCCGCGCAGGATGGCGGTCACGCCGTAGTTGGTGCCGCCGCCGAAGAAGCCGCCCTTCGTCTTGACGCTCGTGCGGTCGTTCAGGAGCACGGTGTAGGTTCTGCCGGTCTGATCCTGTACGACGAAGGTGTCGGCGTCGCGGCGCGTGACCACGCCCTTGAGCTTCAGCTTCTGGCCCGAAGCGACCGAGGCCGTGCTGTTGCTGGTCGAAGAAGTGGTGTTGGCTTCCTGCGCGAAGGCCGCGGGCGCGAGCGCCAGCGCGAGCAAGAGCGAGGCGCACAGATAGGTAATATTTCCGAAGCGGATGGACTTCATGAACCGTCTCCCTTTCACAAGAAAATTGATTGCCGAATCGCACACGGCCGCGGCCGGAAGGCAAAGCAGTTTCGGGTGCGAGGCCCCTGCACCTTTGAAAGCGGCTGCGTCGATTCTGTCGGAGACGATAACCGCCGCGCGCGTGCCGAGGGTTGCGCGACTCTTATGAATAAAGTGTGGAATCGTTGCGGCGTCGGGTGCCCGTTTGGACGCGGGCGTACGTAGCGGTCAGTCTGCGAAACAGACTGCGGACGTGTTTGCGACCTGCGCGACGTGCCGAAATAAAAACCGGGACGCCCAAATCCCCGACGAAAAGGGCGCCCCGGCTTTCTTGTGAAGGGAGAAGGTCGTCCCTTCCCCTCGCCCGTCATCCTATCGTGCCCGGTCGCCCCGCGTGGTTGCGTCTTCGTTGCGGTAACGTTACCGAGCCTCAACAATCGCTCACGCCCCCGTCCGCGCCGGCTTGAGGGTAAAGACCGCGACGAGCAGCAGCGCGAACCCGACGAGCATCGGAACCATGCCCTCGCCGCCGCCCCTGGCCGCCGACCAGATGGAGAAGATTACAAACGCGACGGACAGCCCGCCGCACGCGTACCCGATGATATTGCCCACCCTTTCGAACCCCCTTGTTGTTAATTCAATAGTAAAGGGTGCGGGGCGCGTTTGGTTGTGGGGAGATTTCGTTTGCCCGAATGATAAGTTGCGGAGGGCGGACGGTGTTACACTATGCCGCATGAACACGCAGGGGACGGTTACCGACGAGAGGCGCGTCGACCGCCGCTACAAGGTGAGCTTCCGCGTCCACGTCAAGCGCGAGGAGTCGCCCGAAATCCAGGGCGAGGTCACAGACCTCAGCGCCGGCGGCTGCTTCGTCACGAGCGAAGAGCGTGTGAATGACGGAGACCTTGTGAGTCTGCGCTTCGACATCCCCGGCCACGAAGCCCTCGTGCTCTGGGGGAACGTCGTCTTCTGGGTCAGCGAGACCGGCTTCGGCGTGCGCTTCGGCGCCTACTCGCAGGGCGGCGCGCGCGAGCGGCTGCTCGACCTGCTCGGGCCGAACCCCTGAAGGTTTCGGCCCCGTCACCTTCAACCCTCCCGCAGGCACTCCTCCCAGGCTTCGATGTCTTCGGTAATCTTCGCCGTGAACCACTTCTGAAACTGCGCGTCGGCCAGCAGTGCGCGTTCGAGGATGCCCTCCGCGACCCCGTCCGCGGTCGCGTCCGCCGCGGCCGTCTCGTTGAGGTAGGCCGTGTACTCGCCGAGCATCTGCCACACCCACGGGTGAATCCGGACGTTCACGCGCTCCGGCTCGTGACCCGAAGACGAGACGAAGCGCTCGGGCGAAGTCCAGGACAGGGGGTCGAGGAGGCGTATGCTGACGCGGTGCCGTCCGGTCTCGCCGTCGAACCAGACGCCGTTGACCTCGGCCAGCAGGGAACCGCCGAAGGGCGGCGAGACCTGAAGCCCCATGCCCTCGGGGATGGGTTCGTCCATGTCGAGCGTCGCGCCGGCGTGGCTGACGACGACCGTGTAGGCGTGCAGCACACGCGTGCGCCCCTCGTCTACGGGCATCTCGACCCGGACGGGGAAGCGCATCTTGACCCGCCTGTTCCTGCGCAGATTCGCGCCGCGCTCGTGCCTTGGTTCGTCTTTCAATGCTTCTATTTCGGGCGTAAGGCTGGGATGAAGACGGCGTCGGCGGCTGAGGCCCCGGGGCCACCGCGCGACCCGCTAGAAACATCCTAACCGACCGGCTCGCGCGGTGTCGAGATAAAACTCCTTCGGGCCATCTCTCCTGTGCATTTCCGTCACGTCTGGATTGACATCACCCGGAGCGCGCGGTTAATTCCGTCACAGGCATTTGGTGTTTGTTCGGCAACCCGCGCTGACGCGGTGGTATGATGTTTGTATAAGCTGTATAAGCTCCCCCGCGTGCTGCGCCACGCGCAGGACTCCTTCGGTCTGACAGGTGGGTTGCGAAATGCTCTCCAAGAGAATCACAGTCGTCTGCCTGCTCTTCCTGAGTCTCCCCCTTCTGGCGCGGACTGAGGCGCGCCCGCAGGCCCTCGTCTCGGCGCGGGTGCTCAGCAGCGAGGGCGCCGTCGAGATTCAACGCCGCGGGCAGGGCCAGGCCGCGCTCGCCAAGATCGCCTTCGGCGCGGGCGAAGAGCTTGCGGCCGGTGACGTCATCAAGACCTTCAAAGGCGGGCGGCTCGTGCTCGGCCTGACCGACGGCTCGCAGGCCGTCATCGGCGAGCAGACGACGGTCGAGATCACAGACCTCTCGCGCTCGCCCCGCACGCTCTTCAACGTGCTGCGCGGCAAGACGCGCATCCGCATCGAGAAGATGGGGGGACGGCCGAACCCTTACAAGGTGAACACGCCGACCGCCGTCATCGCCGTCCGCGGCACGCTCTTCGACGTGCTGGTCTCGGGCGGCGGCGAGACGCGCGTGGACGTGCACGAGGGCGAGGTGGCCGTCAGCAACCAGTCTTCGCCGGACGTGTTCGTCGTCCTCCCGCCGGGCTGGTCGACGCGCGTCCGCTTGGGTCGCCCGCCCGAATCGCCCAACACCTTCCGCCCGGGCCGCAACGACGACACGTTCGAGCCGCGCCGCGAAGCGCGCGGGCCTGAAGCGGGTGGCCGCGGCGGACGAGACGGCGGCGGCGCGGGCGACGGCGTGCGCCCGCGCGAGCGCGACGGCGACCGCTCCCCCGGCGACCGCCCCGGCGACCAGCGCGACGCACAGCGCGACGGCGGCCGTCGGCCACCGCAAGAAGAAAACTAGATTGATATAAGGGTCAGAACCACCCGCGGTAGCGGGTGGCCCTTTGTTATCCGAGCGTGCCGTTCGCAAAGGGCCACCCGCTACCGCGGGTGGTTCTGACCTAATTCTCGACGGATGATGCCCGATAACGTGAAGGTGAAAATCCTCGTCGCCGACGACGAGCGCGGCGCGCGGCTCGCGCTGGAGGTGCCGCTGCGTCTGAGTGGCTACGAGGTGACGGCCGTCGGGAGCGGGCGCGAGGCCATCACGCGCGGGCAGTCCGAGCACTTCGACGTGGTGCTCACGGACGTCTTCATGCCCGACGTGGGCGGCCTCGAAGTCATACGCGAGTTCCGCCGCCTCGACCCCGAGACGAAGGTCATCGCGCTCACGGCGCAGGGCTCGCTCGAGATCGCGATGGAGGCGATCCAGGAGGGCGCGGCCGACTTCATCGCCAAGCCCTTCGACATCGAGCAGGTGATGGCCGTCGTCAAGCGCGCCGCCGAGCGCGGCCACGACGCCTCGGACGAGGGCGCCGAGCCCGAACTCTCCGGCTCGGGACTCATCGGCCACAGCCCGCAGATGGTGCGCGTCTACAAGCTGATGGCGCACGCCGCGCGCACCGACACGACCGTGCTCATCGAAGGCGAGTCGGGCACGGGCAAGGAGCTGGTCGCGCGCTCCATCCACCGCTACAGCCGCCGCGCGGAAAGACCCTTCACCGCCATCAACTGTAGCGCGCTCACCGAGACGCTGCTCGAGTCGGAACTGTTCGGCTACGCCAAGGGCAGCTTCACGGGCGCGAACGCAGACCGCGTCGGCCTCTTCGAGAGCACGCAGGGGGGCACCATCCTGCTCGACGAGCTGGGCACGACCGGCGCGTCGCTCCAGGCGAGTCTCCTGCGCGTGCTTCAGAGAAAGAGGTGCGGCGCATCGGCGAGCGCGAGGCGCGCAAGGTGGACGTGCGCGTCGTCGGCGCGACGAACCGGAACCTCGAGCGGCTGGTCGAGAGCGGCGAGTTCCGCGCAGACCTCTTCTACCGCGTCGGCGTCCTGCGTATCCGCCTGCCCCCCCTGCGCGAGCGCGGGACGGAGGATTTGAAGCTCCTCGTCCGACACTTCTTAAGAAAGTATGGCGCCGGAAAGCAGATCGCGGCCGAGGCGATGGAACTGCTCGCGCGACACGACTGGCCGGGCAACGTGCGCGAGCTTGAGAACGCCATCGAGCACGCGGCGGCCGTCTGCACCAACCACGTCGTCCGCGCGGGCGACCTGCCCGAGTACATCGTCGCGCGTGCGCCGGCGGCCGCGGTCGAATCGACTCCGCCCGCACACATCTTCACGCTCGCCGACGACCGGCCCACGCTCGACGAGCTGTGCCGGCGCTACACGCGGCTCGTCCTCTCGGAGTCCGCCGGCAACAAGTCGCGCGCGGCCGAGCTGCTCGGCATCAACCGACGCACGCTCTACCGCTACCTCGAAGCCGACGGCCTTGCGCAGGACGCGCGCGAGGAGGACGGAGAAAATTAAACACACAGACACAGAGACACGGCTAAGGCAATTTCAAATTTCTTAAAGCTGTGTCTCTGGGTCTCTGTGGTTAAATTCTTTTAGCTAAAGCTGACTGTAAACTGCATTGCGCGGCACACGCTCACAGATAGTCTCGACCGGCCTCATCCTGCTCCTGAGTCTCGCGGCGGCCGTCGCCGTGACGTGGCTCGTCCCGTCCCTGACGGCCGCCTCCGTCAACATGCTCTTCCGCTTCCGCGGGCGCGTCCAGCCGCCCGGCGACATCGTCATCGTGGCCGTGGACGACGCGAGCTTGCAGCGCGTGGGCGGCTGGCCGTGGCCGCGCTCGGTCATGGCTTCGGCGCTCGACCGCATCACGGCCGCGCAGCCCAGAGCAGTGGGGCTCGACGTGGTCTACGCCGAACCTTCCGACCCCGCGCAGGACGCGCTTCTGACCGAGGCCATAAGGCGCAGCGGCCGCGTCGTCCTGCCCGCGCAGTTGACCGAGCCGGAGACTTCTGCCGACGGCGAGGGCGACGCCGCGCGCTGGCTTCTGCCGCTTAAAGAGATGCAGGCCGCCGCCGCGGCCACCGGCCACGCGCACGCAGACCCGGACGTGGACGGCGTGCTCCGCACAGTCCAGTTGAGCAAAGCCGACGACAGCGGCGAGCGCCTCTGGGCCTTCGGACTCGAAACGCTGCGCGTCGCCGAGAACGTCCCGCCCGGGGCCATCGAGGAGAGGGAAGGGGCCGTCCGCGTCGGGCGTCACGAGATAGCAGTTCATAACGAGACCGAGAAGTCTGACATCCCGGGCGTCACCCTCACGCGCCCGAACGAGATGATCATCAACTACCTCGGCCCGCCGCGGACGTTTCCTTACTACAGCATCGCCGACGTCATCAGCGGCGCGGTGCCGCCCGCGGCCTTCGATAACAAGATCGTGCTCGTCGGCGCCGTGGCGCAGACGCTCGGCGACACGCGCATCACGCCCTACATCTCCTACGCCGACGGCGGGCGGCAGGGCGGCACGGGCATGCCCGGCGTCGAGGTGCACGCCAACGTCATCGAGACGATGCGGCGCGGCCTCTGGCTCACGCCGCGGACAGACCTCGCGGGCTTCGGCGTCGCGCTGCTGGTCATCCTCTGCGCGGCGGCGTGCGTCCGCCTGCTCGACGGTTGGCGCGTGGTGCCGGGCCTCTGCCTCATGCTCTTCGTTATCGTCGGCGGCAGCCTCTTCGTCTTCAACCGGTACTTCGTCATGCCGCCCCTGGTGCCGATGTTGGTCGGCTTCATCACGGTCGTGCCACTGCTCCTGCTCGAAACGTCTCTGGCGGCGAGTAGGGACTTGGACGAGAAGCTGGTCAGGCTCGCCGACATCCAGAAGCGTTTCATCCCGCGCGGCGCGGCCGAAGGTTCTCAGGAGACGGCCGGCGTCGCCGCGGCGGGCCTGCCGCACAACGTCGCCTGGAAGCTGCGCGCGGTGGACGAGGTCACGGCGCTCCTCGTCGCGCGCGTCGGCTTCATGAATCAGGTCTTCGAGAGCATGACCGACGGGCTGCTCGTGGCAGACGTCGCGGGCCGCGTGGTCTTCGCCAACCCGGCCGCGCAGCGTTTCTGGGAAGGCGAAGGCCGTGACGCGCTCGCGGGGCGAAGTCTGGAAGAGCTGTTCGCGGGCGGCGTCGGCGTGCTCAGAGGCGAGGCGCTCGGCGAGATGGTGCGCGGGGCGCTCGAAGGCCGCGCGCCGACGGCCGAGGTCGAGCTGCAGCCCGGCAGCGGCGGGCGCTTCTACGTCCTGCAGTTCTCGGCGGTCGCGGCGGGCGAGGGGGCGGAAGGTCAGGGGCCAATCGGACTCATCGTCATCATCACCGACGTGACGAAGCGGCGCGAGCTTGAGCGGGTCAAGGCCGAGACCTTGCAGCTCGTCTCGCACGAGCTGCGCGCGCCGCTGACCTCCATCCGGGCTCTGAGCGACGTGCTGCTCAAGTTCCCCGTGCCGGAGGAGGAGTCGCGCGAGTCTCTGAAGACCATCTACTCCGAGGCCGTGCGCATGAACCACCTCATCAACCTCTACCTCGACGTGACGCGCATCGAGACCGGCGCGCAGACCCTCGGCCGCGTCTCCGTGCCGGCGAACGAGGTCATCGGCGAGTGCGTCCGCGCCTTCGGCCGCGCGGCGGCGGCCGAGAAGGGCATCCACATCGGCACGAAGCTGGAGCAGCCCTCGCCCGTGCTCTTCGCCGACCGGCAACTGCTCACGCAGGCGGTCAACAACCTCCTCGGCAACGCCATCAAGTACAGCCCCGACGGCTCAGAGGTCGAGGTCGGCTCCGCAAGCGACCAGACGCACGCGCGCATCTACGTCCGCGACCGGGGCTACGGCATCCCCGAAGAGTTCCGCGCCCGCGTCTTCGAGAAGTTCTACCGCCTCGAACGCGACATCAAGGCCGAGGTCGTCGGCACCGGCCTCGGCCTCCCGCTCGTCAAAGAGATCGTCGAAAGGCACGGCGGCCGCGTCACGCTCGAAAGCGAACCCGACCACGGCTCCACCTTCACCATCCACCTGCCCTTGCAGATTTGAAATTTCAAAGTTGGAAGTTCAAATCCGCTGTTCCTTCCTGTCACAGACTTCGAATCTCAAAGCAGCGCGCGTTGGTCAGTTCTGTCCCGCCCACAGCGCTCTTCCTCACGAAAACTGAGCATCCCTTCGTGGAACGCGCCTTGCCAATCCCTCGGCCGACGCATCACCGAGTCGTCGCTCTCCCTTCATTCACTCGCGCTCTTCCACGCAGCATCAGGAGGCAGTATGAAGACTTTGAAGTTCGCCCCCGTCGCCGTCGCCGTCGCAGCCGCCGTGGTCGCGTCCGCTTACGTCGGCGCCGCGCCGCCGCGACCCGCAGGCGCCGCCCCGCAGAAGTCTGCCGAGCAGGTTCGCCGCGAAAGGTTCCGGCACAACGGCGTCATCGAAGACGAGGGCTCGCCCGACCCGAACGCGGGGCTGTCGAGCGGCGGCATCGACGGCGCCCCCGTCTTCAAGCCCGTCAAGACCAACGCGACCGAGGCCCCCGCGGGCTTCGACAACCTGACCAACGGCTACACCGAACAGGGGCCGGACTTCGCGACCCTCAACGGCGACACGGTCGTCGCGCGCCGCTCGCACAACGACAACCGGTTCATCTTCGAAGAGTTCGAGACCGCGGCCGACGGCGTCGGCCCGACCTACAACGCGCAGAGCTGCCGCGAGTGCCACCAGAACGTCGTCACCGGCGGCGCGAGCCAGGTGACCGTGCAGCGCACGGGGCGCACCGTGAACGGCGAGTTCTTCGAATCGCTCGGGGGCTCGCTCCTCCACTCGCGCGCGACCTACCCGGACATCGTCGAGCAGGTCGTCGACGCGGACAACACGCGCACCTTCCGCATCTCGCCCAACACGCTCGGCGACGGCTACGTCGAGGCGATCTCGAACTCGACCCTCTTATCCATCCGCGACCGGCAGCCCAACTCCATGCGCGGCACGGCCGTCCTCGTCCCCGTGCTCGAAGGCAACGGCGAGGCGCGCATCGGCCGCTTCGGCTGGAAGAGCCAGCACGCCTCCCTCGTCTCTTTCGCCTTCGACGCTTACCTCAACGAGCTGGGCATCACGACGCCCGTGCTCCCGGCCGAGAACACCTCGGGCGGGCGCTTCGTCGGCATGGGCTCCGGCTACGACTTCACGCCCGACCCGGAGGACGACGGCGAAGACGCGCTCGCCTTCGCGGACTTCATGCGCGCGACGAAGGCGCCCGCGCGCGGCCCCTCCACGGGCGAGGCGTTGGCGGGCGAGAAGCTCTTCAAACAGGTCGGCTGCGCCGTCTGCCACACCGATTCGATTGCTACGGCGATGCCCGGCTCCGTCGTCAACGGCGGGACGTTCACAGTCCCCGCGGCGCTCGGCAACAAGCTCATCCACCCGTTCAGCGACTTCCTCCTGCACAACGTCGGCACCGGCGACGGCATACCCGTTCTGAACACGCCGGAGTACGCAGGCACCGCGAACCAGATTCGCACCGCGCCGCTGTGGGGACTGCGGACGCGCAACCGCCTGATGCACGACGGACTCTCCTTCACCCCTTCGGAGGCCATCCAGCGCCACGCCGGCCAGGCCGCCGCCGTGACGAAGAGGTACGTCGCACTCTCGGCCGCGCAGAAGGCGCAGGTGCTCGGTTTCCTGAACTCGCTGTGACCGAGGAGGTGAAAGATGGGAGCGGCAATCGCGGAAGTCGCGCGGGTCTTCGAAGCAGGCGAGAGGGCGTCGGTCGAGTCCGACCTGCGCCGGTGCCCGGAGCTTGAGCTGGCGCGGAGGGTTTCGGGCGGCGACATGGGTGCGCTCGAAGAGGTCTACCGGCGTTATCACGTCATCGTCTACACGCTCTGCCTGCGGATGACGCGCAACGTGGCGGAGGCCGAAGACCTCTCGCAGGATGTCTTCGTCAACCTGCACCGGGCGCTGGGGAGCTTTCGGGGCGAGGCGGCGCTCTCGACGTGGATTCACCGCGTGACGGTCAACCGCGTCCTGATGCACTTCCGGAGGGCCTCGGCCCGCTACGAGCAGGTCACGGAGGACGGCGGCCCGCCGCCCGACAGGGCCACGCCCGACGCGGAGACTTCCGGCCCGCTCTCGGCCGAGCGCGTCGCCCTGGAGAAGGCCGTCGAACGTCTGCCGCCGGGCTACCGCGCCGTCTTTATCCTGCACGACGTGGAGGGCTACGAGCACGACGAGGTGGCGCGCCTGTGCGGCATCTCTTCGGGCACGAGCAAGTCGCAACTGCACAAGGCGCGGATGAAACTGCGGAGGATGCTACGGCCCTGAACGGCCGATCCCTTATAAATTTCTTACGAACCTTTTATCCCATCCTTATGCGCGGGGTTGTAGCATCCTCCCGGTGATCGTTTGGCTTAAACGGGAAGGTTGCGGCCGCAGTATCCGTAGGTTGAAGGTGGCACGGGGGCCGAGCGCCTCCGTGCCACCTCGTCTTTGCGGCGCGGGGGGGAACGGTTCAGACCGATGTGGAGATCATTGAAACGCACGCTGGTCGGCAACCCGATTTCGAGCGAGCAGGCGCAGCACGAGCGTTTGAATAAGAAGACGGCGCTGGCCGTCTTCTCGTCCGACGCGCTCTCGTCGGTCGCCTACTCGACCGAGGCCATCCTGCTCGTGCTGCTCGCCGCGGGCTCACTCGCCATCGGCTACCTCGTCCCCGTCGTCATCGGCATCACCGTCCTGCTGGCGATACTCACGCTCTCGTACCGGCAGACCATCCACGCGTACCCCTCGGGCGGCGGCGCCTACATCGTCGCCAAAGACAACCTCGGGACGCAGTCGGGACTCGTCGCGGGCGCGGCACTTCTGGTCGACTACATCCTGACCGTCGCCGTGTCGGTCTCGGCCGGCGTGGCGGCCGTCACCTCCGCGGCGCAGGGGACGCGGCTCGACTTCCTGCACGAGCACCGCGTGGCGCTCTGCGTCCTGATCGTCTTCCTCATCGCCGTCATCAACCTGCGCGGGGTGCGGGAGTCGGGGGCCATCTTCGCGGGGCCGACCTACCTCTTCATCTTCTCGATGCTGGCGCTGGTGGTCGTCGGCTTCGTGCGCTTCTACGCGACGGGCGAGACGATGCCGACGCCGCCGGCCGAGAGTGTCTACTACGACCAGACGGTCGGCCAAGTGGCGCACGGCGCGCTGACGGGCGGCGCGCTGACGTGGCTGCTGATGCGCGCGTTCGCCGCGGGCTGCACGGCCCTGACGGGCGTCGAGGCCATCTCGAACGGCATCCCCGCCTTCAAGCGGCCGGAATCGTCGAACGCGGCGACGACCTTGACGTGGATGGCCCTGGTGATGACGACGCTCATCCTCGGCACGGGCCTCCTCGCCTACAAACTCAACGCGCACCCGCCGGGAGCCGAGGAGACGCTCGTCTCGGCGATGGCCCGCCACACCTTCGGCACGGGGCCGTTCTACTACTTCACGCAGGCGGCGACGGCCGCGATCCTCGTGCTCGCGGCGAACACTTCGTTCGCGGACTTCCCGCGCCTCGCGTCCCTGCTCGCGGCCGACCGGTACCTTCCGCGCCAGTTCGCCAACCGCGGCGACCGGCTCGTCTTCTCGAACGGCATCGTCATCCTCGCCGTCCTGTCCGTCGTCCTCATCGTCATCTTCAAAGGGCAGGAGCAGGCGATGCTGCCGCTCTACGCGGTCGGCGTCTTCCTCTCCTTCACGCTCTCGCAATCGGGGATGGTCGTCCACTGGCTGCGCGAACGAAACAGGGAGGAGAACAGGGCGCGCATCCTCCAACAGGAGCAGGAGGAGAGCATCCACCGCACCGTTGACCCCTCGGCCGCGACGCACGCGCGCGAGCGCCTGCGCGCGCTCGAGCGCGACCGGGGCGGGAACTGGTTCACGGCGACGCTCGTCAACGGCGCGGGGGCGTTCATCACGTTCGTCGTGCTCATCGTCATCACGGTCACGAAGTTCACGCACGGCGCGTGGGCGGTCATCGTGCTGATACCCCTTCTCGTCTGGATGTTCCGCGCCATCAACGGCCACTACAAGCTGGTCGCGGCGCAGCTCCGGCTCGACGGCGTGAACCCCTGCCGGGCGAGGATGCGCCACCGCATCCTCGTCCCCGTCTCCGGGATACACCGCGGCGTGCTGCCCGCCATCGACTACGCGCGCAGCCTCAGCTCGAACGGCGGCCACGAGATTACGGCCGTCTACGTCGAGATAAATCCGGAGAACACCGAAGAGGTCAGGAAGCAGTGGCAGGTGTGGGGCGGCGGCCTGCCTTTGACGGTGCTGCACTCGCCCTTCCGCTCGATCACGAGGCCGCTCATCGACTTCATCAAGGAGGAGTCGCGCCGCGAGCGAGACTCCATCACCACCATCGTCCTGCCGGAGTTCGTCCCGCGCGCGTGGTGGCAGCAGCTGCTCCACAACCAGACGGCGCTGCTCCTGAAGGGGAAGCTTCTGTTCGAGCGCAACGTCGTCGTGACGAGCGTGCCCCACCACCTGCGCCGTTAGGTTTACAATGGGGGGCGTGTGGGCGAAGAGATTCGAGGGCAAGCGCGTGGGCTACGCCGTGGCCGTGCTCGTCACGGCGGCCGTGACGGGCGCGCTCAAGCTGTTCGGCGACCACGTCAACACGACGACCGTGGCGCTCGGCCTGCTCCTCGCCGTGCTCTTCGTCGCGACGGGCTGGGGCGCGCGCCCCGCGGTGCTCTCGTCGCTGCTCGGCGTCGTCTGCTTCAACTTCTTCTATCTGCCGCCGGTCGGGAGGTTCAGCATCGACGCGCGCGACAACTGGGTCGCGCTCTTCGCCTTCCTCGTCACGGCGGTCACGGCCGGCCAGCTCTGGTCGCGCGCCAAGCGCCGCGCCGAGGAGGCCGAGGCGAGCCGGCACGAGATCGAACGACTCTACCGCGAGCTGCGCGAAGCCTTCGAGCGCGCGAGCCAGGCGAAGGCCCTGGAGCAGAGCGAGCGCCTGAAGTCTGCGCTCCTGGACGCGGTGACGCACGACCTGCGGACGCCGCTCACCTCGATCAAGGCTTCGGTCACGACGCTGCTCGAAGACTTCCGCGCGGGCGCGCACGTCGCGGAGTCGGTGGCGCTCGACGAGGAGGGGCGCGGCGAGATGCTCGAAGTGATAGACGAGGAGACCGACCGCCTCAACCGCTTCATCGAAGGTTTGGTCGAGCTGGCGCGCATCGAGGCGGGCGAGATGCACCTGCGCCGCCGCTGGGGCTCGGTCGAGGAGATAGTCGCGGCCGCCGCCGAGCGCGCCGCCCCGCGCACGCGCGCGCACGAGGTCTCTGTGAACGTCGAGGAAGGACTCCCCGCGGTGCGGGTGGACGCGCGCGCGGTCGCCGAAGTCCTCTACACGCTCCTCGACAACGCCGCGAAGTACGCGCCCGCGGGCACGCAGATCCGCGTCGCGGCCGGGGCGGCGGGCGAAGGCCGCGTGCGTTTGAGCGTCGAAGACGAGGGGCCGGGCGTGCCACGGGATTTGCGCGAGCGGGTCTTCGACAAGTTCTTCCGCGCGATGCGTGACGGCGACTCGGGCACGCCGAAGACTTCGGGGACGGGGATGGGCCTCGCCATCGCGAAGGGCATCGTCGAGGCGCACGGCGGGCGCATAGAGATCGAAGAAGGGCTGACGGGGCGCGGGTGCCGCGTCGTGGTCACGCTCCCCGTGGGCGACGAAGAAGATGCCGATGGACGACAAGCAGCGAATACTGATCGTCGATGACGAGCCGCAGATTACGCGCGTGCTGCGAAGGAGCCTGACCACGCACGGCTACGACGTGCGCGTCGCGGGCGACGGGCTGGCCGCTCTGCAGACCTTCGGCGACTGGCCGCCCGACCTCGTCGTCACAGACCTCTCGATGCCGGGCACCGACGGCCTGCAACTCTGTCGGAATCTGCGCGCCATCTCGCAGACGCCGATCATCGTGCTCTCGGTGCGCGGCGAGGAGAAGACGAAGGTGCAGGCGCTCGACGCGGGCGCCGACGACTACGTGACGAAGCCGTTCGGGATGGACGAGCTGCTGGCGCGCATCCGCGCCGCGCTCCGGCGCGCGCAGGCGGCGAAGGCGGGCGACGAGGCCTCGCCCGTGCTCGAAGTCGGAGACTTCCGCGTCGACCTTGAGAACCGCCGCGTGAGGGTGAAGGGCGCGGAGGTGCACCTGACGCCGAAGGAGTACGACCTGCTGGTCTACCTCGTCAGCCACCCGGGCAAGGTTCTGACGCACCGCACGCTGCTCACCTCCATCTGGGGCGGCGACTCGTCCGAGCAGACCGAGTACCTGAGAGTCTTCGTCGGCCAGCTCCGCAAGAAGGTCGAGCCCGACACGGCCGCCCCGCGCTACATCCTCACCGAACCCTGGATCGGCTACCGCTTCGACCCCGGCTCATAAGTCTCAAGAAAAATTAACCACAGAGACACAGAGACACAGCCTGTTGAGCTATCGCTCTTCAAGCCGTGCCTCTGTGTCTCTGTGGTGAAATTCCCTTTACTTGGTGAGCACCTCCTGGATGAGCTCGAGGGCGCGCGGGTCGCCGGTCTGTGACAGACGGTGGATTGCCATGCGGCGCACCTCGGGGTTGCGGTGCGTGCGCGCGATCTGGATGAGCAGCGGCACGGCCTCGTTGGCGGGGCGCTGGCTGATGGCGTGGACGACCTGAACCTGAACGTCCGTGTCCGCGTCGGAGCTGTTCGCCATGTCGCGGAGCGCGTTGAGGCTGCGCTCGCCGGCCTTCTGCCCGAGCCAGTGGATCGCCTGCTGGCGCAGGTCGCTGTCGCCGCTGCGCGCCGCCTCGAAGAGCTTGTCCAGCGCGCGCGGGCTGTCGATCTGCGAATACGCGTGCAGGATGCGCGACTTCACGTCGTGGTCGCGCTCCGACTGGTAGAGCTTCGACAACTCGTCAATCGCCGGCTCGCCGCGCTGCCCGATCCAGTGGATCGCCTGCGCGCGCAACTCGGAGTCGTCGCCCGTACGCGCTATCTCAACGAGCTTGGCGTAGGCGCGCGGGTCTTCCATCTGCGTGAGCGAGTGGAGAATCCTCTGGCGAATCTCCGTGTTGCGGTCGGCGTTGTAGATGGACATCAGCTCGTCGAGCGTCTCGGGGCCGCCGCGCTGCCCGAGCCAGTGAATCGCCATCTGGCGCGACTCGACGTCGTCGCCCGCGCGCGCGATCTCCAGGAGCCGCGCGTGCGCGCGCCGGTTCTCCATCTGCGAGAGGGCGTGGAGCACGGCCTGCCGCACCTCTTCATCGCGGTCGGCGGCGTAGACCTTCATCAACTCTTCGACCGTCTGCTCGTTGTCGAACTGACCCAAATGGTGGAGCGCCTGCGCCTTCACCTCGCGGTCGCGGTCGGTGCGCGCCACCTTCAGGAGGAAGGCCGAAGCCGCGGCCTCGTCCTCGTTGTGCGCGGCCGAGTGGACGAGCGCCGCGCGCACCTCGCGGTCGGCGACGACGGCGTAGAGGCTCTGGACGGCACTGAGCGCTTCCGCGTCGCGCGACAGCCCGACGGCGTGCGCGGCCGCCTCGCGCACCTCGCGGTCTTCGCGCTCGTTGCGGACGAGCTCGGACAGGAAGACCTGCTCGCCGCCGATGTGGCCGAGCCAATAGGTCGAGGTCTTGCGCACCTCCTGGTTCTTCGACCCGCGGACGAGATTCTTGAGCATGTCGTTCACGCGCCGGTCGTCGTGGGCGGCGAGCGCGACGGTCGCCGTCTCGACGACCGGCTCGGGCCGCGCCGACTCGACGAGCGAGAGCAGGTAATTAAGACTCTCCTCGTTCCCCGCGCGGCCGAGCCAGTAGACGGGGTAGCCGCCGTACTCGTGCTTGCGTTCGAGGTTGTAAATCTCGGCGCGCGTGACTGTCCCGGCGCGCGGGTCGTGGAGGAGGAAGAGGCCGAGGTTGCGCGTCTCGACCGTGACGCCGTTGACCTTACCCTTGAAGACGGTCGTGCCGCCGAAGGTGTTCATGCTCCCGTTGAACTGCTCGAAGTCCGGGTCGATGGCGATTCCGGGCCGCACGTCGAAGGTGTAGGCGATCCAGAAGGGCGAAGACTTCGCGTCGGCGCGGCCCTGCCGGACGGCGGCGTCGAGCTTCGACTTCAGGTCGGCGCCCGCGACGGGGATGAAGTTCTGTTGCGTCGTGGCCGCCGCCGCCTTCTGCGGGCCGACGGCCTCGACCGAGGCGTCGGCGGCGGCGCAGGCGGGGCTGCCCATCGTCAGGGCGAACAGGAGGGCGAGAGTCGAGATGTGTTCGTGCATGTTACTCCTCCTCGTCGGCGCGCTCAGCGCAGAAGGTCTTGAAGGAACTTGAGGGCGCGCGGGTCGCGCGTCTGGCCGAGCCAGTGGATCGCCAGCTTGCGCATCTCGCGCGAGGGGTCGTTGCGGGCCACGTCCATCAGCTTGAGGAGCGCGCGCTCCTGCTTCGAATCGCTGAGGAAGTGCAGGATGCCGCCCTTCACGTCTTCGTCGCGCTCCGAGTCGTAGAGCTTGATTATTTCTTCGAACGTCGCGGCGTCGTCGAACTGCGTCAGCGCGTGAATCGCCTGGGCGCGCATGTCTGCGTCCGCGTCGCCGCGCGCGATCTCAAGCAGGGCGGCGCGCGCCCGCGGCGCGTTTATTTGCGAGAGCGCGTGCAGGACGGAGCCGCGCACGTCCTCGTTGCGGTCGGCGCGGTAGATGGAGAGAAGCTCGTCCACGACGCCGTCGTCCGCGCGCTGGCCGAGCCAGTGAATCGCCGTCTGGCGCAGCTCCACGTCGTCGCCGGCGCGCGCCGCCTCCAGCAGCTTCGCGCGGGCGCGCGGATTGTTCATCTGCGAGAAGGCGCGGAGCAGTTGCCCCTTCACGTCGCGGTCGCGCTCGGACGCGTATAGCTCCGAGAGCTTGTCGACGATGTTCTCGTCGTTCGTCTGCGAGAGGCGGAAGACGGCGACGGCGCGCAGCTCGGCGTCGGGCTGCGTCCGCGCGATGTCGAGCAGCGCCGACGCGGCCGCGGGGCCGCCGTATATCCCGAGGAAGTTCACGCCGGCCTCTTTCAGCTCGCGGCTCGCCTTCGAGCCGGGCTTGAGAATCTCCGACACGTAGGCGGCGCCGCGCGCGGGGTCGGACTGGAAGAGGCTCTGGAGCGCGACCATCTTCATCTCGTCGTCGACGAGGCCCGCGGGGTCGACACTCTTCCCGGTCTGCGGCCCCATCTCGACCTCCATCGCGTGCGCGTCGTCGGCCCAGGTCGAGCGCGGGAACTCTTTGACGAGACGTTCGAGCGTCTGCTGCGCGTCCTGAAACTTGCGCTGCTTCTTCTGCGCGTAGGCGAGCCAGTAGAGCGCGGCGTCCGCCTCCTTGCTCTTCGGGTACTGCGCGACGTAGCCCTGGAACTTGGCGGCGGCGGCGGCCCACTCCTCGCGCTCGATGAGGTCGCGGCCCTGCCGGAAGACCTGCATCGAGGGCGAGTCGCCGGACTGCACGAAGCGGTTGAGCCGCGCGAGGTCGTTATCGTCGCCGCCCGCCGTGCGCCCGCGGCCGGGCAGGAAGAGAAGGCCGGCGGCGGTCAAAGCGAGCAGCGAGAGCGTGAAGGCGCTGGTTCGGAGTGTGGAGTGTCGCATTGTTTTCATCAGTCTTTACGGCCTTGAGGCCAGCATCACCTGTGATTGCAGGACGCCGACGAGCTGGCGCCGGCGGATGCGCTCTTTAATCGAGCCGACGGCGTCGGCTGAAGGGTTGTTGGGCAGGTTCGAGATGTCTACGAGGATCGGCTCAAGGCTGTCGAGCCAGCCCTCGGCCGGGAGGTCGCCCGCGCCCGCCGCCTCGCGCCGCAGGGCGATGTTGCTGTAGAGCAGACGCTTCGAGAGTCTGCGCGCGTCCGACATGTCGAGCGTTGGGTCGTCTTCGGTCAGGCGCGCGTTGCGGAAACTGCGCAGGAGCCTTTCCACGCGCTCGGCGTGCCGCCCGATTCGAACGGCGGGGTCGGCCACACTCGTCCCAATGCTGGGCAACGTCGAGCCACCCGCGCGCGCAGTCTCAGTCAGAGAGTCTCGGCCCGAGTCCTCTCGTTCTTCCACACTCTTTCGCGGGACGTTGCGCCGCCGCACCTGTGCAGCTTCACGACTCACCTGAACGGTCGGCTTTGTGCCCGTGGGTTTCGCCGGCTCCTGTTCCTTAGCCTGTTTGACGGGCGGCTCTTTAACGTCGTCCTTATTCGCCAATTGAGGGGCGCTCGCCGGCCGCGTGACGGGCGAGGGGCGCGGGCCGTTAAGCCAGCGCAGCCCGAACATAACCGTGACGAGAAGCAGCGCCAGCGTCAAGACGTGCGCGGGGCGGAGGCGGCCGAAGTCGAAGGCCGCGGCGAGACGTTCCGGCCAACGTCTGTCTGAAATGTGTGAGCCGAGGATGGCGGCCAGCGCGCGCGTCTGCGCGTGCGGCTCGGGCGACGATTCGTAGGAGCGCAGTTCCTGTCTGAGTAAGAGAAACGCCTCGCGCGCCTGCCGGCACGAGGCGCACGTTTCGACGTGCGCGCTCAGACGCGCGGCCTCCCGCGGCGCAAGCTCGCCGTCGACGAGCAGTGATACCTCTTCGGTGAAATCGCAATCCATCGCCTTCAAGCCCCGGCCGCCTGCGCCCTCTCCCAGCGCGTGCGCAGCGTCGTCCGCGCGCGGAAGATGTCCACCTTCACCTTCGCCTCCGACACGTTGAGCACGCGCGCGATCTCGCCGTAGCTCATCTCCTCCTGCTCGCGCAGCAGGAGCGCCGCCCTCTGTTGCTCGGGCAGGTGTTTGAGCATCCCGAGAATCAACTCCTTCCGCTCGGCCGCCTCCAAACGCTCGGCCGGCCCCGGCGTCTCCGCGCGCAGCGCGTCCAAGACCTTGCCGAAGAGCCTCTGTCTCGTGCTCCTCTTACTCAGCTCGTTGAGGGCGAAGTTCCGCGCCACGCGGAAGAGCCAGAAGCGCACCTCGGCCCGCGCGATTCTGTCGGGGCCGGTGCGGTACAGACGCATGAAGCTCTCCTGCGCGATGTCCTGCGCAGCGCCGGTGGCGCCACCCAGCAGGCACTCTAAAAAACGGCAAAGGCTCGGGTAGTACTCATTGAAGATTTCTGCGAACTCTGCGTCGGTGTTCGCCATGATTCGTCGTACGCTTGGAAAACAGTTGGGGCGGCGAAAAGTTACGGGTAATTTTACGGCCGCCCGGCTGGAAATGCGCGGGCGGCCGTAAGTCTCAGGCGGCTTGATCTCTCTACTGCCCGAAACGCTTCACGTACTCGTCCGACTGGATGAAGGCCTTGACCATCTCGGCCGAGACGTAGTTGCCGTCGAAGTCGTTCAGCTTGTCGAGCCAGAACTTCCAGCCCGTGTGGTCGAAGTCGGGCGCGGCGTCGGGGTCGCGCTGCAGGTAGCCGAAGTACTGCATCAGCACGAAGGCGCGGTTCCGCTCGCGGCGGTCGAACTCGCCGTTCTCGGCCACCTTGCGGAAGACGCTCGCGCGCTTCGACGCGTCGGAGGTGTCGGCGACGCCGCCGAACTCCGCGACGAGGGCGTCCACCTCGGCCTGCGTCAAGACGCCGCCCGCGTGCTGGTTGAGCGCGGCGACGAACGCGGCGGGCGTGAGCGTGGTGGGGAGCGCGGCGCGGAACTGCGGGCGCTGCACGAAGTCGAGTGTGACCGCCTGCTTGTTGGCCTCGAGCCTCTGCTCCCAGTTGCCGACGTTCACGACGACGCCTTCGCGGATGGCGGCGGCGTCGAAAAGGAAGTCCGGCCTGTGGATGAAGGGCACGGGGATGTTGACGGGCGTGCCCGTGATTCTCGTCGTCCCCGTCGCGTCGCCGTAGGCGACCTTATACATGCGCTCGACGAGGTAGCCCGTGTTCTGGAATTCGATGGAGAGGAAGAAGGCGGCGGAGACGTTGACGCGCTTCACCTCGCGGCACTGCTGGTCGGCCCCGCACTGCTCGATCTCGTTCGTCCAGAAGGCGAGTCCCGAGGCGTCGGGCTCGCGGTTGAGGAAGTCCCGGTAGTGCTGGCGGACGAAGAAGGCCGAGTTGTTGACGGGGTTCGGCACATTCGTCGCGTCTTCGCTGTTGATGGTGACGTTGACGGTCGAGGGCTGGTTGACGGCGCCGTTTTCGGGGCCGACGAGGTAGATGGAGAAGGTCTCGGGGCTTTCGACCAGCGCGTCGTCGGTGATGAAGACCGTGATGGTCTTCGTCGTCTCGCCGGGCGCGAAGCGCAGCGTGCCGAAGGCCGCGTTGTAGTCCGAACGCTCCGAGGCGGCGGCAGAGTCGAATGTCCCGTAGAAGGCCGTGAAGGAGCCGGACGTGTCGCCGACGCGCGTCACCGTCGCCTGCACGCTCCCGGCCGACTCGTTCACGGAGATGTCGGTCGAGGCGAACTGCACGGAGGTCACGTCGTCGTTGACGATGGTGCACACGCCCTGCGCGTCGGCGATGGTGGCGCCGTTCGGGGCGGTAAGGTTGACGAAGAAGGTCTCGTCCGGCTCGATGACGGAATCGCCGTTGACGAAGACCGTGAAGGTGGCCGTCGTCGCGCCCGGGTTGAAGACGACGGGCCGGTTGGCCGATGCGTAATCGAAGGGGGGCGTGCCCGACGTGGCCGTCCCGTTGGCCGTGCGCGCGTTGACGACGATTGTCTCGGGGCTCGCGGCCGAGAGGCTCAGCGTGAAGGTCGCGAGCGTCCGGCCGCCCTGCCCCTCCGTGACGCTGACGTCGTTGATGGAGATGGCCGGGCCGTCGTTGTCGACGACCTGGACGAACGCCTGTCCGTCGTCGATGGTGCCGTTCGTCGGGTTCGAGAGGTTGAAGAAGAACTCTTCGAGTACCTCGTCAACCGAGTCGTCGAGGATGGTGAGCGGGACGGTCTTCTCGGTCTCGCCCGGTGCGAAGGTGAGCGTGCCCGAGGCCGCAGTGTAGTCTGTGCCGGCCGTGGCCGTGCCGTCGGCGGTCGCGTAGTCCACGGTCACGGGGAGCGACGACGGGTTCGACAGCCGGACGCTGACCGTGGCGGTGCCGCCCGCGCCGCTCGAAGGTTCCGAGCCGACGGCGTTGAGGACGGAGACGGCCGGGAGCGGGTCGTCGTTGAGAATCGTGCCCTGCCCCTGCCCGTCGGCGATGGTCGCGTCGCCGGGGTTGGAGAGGTTGACGAAGAAGGTCTCGTCCGGCTCGTACGTGCGGTCGCCGTTGATGGTGACGGTGAAGGTTCTGGTCGTGGTGCCCGGCGTGAAGAAGATCGTGTTGGGGAAGATGCTGTAATCAGTGCCGGCCGTGGCCGTCCCCGCCGCGCCCGAGTAGTCGACGTGGACGACGAGGCCGCTCGGTGCCGAGAGGCTGACGGTGAAGTTGGCCAGCGTGACCGCGCCCGTCGTCCCTTCGGCGACCGACACGTCGTTGACGGAGATGGTCGGCTGCTGCTCGTCGTCGATGATGGTGAGCTTGCCGACTGGGTCGCTCAGACGCGCGTTGACGGGATTGGTGAGGGTCACGCTGACGAACTCGTCCAACTCGTCGAGCACGTCGCCTTTGACCAGGACGTTCACGTCTTTGCTCGTCTCGCCGGGCGCGAAGACCAGCGTGCCCGTGCCGCCCGTGAAGTCAGGCCCCTCGGTCGCGGTCAGGCCGGCGGTCTGATAGTTGACCCGCACCTCCTGCGCCGAAGGCTGCGAGAGGCGGACGGGGATGATGGCGTTGGTAGTGCCGGAGTCGCCCTCCGTCACCGCCACGTCGTCTATGAGAAGACACGGCAGCGTCACGGGCGGATTGCCGTAGAGGACGCCGATGACATCCGATATGGAGCTGATCGTGCTGATGACGCCGGCGATGTCTGTGCGGCCGTCTTTGTCGAGGTCGGCCGCCGCGATGGCCGTGTGCGCGCCGGGGAAGTTGAAGATTGCGGGGTTGCTGAAGGCGCCCGCCCCGTCGCCCGAGAGGACGTAGACCGCGGCAGCCTGCGTGTTGGAGCTCGAACCGTTGGCGACCGCGAGGTCGAGCTTACTGTCGCCGTCGAAGTCGGCCGTGACCAGGTCGCGGGGCGTCGCCCCGACCTTATAGTAGGCGGGCGCGTTGAAGTTGCCCGTGCCGTCGTTGAGCAACACGCCGACGCTGCTGTCGTCGGTCGGGAGGTTGCCCCCGACGGTGAGTTGGTTCGCGACGACGAGGTCTGCCTTGCCGTCGCCGTTGAAGTCGCCGGCCACCACGTTGTCCGGCGCTCCGTTGAGCGCGACGGTCTGCGTGACGCCGAAGACGCCGTTGTCGTTGTTGCGCAGGATGACGAGGCGCTTGTCGTCGAAGTCGGTGATGGCGAGGTCGGGCTTCGAGTCGCCGTTGAAGTCGCCGACGGCGACGTGGTCGAAGCGCGTCCCGACCGCCTGCTGAGCCGTGAAGGTGAAGCCGCCCGCGCCGTTGCCGAAGAGGATCGTGTAGTTCTGCGAGCCGCCGTTGACGGTGACGAGGTCGAGGTTGCCGTCGTTGTTGAAGTCGGCGGCCGCGAGGTCGTAAGGATTCTGCATCGAGGCGCTGGTGTAGTTGGTCGGTGCTCCGGGCGACCCGTCCGGGTTGCTGAGGCTGATTGAGAGGATGTGCGAGAAGGGCTGGGTGAGCGTGCCGACCACGGCGAGGTCGGCGCGGCCGTCCTTGTTGAAGTCGGCCGCCACCAGGCGGTAGAGAGGGCTGTCGAATGAGTAGGTGATGGGCGTGACGGGCGTGTAGCCGCCAGCACCGTTGTCGAGCGCGACCAGGAGCTTTGGCCTTACCCCTGACTGGCCGGTGTGCAAGAGGGCCACGTCCGTCCGCCCGTCGCCGTTGAAGTCGGCGAGCGCGATGTCGCTCGGGGCCGCGGTGAACTGCTGGACGCCCAGGTTGAGGTTGACGGGGGCCTTGAAGTCGGCCGCGGAGCAGCCGTTGGCCGCCGCCGCCGCCGAAGGACTCACCTCGGACGTGGCATGCGCCGAGGGGGCGAGCCGGCCGGCGCCGGCCGACAGGGCCAGCAGACACAGGAGCAGTAAGAACGTGTTGAGGGGCGTGCGGTGCTTTCTCTGATAAGTGTGCGAGTGTGTATGACGCATCTATCTGTTCCTTGAGAGTCGCGGGCCGGGCCGTATCAAAGCAGGTACGGCGCGCGGTCAACCCTTCGGCCGGTCAGCTCTTGCCCGTACCGAAGTTGCGCAGGAGGACGAGGTCGGAAGTCCAGACGTGGCGTGAGAGGACGAGTTGCCTGCCGTCGCGAGACCAGTCGAAGCGGAGGCGTCCTTCGGACTTGAAGTCGGTCAACTGTTTCGCGGGGCCGCCCGCGAGCGGCTGCGCCCAGATGTTCGGGATGCCGTCGCGATGCGCCGTGTAGGTGAGCGCCTGCCCGTCCGGCGACCAGCGGACGAAGGGCAGCGCGACGACCTCCTGCGGGACGTTGAACGTGTGCTCCGGCGGCCCGCCGTCAACCGGCGTGACGACGACGGTGTACTCGCCCGCCGCCGAAGGCTCGCGGTGGAAGCTCGCGACGCGCAGGCCGTCGGGCGACACGACGGGGCGCTCGGAGTCGGCGTCGGAGAGGCGCACGGGCGCGCCGCCTTCGGCCGGAACCTTCCAGAGCGAGTACAGGCTCTCGTCCGGACTCACGGAGTTGTAGACGACCCAGCGGCCGTCGGGCGACCACTGCGGAAACTTCTCGCCGCCGCCCGAAGTCAGGCGCGAAGGGTTCGACCCGTCGCTCTCCATGCGCCAGATGTTGAAGGTGCCCGCGCGGTTCGAGGCGAAGACGATGTGGCGGCCGTCCGCGGAGACCGAGGGGTGCGCGTTGACGCCCGCGTCGGCCGTCAGTTGTTGCTGGTTGCTCCCGTCCGCGTTCATCACCCAGATGTCCCAGTTGCCGCCGGCCTGCGAGGAGTAGACGACGCGGCCGTCGGGCGTGTAGCACACGTCGAGGTACGCGCCGGTGCCGAAGGTGACCTTGCGCGCGCGGCCCGCGTCGGCCTCGGGCGCGACCCAGATGTCTGAGTTCAGCTCGGTCTGCACGGCGACGAGGGTGCGCGAGTCCGAAGTGAGGCTGATGGTGCGGTAACGCTTCGAGTCGCTGGTGATTCTGCGCGCGGCGCCGTCGGGGTAAGAGACGTGCCAGATTTGATCCATGCCCTCGGGCTGCTCGCTCGCGGTGAGGAGGAAGCCGCTGCCGTCACTCAACCATTCGACGTGCCCCGTCCAGCCCCATTCGCGCGGCGAGGCCGGACTCTGCCGCCCGTCCTCGACCCGCACGACGACGACGCTGTTGTGGATGTCGTAGCGGTCGCGGCTGCCGGTCGAGCAGGCGATGACCTTGCCGTCCGGAGACCACGCGGGGACTTTGAAGCTGTCGGGCGCTGGGCGCGAGGCGAGCGGTCGCGCGCCCGCGCCGTCGGCGCCCGCGACCACCAGCGTGCTCTGGACGCCGTCGTTGCGGACGAAGGCCATGCGAGAGCCGTCGGGCGAGAAGGTGACGGGCGAGTGCACGTCTTCGAGCAGCTTCGTCGCCACGCCGCCGAGCGCGGGCAGGCGGTAGAGCGCCCGCACGGAATTATTGGTCTCCGACCTGACGAAGAAGAGATGGTTGCCGTCGCGCGAGAAGGTCAGGCCCGTGTACTCGACCCGCGCGGGCGCGACGACCTGCTGCGCGCTGGAGGCCGAGGCCTGCCGGAGCCAGAGACTCTCGCGCCCGCCTTCGGCGACCGAGTAGACGATGTAGCGGCCGTCGGGCGAGATGGCCGCGCGCCCCGTCGTGCCCGTGCGCGTCAGGGCCGTCACTTCGATCTCGCTCGCGGCCGTGGCTACGGTCGCGGCCGTGCGCGGCCTTTCCGTGTTCAGGTAGGCCCAGAACGCGTACGCCGTCGAAGCGACGAGGAGCAGCGCCAGCACCACAGGCGCGACCACGCTTTTAGTTTGCGCGGGCGCGAACTCAGGCTCCGCGGGCGCGGCCGTCGTTAACGGTTCGACTTCCTCGGAAAGACTCACGACCTCGGCGAGCGCCGTCTCCTCCGGCGCGGCTGAGGGCGCCGTCTCGGCCTCCGCGACCTGCCTCACGTCGGCGACGAAGCGGTAGCCGAGTCCCGGGATGGTCGCGATGTAGCGGCCCGCCTGCCGCGTGTCGCCGAGGCACTTCCGCAGGGCCGTGATGTTCTGGTTGAGGTTGTTCTCCTCCACGACGGCGCCGCCCCAGACCCTCCGCATCAGGTCGTCCTTCTCGACCGTCCGCCCGCTCTGCTGGACGAGCGCCAGGAGCGTCTCGAACGCCTTCGGGGTGAGCTGGACGGGCTCGCCGTCGCGCAGCAGGCGGCGCTTGACGGGGTCGAGTCGGAACGGCCCGAATTCGTATAAAAGCTTCTCCTGCCCGGACATAACTACTTTCAGAAACTCTTTCAGAAGATTTCAGCGGGGCTCTAAGTACATCCGAACCGCCTTCGGGTAATGTCCGCCGCGCCTGACGGCTGGCGGACTCCGCGGCCGTTCGGGTGAGGCGAAACCGGGCACATTGTAGCGCCGGATTTCGGCCACGTCTTCATCAATTATTAACCGCGGGGGCGGCCCGGCCGCCCGCCGCCACTTTCAAACTTAAGGAGAGACGCAATCATGCAGATCAAGAGAGTCAAAAGCTTCCTCGCCCTCGCAGTCCTCTTCGCCGTCGCCGGCCTGGCGCAGGCGCGCGCCGCGCAGCCGGCCGCGGACGGGCGCACACCCGACCTCCCGCCCGGCCCCTGCGACCTCGTGCAGGTGCCGGAGGGCAACAAGGTCACCTTCCACGCCTACGCCTCCGGCGTGCAGGTCTACAGTTGGAACGGCACGGCCTGGGTCTTCGTCGAGCCGGTGGCGAACCTCTTCGCCGACCGCAACTACCACGGGCAGGTCGGCACGCACTACGCCGGCCCGACCTGGGAGAGCAACAGCGGGAGCCGCGTCGTCGCCCGCCGCCTGACGGGCTGCACGCCGAACGCTTCGGCCATCCCCTGGTTGAAGCTCGAGACCGTCACGTCCGAAGGCCCGGGCATCTTCGACGGCGTGACCTTCGTCCAGCGCGTCAACACCACGGGCGGCACCGCGCCCGCGGCCCCCGGCTCCTTCGTCGGCGAAGAGTCGCGCGTCCCTTACACCGCCGAATACTTCTTCTACCGCGCCGCGAACTGATTCCCCGGCCGCGTCAGTGCGCCACTGCGTCTTCGCGTGAGTTTCCCGAGTTCTCACGCGAAGGCGCTGGAGGCGCGGGGGGAGGGAAGGAATTAAAAGGAGATTGCCATGTTCGCGCGAGCTTCTGTTTTCGTCTACGGGGTTCTCTGCTACCTCGTCTTCTTCGCGACGTTTCTTTACGCGATGGGTTTCGTCGGCGACGTGTTCGTGCCGAAGTCCATCGACTCCGGCGCGCAGGGGCCTCTGGCCGCGGCGCTGCTGGTTGACGCCGGCCTGCTCGGCCTCTTCGCCGTGCAGCACAGCCTGATGGCGCGGCCCTGGTTCAAGCGCGCGTGGACGCGCGTCGTGCCCGAGGCGGCCGAGCGAGCGACCTACGTGCTCCTCTCGAGCCTCGCGCTGCTCCTGCTCTTCTGGCAGTGGCAACCCCTGGGCGGCGTCGTCTGGGAGGCGGAGAGTCGGGCGGCCGTCTGGGCCGTCTACGGGTTCTACCTGTTCGGGTGGGCGCTGCTGCTGGCCTCCACCTTCATGATCGACCACTTCGACCTCTTCGGGCTGCGGCAGGTCTGGCGTCACTTGCGCGGGCTGCCCTACGAGCACCCGGAGTTTAAGACGCCGGGACTCTACCGGCACGTGCGCCACCCGATCTATTTGGGCTGGCTCTGCATCTTCTGGGCGGCGCCGAGGATGACCGCGGCCCACCTGCTCTTCGCCGTGGCGACGACCGCGTACATCCTCGTCGCCATCAGGTTCGAAGAGCGCGATCTGATTCGCTACCACGGCGACGCGTACCGCGACTACCGCGCGCGCGTGCCGATGATCATCCCCATCAACCTCAGCCAACCACACCGAAAGGAGAAAGCTAATGCGCATTCATAGAATGAAGCGGGCCGTCGCGCTCGTCCTCCTCGTCGCCGTCGCCGCCATCGTCGCCTTCGGCCGCGTCAACCAGGACCCGCCCACCGACGCGGAGAAGGAGACCGCCGAGAAGACGACCGACCTCCTCCAGGCGGAGGTCTTCGCCGCGCTGCTTCAGGAGTTCGGCGAGACGACGCCGGAGAACGTCGAGCAGGGCAAGGTGGCCGTGTCGCTCATCTTCCACGACGCGAACCGAGACATACGCCTCATCGGCAACTCCGAGCCGCTCCTCGGCGGGAACAACAATGTGCCGAGCGACCCGTTCGAACAGGAGTCTCTGGCGCTCGCGCTCCAGGGCAAGCCGAACCAGAAGGTCGAGCGCCACGGCAACCGCTGGTACCTGCGCCGCTCCGTGGCGCTCAGCAACACGTTCCACACGAGCTGCGCGATGTGCCACACGAACTTCACGCCGCAGTTCTTCCGGGACACGAAAAACCCCGGCCAGTGGGTCGGCGCGCTCACGCTGCGCGTGCCGATCAAGGATCAGCAGTAAAGAATTAACCACAGAGACACAGAGGCACAGCTTGAAGTTATTTGCTTCAAGCTGTGCCTCTGTGTCTCTGTGGTGAAAAGCTCCGGCTACTGCGCGAAGCGGTTGATGTACTCGGTCGAGGTGATGAAGGCCTTGACCATCTCGGCGGCGATGTAGTCGCCGTTGAACTGGTTCAGCTTCGTAAGCCAGAAGTTGTAGCCGGTGAAGTCCGTGTCCGGCAGGGCGTCCGGGTCGCGCCGCAGGTAGCCGAAGTACTCCATCAGGACGAAAGCCTTGTTGAACTCGGCCCTCGTCAAATCGGCGTCCTCGGTCACGGCACGAACCACCTGCGCGCGCGTCTTCGCGTTGTTCTTCAAGTCCGCGACCAGCGCGTCACGCTCGGCCTGCGAGAGCGCCCCGTTCGAGTTCGCGTTCAAAGCGTCCACGAACTGCTCGGGCGTCAGCGACTGCGGGTAGAGCGAGGCGAAGCGCGGCGAGGCGACGAACTGTTCGAAGTAGGTCTGCTTGTTCTGCTCAAGCCTCAACTCCCAGCCCTCCGTGTTGACGATGACGTCCTTGCCGATGACCCGCATGTCCGCCAGCATCTCTTCACGCGTGATGGGCACGGGCTTGCCCGCGAGGTTGCCGAACGCAACCTTGTGCGCGCGATAGGCGAGGTAGCCCGTCTGCTGGAACTCGATGGATAAGAAGAACGCGGCCGAGACGTTAATCCGCTTCACCTCGCGGCACTGCGCGCTCGCCCCGCACGACTCGATCTCGCCGACCCAGAAGTTGAAGCCGTTCGTGTCCGGCTCGCGCGAGAGGAAGTCGAGGTAGTGCTGGCGGACGAAGAAGGCCGAATCGTTGACGGGGTTGGTCGCGCCCGCGCCGCAGCCGTTGAGGAGCACGGTCAACTGGTTCGTGCCGACCGTCAGAATGTCTTGCGAGCCGTCGCCGTTCACGTCGCCCGGCGCGAGCGCGTTGTAGCTGACGGGGACGGTCTGCGCCGGGCTGAAATTGCCAGCGCCGTCGCCTTGCAGCACGAGCATCTCGAACGAGGTGCTCGACGTGACGAGGTCGAGCTTGCCGTCGCCGTTCAGGTCGGCCGCGGTGAGCTGCTGAAGCTCCGGCCCCGTCGTGACGTTGACGGGCGCGGCGAAGCCACCCGCGCCGTTGCCGATGAGGACGGAGACCGTGCTCGAAGCGGCGCCCGGCGTGCCGTAGTTCGCCACGGCCGCGTCGAGCTTCCCGTCGCCGTCGAAGTCGCCAACCCTGACAGCGCGCGGGCTAGACCCCACGGTGAAGTTCGTCGGCGCGCCGAAAGCCCCCGCGCCGTCGCCCAGCAGCAGGGAGACGCTAGACCCGCCGCTGTTCGAGACGAGCAGGTCGACCCTGCCGTCGCCGTTGAAGTCGCCGGGCGCGACGTCGGAGGCGTCGGCGGCGCCGGTGGCGTACTGCGTCGGCGCGCCGAAGTTGCCCGCGCCGTCGCCGAGCAGCACCGAGACCGGGGCGTTCGGCGACCCGAAGCTGTAGTTCGCCACGGCGAGGTCGAGCTTGCCGTCGCCGTTGAGGTCGGCCACGCTCATGCCGCGCGGCGAGAAGTTGGCGGCGGTGTTGAAGGTGCGCGCCGCGGCGAAGTCGCCCGTGCCCGTGCCCAGCAGGACGGAGATTTTGTTGGACGACCAGTTGACAGTCACGAGGTCGAGCTTGCCGTCGCGGTTGAAGTCCGCGGCCGTCAGCACGCGCGGGTCGGCGCCCACGTCGAAGCTCTTCGAGAGGGTGAAGCCGCCGCGGCCGTCGCCGAGCAGGAGGGCGACGGTGCTCGGGTTGAAGCTGAAGTAGGAGACGGCCGCGTCGAGTTTGCCGTCGCCGTTGAAGTCGCCCGTCGTGACGCCCATCGGGCCGTTGTTCGTGGCGTAGGTGGGCGGCGTGCTGAACCTGCCGTCGCCGCGTCCGGCCAGAAGAAGCAGGCTCTGCTTCACCGAGTCGAGCGCCGCGATATCAAGCTTGCCGTCGCGGTTGAAGTCGCCCGCGGCCAGAGACCACGGCCCCGTGCCCGCGACGTAGCCTCGGCCGGTCGAGAAGTGCCCCGCGCCGTCGCCGAGCAGGATGGAGACGTTGTGCGAATACTCGTTGGCGACGGCGAGGTCTGCGCGGCCGTCGCGGTCGAAGTCGCCGACGATGACGTCCTTCGGGCCGATGCCGACCGTGTAGTTGGTCGCGGCGCCGAAGGCTCCCGCCCCGCTGCCCAGAAGCACGGAGACCGTGCCCGGCGACCCGGCCGAGGTGTGGTTGGCGACGGCGAGGTCTGCACGGCCGTCGCCGTTGAGGTCGCCCACGGCGACGGCGCTCGGGTCTGTGCCGACGGCGTAGTTGACCGCCGCGGCGAACGTCCCGCCGCCGTTGTTCAGGAAGACCGAGGCGTTGTTTGAGCCGTTGTTGCCTGCGACGAGGTCGGGACGGCCGTCGCCGTTCAGGTCTGCGGCGGCGACGGCGCGCGGGGTGCCGCCCGAGTTAAGACTCGTGGCCCCGCTGAAGCCGCCGGCGCCGTCACCGAAGACAACCGTGACCATGTCGGTAAACTGTATGCCGACGGCGAGGTCGGCCTTGCCGTCGCCGTTGAAGTCGGCCGAAGTGATGGACGAAGGCCCCTGCCCGACGGTGAAGCTGACGGGCGCGGCAAAGCCGCCCGCGCCGTTGCCGAGCAGCACCGAGACCGAGCCGTCGCCCTGCACGCCGCTGAAGGCCGCGACCGCCACGTCGGCCCGGCCGTCGTTGTTGAAGTCGTTGGTGACGATGGCGACCGGGTGCGCCGGGATGGAGAACTTGGCCGGCGCGGAGAAGTTGCCGGCGCCGTCGCCCAGGAGGACTGAGACCTCACTGGAGAAGTTGTTGGCGACGGCCACGTCGAGTTTGCCGTCGGCGTTGAAGTCCGCCTTCGCGACGGCGACGGGCTGCGTGCCGGCGTTGAAGATCTGCCACTGCGGCAGCTTCGGCGTGGCGCACTGCTGCCGGGCGGAGGCGCCGGCCGCGGCCAGCAGGACGGCGAAAGCCGCGAGCGAGATGCGGGCCGCCGCCGCAGACACACGTCTGTCAAAGCGTTGGGTCAGGTAAAGCATGCGAGGTTTTAAATCTTCCCTTCTGTTCTTGAGCTGCGGCGGAACACACTACGCCCTGAGGTGTCGGGCCTTGCGCGGGAGTTACGCCGGAAACGGGAAGTTTACTTGTCGAATCGGCGACGGTCAAACGCGGATGGAGTGATGGGGGCTCGTCTTAAAAGCGGCGTACGGTCGGGTGCGACCGCCGCGGATTAAAGGGATGCGGTGATGGTTCTTCTCGTGTCGTGGTGCTGCCACGCTTCAGAGCCGACGCGGGTTGACCACGCGTGGTAACAGAAACTTTCGTAGGCCGGGATGCAGACGTACTCGACGCGGATTTCCGTCCCCGCTTCGACCTCCGAGGCGTGGTGGAGCGGGATGAGGTATTGCTTCCAGTGTGTGGGCGGCCGGTCAGGGGCGGTCGAGAGTGTGATGCCGCGGCCGAAGTCGGCGGTGAACCAGGCGACCAGCGCGTTGACTTTGCCGGCGCGCGACGCCTTGAAGCTGAGCGAGGCGCGGAAGGGGAGGCGCGCCTGCTCCACCGTGTCGGCGTAAACGTCCGTCGTCCACATCGGCTGCGGCTCCGAAACGTAGTCCTCGGGCGTGACCGGCGTCTCGGGCCACGCCAGCTCGTCCAGAGTCGCCTCCGCCATCAGGCTCAGGTCGAGCCCGTAAGGGTGGCCGCGGAAGAAGTCGAGCTTCTCGCTCAGCTCGCGCGACCAGACGGGGGCCGCGACCGCCTTGACCGACTGCGGGAGCATGACCCCGCCCGGCTTGAGCCAGCGGTCGCGCGCCATGAGCAGGGGCGGCAGGAGGTTCTCGTCCACGCCGAACGTCCCGAGCCACTCGGAGACGATGCAGTCCACCTTCTCGGGCAGCGACACATTCTGCATGTCCTCCTCGATGACCCGCACGCGCTCCGCCTCGCCGTTCGCCGCGACGATGCGCCTCATCACGTGGGCCATAGGGCCGCGCTCGACCGCGTAGACGCGGCGCGCGCCGGCCCGCGCGGCGAAGAGGCTGAGGATGCCCGTGCCGGCCCCGAAATCCAGCACCACGTCGCCCGGCTTGACCGTCGCCAGGAGGGCGTCGAGGTACGCGCGGTTGCGCACGTCGTCGAGCAGCATCCTCCGGTGTATGTCCGTGTGAGCGTAGAAGCCGTTCATCCCGCCTCCGTTCAGAAAGCGCCGCCCTGCGTGAAGCCGCCGAACCACTGCGGCGTGGGGAAGCTGCGCGCCACCGGCCGGAACGGGCGCGCCGCCGCCAGCGCTCGCGTCGCCAGGGGCAGGCCGTTCCCTTGAAGCAGCGGCGGCATCCCGAGGTTGACCGTGCTGCTCCGGATGATCGACCTCACGTACTCCGGCTGGCGCGCGTCGCCCGTGCGGACGGCCGGGTAGGCTTCGAGGATGAGCGCCGCCAGCGCGGCGACGAGCGGCGAGGCGAACGAGGTGCCGTCCCAAGCCACGTACCCCGTCGGCACGGTCGAGAGGATCGCCACGCCCGGCGCGCAGACCTCGACCTCCGGCCCGAAGTTCGAGAACTCCGCGCCGAAGAGTTCGCCGAGCGGGTCGACGATGTTCGTGATGGCGCGCGTGTGGTCGCTGTCCTCTGGGAAGGTGCCGAAGCGGCCGAGGGCGCTGACGGCGATGCTCGTCTGGAACGCGGCCGGGTAGGCGACCGTGGTGCTGCTGTTGCCCGCGGCGGCGACGCAGGTGATGCCGCGCTGGTAGGCGTCGAAGAGGACGTTTTCGAGCGCGGCGGCGCGCTCGGTCGTGCCGAGGCTCATGTTGATGACGTCCATGCGGTTGCGGATGCACCACTCGACCGCCTCGACGATGTCGCTGGTGTAGCCGCCGGGGAAGACCTTGACCGAGTAGATTTCGGCGTCGGGCGCGCCGCCCGTGATGCCGATGTTGTTGTTGAGCCCCGCGATGATGCCGCCGCAGTGCGTGCCGTGCCCCTTCTCGTCAACGAACCAGTCGCCCTCGTTCTGCCCGTCGAGGGTGTTGAAGCCGCCGGAGGGGCGGAGGTCTGCGAGCTGGTTGGTGATGCCGCTGTCGATGATGCCGACGCGGACGCCGCGGCCGCGCCACTGCCGGTTCACGCGCGGGAAGCCCATCAGGCGGTGGCCCCAGTCGAAGGCCCCCGTGACGAGCAGCGGCTTGAGCCGGATTTCGAGCGACTGCACACCGTTGAGGTCTACGTTCTCGACGACGCGCGACCAGTACGTGTTGCGCGGCGAAGCGACGACCTTGAGCAGGTACGACTCGCTGCACTCAAGCATCGCCACGCCCTGCGCGTCGGTCTCGGCCTTGTAGGCGACGGCCTCGCCGACGCCGTAGACGGTCACGCCCGCGACGGGCTGGCCCGTCGTCAGGTCTTTGACCGAGACGGCGAGCACCTGCTCGCCCGTGCCCGGCACGACCTGCGGCAGCAAGGGCGCGGGCATCACGTCGATGGGGTGGTCTGGCTCGATGATGAGGTTCGGGTGGCGCTGCTCCAGCTCGCGCCTCTGCTCCTCGGTCATCGAGACGACGTGGCGCCCGACCGAGGTGCTCTTAATCAGCTCGGCCTCCTCGTTGGCGTCGATGAAGTTCTTCAAGTCCTGGAGCGTCTCGGGGTCGAGCTGTGGGGCGTTCCTGTTGCTGACGATGTAGCGTCTCTTCTCAACGGACATGGCGTCTCCTTTCCTTTGGACGGGGCGGAATCAGGCCGGGCGCGGGACGCCGACGGCGACGTTGTAGAGGGCGATCTCGGTGATGTCGTTGAGGCCGAGCAGGCGGTTGAAGGCGGCGTCCACGAAGCCGCCGTCGGCCGTCGCGCCGAGGCCGTAGGCGGTGCTCAGCAGGTAGAAGTTCTGCGCGACGTGCCCGGCTTCGAGGAGCATGTAGCGGTAGCCGCGCTCCTTGTAACGCGGGCGGATGCGCCCAGGGAAGCCCGCGATGACGAAGACGACGCTAGCGTCGGCGATGTACGGCTGCCCGAGCGTCCACTCGGCGAGCTGCGTGCGAAAGTCTCCGGGGCGCAGAAGCTCCAGGCTGTGGTCGATGTTCGCGTAGTGGTAGACGCCGGGCCGGATGTTCAGGGCGCGCAGCACGACGGGGTAGATTTCGAGCGGGTAGGTCGCCCCGGCCGAGGGCGCGGCGCGGCGGAAGGGCACGGACGGCAGGGGGAAGTTCGACGGCGCAGTGAAGCCGCAGCCGAAGGCGAGCAGGCGCGACAGGAGGTCTTGCGAGAGTGGCACGCGCGGGTCGTAGTCGCGGCAGGTCACGCGGCCAAGGACGGCCTCTTCGAGCTCGACCCCGCGCACGGCCGAGACCTTCGGCAGACGCACGCGGCCGAGGAAGACGCCCGGCTCAATCGGCGGCAGGTCGTCGAGGTCGGCGCCGACGTCGAAGGGCGTGATCTTGCTGTTCTCGTGGAAAAGCTCGGCGGGGTCGCTCTCCGGGTCGGTCATACTCCTCCCTCAAGTTGCCAATGGTGTTTGAGACTCTGTCCGCGCCGCCAGGCCGGCGCCTACGGGAAGGGGTGCGGGAAGCGGTTCAGCTCCGAAGCCAGCGTGGGGCGCGTGCGGTAGCCCATGCGGACGGGGGCGTCGTAGATGCGCCGGCCGCCGAAGTGCTGCCAGCGCATGCCGAAGTCTATCGGCTGCGCGCCGGGGATGAGCACCTTGACCACCTTGAAGCCGAGCGCGCCCACGTCCGGGGCCGTCAGGTCGACGGCGATGACTTCGAGGTCGAGGGCGGCGAGCCGCCCGACGCAGTAGTCGATGTCTTCCAGCACGTCGTCAGACTTCTTCGAAGGGAGGTCGCGCGGCCGCACAAACGCGCGCGGGCGCAGGAGCACGTCGAGCGCCGGGAGGCGCTCGGGCGAGCAGTAGAAGAGCCCGTGGTCTTCCATCGTCGACACCTGTTCGGGCGCTTGCGGCATGGGGCTCCGGCCCTCCAGGTGGTGGCGGATGTAGAGGTGGTTGGCCGCGAGCTCCTGTAAGGCGCGGACGATGGCGCGCTCGGGGTCGAGGTCGGCCGCGGCCGAGACGACGGCCGCGGGCCAGCCCGGCGCGCGCGAGGTCATCACGGCCACCGCCGCGGGGATGCCGATGTCGGTCGTGATGTTGGAACAGTGCAGGCGGACGGGCGCGCTGTGGTAGCGGTCGAGCGTCTGCCGCGCCTCCTCCGATTCGAGCGCCGTGAGGTCGAAGGCGGGGACGGGCAGGTTGTTGTACCAGAAGACCATGAACGAGTCGCGCTCGACGACCTCGCAGATGCCGCCGAGGATGGCCTCCTCGAACGTGTTGGCGCAGGCGTACCCGCTGACCGGCCCGGACTCGAACCACTGCTCCGGCTCAAGCCCCATCCCGAGGTGCACCAGCGAGGCGGGGACGAGCGTCGGCCGTTTGTGGGTCACAGAGTAGCCCTGCGCCCAGGGGATGACCGTGTCGTCGGTGATTTCGCGGTAGGGGAAGTGCGGGTCTTGGAACTGCTCCGGGTGGAAGAGGACGAAGCGGCGCGGGTAGACGGCCTGCGACTTGACCTTGCGGTAGGGCGCGTGGACGACGTCGCTGTGGTCGTTGACGTCGCTGCTGTAGCGCTCGACCGACTCGCCGACGGCCTTGACGAGCGCGACCTTCTCGGTGAGCGCCGTGCTGCCCGTGCCGCGGTTGCTGTAGCGGCCGGTGACGCGGCTGAGGTCGGGCATCGTCGCGTGGCAGTGGACGAACTGCGGCTCGTCGGGCCGGCACCTGTAGAAGTTGAGCGACTGGATGAGGCCGACAAAGGGGTCGACGAGGTGCGGGACGACGCCGAGCGTCTGCCGGATGTCGCTGCGCCTTCGGCTTTGCAGCTTGAACTGTTCTTTAGCCATGGGTCAATTTGTCGGCGACGTTCTGCGGCAGCCCGCGCTGGTTGTGGTAGCCGCACGCGGGGCAGTTCGGCAGGCGCAGGACGCGGTGGTAGGTCATCGCCGGGGCGTAGAAGTCCACGCGCAGGATGTGGCCGACGGTCTGCGGGTGCGTCGTGCCCGTGAGCAGGCGGAAGGCTTCGAGGGCGACGAGGTGGCCGAGGACGGCGACGAGCGGGCGCGGCGCGACCACCTCGCTCCTGACGCCCGGCAGCTCGCGCAGCCAGTTCTCGTACTGCCTCACCTCTTCATAGTTCGGCAGGTTCGCGTTGCGCCTCAGCTCGTAGCATTGATAACAGGGACTCTGGCGCGGGATGACGGTCGGCCCGACGATGCCGACGCCCTGGTAGATTTGGCCGACAATCAAGCGCCGGTTCGCGCGCAGCGCCGCCTGGTTGAGGACGTGGAGGAGGTGCGGGGCCGGCGAGTCGAGGCAGGCGACGACGCAGTCCGTGCCGCCGAGCGCGCCCTCGACGTGCTCGACCGAAGTGAGGTCGGCCGTCTTGACCGACGCCTCGACGTGTCGGTTACGCCGCGCGACGTGCGCCGCGAGCGCCTCGGCGCGCGGGCGGCCCGCGTCCTCGGCTTCAAGCAGGGCGCTCGCGCGCGTGTCCTCGGGCGTCGCCTTGGCGGGGTCGAGCAGTTGCAGTTGGCCCACGCCGGCCGCGGCCAGAGAGTTTGCCGCGTGTGAGCCGACGGCTCCCGCCCCCACGAGCAGCACGCGCGCACGTGCGAGCGACTTCTGCACAGACCTGCCGTCGGCCTGCCCGTGCGCGAAGAACTGCACCTGGTCGTCGTACAACTCCTCTGTCTTCTCCTTTACGACGTTCCGCTTCTTCTCTGGTGTGTGTGTGTCGGCCACGTCCCTCTCCCTGCGGCGGATGATTAAATTATTCGGGGGGGCGGGCGTCAATACCTGCACGCCCGCCCCGTCTCATGTGCCCACTACCTCAGGCACGGTTGGGGTGGGTTGATGATACACGGGAGGATGCGACACGGGCTCGGCGGTCTGATGATGCACGGGCCCGGCGGGTTGATGCGACACGGCAGGGGCGGCCTGATGATGCACGGCACAGCCGCCTGCGTTTGCGCCGCCTCCGCGCCGCCGCCGCCTCCGGTCTGCCCCGTGTGGCACGCCGCCGGGTGCGGCATAATGACGCACGGCGCTGTCACGCACGGCGGCCTGCACGGCGGCTGCGATTGCGCGGCCTCCTCGCCGCCGGTTCCCGCAGTCTGCGCCGCGATGCAGGGCTTGGCCTGCTCGGCGGCGATGCACGGCGGCCTGGGTCTGGCCTGCTCGGCGGCGATGCACGGCGGGGCCGGGCACGGGCACGGGCAAGGTAGGCACGGCCTGCACGGCGGCCTGCACGGCGGGTTGCACGGCGGCCTGCACGGCGGGTTACACGGCGGGTTGCACGGCCCGCACGGCCCGCACGGGAACGGGCACGGTATGGGAGCTGCTGCCCCCGCTCCGCCGGCCCCGGTTCCTGCCGCGTACGACTCGTAACTGCCCGCGCCGCCGCCTCCGCCGTAACCGCCGTACGGGTCGCTACCATATGACTCGTAGCCGCCGCCGTAGCCGCCGGAGGGGTCGTATCCTCCACCTCCGTACGGGTCGCTGCCGTAGCCGCCGTAAGGGTCTGCGCCGTACGACTCGTATCCCCCGCCGCCGCCGTAGCCGCCGTAGGGGTCACTGCCGTACGACTCGTATCCCCCGCTATAGCCGTACCCGTATGGGTCAGCACCATAGCCTTGATAACTCATCGCGGTCTCCTTTCCGCGCCCCGCGGAGGGGCGCTTGTCGGGTGGGAGTGTTGGTCGGGGCGTCTTTGGATGAGTGGACGCCCCGGCTTGAGAGATGCTCGCGTTAACCTGTCCGACCTCTCAACGGTTGAACGGCCCCGGGTCTATGCAACACGGTTGAGGCAGGATCGGCCTCGGCCGCGGGAAGATCCCGATGGGCGAGGGCCTGATCGGCCCCGGAAGAATGGGTCTGGGAAAGATCGGCCTGATGGGGCCGATAGGAAAGTCGAAGCTGCTCGGCGTGGCCTGTGCGCCGCCACCTCCGCCAGCCGCAGGATCCACGATGCAGGGTGCGCAGGGCGGCCTGTCACACGGGATGCACGCGGGCGGCCTGCACGGCGGGCGACACGGCGGCCTGCACGGCGGCCTGCAGGGCGGGTTGCACGGCGGATTACAGGGCGGGAAGCAGGGCGGGTTACAGGGCGCACACGGCCTGCAAGGCGCGGGACAAGGGGCCGGGATTGCCTGCGGCCCCGGCGCGGCTGCGGCGAACGACTCATAACCGCCACCGCCGCCGTAGCCGCCGTAGCCGCCGTATGGGTCGCCCCCGCCGTAGGGGTCATAACCCCCGCCGCCGCCGTATGGGTCGGCGCCGTACGACTCGTAACCGCCGTAGCCGCCGTAGCCGCCGCCGTAAGGGTCGCCTCCGTATGAGGCGTAGCCGCCGCCGCCGCCGCCGCCACCGCCACCACCGCCGCCTCCGCCTCCCTGACTCTCGACGGGAAGCTCCTTCCTCTCGCCTTTCTCGTTCACCTCCTCGGCCTTGACGACCTGCTTGGTCGCCTTGTTGACGGTGTAGACGTATTGGATCGTCTCACCCGCGTCCCCCTCTCCGCCCTGTCCGGTGGTGGTTTGTCCGCCCCCTCCGGGCTGCCCGGTGGCGCCTTCGCCGCCGCCGGGTGAGGCATCTTTTTTACTCGACATCTGGTTTTACCTCCTGAAGAGTGATGACTCTTGTGCGGGCTCCGACTCTCGTGAGAAGCCCGCCTCTGCCGTCCGTCCCTTGCCGTGGATCGTTGAGTATTCAGTAGGCGGCCGCCGCCTCCCGGCTCGGGTGGCCCGGGTAGACGAGGGGCAGGGCCGCCGCCACCTGCGGGGCCGGCCGCGCCGGGATCGCGAGGCTCAGATATTGATCGCGGTCGCGGGCCATCAGTCTGATCGAGACGAGGTGGTCTAAGAAGGCGCGTGCCTCCGCCTCGCTCGGCGGCGGGTCGGCGCCGGGCGCGTGCGACTCGGAGAGCCGCCGCAGGATGCTCGACATCGAGCGCGCCTGGTCGCAGAAGTCGTAGAGGTCGCTCTGCCAGCCGCGCAGGGTCGTGCGGCGCGCGAGCGCGTTCGGGCGCGTGTCCTCGATGACGAGCGCGCCGTCGGCCGCCGCCGAATACAACAGTTCCGAAGCGCCGCCGTCCCTGATGCCGCGCCACTCGTGGAGCTTGTCGATGACGGGGCCGATGTACTCGTTCGGGTCGAGGCCGTCGCCGTGCTCGTACTGGTAGAAGTAGGCGATCTCGGCGAGGTCTGATTCGGGGAACGGGTAGAGGTAGCGGTAGACCTTCATCGGCCGCGCGTTGACGAGGCCGAACGAGGCCGGGTCCATGAAGTAGGGGCTGAAACGGTCGAGGCGGATCGGGCCGTAGCCGTCGGGCGGCGCCAGGTGGAGCATGCTCTCGATGAGCGGCATCATCTCCTCGTAGTCCTGCGCGCTCTCGCCGGGGAAGCCGTAGAGCAGGTTCCAGCTCGGCGTGACGCCGAACTGCTGGCACCACTTGATGAGCTGGACGTTCTGCAAAGGCGAGACGCCCTTCCGCATCAGCGTCAGCATCTTCTGGTGCAGGCTCTCGATGCCGGGCTGAATCATCTTCACGCCCGCCTCGCCGAGGAGCTTCACCTGCTCCTTCGACATGTTAGCCTTCACCTCGTAGAAGAGCTGGAGCCGGAGCTTGCGCCGCTTCAGCTCCGGCAGCAGCTCCTTGAAGTAGTGCACGTCCATGATGTTGTCCACGGCCGCGATCTGGCTGACGGGGTAGCGCGCGACGAGGTGCAGAATCTCTTCGAGGGCGCGCGGCTGGCTCTTGGCGCGGAAGCTCATCGAGAGGGCGTTGAGGCCGCAGAAGGTGCAGTGGTGCTTGGCCCCCCACCAGCACCCGCGCGAGGTCTCGACCTGCACCATCTGGGCGATGTGGCGCGGGACGGAGGTCTGTTCGATCTGCTCGAAGAAGTCGTCGTAGTCGGGGTAGGGGAGCGAGTCCATCTCCTTGACGGGCTCGGGGTGCCCCGTGAAGACGCTCCGGCGCCCGTCGCGGTAGACCAGCCCGCGCACGTCCGCGACCGGACGCCCGCGCCGCAGGCGCTCGACGAACTCGGGGAAGCTGTGGTCGGCCTCGCCCGTGAAGACGTAGTCGAGGAAGGGGAAGCAGCGGTGGAGCGCCTCGCCCATCGGGGCCTCGCAGTTGGCCCCGCCCATGACGATGACCTTGTCGGGGTAGCGCGTCTTGACGGCGTGGGCGAGGGCGAGCGACGCCAGGTTCTGCTCGAAGGTCGAGGTGAAGCCGACCATCCAGTAGCGATCCCAGTCCACGCTCTTCAGGCAGTATTCGAGGAACCGGCCGACGAAGCGCCTGACGTAGCGGATGCGCTCGACGTCCTCCTCCGAGACGCGGTTGTTTTCGCGGATGTGGCGGAAGTAGCCCTCGCCGTCGACCAGCGCGTCGCCGAAGAAGTGGTGCGCGAAGACCCACTCGCCGGCGAAGATCGTGTGGTCGAGCTCGCCGCTGAACCACTGGTAGAACTCCGGCCCCAGCCAGTCGGCCATGACGAGGTTGAAGTAGCGCGTCTCGCAGGGGATGCCGCGAGACTTGAGCGCCGTTTGCAGAAGACCGATGCCGATCTGCGGGCGGTCGGCCCCGCTGAAGGGCATGTTTATCAGCAGCACCGCGTCTTTCATGTCGCCCTCCAATCCGAGCGGCGACGGGCCGGGAAACTCCTCCCGGCCTCGGCCGCCGACAGTCGAAACCACTTGAAAAGCAACCGGCCGGCGCCGGCACGTTCGCGCCGCGCCCGACGCCCTCAGCAGTCACAGCCCCCTGGTCAGCGATCAGAAAACGACGAACGTGTTTCTCTGTTTAAGAGCGAGCCGCGCGATAGGGTGAAGGCGGCTCCGGTCAATTAAAGATGTGAAGGGCTTCGGTCACATCCCTTACACGAGGTGTTGAGTTGATCCGTGTAGGCGGTCGGCACTAAATCACCTCACCGCCGTCTAACGCGCTTCGAGGCGCGAAAGTTAGAAAGACCATGAGGGTCGGCAGGGCAAGTATCAGGGAACATCTGTTGCGCGCGGAACAATATGACTAACGGGTAGAAATGTCAACGGTTATTGTCTCGCCGTGCGGCTGCTCGGTGCTCACACGTCGCCCCGGCCAGACGTGGGCGGCACCGGCCCGCTCGGCCGCGCGGATTTTCCTTCCACGGTGGCGGCACAAGTGCTATCCTCCGCGCTGCCTTAAAGAGTCGAACCGTTCGACGCGCCCACCGCCTTACAAAATGGGAATGCAGTCTCCGTCATAACTCAGCACGCACCAACGGACAGTCGGGCCGGCCCGACGAAAGGGAAGGCATGTCAACAGCGGACGAGATCGTGCGTTACGTCATCCACCCGGGCGTCGGCATCGCGCGGGTCGGCAACTCGCCGGACGAGTTCTTCATCGGGCCGGAGGCGCCGGGCCAGCCGCCCGCAGCCGAGGGCGGCTTCAAAGACGGCGCGGGGCGCGTCAAGCGTCAGGCCGCGCGCTTCCGCGTCTACGGACTCAACGAGGCGGGCGAGGCCGTCCGCGAGGTCACGGCCGACGAGGCCGAGATCACCTGGCGCGTCCACGTCGCCAACCGCAAGGCCGGCTGGTATCAGTTCCAGAACGCGATGGACTTGGGGCCGAAGTTCGCGAAGGTGACGACGCCGCGCAACAGCACCATCACCGGCGCCGACCGCAAGCAGCTCGTCATCGACCCCGGCCCGCGCACCATCACCGGGCGCAACACGCAGGGGCCTGAATACCTCTTCGACGGCGGCCTCTTCATGGGCGACCCCGTCCCGCTCGGCGAGGCTCGCACGGACGACATGGGCCGCCTGCTCGTGCTCGGCGGCTTCGGCAACTCCGCCTCGCACCCGCCGAACCAGCAGGCCACGACCTTCGCCAACAACGACGGCTGGCACGACGACACCTCCGACGGCACCGTGCGCGCGACCATCCGCGTCGGCGGACAGGAGTTCGAGGCCGAGCCGGCGATGGTCGCCGTCACGCCGCCCGACTTCGGGCCGGGACTCTACGGCGTCGTCACGCTCTACGACGTGGTTCTCGACCTCTTCATCCGCGACGCGGGGTTCGACTTCAAAGGCCCCGAGCGCGTCTCCTTCTGGCGCCACGTCTTCCCCATCTTCGAGCGGCTCGTCACGAGCCAGTGGGTTCAGGGCGGCGTCAACTTCCTCTTCGGCGTCGGCTCGCCGTCCGACCTCACAGACCCAGCGCTCCTCTACCAGTTGTCGAGTCCGGCCGACGAGAACAAGCCCCTGCGCACCTCCTTCTTCAACTGGTTCCGCGACCCGGCCGAAGGCGCGGGCGCGCAGGAGCCCGCGAAGATTCCGCCCTTCTACGGCGACGCCTTCGGCGACTACAACGACGTGGGGATTGACGACCTCGCCGTGACGCCGACGCAGTACGAGTGGCTGCGGCGCTGGGCCGAAGGCGACTTCGACAGCGACCCCGCCGAGCGCGACCGCCCGGCGGCGCTCGAAGACTACCCTCTGCCCGAGCAGCCGCACGCGCTCGACGAGGCCAACCTCGAAAGCTGCCTCGGCGGCCCCTTCCACCCCGGCATCGAGCTGACGTGGCCGATGCGCGTCGCGTCGATGTGGAAGGAGCCGTTCCGCCTCAACGTCCTGCCCGAAGGGCAGAAGCCGAAGATGAAGTACGGCCCGAGCCTGACGCCGGCCGAGGCCCTGGGGCCGGGCGGCGTCGTCGAGTCGAGCGGGCCGGGCACGCTCACCTGGTGGATGGGCGTGCCGTGGCAGACCGATGGGGCGAGCTGCCTGTCTGGTTATGAGCTAGGGACGTACCTGCCGCTGCCTTCGTTCTGGGCGGCGCGCGTCCCGAACCAGGTCTTGAGCGAACGCTCCTACACGCGCGTGCTCGACGAGAGCCTGCCGCTCGCGCAGAGGCTGAAGCACCTCTTCTACCGCGCGGACTGGCTGCGCTTCTTCAACCCCAACTACCAGGCGCGCATCAACGCGAACGTCGAGAACTGGTACAAGCTCGGCATCATCGCTTCGCGTGACGGCTCGTCAGACCACGCCGAGAAAGGTCTGCCCGAGCGCCTCTGGGTCGAGACCGAAGTGGCCGACGAGTACACCAAGTCAGACCCGACGTGGGAGCAGGTCAGGATCGCCGAACGTCTGACGCAGGTTCCGGCCGAGGAGGTGACGGAAGTCCCTCTGCGCGCGGCCCGCAGGCTCAAGGCCGAGAGGGAAGAGGTGCCGGTCACTTCGCGCCGCCGCGTGCTCAGGCGCGACCAGCTCTAAAGGTCGCGCGCGGTGTCCGCGAACGGCGTAGTTATCCTCGGCGGCGGCCCGGCCGGCGCAGCCGTGGCGCTGGCCCTGGCGCGACGCGGCCTGCGGCCCGTCGTCCTCGAAGCGCAGGCGGGGCCGCGCCTGAAGGTCGGCGAGTGCCTGCCCCCTTCGGTCAACCCTCTGCTCGAAGCGCTCGGGCTGACGGAAGGGCTGCGCCGCGCGGGGCACCTCGCCTCGCACGGTAACCGCTACGTCTGGGGCTCTGACGTGCCCGCCGAGCGCGACTTCATCTACGGCGTGCGCGGCGCGGGCTGGCGGCTCGACCGACGGCGCTTCGAAGAGCAGCTTGCCGCCGCGGCCGTCGAGGCGGGAGCCGACTGGCACTACGGCCAGCGCTTCAAAGGGTGCGAGCGCGTTGAAGGTGGGAGCTGGCGCTTGGCGGTCGAATCGGCCGAAGGCGCATTCACATACGAAGCGGACTTCGTCGTGGACGCGACGGGGCGCGCCGCGCGTCTGGCCCGAGGGCTGGGCGCGCGGCGCGTCCTTTATGACCGGCTGGTCGGCGTCGCCGCCTACTTCGACACGGACTCTGAAGACGGCGGCGACTCCTTCACCTTAGTCGAGGCCGTCAGGGACGGCTGGTGGTACTCTGCGCGTCTGCCGGGCGGGAAGCTGGTCGCGGTCTACATGACGGACGGCGACCTGCTCGACGCCGCGGCGGCGCGCACGAACGAAGGCTGGCTCGCGCTCCTCAACGCGACGAAGCACACCGCGCGCCGCGTGTCCGAGATGAGCACCTCCGGCCCGACCCGCCCGCGCGTCCTGCCGGCCGACACTTCGCGTCTGACGAACGTCGCGGGCGAGGGCTGGCTCGCGGCGGGTGACGCTTGTGTGGCCTTCGACCCGCTCGCGTCGCACGGCATCACGATGGCGCTCGGCGGCGGACTCCACGCGGCCGAAGCCGTCTTCGAATACCTCGACGGACGCCGCGCCGCGCCGCGCCGTTACGCGTCACTGCTCGACCGCGCGTTCGCGCCCTACCTCCTCATGCGTCACGAACACTACCTCGCAGAGCAGCGCTGGCCCCGAGAACCTTTCTGGCAACGACGGCACGCCCCGCACCCGCCGGAGGTTTCACAACCACATCAAACCTGACGCGACCGTTATGGCCCCGTTGAGACGAGCACTCGCAGCTCGTCTCTTGTCCGCGAGGTCACCGACTCCGCGTCCTCGCGCACGTTGGCGAAGAGTTGGAGGGCGTCCGGCCAGTCCGCGCGCAGGTAGAAGCGCCGCATCGCTTCAAGGTCGAGGCCGCGCCCGTCCTCGTACTCGTAGACTAGTCCGCGCGCGACGAACGCGTGGAGGTCGTAAGAGCCGTGGTCGATGCCGCGCACGTACGCGGCCGGCCGCCCCGCCGTCAAAGCCTCCGCGAGCACGCTTGAGTTGCCCGCGAGCACCACGTCCGACGCCGCCACGTCTTCGAAGACCGAGCCGCTCCTGCTCAGACTCAGCCGCGGCTCGCCGAGTGACTCGACCCACTCCTCCAGACCGCGGCAGAGATTCTTCGGGTGCGGCCGCAAGATGACACTCGACACGCGCGGGTCGGCGAGCAAGTTTTCGACGAGCTCGCACAGCCGCCCCTCGTTCACGTCCTTGCAGAGAAAGACCCCGACGCGCAGGCGCGACGGCAAAGGCCCGCGCGGCATCGGCGCGTGGTGCTCGCGCCGGCCGTGGACGAGCACGCGCCCTACCCGGCAGCCCTCCTCCTCGTACGTCTGCCGCGCGGCCACGCAGTGGACGACGGCCATTTCGTACTTGAGCGGCGCGACGGGGCGGACGGGCATCCCGTGTGTGACGAGCACGACTGGGACGCCGCACCTGCGCGCCGCGAGGTTGAAGGCGATGCCGTGCGGGTTGCTGTGGCTCGACATGACGGCGAGCCGGAAGCGCCCGCCGCGAAATAGTTGGAGGTAGCGCGCGTAGTAGCCGACGAGTTCGATGACGCGCAGCACCTTGAAGAACTCGTAACGCCCGTGGAGCCTGCGCGCGAGCCTGTAGGCGCGGCGCACGGACGAGAGCCTCAGCCCGGCCAGTCCGCGCAACGCCGAGGCGTCGGGCGGCCGCTTGAGCTTCCACTCCGTCCACTCCAACTCGGGCAGAAGTTCGGGCAGAGTCTCCAACGCCCGCCGCTCGTTGCTCAGCCGCGCCACCCACACGGCGTCCTCTCGGCACGCGCCCGCGCGCACTTCGAGAAAGCGGGTCAACCCTCCGAGCAGCGCCGTCAACGCCGGAAGCGGCGTCCCGCGCGCGCTCTCCATCAACTTCGACCCAACGCGCAGGCTTCCGTGCTGCGACATCACGTAGCGCGCGATGCCCTCGACCACCTCCGCCCCGTCGCAGCGGAGCAGCCCCCTGACGCCGCGACCGAGAATCCAACCGTCTTCGGCACGCGCGTTCATTCCGTCTCCCTGAGCGCCGCGAGGAGATGGTCGATGGTCGTCTCGTGGACTCGCGCGCGCGCGGCGCGGCCGCAGTTGGCGTTGTGCGGCGCGAGCAGGCAGTTCTCAAAGGCGCGCAAAGGACTCTCCGCGGGGAGCGGCTCGACCTCGAACACGTCGAGCGCGGCGCCCGCGAGCCGGCCTTCCGCGAGTGCGCGTGCGAGCGCCGCCTCTTCGACCACAGGCCCGCGCGAAGTGTTGACGAGGTAGGCCGCGGGGCGCACGTGCGAGAGCGCCGCGTCGTCGATGAGGTGGAACGATGTCGAATTCAGGTCGCAGTGCAGCGTGACGAAGTCTGACTCCGCGAGTAACGTTTCGAAGGGCACCATCTTCAAGCCCGTCTCCTCGACGAACGCGGCGTCCACGGGCTTGATGTCCGTCCCGAGCATCTTCATCCCGAACGCGCGCGCGCGCCGCACCACGGCCCGCCCGATGTTGCCGACGCCGACCACGCCGAGCGTGCACTCCCTGAGCGCGACCGCGTCGGGCTTCAACCAGAGGCCGCGCCGCACGTCACCGTCCATCCACGGCAGGCGCCGCGCGAAGCAGAGGACGTAGCCGAGCGCCGTGTCGGCCACGGGGTCTGTGAAGGCGTCGGGCGTGTTGCAGACGCGTATGCCGAGTAGGGCCGCGGCGCGCACGTCGATGGAGTCGATGCCCGTGCCCCACTTCGAGATGACCTTCAGGCGCGGGGCGGCGCGCAGCACGCGCTCCGTGAATTGGTCGTCGCCGCAGATGGCGCCGTCTATCTCCGCGACGAGCGGCAGCAGCTCCTCCTCGCCCAGACGTTCGCGCACGTCGGCCGCGAAGACCTCGACGCCCGCCTGCTCAAACCGCGGGCGGAACTCTCCGAGCACGGGCAGCATGTACGGCGCACTGACCAGCACGCGCCAGCTCATACGCGCCTCCCGAAATTGACACCCGCCTCGTCGTAGAGCCGGACGAGCGGGTCGTCTCTCAACATCGCCTCGACCAGCCGCAGGTCTTCGGGCGTGTCCACGGCGTGCGTCTCCTCCTCGATCTCGACCAGCCGCACGGGCCGGCCGTGCTCGACGGCGCGCAGCATGTCTACGGACTCGGCGCGCTCCAGGGGCGTCTGCGGCAGGCGCGCGAACTCGCGCAGGAAGTCGCGCCGGAAGGGGATGACGCAGACCTGCTTGAAGACCGGCGTGCCCGCAGCGCCGCGCGCGAAGGCACCTTCAGGGATTGGCGCGCGTGAGAAGTAGAGCGCGTCGCCGCGGGCGTTCGACACGACCTTGATGGTGTTGCGGTCGAGGTACTCCCCGCGGCTCGTGATGCGGCGCGCGAGGTTGACACACGAGACGTTCGGGTCTTCGAGGAGCGGCGCGACGGCCGCCTCAATCATGCGCGGCGTGACGAGCGGCTCGTCGCCTTGAATCATCACGACGACCTCGGCGTCGAAGTGGCCGGCCGCCTCGGCGACGCGGTCGCTGGCGCGCTCGTGCGCGCCCGAAGTCATGACGACGTTGCCGCCGAAGCTCTCGACCGCCGCGCGTATCTCCTCGTCGCACGTCGCCACGTAGACCGCTTCGAGCAGTTCGCACATCGCCGCGCGCCGCGCCACGTGCTCGACCATCGTGCGGCCGAGGAGCGGCGCGAGCGGCTTCCCCGGAAAGCGCGACGAACCCATCCGCGCCGGGATGACCGCGACGACCTTCCCCGCGCCCCTCTTCAGTTCACCCGGCAACACGCCCATAAAACTCACCCGAGCAAGAGCCGCGCCGCGCGCGCGTTTGAAGTTTAAGCGAAGAGGCGGGCGGGCCGTCGTGAAAATCTTCGGACACCTGAAGCGGCGGGACTGCACCGCGCGAGTTATACTCCCGCCCCGGAAGGCGTCAACTCCCTCGCGGTCGATTCGCTCGACTGCCGCCGACGCCTCCACGCCGCGGAATATTTGAGAGGATTCGGAGGCTACAGCAGATGAACATGGAGAGGCCGCTCTACATCCCCGTCATCCTCGGCACCGCGCGCAAGGGGCGCGCGAGCGAGAACGTGGCGAAGTTCATGCTCGACGAGACGGGGAAGCGCGAGGGCGTCGAGACGGAGCTGATCGACATCCGCCGGCTCGACCTTGCGATGGACGACGAGGGCGAGGCGATCAAGGACGCGCACTTCTCGGAGCAGATGAGCCGCGCCGACGCTGTCGTCGTCGTCGTGCCAGAGTACAACCACGGCTACCCCGGCCTCCTCAAGCACGCGCTCGACACGAACCTAAAGGAGTACATCCACAAGGCCGTCGGCCTGTGCGGCGTCTCGGCCGGGGGCTTCGGCGGCACGCGGGCCGTCCAGAGCCTTCTGCCGGTGATGCGCGAGCTGGGGCTGGTCACGATCTTCTGGGACATGAACTTCTCGGCGGCGCACAAGCTCTTCGACGAGTCGGGCGCGCTGCTCGAACGCGCGTACGTGAAGCGCGCCGACCAGTTCTTAAAAGAGCTGATCTGGATGGCGAAGGTCTTGCGGCACGGGCGCGAGAACGTCCCGCTCGAATAGGCTTCTTACTGCCGTGGGCGGTTCTGCCCGGGGGTGAGCACGTCCCAGTAGACGTTGTAGTAGTCGTAGAAGATTTCGTTGAAGGGTCGCAGCGTCAGAGGGCCCGGGCGGGCCGCGCCTTCGACGCGGAACGTCAGGCCTTTGCCCGGGACGCGACGCACGACGGACGCGAGGTCTTTCGAGCCGGGGACGAGGACGGGCACCGCCGCCGTCGGGCGTTTGAAGTTGTCCCACTGCTCGACCGCGTACTGCACCGTCTCGCTCGCGGGGACGGGGCCGAGGTCGCCCGCGAGCACCAGAGGGCCGTAGAGGAACGCGACCTTCGAAGCGTCGTCCGGCATCGCCTCGGTGCGCACGGTTAAAGGGATCGTGACTTGCAGCACGTCGCCCGCGCGCCACGTGCGCCGGATTTCGGCGTAGCCGTCGGGCGCGGACGCGACGTTAACCGGCCTTCCGTTCAGGCGGAAGCGCAGGCCGCCCGCGGCCCAACGCGGCGTGCGGATTCTGAGACTCAAAGTCAAAGGTCTCTCCGGGGCGAAGCGCAGCACGACGCGGCCGTCTCGCGGGTAGCCGGTCTGCTGGACGAGCACGAGGCCCTTCTCCCCCCAGTTCAGGCGCGAAGGGATGAAGAGGTTGACGTAGAGTGCTTCGGCCGAGTGGAAGTAGATCGAGTCGTTGTACTTCGTATGGTTCTCCATCCCCGACCCGACGCAGCACCAGAAGGAGTTCTCGGGCGTCGAGTAGGTCTTGAAGAGGCCCGGGTTGAGCGAGACGAAATACGTGTACATGCCGCGGCGCGGCTCCTGCGAGCCGAGGATGTGGTTGTAGAGCGCGCGCTCGTAGAAGTCGAAGTAGTCGGCCGACGGCCGCCACTCGAAGAGGTGGCGCGTCAGCTTGAGCATGTTGTAGGTGTTGCAGGACTCGGCCGTGGCCGGGCCTAAATGTTTCGAAAGCTCGTCGGGCGGGCCGAAGTGTTCGCCCTCGCTGTTGCCGCCGATGACGTAGGAGTGTCGGCGCGTGACGTACTCCCAGAAGTTCTCGGCGATGCGTCGGCCGCCCGTATCGCCCGCGACTTCGTAGAGCCGCGCCTCGCCGATGACCTTCGGGATCTGGGTGTTGGCGTGCTTGCCGGCCAGCTCGTCGCGCCCTTCGAGCAGGGGACTCATCATCGCCTCGTGGTAGAAGCGGCGCGCGGTCTCTAGATACTTCCGGTCGCCCGTGAGCGCGTAGATGTCGGCGAGCGTCTCGCTCATGCCGCCGTGCTCGACCCTCAACATCTGCTGGCGCTGTTCGGGCGAGAGCGGGCGCGTCACCCCCTCGATGAAGTCGGCCAGTTTGAGCGTGACCTCCTTCGCCTGCGCGTTCCCCGCCAGCACCCACGCGTCTTTGAGTCCGGCCAGGACTTTGTGCTCGGTGTACCAGGGCACCCACGCGCCGCCCTTGAAGTTGAAGCCGCCCTGCACTTCGACCTTGCCGTCGCGGAAGCCGCGCAGCGTCTGAAGTTCAAGCGGCGGCAGCGCGCCGACGTAGCCGTCGCCGTAGGCGCGCTGGCACTCGGCCATCTCTCGAACGACGTAGGCAATGCGTGAGCGGAAGCGCGGGTCGCCGGTCGCCGCATACTGCTGCGAGAGCGCGGTCAGGTAGTGGCCGAGCGTGTGGCCGGCGATGCCCTTCGACTCCCATCCGCCGTAGAGCCTGCCCTTCGGCTTCAGCCCCGCGTACTCGCGCGCGTTGTGGAGCAGGCGGTCGGGGTCGAGCGCGAGCAGGTACTTAGCGTTGCGCTCCATCGCCGCCCGGAAAGGACTCGGCAGCAGCGCGACCTGCCGCAACGCGAACGGCTCGACCGCCGACTGTGCCCGCACGACAGACACGCACGCCGCGAGCAGCACGCACATCGATAGAGTTCTTCGCACGCGCACATTATACAGGTCAGAACCACCCGCGGTAGCGGGTGGCCCTTTGCAACACGGACGTTGCGTCTCACAAAGGGCCACCCGCTACCGCGGGCGGTTCTGACCGCTATGGCGTCTGGCTACTGCTGCCCGAACCTCTTCCTGTACTCGTCGGAGGTGATGAACGCCTTGACCATCTCGGCGTTGATGTAGTTGCCGTTGAACTCGTTGAGCTTCGAGAGCCAGAAGTTGTAGCCGTCGAAGGTCGTGTCGGGCAGGGCGTTCGGCGCACGCCTTAAGTACCCGAAGTACTGCATCAGGACGAACGCCTTGCTGAGCTGGCGGCGGCGGAACTCCGCGTTCTCGGCCACGGCGCGCAAGACCTGCGCCCGCGTCTTCGCGCCCGACGTCAGGTCGGCCACGAGCTGGTCGCGCTCCGCCTTCGCCAGGGCGCCGCCCGCCGAAGGGTTGAGCGGGTCGCCGGTGTTGGCGTTCAGCGCGTCCACGAACTGCGCGGGCGACATGCCCGACGGGTAGGCCGAGAGGAAGCCCGAGCGCGCGACGAAGTCGTCGGCGAACGCCTGCTTGTTCGCCGCGAGCTTCTGCTCCCAGCCCTCCGTGCCGACGACGACATCCCTCCCGACCTGCTGGCTGTCGAACGCGAAGTTCGCGAACGCCAGGCGCTCGCCCGTGTTGAAGGCCGCCTTGTAGAGCAGGAAGACGTAGTAGCCGGTCTCCTGAAACTCAATCGACAGGAAGAACGCGGCGCTGACGTTGACCCGCTTCACCTCGCGGCACTGCTGGTCGGCTCCGCACTGCTCGATCTCGTTCGTCCAGAACGCGAGGCCCGGCGCGTCCGGGTCGCGGCCGAGGAAGTCCCGGTAGTGCTGCCGGACGAAGAACGACGTGTTGTCCAGAGGGTTCACGGACGAGGGCGCCGTGTCGTTGTCAATGATGCGCACGTTCGCGGTGGAAGGCGTGCCGAGGTTCGTCCCGCCCGTCGGCCCGCTCAGGGCCACCGAGAGCGTCTCGTCGCCCTCGACCAGCGCGTCATCGGCGATGAAGACCTGGATGGTCTTACTCCTCTCGCCCGCGGCGAAGCGGAGCGTGCCCGAGGTGAACGTGTAGTCGTTGCGATCCCAGGCGGAGCCGGCCGGGGGGACGCCGATCCAGAGCGCCGTCGAGTAGCCGACGTTAGTCGGCGCGGAGGCGTCTCCCGAGCGCGTCACGGTGAGCGTCGCTAGACCTGCGCTCTCCTGCACGCGGAACTCGCGCGCGTTGAACTGCACGGTCGGCACGCCGGTCGTGGTGTCGTTGTCCTGTATCTCGCAGTCGGCCCGCGCGCGCGTGATGGTCGCGTTGACCGGCTGAGAGATTTCGACCGAGAAGGTCTTGTTCGGCTCGACGATGGTGTCGCCGAAGACGCTGACCGAGACCGTGTTCGAGCCGGCGCTCGGGCCGATCTGCAACTGGGTTATGAACTGGCTGCCGAGCGAGACGTAGTCTTCGCCGGCCACGGCCGTCCCGTCCACGGTGCGGACGTTGACGGTGACGGTGCGGTCGATGAGGCCGTTGCGCGTGACGGTGAAGAGCGCCTGCTTCGTCCCCGCGTCGCCCTCGACGATTGACGTGTCGGCGATGGAGAGGGTCGGCAGCGGGTCGTCGTTGAGGATGGTGATGTCGGTGCGCCCGCGGGCGACCTGCCCGCCGCTGACGGCCGCGATCTCGACGAAGAAGGCCTCGTCGCGCTCGTTGACGGCGTCGTCGATGAGATTGATGGTGACGGTCTTGGTCGTCTCGCCCGGCGCGAAGACGACGGGGCTGGGCGTCAGAAGAGTAAAGTCGCCGGAGCCGGCTCCGGCGCCGGCCGACCCGAAGGGCGCGTTGATGTTGACCGACGTCGTGCCCTGCGTCCAGCCCGTGCGCTCAAGGGGGATGCTGACGGTGCCCGCGTTCTCGTTGAAGCTATAGGCGGCGCTGACGAAGCCGACCAGCGGGTCATTGTCGAGGATGGTCAGCGTGGCGTTCTGGATCGGCTCGGCCGTGGCACCGGGCGTCACCGCCTCGACCTTGAGGTTGACGGTCTCGTTCTCCTCGTGGCCGGTGTCCTGGAAGATGCGCAGCGGGACGGTCTTGTCGGCCGTGTCGCCCGCGTCCCAGGTGACGAACGTGTCGCCTTCGAGGCGGACGAGGTATTTGTAGAGGCTCGAAAAGTTGCTCTGGGAGAACTGGCCGGCGACGAGAATCCGGCCGTCGTGCTGCACGGTGATCGACCCGACCCCGCTGTTGCTGAAGGAGACGAGGCCCGGGTTGAAGCTGGCGTCGTCGCTGCCGTCCGCGTTGCGGCGGTCGAGCCAGTGGTTGCCGTCGGCCAGCAGGGTCTGCCGGAAGATGCCGCCGAGCAGAATCTTGCCGTCGGGCTGTAAGGCGATGGCGGCCGTGGAGTAGAGCGGGCCGTAGGTGGGGGCCGTGAACGTCGGGTCGACAGTCCCGTCGGGGTTGAGCCGCGCGACGGCCGTCGCGGTGTTCGACGCCGGCACCATGTTGGTGTAGAAGCCGCCGCCGACGAGCACCTTGCCGTCCGGCTGCAGGGCGATGGCTTGGACGTTGTAAGTGTCGATGGCGTTGCCGGGGTTGAAGGTCGAATCGTAGCTGCCGTCGGAGTTGATGCGCGCGACGCCGTTCCGGCTGTGGCCGGCGAAGGTCGAGAACGGGCCGGCCGCCAGAATCTTGCCGTCCGGCTGCACGACGAGCCTATCGACACGGCTGCCGGACTGCCCCACGTTCGCGTTGAAAGAGGTGTCGAGCGTGCCGTCCGCGTTGAGGCGCGCGAGCGCGAACACGCCCGTGCCGTTGTACGAGATGAAGTTGCCGCAGATGAGAATCTTCCCGTCCGGCTGGAGCGCGACGGCCGAGATGGCCGAGCCGCCCGTGCCCGTCCCGGGCGTGAAGGTCGTATCGTAGCTGCCGTCGGGGTTGAGGCGCGTGATGCCCGTCCGCTGGCCGCCGTTGTGCGAGACGAGGCCGCCGAGCAGAATCTTGCCGTCGGGCTGCAGGGCGATGGTGAAAACGTCCACCGCCGCGGTGCCGGCGTTGAACGAATTGTCGAGCGTGCCGTCGGCGTTGAGGCGCGCGACGGCGTTGCGGATGACGTTGTTGACGGAGCCGAAGAAGCCCCCGACCAGAATCTTCCCGTCCGGCTGCTCGACCGTGGTTCTCACGTAGTGAGAGGTCGAGACCGTCTGGTTGAAGGCGAAGTCGAGTCCGCCGGGGGAGGGCAGCCTGTAGTCGACGCCGCCGGTGGCCGTGCCGCCCGTCAGCGTGAGCTTCGCCGTGAGGGTGCCGTCGGCGCCCCCGGTGCGTTTGAGCGTGATGGGCGCGTTGACGTCGCCCTCTTCGATTTCGTAAGTGGCGCTGGTGAAGGAGACGGCTCCCGGCGCGGCGGCGGCCGCGGCGATGACCGCGAGGGATAGGACTATGAACGAGACGGTGACGATCACCGCCGTGCGGCGTGAGTAGGGTTGGGGCATCTGTCGGTTCCTTCGAAGACGCGGGCTCGGGGAGAAACCCGCGGGGCTGAGTGAAAGTTCAAGACGAACTGCGTGCGGATTATACGTGCGGGCCGTGGGAAGTGGAAGCGTCTATAATCCGACGGGCCGGCGGCGGATGGCCGCGGGGCTTTATGTCTACGAGCTGATACGGTGAGGGGCGATGGAGACGGGCGACACAGACGTTCTGGTAATCGGCGCGGGAGCTTCGGGCCTCGCGGCGGCGGGCGACCTCGCGGCGGCGGGCCTTCGGGTTCGCGTCGTCGAGGCGCGCGGGCGCGTCGGCGGGCGCGTCCACACGCTATATGAATCGTCCTCGCCCGTGCCCGTCGAACTCGGCGCGGAGTTCATCCACGGCGAGCCGCGAGAGACTTGGGAACTGGTCGAGCGCGCCAACCTCCTCGTCTGCGAACTGCCGGGGCGGCGCTGGCAAAAAAGGGGCGGCCGGCTCACGACCACGGATGAATTCTGGTCGAAGATCGAGAAGGTCTTCGAGCGCCTGAAGCGCGAGGGCGGGCGCGACCGCGCGTTCGAAGAGTTCCTGTCCGAGCGCCGCGAAGACGCCGAGACGCGTGAGGCCGCGCGCCTCTACGTCGAAGGCTTCCACGCGGCGCACTCCGAACGCATAGGCACGCGGGGCTTGCTCAAAGCGGAGGAGGCGTCCGAGCGGACGAATGGCGACAAGCTGTTCCGCGTGCTGAGCGGCTACCGCTCCGTCGTCGAACATCTGCGCGAAGAGGTCTTGCGCCGCGGCGGCGAAATCATGCTCGGCACGGCGGTCGAAGAGTTGCGCTGGCGGCCCGGGGGCGTAGAGCTGACGGCGCGCGGCGCGGGCGGCGAGGCGGGCACACACGCGGCCCCTCGCGTCGTCGTGACTCTGCCGCTCGGCCTGCTGAAGGATGAGAAGGCCGTGCGCTTCGTCCCGGAGCTACCGGACAAGCGCGCGGCGGCGGCAGGCATCGAGGTCGGGCACGTCGAGCGTGTGACGCTGCGTTTCCGCGAGCGCTTCTGGGAGAAGCTGGAGCTGCCGGGCGACGAAGGCGTGCGAAGCCTTGCGGAGATGTCGTTCCTGTTTTCGCCCGAGGTTGCCGTGCCGACGTGGTGGACGGCGCTTCCCGTCCGCGCCCCTCTGGTCGTCGGCTGGGCGGGCGGCACGGCCGCCGACAGGCTCTCCGGCGGTGACTCGCTCGTCGAGAGCGCGCTCCAATCTTTCGCGGAAGTGCTCGGCGTCGCGCGCGGGGAGGTCGCTTCGCAGTTCGTGGAAGCTTACACGCACGACTGGCGCTCAGACCCTTTCGCGCGCGGGGCCTACAGCTACCCGCCCGTCGGCGGGGTCGAGGCGCAGGAGGCTCTGGCCCGCCCCGTCGAAGGCACGCTCTTCTTTGCGGGCGAGGCGACGAACACGGACGGCCACAACGGCACCGTGCACGGAGCCATCGCCACGGGCAGGCGCGCCGCCCGGGAGGTGCTCGAAAGCCTGCGCGCCTAGCCGGGGGCCGCGGTCTTCTCCTCCTGAACCTTGAACTGTATGTCGTAGAGGCGCGAGTAGAGGCCGCCGCTGTTGCGCAGCTCTTCGTGCGTGCCGCTCTCGACGATGCGTCCGCCCTCGACGGCGTAGATGCGCTGCGCGCGCATGACGGTCGCCAGCCGGTGCGCGATGACGACCGACGTCCGGCCCTCCATCAGACGTCCCAGCGCCTCGAAGACCAACTCTTCCGAGACGGCGTCGAGTCCCGACGAGGGCTCGTCGAGTAGAAGAATCGGCGTGTCGCGGATGACGGCCCGCGCGATGTTGATGCGCTGGCGCTGCCCGCCCGAGAGCGTCTCGCCGCGCTCGCCGATGACGGTGTCGTAGCCTCTGGGCAGGCGCTCGATGAACTCGTGCGCGTTGGCGAGGCGTGCGGCACGCATGATCTCGTCCCTTGTCGCGCGGGGGCGGCCGTAGGCGATGTTCTCCCACACGCTCGCGCGGAAGAGGTAAGACTCCTGCAGGACGTAGCTGATCTGGTCGCGCAGGGAGTTGAGCGTGAACGCGCGCACGTCGCTCCCGTCGACAAGGACGCGCCCCGCCGTCGGGTCGTAGAAGCGCGGGATCAGACTCAGGAGCGTCGACTTGCCGCTGCCCGTAGGGCCGACGAGCGCGACGAACTCGCCCGGCTCGACGGCGAGCGAGACGTCCTTCAGGACGGGCCGCCCCTCGCCGTACTCGAAGCCGACGCGCTCGAACTCGACGCGGCCGCGGAAGCGCGGGGCGGGCCGCGCGTGTGTCAGCTCGCGCACCTGGCTCTCGGTCTGCAAGACCTCGCGGATGCGCTCGAAGCCGACCGAAGCCTTCGAGGCCGTGTCGGTCATCTTCGAGAGGTCGCGCATCGGCTTGTACATCTTGCCGAGGTAGAGGATGAAGACGAGCAGCGCGCCCGGCGAAATCTGCCCGGCGAGCACGAGCCGCGCGCCGTACCAGAGGACGAGGCAGGTGCCCGCCGCGACTATCAACTCGACGACCGGCGTGAGCTTCGCCTTGACGCCGCGCGCGAGCAGGGCCAGCTCGACGCTCTCGAGGCTCTTCTCGTCGAGCCGGTTGCTCTCGTAGTCCTCGCGCGCGAAGGCCTTGATGAGCCGGACGGACGAGAGCGACTCCTGCACGACCGAGGCGATCTCGCCCTCCTTCTTCTTGACCGCGCGGGCGGCACTCCGGATGCGCCGCGTGAAGCTGTAGACGACGAGGAAGAGCGCGGGCGCGACCGACAGCGAGATGAGCGTGAAGCGCCAGTCGAGGTAGAACATCACGCCGAGCATGCCGAGGAGCGTGAGGCCGTTGACGATCATGCCGAGCAGGGCGGTCGAGACGAAGTCCTGCACGACGTCGATGTCGCTCGTCATGCGCACCATGAGGTCGCCCGTCTTCTGCTCGGAGAAGAAGGAGAGCGAGAGGCGCTGGATGTGGTTGTAGAGCGTGAGCCGCAGGTCGTGCATCACGCGCTGGCCGACGCTCGTCGTCAGGTACTTCTCGGCGTAGGTGGCGAGCGCGCCGACCAGAGCGATGAGGATGACGGAGACGGCCGCGAAGTCGAGCGCCGCGACCTTGTCTAAGCCCACCGTGTGCCCGAGCAGGGACGCGAGCCAGTCCGGCATCCGCTTCGACCCGAAGACGTAATCGAAGACGACCTTCAGAGGCCACGGCTCAAGCAAGTCCGTCGCGCTCTCCGCCACGATGGCCACGAACGCCGCCGCGAGCGCGCCCCTGTACGGGCGCAGCAGCCGCGTGATCTTAATCTTCTCTGCGCTCATTCCTCTATTCTACGACAACCGGGCAACACACATGCCGCGGAGCATACGCCTCTCCAAGCTGGGAGCGCGGGCATCCCTGCCCGCCTGAGCGCGAGAGCGCGAAAGCTGAGAGACTTTACACCTCAACGTCGAGGTAAAGAGTATGACGGTCAGCGTGCTGACGCACGCTGGCGGGCAGGGATGCCCGCGCTCCCAGCTTGAGATTGCACTCGCCGCGCATGTGGCGTTTTGGAAGGGCGCGCCGAAAGGCCACACCGCGGGCGGAGCAGAGACGTGCGAAAAGCCAACATACGCGCTGGCACCGTTGTTGCCACTGGGCGGCGTCTGGAAGGAAGGTCAGCTTGGCATCTTCAGAGTCTCCCGTCTTTTACGACCCCGAAGGGCGCCGCTGGCGGCGCACGCGCTGGACTTGGTTCGCCGCGGCGGTCGCCGCGACGGCCGTCGTCGGCGTCTTCGTCACGAGCGTCCTCGTCAACCCGCTGCTGCCCGCGCTCAACCTCAGACCTTTAACGGCATTGCCCAACGCGGGCGACGCCGCGGCCCCGCGCCCGACGCCGCCCATCACAACGCGCCGCGGCCTCGCGCTCCACAAGGCTCAGCAGGAGCTTCAACAGGCGCTCGCCAAAACGAGCGTCGTCCCCGCCAGGCGACCTGCGCAACTGCCGGTCGCGCCGCCGCCGTCGCCGCACCCGCCCTTGAACCCGCAAACGGCCGGCGCGACGAAGCCGCTCGCCATCGGCTTCTACGTCAACTGGGACGATTCGAGCTACGCCTCGCTCAAGCGCAACCTCGCGCAGCTCGACTGGGTCGTGCCCGAGTGGGTGCGTTTGCAGGACGGCGCAGACCCCCTTGTGCGCGACATACACCGCCCGGCGCTCGACCTCCTGCGGCGCGAGCGGCCCGAACTGCCCATCATCCCGCTCGTGCAGAACTACCAGAACGAGCTGTGGAACCCGGGCCTGCTCGCGCGCGCCGTCGCCACCGAAGAGTCGCGCGGGCGTCTGGTCAAGTCGCTCTTCCAACTCGTCGACGAGAACAAGTTCGGCGGCGTCTGCATCGACTTCGAGGAGGTGCCGACCGCCTCGCAGGAGAATTTGAAGCGCTTCATGCGCGAGCTGCACGAGGCCTTCGGCCCGCGCGGCTTCGTCGTCGCGCAGGCCGTCCCCTTCGACGACTCGGACTGGGACTACCCCGCGTACGCGGCCCTGAGCGACTACCTCATCCTGATGGGCTACGACGAGCACTGGGAGTCGAGCGTGCCCGGCAGCATCGCGGGCGAGGGCTGGTTCGAGCGCACGCTCGCGCAGCGCATGTCGGAACTCGACCCCGCGAAGACCATCGTCGCCGTCGGCAACTACGGCTACGACTGGAGCGACCGCGAGACGGAAGCCACCGAGGTCACGTTTCAGGAGGCGGTGCTCTCCGCGCGCGACTCGGACGCCGAGATCAAGTTCGACGGCCGGACGCGCAACCCCTTCTTCTCTTACGAGGAGGAGGACGGCTCGAAGCACACCGTCTGGTTCCTCGACGCCGTCTCGGCCTACAACCAGCTGCGCGCGGTGGACGCGTATCACACGGCCGGCGTCGCGCTCTGGCGGCTCGGCTCCGAAGACCCTTCGCTCTGGTCTGTCTTCGGTAACAAGGACGCCGCCTCGACCGACGGCCTGAAGACGATACGCTACGGCTACGACGTGGACTTCGACGGCATGGGCGAAATCCTCCAGGTCGTCGCCGAGCCGCGCGACGGCGCGCGCGAGTTCACACTCGACGAAAGCTCGAAGCAGATCGAGGACGAGAAGTACACGGCCACGCCCTCCTCCTACGTAATCCGCCGCGCCGGCTACCACCCCGGCCTCGTCGCGCTGACCTTCGACGACGGCCCCGACCCCGCCTGGACGCCGCGCATCCTCGACATCCTCAAGCAGGAGCAGGTGCCGGCCACCTTCTTCATCATCGGCGAGAACGGGCAGCAGAACCCGGAGCTCGTCCGCCGCATCGTGGCCGAAGGGCACGACATCGGCAACCACACCTTCACGCACCCGAACCTCGGCGAGATACCGGGCCGCCTCGTAGACCTTGAGCTAACCGCCACGCAGCGCCTCATCGAATCGGAGACCGGCCGCTCGACCACGCTCTTCCGCCCGCCCTACTTCGGCGACGCCGAGCCGGAGACGCCCGACGAGGTCGGCCCGGCCGTCCGCGCGAAGCATTTGGGTTATCTCACGGTCGGCCTGCGCGTAGACCCCGACGACTGGGACCAGCCGCGCGCCACCGCCGACGTGATCGTGCAGAAGACGATTGAAGGCGTCACCAGCAAAGACCCGGACGCAAGCGGGCAGATCGTCCTGCTGCACGACGGCGGCGGCGACCGCGGGCAGACCATCGAAGCGCTGCCGCGTCTCATTAAAGAGCTGCGCGCGCGCGGCTACAGGTTCGTGACGACGACCGAGCTGGCGGGCCTGACGCGCGACCAGTCGATGCCGCCGCTCGCGCAGGACAAGGGGCTCGTGGCGAACGCGGACGCCGTCACCTTCTTCACGCTCTCGACGCTCGGCTGGCTCGTGCAGTGGCTCTTCCTCGTCGGCATCGTGCTGGGCCTGGGGCGCATCGCCATCATTGGCACGCTCGCGCTCGCGCAGTGGTTCCGCGCGCGCCGCCGCGCCGGGACGCACTTCGGGGAAGGGCACAGCCCCTTCATCTCGGTCGTCGTCCCGGCCTACAACGAAGAGCGCGTCATCGCGCAGACTGTCCGGAGCCTGCTCGCGTCGCGCTACGACAGTTTCGAAATCATCGTCGTGGACGACGGCTCGCCCGACCGCACGAGCGAGGTCGTCCGCGCCGAGTTCGGCGGAGAGCCGCGCGTCCGCCTCTACACGAAGGAGAACGCGGGCAAGGCCGAGGCGCTCAACTACGGCCTCAGGCGCGCGCGGGGCGAGGTCGTCATCGGGCTCGACGCCGACACCGTCTTCGAGCCGGAGACTCTGGCCGCGCTCGCGCACCGCTTCGAAGACCGGAGCGTGGGGGCCGTCGCGGGGAACGCGAAGGTCGGCAACCGCATCAACGTCGTCACGCGCTGGCAGGCGCTCGAATACGTCACCTCGCAGAACATGGACAGGCGCGCCTTCGCCTCGCTCAACTGCATCACGGTCGTCCCCGGCGCGGTCGGCGCTTGGCGGCGCGAGCTGCTGGAGCAGGTCGGCGGCTTCTCCTCAGACACCCTGGCCGAAGACCAGGACTTAACGCTGCGCGTGCGCAGACTCGGCTACAAGATCGGCTACTCGGAAAGGGCCGTCGCGTGGACTGAAGCGCCCGACACCCTGCGCGCGCTGGCGAAGCAGCGCTTCCGCTGGGCTTACGGCACGCTGCAGTGCATGTGGAAGCACAAGGGCGCGCTGCTGCGCCCGCGCTACGGGACGCTCGGCCTCTTCGCCATGCCGAACGTCTGGATATTTCAGATCGTCTTCCCGCTCGTCTCGCCGGTGATGGACTTGATGCTGGCGTGGAGCCTCGTGAACGCCGTCCTCCAGCGCTGGCAGCACGGCGAGGAGTACGCCGGCTCGAACCTCAAGCAGATACTCTTCTACTACGCGCTCTTCCTCGCCGTGGACTGGCTCTCGGCCGCCTTCGCCTTCCTGCTGGAAAAACGCGAGCAGTGGTCGCTTTTGTGGTGGCTCTTCCTGCAGCGTTTCTGCTATAGACAAGTCATGTACTACGTCATGGTAAAGTCTGTCCTGACGGCGCTCAGCGGCGCGGCGGTCGGCTGGGGCAAGCTCGAGCGGAAGGCGACCGTGGCGGCGCGCGCTTCAGAAGTTCAAACCTGAACAGTTAAAACTCAAGTCGATGGACAACAGAGACGACTCCGTGCGTGAGGACGGCGGGCGGCTGTTGCGACGCCTCGGGCTGGTGCAGGCGACGGCGCTGAACATGTCGAACATGATCGGCGTCGGGCCTTTCATCACGATCCCTCTGCTGATGACGGCGCTCGGCGGGCCGCAGGCGATGGTCGGCTGGGTCATCGCCGTGTTGATTGCCGTCTTCGACGGGATGATCTGGAGCGAGCTGGGCGCGATGATGCCCGGCTCGGGCGGCTCCTACCTCTACTTGCGCGAAGCCTTCGGGCGCGAGTCTTTGGGCCGCCTGATGGCCTTCCTCTTCATCTGGCAGTTCATCCTGAGCGGCCCGCTGGAGATCGCCTCGGGCTACATCGGCTTCGCCAAGTACGCGGGCTACATCTGGCGCGGCCTGACGCCGGCGGGGACGCTGCTCATCGCCGTGGGCGTCGGGCTCGTCAACATCGCTTTGCTCTACCGGCGCATCACCTTCGTCGGCAAGCTGACGGTCGCGCTCTGGGCGGGGACGCTCCTCACCACGCTCGCCGTCATCGTCACCGGCGCGTTCCACTTCGACCCTAAGCTCGCCTTCGACTTCCCGCCGCACGCCTTCGACTTCTCGCTCGGCTTCCTCTTCGGACTCGGCGCGGCCACGCGCATCGGCGTCTACGACTACCTCGGCTACTACGACGTCTGCTACATCGCCGACGAGGTGAAGGAGCCGGGCCGCGTCATCCCGCGCTCGATCATCATCAGCGTCCTCTGCGTGGCCGTCATCTATTTCGCCATCAACCTCTCGATCATCGGCGTCGTGCCGTGGCGCGACTTCGTGCCGGCCGACGCGCGGCCCGACTCGGACTTCGTCGTCTCAATCTTCATGGAGCGGATTTACGGGCGCGGGGCGGCGACCGTCTTCACGGCGATGGTCTTGTGGACGGCGTTCGGGTCGGTCTTCGCGCTACTGCTCGGCTACTCGCGCATCCCTTACGCGGCGGCGCTCGACGGGTACTTCTTCAAGGTCTTCGGCCGCCTGCACCGGACGAAGAACTTCCCGCACGTCTCGCTGCTCGCCATCGGCGCCATCTCGATTCTGTGCAGCCTCTTCTCGCTCGGGATGGTGATAGACGCGCTGATTACGACGCGCATCCTCGTCCAGTTCATCGGTCAGGTCTTCGCCGTCATCTTGCTGAGAAGGCGCGAGCCCGAGCGGCCGCGGCCTTACCGCGTGTGGCTGTACCCTCTGCCGAACCTCCTGGCGCTCGTCGGCTGGGTCTTCGTCTTCGCGACGACCGACTGGCAGGTGATTCTCTTCGGGCTGGGCACGCTCGTGGCGGGTCTGATATTTTTCCTCATCTGGGCGAGCCGCACACGCCGCTGGCCGTTCGCCGAAACGTCAAGTTTATGAAAACGTCTCCCTGCAAGTGTCTCCTTCTGCTGTTCGCCCTGAGCGTCACGGCGGCGGCGCAGGCCGCGCGCGTGCCGCTGCATGAGGGTTGGCGGATACAGTCTTCGGCTCTGTTGAAGGAGAAGGGCGAGGCCATCTCGGCCGCGGGCTACAAGACGGCGGGGTGGCACGCGGCCGTCGTGCCTTCGACGGTCGTCGGCGCGCTCGTGGAGGACAAGACCTACCCGGACCCTTTCACGGGGATGAATCTCCGTCAGCTTCCCGGTTGCAGCTACCCCGTCGGCGCGAACTTCGCCAACCGGCCGATGCCCGACGACAGCCCTTACAACGTCTCCTGGTGGTACCGGACTGAGTTTCAGGTTCCGACCGCCGCCCGCGGGCGCAAGATTTGGCTCCACTTCGACGGCATCAACTACAGCGCGAATGTCTGGCTCAACGGCCGCAAGCTGGCCGACGCCGCAGACGTGGCCGGCTCCTACAGGCGCTACGAGTTCGACGTGACGGACTCTGTCGTGCGCGGCAAGCCGAACGCGCTCGCCCTCGAAGTCTTCGCGCCCAGGCCGGACGACCTCGCGCTGACCTGGGTCGACTGGAACCCGACGCCCCCCGACAAGATGATGGGACTCTGGCAGGGCGCATACCTTTCGACGAGCGGCCCGGTCACCGTCCGCCACCCGCAGGTCGTCACCAAACTCGACACACCCTCGCTCGACACGGCGCACCTCACGGTCTACGCCGAGCTTCACAACGCGACCGACCGGCCTGTGCAGGGAACGCTCCGCGGACGCATCGAGCAGATACAGTTCGCGCACGCCGTCAAGCTAGACCCGAACGAGACGCGCGTCGTCGGCTTCACCCCGGAAGAGTTCCGCCAGCTCAACCTCGCTCGGCCGCGCCTGTGGTGGCCCGCGAACCTCGGCGAGCCGAACCTCTACGACCTCGCGCTCGAGTTCGAGACCGGCGGGCAAGTCTCAGACCGGCAGGGCACGCACTTCGGCATCCGTGAAATCACGTCCGAGTTGGACAAGGACGGCCACCGCCTCTTCAAAGTCAACGGCCAGCGCGTGCTGATTCGCGGCGGCGGCTGGGCCGCGGACATCTTCATGCGCCACAGCCCGCGCCGCCTCGAAGACGAGTTGCGCTACGTCCGCGACATGCACCTCAACGCCATCCGCCTCGAAGGCCAGCTCGAATCCGACCACCTCTTCGAAGTGGCCGACCGCGAAGGCATCTTCGTGCTCGCCGGCTGGTGCTGTTGCAGCCACTGGGAGCACTGGAAGAATAACGACGAGTACAAGGACGGCCCCGTCTGGGGGCCGGAGGATTACGTGGTGGCCGCCGCCTCTCTGACCGACCAGATCAAGCGCCTGCGCAACCACCCGAGCCTGCTCGTCTGGCTCAACGGCAGCGACAACCCGCCGCCCGCGGACGTGGAGAAGATGTACAACGACGTCCTCGTCAAAGAGCGCTGGCCCAACCCGGTGCTCTCGTCGGCGACGGCGAAGACGGCGGAGCTTTCGGGCGAGTCGGGCGTGAAGATGGAGGGGCCTTACGAGTGGGTGCCGCCCGTCTACTGGCTCGCGGACACGAAGCTCGGCGGCGCGCACGGCTTCGCCACCGAGGTCAGCCCCGGCCCCGCCGTCCCGCCCGCCGAGAGTCTGAGGAAGATGATCCCGGCCGGGCACCTCTGGCCGATTGACGAGGTCTGGAACTTCCACGCGGGCGGCGGCCAGTTCAAGACGCTCGACGTTTTCACGAAGGCCATGAGCGCGCGCTACGGCGAGGCGAAGGGCCTGGAGGACTACGCGCAGAAGTCGCAGTTGATGGCCTACGAGGGGCAGCGCGCGATGTTCGAGGCGTTCGCGCGGAACCGCTACAACTCGACCGGCGTCATCCAGTGGATGCTCAACAACGCGTGGCCGTCGCTCATCTGGCACCTCTACGACTACTACCTCCTGCCGGGCGGCGGCTACTTCGGCACGAAGCGCGCGTGCGAGCCCGTCCACGTCCAGTACTCTTACGACGACCGCTCCGTCGTCGCCGTCAACGACACGCGCCGGCCGCACGAGAAGCTGAAGCTGACGGCGAGGCTCTACGACTTCAACCTCTCCGAGAAGTTCACGAAGACGACCGTGCTCGACCTGCCGGCCGACGCGAGCGTCAGCGCCTTCACCCTGCCGAAGCCGGAGGGCCTAACGCCGACCTACTTCCTCGACCTGCGGCTCGAAACGAGGGAGGGCGCGGTCGTCAGCTCGAACTTCTACTGGCTCTCGACGCAGGAGGACGCGCTCGACTGGGAGCATTCGACCTGGTACTACACGCCCGCGAGCGCCTACGCGGACTACACGCAGCTCGCGAGCCTGCCGCCCGCCGCTTTGAACGTCTCGGGCAGGGTGGTGCGCCGCGGCGAAGACGAAGTCGCGCACGTCACCCTGGAGAACACGGGCCGCGGCCTCGCCTTCTTCGTCCGCCTGCAAGTGCAGCGCGGGCCGGGCGGCGAGGAGGTGCTGCCGGTCTTGTGGCAGGACAACTACGTCTCGCTCCTGCCCGGCGAGCGGCGCGAGGTGACGGCCCGTTACCGCGCCAGAGACCTGCAGGGCGCGCGCCCCTCGCTCGCCGTCGGCGGCTGGAACGTCCCCCTCAAACACCACGCGCTCACGCCCTAAAGGTCAGAACCGCTAGCTATCGCTCGCGGTTCTGTTCATTGCGTGCGATGAGGGCCGCCAGCGTGGCCGTCAGGCGCTCCGTCTCAATCGGCTTGGTCATGAAGGCGTCGAAGCCCGCGGCGATGGCCTTGCCGCGCCACTCCCAGCGGTTGAGGGCCGTGCAGGCGATGAGGGGCACGTCCGTGAGCGCCGGCTCGCGTCGGATGAGGCGCGCCGCGTTGTAGCCGTCCAGTTCCGGCAGGCTCATGTCCATGATGATGGCGTCGGGCGGCTCGCGCAGAGCCTCCCCGACCGCCGCCAGCCCGTCGCCCGCCGTCGTCACCTCGTACCCTTCGGATTCGAGCAGCAGGCGCAAAAACTCGCGCGTGTCCGGCGCGTCCTCCACCAGCAGGACGCGGTACTTGGTACGTTTCGAAGGGCCGTGCGCGGGCCGGCTCATACGGCGCTCCCCCGTCTCCGTTTAAAACAGAAAAGTGCCAGGGGCCGCGGGCGGTTCCGGCCGCTTGTATCGTTAACCTTCATTGAGAGGCACACGCCGACGCCGCGGCGATTCCCATGCCAAGAGAGACGGCGCGCGGACATCGCTCGTCCGCGCGCCGCCTGCGTACCTTGCCTCGCCTCGAATTTACTGACCGAACCTCCGGCGGTATTCGATGGACTCGACGAAGGCCCTGACCATCTCCGCCCTCTGCACGCGCAGGAAGGCCACGCGGTCGTCGCGCACGTCCTCGCCCGCGAGCGTCACGGAGTTCAGCTTGTTCAGCCAGAAGTCGAAGCCTGTGAAGTCGCCGTCCGGCGTGTCGTTCGGGTTCCGGCGCAGGTAGCCGAAGTATTCCGTCAGCACGAAGGCGGGGTTGTACTGCCGGTTGTAGACCGAGCCGCTGTTGACGGCGCTCAAAAGCGCCGCGGCCCGCCCGCCCGTGTCGTAAGCGTCGAGGGCCGCGTTGCGCTCGTCCAGCGTCGGTGTTACCTGCAAGTTGGCGAACAGCCTGCCGACGAAATCCTGTGCGGTCAACGTCGTGGGAAACTCGGCCGTGAACTCGGGGCTGTGCACCCAGCGCCAAGCGAAATCATCGGTGTTCTGCTTGAGTTGTTCCTCCCAACCCGGCTGCCCGACGACGACGTTGCGCCCGAGCTCCTGCGTGTCGCGCAGGAACTCGCGGTAGCGCGGCAGGCCGCGCGGGTGGGCGGGGCTGTCGTTGAAGGTCGCCTTGTGGACGCGGAAAACGAGGTAACCCGTCCGTTGGTACTCGATGGAGAGGAAGAAGGCCGCGCTCGTGTCGACGCGCTTCACCTGCACACACTGCGGGTTCCCGCCGCAGGACGTGATGCCCTGAATCCAGAACTGTAGCCCCGCGTCGTCGGGCTCGCGGTTGAGGAAGTCGTGGTAATGCTGCCGGACGAAGAACGTCGTGCCGTCAATCGGGTTCACAATCGTCGGCGCGGCGTCGTTGTCCACGATGGTCAGCGTCGAGTTGCTCTGCCCGGCTAGTTTCGCGCCGCCGGTCGGGTTCGTGAGCGTGAGGTTGACGGTCTCGTTCCCCTCCCGCAAGGCGTCGTCGGTGAGCAGGACGGTGAAGGTCTTCGAGACCTCGCCGGGCGCGAAGCGGAGCGTGCCGAGCGCGGTCGTGTAGTCGCCACGCTCCGACGCCGTGCCGTCCGAAGTGGCGTAGTCGACGGTGAACTCGCCCGTCTTGTCGCCGGAGCGCACGACCGTCACGTCGAAGGCGTGCGCGCCCTCGTCGGCGTTGAAGTTTGCGGCGGAGAATTGGGGGAATGGCGTGTCGTTGTTAATGATGGCGACCTGCTGCCGCCCGTTCACGATGTTCGCGTTGACGGCGTTGAGCAGGTTGACGAAGAAGGTCTCGTTCGCGGGCTCTTCGAGCGTGTCGCCGTTGATGGTGACGAGCACCTCCTTCGACACCTCGCCGGGGGCGAAGACGAGGTCGAGGGAGACGGGCTGGTAGTCGACCCCGGCGGTCGCCGTCCCCTCGGAGGTCTCGAAATGGACGCTCACCGTCCGCCCTGTGGCCGCCGAGAGGCTGACTTCGTACCGTGCGAAACTCGTCCCCGAGAGTTCTTCCGTCAGGGCCGCGACGTATGCGGTGAAGGTCACCTCAACCGGCTTACTCTCGTCCACGATGTTCATCGTCGAGCGCGCGCGCTGGCCGACCAGCTCCGGCACGGTCGGGCTGTAGAGGAGGAGGCCGACCGTCTCGTCCGGCTCGGTCACGCTGTCCCGTGCGACGGGCACGTTGAAGGACTTGACCGTCTCGCCGTCGGCGAAAGTGATGGTGCCGTTGACGGCGGTATAGTCCGTGCCGGCGGTGGCCGTCCCCGGCGTCGTGGCGTAGTTGACGGTGAGCGTGCCGGTGCTCCCGCCGACGCGGTAGACGGTGACGGGGGCGCTGCCGATGTCCTCGTTGACGTTGTATGGGAAGACGGCGAACTCGACGGAGCCGGTCGCGCCCGCCGACGAGCAGGGAGAGAACTCTGAGGTGTCGCGCGGCGGCGCGGTCGTGTTCGCCGTCGCCGTGATGACGCGGCCGGCGGGGAGCGGCTGCGGGAAGTTGAAGTTGAAGGCGGCGTTGCCGGCCGCGTCGGTCGTCACGCTGCCCGCGGCGAAGAAGCGCGCGCCCTCGCCGAACCCGACGGGGGCGCAGCCGGCGTTGGAGTAGAAGTCGAGCGTGTAGGTCGTGTTGGGGCGGCTGTTGAGCGTGCCCTGGATTCTCGTCGTCGTGGCGTCTGAGGTGACCGCGGTGACGATGGGGTAGTTCTGCCCGTTGTTCGCGCCGCCGTCCTCGTCGCCCTCGTCGTTCTCGGACAAACCGTCGCCGTTAAGCTCGATGCCGAGGCCGTTCGAGAAGATGTTGTTGCGGCGGATGGCGTTACCCGTGCCCGGCGGGAAGACCCCGACGCCGTAGATTCGGTTGAAGGCGATGGTGTTCGGCGGGCCGCTCGCGCCCGCCGGCTGCACGAAGTTGTCGTGGGCGCCTTCGGAGATGAGGATGCCCTCGCGAAAGTTGCCGAGGGCACGCGTGCCCGTGGCGTCCGTGCCGATGAGGTTGCCGTTGATCTGGTTGTTGGTCGCGAAACTGCCGGTGATGAGGATGCCGCTCGAGTCGTTGCCGGAGATGACGTTGGCCGCCGCCGCCGAACCGCCGATGGTCTGGTTGGCGCCGAAGTTGATCCAGACGCCGACGAACTTGTTCCCCAGCGCCGCGGTGCCGGTGGCGTCCGTGCCGATGTAGTTCCCCTGAAGGATGTTGGCCGACGAAGTGACGACGGGCTGAATGATGATGCCCGCCTGCCCGTTGCCCGAGATGACGTTGCGCGCGCCCGCGGCCGTCCCGCCGACGACGTTCGCGGCGGTGGCGATGGAGACGCCGTGACTCCCGTTACCCAACTTCGCCGAGCCGGCGGCGTTGGTGCCGATGTAGTTGCCCTGAATCTGCGTCGCGCCCGCGCTCCCCGCGACGTTAAGCCCGATTCCGGAGTTGCCGGAGATGAGGTTGCGCGCGGCGGGCAGTGTGCCGCCCACGACGTTCCCGTTTCCGAGTGAAGAGTTGGGAACCATGAAGACGCCCATCGAGTTGGCGGCGGCGGCCGTCCCCGCGGCGTTCGTGCCGATGAAGTTCCCTTCGATGCTGTTCTCGCCGCTCCCGTTCAGAGAGATGCCCGCGCCCGAGAAGCGGTTGATGACCAGCCCGCGCACGACGCAGTGCCCGGCGCTGACGGTCAGGCCGTTGACGCCGACGCCGCCCGGCGAACCCGCCGTCGCGCCCGAAAGCTCGACGAGCAGGACGGCGTCGTTCCCTTCGGCGAGTGTGTTCGCCGAAGCGCCGGGCTGGGTGTAGCCGTCGATGACCGTGAGGTCTGTGACGGCGGGGAGCGCCGTCGCCGGGGCGATGGTGCGGACGCCGGTGCCGGGGAGGTTGAAGGCGATGGTGTCGGTGCCGGGCGTGGCGTTGGCCTGCTGGATGGCCGCGCGCAGTGTGCAGTTGCCGGCCCCGTCGTTACAAACGCCGTCGGACGTGTTGCTGTCCGAGCCGTCGCCCGTCGAGTTGACCGTGAAGGTCGCCGCGGCGTGGGCCGTCGGTTGAAGACGTTTGAAGAGCGCGTCGGGCGTAGAGAGGCAGAGTGACGCGAGGAGGAGCAGCAGAAAGAGTACGCGAGTGTGCGCGCGTAGGTTTGTAAGGGTGCGAGGCATTGTTTCAACTCCTTGCGGCGAACGGGCGGATTATACCCTCGGGGCGGCGCGCTTAAAAACGTTTCCGCGCGCCTTTGAATGTCGGGGCGAGTTCCTTCGTGACGAAGCGGAGGTCTCTTTAATGGGCGGGAGCCGCCGCAATAAATTTATAACTTGACAATCTAAGGGCGTGCGAATAGAGTCCGTCTGCTTTCGCACGCTCCACAAGTCGGTTCCCGGTTGGTTGAACTTTCCTTATCCGCCCCTGCCGCGGAGGAACCACCTCGCCTTACGCACGCAGGGCTCTCAGAGAGGTCTCACGTACGCCCCGTGAACTTTAACTGCCCTTAAACCTGAACGCGGGACTTGAGTCTACACTCGGACTTCGGTCACGCTCGTCCCATATGCCCCGCTCAATCCTCTTGCCCCTTTTCACGGCTGCGCTCTAGACGTCCCGCAGCGGTAAACTTTGAGGCCGGCGCGCCGGCCGCCGACACACGGCGCCAGTTAGGGCATCGTCGCGCCCGAAAACCTCAACGAACAAGTTTCTTAGCATACAAGCCCGCGCCCTCGGGAGGGTATGACATGGAACGACTCCGGATTCTAATCCTCAACCTCTGTCCGGACGGCGGACTCTGCGAACCTCTGCGCGCGATGCTCGAAGCCGCGCGGGCGGAGGACGGAAGCGGCTTCGCGGTCGAGACACGCAGCCCCGCGGATTCGGACGCGCCGCCCGAGTCGTGCGCCGACGCGCGCCTGACCTTCCTCGTTTTGCCGAACGTGCCGAACGCGCGCGCCGCGCGGCTTTTGAAAACGCTCGCGGCGAGAGAGCCGGCCGTGCCCGTCGTCGTCGTGGCCGAAGAGGCCGGGCCGGCGGCGACGTTCGAGCTGTTGCGCGGCGGGGCCGACGACTTCGTCGTGCCGCCGCTGAAGGCTTCGGACGTGCTGCCGCGCGCCTGGCGTCTGCTCGAAGGCGCGAAGCCGGACGAGTCGCTCAAACGCAGGCTCAAGGAGAGGCTCGGGCTGCGCAACCTGATCGGCGAGAGCGCGGCCTTCACCGCCGAGGTCGGGAAGATTCCCGCCATCGCGCGCAGCGACGTGCGCATCCTCATCAGCGGCGAGACGGGCACGGGCAAGGAGCTTTGCGCGCGCGCCATACACTACCTGAGCCCGCGCACCGCAGGCCCCTTCATCCCCGTCAACTGCGGCGCCATCCCGCCGGAGCTGGTCGAGAACGAGCTGTTCGGGCACGAGCGCGGCGCCTACACAGGCGCGGCCACGTCCCAGGCCGGACTCATCCGCGAGGCCGAGGGCGGCACGCTCTTCCTCGACGAAGTGGACTGCCTGCCGCTGCTCGCGCAGGTCAAGCTGCTGCGCTTCCTCCAGGAGAGGGAGTACAGGCCGCTCGGCTCGGCGCGGATGAGGCGCGCGGACGTGCGCGTCATCACCGCGGCCAACGTGGACATGGCCGAGGCCGTGAGCGAGGGGCGCGTGCGCAAGGACTTTTACTACCGCCTCAACATCATCCCGCTCAGACTCCCGCCCCTGCGCGAGCGGCGCGCTGACATCGCGCTGCTCGCGCGCCACTTCCTCGAAAAGTTCGCGGCCGAGTTCGCGCGCGGCGCGACGCGCTTCTCCGACGAGGCGCTCGCGAAGCTCAGAGCCTACGCGTGGCCCGGCAACGTGCGCGAGCTGGAGCACGTCGTCGAGCGCGCCGTCGCGCTCTCGGCGGGCGAAGTCATCTCAGAAGCGGAGATAGACGTGCCCGTCGCTGCGGCGGCGGCGGCCGCGGGCGCGGGCGGCGGCTCTTTCAAGGAGGCCAAGGCGCGCGCCGTCGAAGAGTTCGAGCGGCAGTACCTGAGCGAACTGCTCGACAGTCACGGCGGCAACATCACACGCGCCGCGCAGGCCGCGAAGAAGAACCGGCGCGCCTTCTGGCAACTCCTGCGCAAACACCACATCAACGTCCGCGGCCCGAAATAGTCCCTTCTATTGAATCCGGAGCAGAAGGGCGGTGAACAGCCCTCTGCTCTAACCCCCAGCTGAAAATTGATATAAAGCCCTCGGACAAACACTCACAGCCCTCGGACAAACACTCACAGCCCTCGGACAAATTTGTCCACCCGTAAATCCTCCGGCAGTCATTCGAAGGCAGGACAAAAAGAGCCGACCGGCTTCCGGCGCGGGCGCGGTGTGTGCGATTCGGGCCGGGATTGCCGGCCTTCGACGGCGTGGCAGGCGGGTTGCTTCGGGGGCTGGGAGTTCAGGAGAACAGTGAGCAGACGCCTTCTATGTGCCTTTCCTGTGAGACTCCAGTGGCCGAAGAGATTCTGGGATACCTCGCAGCTCACCCGGACGCGCAGGACACGCTGGACGGGATCGTCGAGTGGTGGCTGCTCGAACAGAAGATCGCCGTCGAGGCCGCGCGCGTGAAGGACGCGCTCGCCGGGCTCGTCGCCGAGCGGCTCATCATCGAGAGCCGCGCGGGCGGCTCGCGCAGCCTCTACAAACTCAACCGGCGCCGCCTGAAGACAGTCCTCAAGCTGCTCGACAAGAAGGCCGGGTGAAGGCGCTCCCGTCGCCCTCAACCGCCGAACGACCGAGACGATGTACACCTCCATCCGCGCGACGAGTCAGACGCTGGCCGAGTACCTGCGGCAGCAGCTCATCTCCGACCCGCAGCTCGCGCCCTTCTTCGACGCGGGCGCGGGCGGCACGATGGTCGTCTCGCTCAGCACGCCGGAGGAGATGTCGGAGAACAACGTCGAGGGCCTCTCGGTCTGGCTCTACCGAGTCATGCGCGACGAGGAGCGCCTGAACGCGCCGCCGGAACGGATCGCCTACAACCAGATGCGCCGCACGCCACTGCCTTTGAAGCTCCACTATCTGATGACGCCCGTCACGGCGAGCGACCTCGTGGGCGGGCCGGAGACGGAGCAGCTCGTCCTCGGCAAAGTCTTGCAGGTCTTCTACGACCACCCACTAATGCGCGGCACCGACTTGCAGGGCGAACTGTCCGGAACCAACGCCGAGCTGGCCGTGCGTCTCGAGGCGCTGACGCTCGACGAGATCGCGCGCGTCTGGGACGCGCTCGACGGCTCTTACCAGCTCTCGGTCTCCTACGAGGTGAGCGCCGTCTACATCGCCTCGGCGCGCGAGCCCGAGGGCGTGACGCCGGTCGAGGTGGCGCTGCCCGAGTACGGCGTCATCGTCGGGAAGTGAGAGGGACTTAAGGGATGCCGCGCCGCGTCGTCAACGTAGAGAGCAGAGCCTACCTCTTCTCGCCGGACGAACAGCCCGCGCCCGCGCTGCGCAACTGGGCGCTCGTGCGCGCGCGCGTGATCGACGAGCTGACGGGCGAGCCGCCGCTGGAACAGATGAAGGTCGAGACCGACAGGGCCGAGTTGCTTGCGCGCGCCGCGGCGGGCGGGCTGGTCGGTCTTGTCGGCACGCCCCTGCGCGCCTTCCCGAAACTCGCGATGCAGGACTACGAGGTCGGGCTCACGGTCGGGGCGCGCGGCTTCGTCAGGCTCCGGAAGACGGTCAAGGTCTTGAAGAACGTGAACTTCCCCGCGCAGTTCGCGCCCGCCGACGCGGGCACGCTCGCGCTCCACCGCGAGCCGGTCACGATCACGGGGCGCACCGTGCTGGCCGCCGCGGGCACGACCACGCCCGTCGCCAACGCGACCGTGCGGGTCGAGGGCGTCTGGCCGACGATGCCGCCCGCCAACGTCTTCGTCCCGCCCGAAGCGCCGAACCTCGTCTCGCTGCTCCCGCCGACCTACTTCGAGCGCCCCGCGGCCGCCGCCACGCTCCAACGGAGGGAGATGACGCCGGTCGTCGGCCAGGACAAGCTGCTGCTCGACCACACGCCGGCCGGCTCTTCGAAGCTCCACGTCTCCGACCGCGTCGGCCTCACACCCGGTGACATCATCGCCGTCGACGAAGCAGACCCCGAGCGCACTGAGTTCCTCGTCGTGCAGGCGTTGACCGGCGCGTCCACCGACGTGCAGCCCGCGCGCATCACGCTCAAGTACCCGACGGCGCACGCGCACGCTCCGGGCGCGGTCGTGCGCGAGGTCACGCCGCAGCCGGCGGGGGGTAACAACCAGCTCAAGCGCCCGGCCATCGCCGGCGACACGACCGTCTTCCTCGACACCATGAGCGACCTCGGCGCGGCGCACGTCGTCGAGCTCACGGGCGGCGCCGGCCCCGCCGAGTACCACCTCGTCCGGCGGCTCACGGCGAAGAGCAACGCCGACGGCTACTACCGCCTGCCGCCGCTCGCGCGCGTCGCGCAGGTCAAGCTGCGCGCCGACGACGGCGGCGCGCACGCCGACATCAACCTGACTGCCGCGCCAGACTACGGCGGGGGCGTCTACCGCCTCGACTTCGTCTTTCGCTGAGCGAGGGGAACGATTCACGAGAAGCTTACTTAGGAGCGAGAAGCCAACAGGAGGACTGCTATGCCTGAGTACCTGGCACCCGGAGTCTATGTCGAAGAGATAGACATGGGCAGCAAGCCCATCGAAGGCGTGAGCACGAGCACGACCGGCGTGGTCGGCGTCACCGAGCGCGGCCCCGTCAACGTCCCCATCCTCGTCACGAGCTACGGCGAGTACACGCGCTGGTTCGGCGAGCGCCTCAACATCCTCGACTACTCGAACGCCGGCGGGCCGCACTGTTACCTGCCGCACGCCGCCGAGGGTTTCTTCACCAACGGCGGCAAGCGCCTCTACGTGACGCGCGTACTCGACACGGCCGGGGCCACGCGCGCCGCCGCCGCGCTCGCCGACCGCGGCGCGGCCGACTCGTCCGCGACCGTGCTGCTGCGCGCCGCGGCCGAGGGGACGGGCACCTCCGGCACGACGCCCCTCTACGCGCTGACGGTCAACCCGCCCGGCCCGGGTGTGCTCTCCGACGGCGACCGCGTGCGCGTCGGCAGCGGGAGCGATGCCGAATACAGGCAGGTCGCCGCCACCCCAAACGGCGTGCTCGCGGCGAATAAGACCACACACGTCCCCCTCGCCTCGCCGCTCGCTCGCGCGCACGCGAAGACCACCACCGTTAACCAGATCAACCGCGTGGCCCGGAACTTCCCCGGCGGCGCCCCGCTCATGGCGCTCGCCGCGAACGCGGCCGCGGGCGCCGTCCAGATCACGCTGAAGGAGGCGGCGCCCAACGACGTGGCGGATGTGAAGCCGAACGACCTCCTCGAAATCGGGGCGGCCGCCGCCAGCTCGGCCGAGTACCGCTTCGTCGCCGCGGCGACGGTTGACCCGGGCAACGCCACGCAGGTCATCGTCACGCTCGACAGCCCGCTCACGCGCCCGCACGCCGCCGCGGTCGGCGCCGTCCGCCGGCTCGACGCGAACCCCGCGACCGCGGGCGTCGGCGTCGAAAACGACGTGCTCGACGCCGCCGCGCAGGCCGGCGACCGCGTCGTCTTCCTCAAAGACCGCAAGAACAAGTTCGACGACCCGAACACCCTCGTCATCTTCGAGGTCGGGAACAACGCCACGCGCGAGGCGCGACGCATCGGCGACCTCTACATGCTCACGCTCTCGACCGGGGCCTACGGCCCATACGCGGGCGGGACAATAGTCGAGCGCGTCACCCTCGGCAACACGGGGCTCGCCGCCAAGCAGCTCACCTCGAACGCCGCCGCCGGCACGACCGTCATCGCGCTCGACAACCGCGTGGGCCTGAACGTCGGCGACGTGCTCAGCCTCGGCGCGTCGCCCGACGAGGAATACGTCACCGTCTCTTCGCTGCCGAACCCGTCGCCGGGCGGCGCCGCGCCCAACGCCGGCAACGTCGTGCTCGAACAGGGCACGGGCCGCGCGCACGCGTCGGGCGAACAGGTGCGGCAGCAGAACACGGCGACGGTGAACACGGCCGCGCCCGCCACCTCCGTCCTGCTCGACGTGCCGAAGGGCGGGACGGGCGTCGCCGTCACCGACGGCACGGGCTACGCGCTGAACGACCTCGTGCGCCTGACAACCTCCGCGGGCGACGTGACCTACCACCGCATCTCCGCGGCGCCCGACAACCTCGACGCGCGCCTCGTGAATCTGACCGTCCCTCTCTCGCGCGCGCACGCGGCCGGCGCCGAGCTGATCGAGCGCGCGCCGCTCATCAACGTCCAGGCGCTCGACGCGGGCCAGTGGGGCAACCGTTTGCGCGTCTCGGCCGAGGACGAACCCTCGGGCCTCGTCTCGCGGACGAGCGTCGGCGGGGTCATCGGCCCGAACACTATCCGCCTCGCCTCGGCCGCGGGCGTCGAGGCCGGCACCGTGCTCGAAGTCTTCGACCCGGCGACGGGCGCGGCCGTCGGCGACCCCCTGAAGGTCACTTCGATTGACCGCGCCTCGAACTACACCATCACGCTCGCGGGCGCGGGCATCACGCCCGCTCAGTCGGCGCCGGGGCTGCTCGTGCGCTCGCGCGAGTTCCGCCTGACCGTCGTGCTGCTCCGCCAGCCCGACCCGGCGCTCCCCTCGCGTAACGAGAACGTCATCGCCGCCGAGACCTTCCGCAACCTCTCGATGGATCCGCGCCACAGCCGCTACGTCGAGAAGGTCGTCGGCGACGTCAACGGCGTGCTGCGTCTTTCGGATCGCAGGCCCGAAGGCGAGTCGTGGTACGTGCGCGTCGAAGACCTTGAGACGGTGCTGGCGAACCAGGAGGCCGTCAGGCTCGGCCCCGAGACGCTCGTGGACACTCTGCCGAACGGCAGGCAGCGCCCGGCGCGCCACGCGCTCGCGGGCGGCGACGACTCGATGGGGACGCTCACCGACGCCACCTACGTCGGCGTGGACGACGTGGAGCCGGAGAACCGCACGGGCCTCTACACGATGACGACAATCGAGGACGTGAGTCTCGTCGCCTGCCCGGGGCAGACGAGCCCGGCCGTACAGGGCGCGCTCATCGACCACTGCGAGCTGATGCGCTACCGCTTCGCCGTGCTCGACGCGCAGCGCCCGCCCGACGACACGCTCACGGACGTGCAGACGCAGCGCCAGCAGTTCGACACCAAGTACGCGGCGCTCTACCACCCGTGGCTGCTCGTGCCCGACCCGTACCCCGTGAACCTCGCGCGCCCGGCCGACTACTCCGTCCCGCCGTCGGGGCACATGCTCGGCATCTACGCCCGCACGGACGTGGAGCGCGGCGTGCACAAGGCGCCGGCCAACGAGGTCGTGCGCGGCATCCTCGGCCTCCAGCGTACGCTGAGCAAGGGCGAGCAGGACATCCTCAACCCGTACCCGGTCAACATCAACGTCATCCGCGACTTCCGCTCGAACAACCGCGGCATCCGCGTCTACGGCGGGCGCGTCATCACCAGCGACTCCGACTGGAAGTACGTCAACGTCCGCCGGCTCCTCATCTTCCTCGAACACTCTATCGACCGCGGGTTGCAGTGGGTCGTCTTCGAGCCGAACGCGGAGCCGCTCTGGGCGCGCGTCGTCCGCACGGTCTCCGACTTCCTGACCGTGGTCTGGCGCAACGGCGCGCTCGAAGGGACGAAGGTCGAGGAGGCGTTCTTCGTCAAGTGCGACCGCACGACGATGACGCAGACCGACATCGACAGCGGGCGGCTCATCTGCGTCGTCGGCGTGGCCCCGGTCAAACCGGCCGAGTACGTCATCATCCGCATCGGCCTCTGGACGGCGCACGCCGACGTTTAAAAGGAGAGTTAAGCGATGGCAACAGGAGAGCGCAACGACCCCTATCGGTCGTTTAATTTCCGCGTCGAGATCGACGGGCTGACGGTCGGCAGCTTCAGCGAGGTCGGCGGGCTGACGAGCGACGGCGACGCCGTGGACTACCGCGAGGGCACCGACCTGCCGCTCACCGTGCGCAAGCTGATGGGCCTCAGGAAGTACGGCAACATCTCCTTGAAGCGCGGCTACACGCAGAACCGCGAGCTGTGGGAGTGGTACCGCAACATCGTCAACGGCGTCGCCGACCGGCGCAACGGCACCATCGTCCTCATGGACGAGGAGCGGCGCGACGTGCTGCGCTGGAACTTCGAGAACGGCTGGATCAACAAGATCGAGGCCCCCAGCTTCAAGGCCACCGGCAACGAGGTCGCCATCGAGTCCGTCGAGATCGTCCACGAGGGCCTGACGCTGGCATGAGGAAGAGGGTGCTGGGTTCTGGGTGTTAGGTGCTGGTGAAAGCCAATACCCAGAACCCAGCACCCAGCACCTAACACCCTTCTTTACCCGAGGCACAAAGGAAGTGTCTGCCTACCTGACACCGGGGGTCTATTACGAGCGCGTGGACGCGAGCGCGCCGGCCATCTCCGCCGTCCGCACGGACGTGGCGGGGTTCGTCGGTTTGGCGACGCGCGGGCCGCTCGACACGCCCGTGCCCATCCAGTCGTGGCGGCAGTTCCAGGCGCACTTCGGCGGGTTCACGGGCGCGGCCTTCCTCGCCTACGCCGTGCGCGGCTTCTTCGAGAACGGCGGGCGCCGCTGCTGGGTCGTACGCTGTGCCTCGCGCGACGCGGCGGCGGGCGCGGCCGCGGCGGGCGCGGTCGTCTCCGGCGCTTCGGGCGGGGACGTGTGGCGCGTCTCGGCTTCGAGCCCGGGCGTATGGGGCAACGGCCTCTCCTTCACTCTGAAGGCGACACACCGCGCGCAGACCTTGACGCTCACCGGCGCGGAAGCGGGCACGCCCGAGGCTTCCGGGGTCGCCTCGACGAACGGCTTCCGGCGCGGGACGCTCGTCCGCCTGGCGCAGGACGGCGTGCCCGAAGTCTGGAAGGTCGTCTCGGACTTCGACGCCGTCGAGTCGCGTCTCGTCTGGGTGCACCCCGACCCGAAGTCGCGCCTGCCTTACGACTCTCCGCTCGCGGGCTTCGACCGTGAGCGCCCGATCCTGGTCGAGAGTCTCGAATACACGCTCGTCGTGCGCGAGTCGAACACGCCCGTCGCCGTCTACGAAAGGCTCTCGCTCGTGCCCGAGTCGGACGACTACGGCCCGCGCGTGCTCGCGCCCTGGGCCGCGCCGACCGAGTTCGAGCTGAGAGACCGCCTGCCGCCTGCGCCGCTCCCGGTCGTGATTGAGGAACTGAGGCCGGAAGGCTTTCTCGCCTTCGAGCCGCTCGACGCTTCGGCCGACGCGTCCGTGCCCTGCACGGGCGGGCGCGACGGGCTCGAGCTTCTTTCGGCAGACGACTTCGTGGGCGAAGAGGTCTCGCCCTTAGACGGCGACGCGACGGTCGCGCTCAAGCGGCGCGGCCTGCGCGCGCTCGAACTCGTCGGCGAGGTCTCGGTCGTCGCCGTCCCGGACATACACATACGCCCTTACGACGTGCCGCCGCGCGCGCCGCTCCCGCCCTGCGCGCCCGACCCGTGCCTGCCCGTCAACTTCGTGCCGCCCGCGCCGCCGCGCCCGCCGGACGTGGGCGAGCTGCCGCCCGTCTTTTCCGATACGGACGTGTACCGCATCCAGTCCGCGCTGGTCGAACAGTGCGAGCGCCTGCGCGACCGCATCGCCCTGCTCGACGCGCCCGCCGGGGCGGCGCTCGACGGCCGGCTCGGCGTCGGCGCGGCGCGCGTCTGGCGCAGCCGCTTCGACACGAAGTACGCGGCCTTCTACTACCCCTGGCTGCGGGTCGTAGACCCTCTGCGCGGCGCGGCCTCGCTCACGCGCGACGTGCCGCCCACGGGCCACGTCGCGGGGCAGTACGCGCGCACCGACTTCGAGGCGGGCGTGCACAAGGCTCCGGCCAACGCGCCGCTCCAGTGGACGCAGGACGTGACGGTCGCCATCGACGACGCGGTGCACGGCGTGCTCAACCCGCTCGGCATCAACGTCGTCCGCGCGCTGCCCGGCCGCGGCCTCCGCATCTTCGGCGCGCGCACGCTCAACGACGAAGGACTCTGGCGCTACGTCAACGTCCGCCGCCTGCTGATGATGATCGAGAAGGCCGTCGACCTCTCGACCCAGTGGGCCGTCTTCGAGCCGAACGACCACGTCACGCGCCACAAGATTCAACTGGCGCTCACCACCTTCCTGCTCGCGCTCTGGCGCAAGGGCGCGCTCGCGGGCGACACGCCGGCCGCCTCCTTCTTCGTCAAGTGCGACGAGGAGAATAACCCTGCGTCCGAGCGCGCCAACGGCCGGCTGCTCGCGCTCGTCGGCGTCGCCCCGGCCGTGCCCTTCGAGTTCGTGGTCTTGCGGGTCGGGCGCACCGACAACGAGTTCGAGATCGCCGAAACCGACAACGTGACGGGAGGCTTGTGATGGCAACCGGCCAGAGGCACGACCCGCTGCTCGGCTACAACTTCGTCGTGAGCCTGATCGACACGAGCAGCATCCTCGCGCTCGCCGCCTCGGCGCTCTTCCCGGCCGTGTCGGACGCGCCGGCCGGCGGCTTCTCCGAGTGCTCCGGATTGGAGATGGCGCTCGACGTGGAGGAGTACAAGGAGGGCGGCAACAACGGCGCCATCCTCAAGTTCCCGACGCGCGTGAAGTGGACGGACATCACGCTGAAGCGCGGCGTCGCCACGAGCACGGATCTCTGGGACTGGCACTACGGCTTCGTCGAGGGGCGGGGCAAGCGGCGCGACGGCATCATCATGCTCCAGACCGACCTGCGCGTGCCGAACAACATCTGGTACTGGCGGCGCGGCCTGCCCATCAAGTACACCGGCCCCTCGCTCAACGCCACGCAGAACAGCGTCGCCGTCGAGACCATCGTCATCGCGCACGAGGGGATCTATCAGGTCTCTTCCGGGGGGCTCGCGGCCTCGGCCGCGAATGCCGTGGCGGGCCTCTTCTGAAAGGGGGACAGCAGGTGGAAGTCCACATTGACGAGATGCAGAGTTCGGTGCGGGCCGTGGACGGCAACTCGCTGCTCGCGCCGGAGACCTTGCAGAAGATCGTCGCCGTCGTGATGAAGGCGGTCGAGGAGCGCGAGGCGCACCGCGACCGCGTCAAGTCGGAGCAGAGCACGAATGGCGCGACCGAGGACTAGTCGCGGAGGTGAGGCGTGAACACGGCGCATAAGGGTCTGCTGCTGGTCACATGGTTCTCGGGCGCGACCGAGACCATCGACGTCCAGTTCTACCCGACCGAGGTCAACTTCGATAAGAGCGCGCAGATCGCCGAGATCGGCATCCCCGGCCTCGACTCGCCGCTCCTGCAGTTCGTGCGCGGGCAGAACGAGAAGCTGACGCTCGACCTCTTCTTCGACACGACCGAGGACGGCATGGGCGCGGGCGCGCGGACGGTCGCCGAGTACACCGACAAGATTTACAGCCTCGTCAAGATCGAGCCGCAGCGCCACGCGCCGCCCGTCTGCGAGTTCATCTGGATGAGCGGCTTCCCGGGCAGCCGCCTCCACCCGAACTTCAGCAACCAGCAGCGCTACTCGTTCCGCTGCCTCGTCGAGAGCGTCAAGCAGAAGTTCACGCTCTTCAGCTCCGAAGGCGTGCCCCTGCGCGCCACGCTCTCGGTGACGCTGAGGGAGTACAAGACGCTCGACCAGCAGCTGGCCGAGCTGAACCTGACCTCGCCCGACCGCACCGAGACGCAGGTGCTCCAGCGCGGCGAGACGCTCGCGCTCATCGCCGCGCGCCACTACCGCCGCGCGGGCGACTGGCGCCACATCGCCGAGGCCAACAACATCTCTGACCCGCGCCGCGTCGAGCCGGGCACCTTTCTGACGCTGCCGCCGACGAGGTGAAGCCGGCGGGCGTTAACTGAAGGAAGCAGGAGCCGAGGGCCATGGAGATCGTCACACTGGGCGAGGAGTCGGCGAGCCGCGAGGGCTTCTACGTCCCCGTCTTCCAGGTCAAGATCGAGGGCGTCGGCCTTCCCCGCAACGTCCTGCGCGACGTGACGCAGATCACCTACAAGGACAACGTCAAGGAACTGGACAGCTTCGAGCTGACGGTCAACAACTGGGACGCGGCGAAGAACACGTTCAAGTACGTCGGCGCCGAGACGGCCGACTCTTTGCAGCGCGAGCCGCTCCACCGCCTCTTCGAGCCGTGCAACAAGGAGGTGGTCGTCTCGATGGGCTACGGCGACTACACGAGGGTCATGCTGACGGGCACGTTCACGACGATGGAGCCGAACTTCCCGGCGGGCGGCGCGCCCACGCTCACCGTCCGCGGCCTCAACGTGCTCCACCAGCTCCGGCGCAAGCAGTACACCTTCTCCTGGGAGAACATGACCGACAGCAAGATCGCCGAGGACATCGCGGGCCTCAAGGACAAGGACACGAAGAAGAACCGCTTCCCGCTCCCCATCAAGACCGACCCGAACGTCAAGGAGCCGCAGCTCACCTACCTCGCGCAGAAGAACCAGTACGACATCGACTTCCTGCTGACGCGCGCCCGCGCCCGCGGCTACGTCGTCTTCGTCCACGAGGAGACGGACGAGACGGGCAAGAAGCAGAAGCAGCTCTACTTCGGCCCCTCGGAGTCGGTCTCGACCATCTTCCCAGGCAGCGCCAGCCCCGGCGGCGACCAGCGCGACGTGACCTTCGTGCTGGAGTGGGGCCGCTCGCTCATCGACTTCAAGCCGACGCTGACGACGGCCAACCAGATTAAGTCGGTGACCGTCAACGGCTGGGATCGCAAGAAGAAGGAGAAGATTTCCGAGTCGGCCACGCTCGACGACCCGAAGCTCAACCGCAACCAGGACCTCTACGAGCTGCTGCAGAAGTGCGACCCCCGCGAGGAGGTCGTCGTGGACGAGCCGGTCTTCACCAAGGACGAGGCGAAGAAGCGGGCGCTCGCCATCCTCAACGACAAGCAGAAGGAGATGGTCAAGGCCACGGGCACCACCGTCGGGCTGCCCGACCTGCGGGCGGGGCGCATCATCCAGCTCGACAAGCTCGGCTCGCGCTTCAGCGGCATCTACTTCGTCACCGAGACGACGCACACCATCGGCCCGGGCGGCTACACGACGAAGTTCAGCGCGCGCCGCGAGAACCCGGGCGAGAACTCCGCGGCCTGAAGATAAGGGGGAAGAGAAGTGGGAAAGATGGACAAGATTCCGGGCGTCGGCGTCGCCATCGTCATCGACGTGAACGACCCCGAGAAGCTCGGGCGGCTCAAGCTCAGGTTTCCGTGGATGCCGGACGAGGTGACGAGCCCCTGGGTGCCGGTGGCCGCGCCCTTCGCCGGCAACGACCGCGGCGCCTACTACGCGCCCGAGATCGGCGACGAGGCGCTCGTCGCCTTCGAGCTGGGCAACTTCGACCACCCCTTCGTCGTCGGCTTCCTCTGGAACGGCAAGGACAAGCCGCCGACCGAGGACGTGCACCTGCGGCTCTTCCGCTCGGTCAACGGCCACGAGATCGCCGTGCACGACCCGGCCGTCACGGGCGGCGACAAGGGCTACATCCGCATCAAGGACGCGCACGGCAACGTCGTCGAGCTGGCGAACGCGCAGATCACCATCCAGTCGGTCGGCATCATCAACATCAAGGCGCCGAGCGTGATGATCAACGGCCGGCCCGTCCTGATTTCGCCGACGCCCATCTGAAGAGGACTCAAGGGAATGGACGCGACATTCGAAATCCCGTGCCCGCAGTTCCCGGAGGTCTCGGCCGACCTCAAGGTGAAGCTGCCGTTCGGCGAGCTGAAGGCGTTCCGCGACTTCACGCAGGGGCTCCCGACCGACTGCACGATGACCTTCAACCTCCTGCTCCAGATTCAGCCGCTGCTGGCGAGCATGGCCTGCATGCTGAAAATCCTGAACGTCATCGGCAAGCTCAAGGGCTTCTTCGACGCGGGGCCGAACCCTTTCGAGATGGCGAAGAAGGCGGGCGAGGTGGCGGGGGCCATCGCGGAGGTGGGCAGCTGCCTGCCGCCCGCCATGTTCCTCAGCCTCTTCTGCACCATCAAGGACATCCTCCTCATCATCGTCAACTTCCTGCTCTGCCTCATCTCGCAGCTGGAGAGCATCCTCGAATTCCAGGTCGGCATCGACCTCAACGCGGCCGCGGGCAACCCCGCGCTCAAGGCCACGCTCCAGTGCGCGCTGGAGAACTCGAAGCGCTCGGCCGAGCACCTCGCCGCCTCCATCGGCCCCATCCAGCCGCTGCTCGACATGGTCAGCATGATCGCGGGCATCGTCGGGCTCAACATCGCGCTCCCGCCGCTCTCGGGTACGTTCCAGCCGGGCGCGGACATGGCCGAGGGCGTGGCGAAGCTCAAGCAGTCGGTCGAGGCGCTGAAGCAGGTCGTGGAGACGATTCCCTGTTAAGGAGAGGAGCGATGGCGACCGACAGGAGAGACTTTCTCGGGGTGGGCTGGAAGTTCCCCCTGCAGGTGAGCGCGGCCGGGCGCATCGCGCAGTCGCGCTACGAGCAGCGCATCGAGGAGTCCATCTACCTCATCCTCTCGACGGCGAAGGGCGAGCGGGTGATGATGCCCGACTTCGGCTGCGGCATCCACGAGCTGGTCTTCGCCCCGAACAACGTCCAGACGCGCACGCTCGTCGTGCAGCAGGTGCGCGAGGCGCTCGTCGCCTACGAGCGGAGGATCGACGTGCTCGACGTGACGGCCGAGTCGTCCGAGGGCGAGCCGAACCTCCTGCTCGTGCGAGTCAACTACCGCGTGCGGGCCAACAACGCGCTCGGCAATCTCGTCTACCCGTTCTACATCAACGAAGGAAGTTGAGCCGTGCCGATTGACGCAAACATCCCCGTGATCGACGACCGGCGGTACGACGACATCGTGGCCGAGGCGCGCACGCGCATCGCGCGCTACACGCCCGAGTGGTCGCCCGTCTGGACGGACGTCAACGACAGCGACCCCGGCGTCACGCTCGTCCAGCTCTTCGCCTGGCTCACCGAGATGCTCATCTTCCGGCTCGGGCGCGTGCCGGAGCTGAACTACCTCAAGTTCCTCCAACTCATCGGCATCGAGCTGAACCCGGCCGAGCCGGCCGCGGCCGAGGTCTCGTTCCCCCTGCTCTCGAACTTCGCCAACCCCTACGCCGTCATCCCGCTGCACACGCAGGTCTCGGCCGAGGCCTCCGACGGCGGACGCCCCGTCCTCTTCGAGACCGAGCGCGCCGTCTACGCGCTCACGGCGCGCCTGGCCTCCGTGCAGTCGTTCGACGGCTTCGACTTCACCGACGCGACGGCCGAGAACGACGAGCCGGGCGAGGGCTTCGAGCCCTTCGGCACGCTCGCCGCGCAGGACAGCGCCGTCCTCCTCGGCTTCGACTACGCGGGCGACTTCCCCGCGCAGGTCGAGCTGAACCTCGCCTTCTTCCTCTTCGAACAGGGCGCGGGCGCCGCGGCCCCGGCCTTCAACTGCGGCCTGCCCGAGTCGCAGGTCTTCGCCTCGGCCGCGCTCGCCTGGGAGTATTGGGACGGGAAGAGCTGGGCGGCGATGAGCCTCCTGAAAGACGAGACGCGGGCGCTCGCGCAGTCGGGGCACGTCTACCTCAAGACGCCCGCGAAGGGTTCGATGCAGAAGGCGGTCGTCGGCGAGGTGACCGACTCGCGCTACTGGATTCGCGGCCGTTTGAAGTCCGGCTCCTACGAGCGCGCGCCGAAGCTCCTGGCCGTGCGTACCAACACGGTCGCCGTCGTGCAGGCCGAGACCATTAACGACGAAGTGCTCGGCGGGAGCAACGGCCGCCCCAACCAGGTCTTCCGGCTCGCCAACGCGCCCGTGCTCGCCGGCACGCTCCGCCTCGAGATCGACGAGGGCGACGGCTTCCACGAGTGGGAGCGCGTGGACGACTTCTTCGGGTCGGGGCCGCAGGATCGACACTACGTCCTGAACCGGACGAGCGGCGAGGTGCGCTTCGGCGACGGCGCGAGCGGGGGCATCCCCGTCGGCAACGTCTCGAACGTCGGCGCGAACGTGGTCGCGCGCGAGTACCGCACGGGCGGCGGCAAGCGCGGCAACGTCGCGGCCGGCAAGCTCACCACGCTCCTGACTTCAATCGAAGGCGTGGACGACTCCGGCATCGGGAACCTTCTGCCGGCCGTGGGCGGGCGCGACGAGGAGACGCTCAACGAGGCGAAGGTGCGCGCGCCGCGCACCATCAAGAGCCGCTGCCGCGCCGTCACGTCCGAAGACTTCGAGACGTTGGCGCTGGAGGCGGCCAACATCCGAAGGGCCAAGGCGCTGCCCCTGTCGCACCCGGACTTCCCCGGCGTGCGCGTGCCCGGCGTGGTGACGGTCGTCGTCGTCCCCGACAGCGACGAGCCGGCGCCCGTCCCCTTAGAGGCCACGCTGCGCACGGTCTGCGCCTACCTGAACCTGCGCCGGCTCCTGACGACCGAGCTGTACGTCGTCCGCCCGACCTACAGAGAGGTGAGCGTCCGCGCCGAGGTGGTAGCGAAGAACACGGCCGACCTCGGCGAGGTCAAAGAGGGCATCGAGGCGAAGCTGCTCGAATACTTCCACCCGCTCAAGGGCGGCGAGGACGGGCAGGGCTGGCCCTTCGGCGGGAACGTCTTCTTCTCGCGCGTCTACCAGAGAGTCTTCTCCGTCCCCGGCGTCGAGCGCATCTCGGCGCTCTTCATCACCGTGGACGGCGAAGAGGCGCCCGAGTGCAAGGACGTTGACGTGGAGGACGGCATCCTCCTCTTCTCGACCGCGCACGACATACAGGTCGGCTACTCGTTCGACGAATAACAGCGGGACTGACAGAACAAGCAGATGAGCACTGCAGCGAACAGACAGGACTTCCTGCCGCCGATCCCGCGGCCGCCGCACGACCCTACGTGGTGGCTTCTGGACGGGCGCGCGGGCTGGCGTGCCGCTCTGCTGGAGGACGTAGAAGTCTCGGCCGGCGGCGCGCTCACCCTGTCCCCTCTGCCCGGCAGCCTGCGCACGCTCGAAGAGCTGAGCGGGAGCTTCGGCGGACTCGTCCCGCCCGCGAACGTCGCCTGCACGGCCGACGGCCGAATCTTCCTGCTCGACCGAAGGTCGGCCGTCGTCAAACTCTTCGACCCCTGCGAGTGTCACTTCATGGGCGTGCCCTGCACGGGCGGGCCGGGCGCGGGCGCGCGGCAACTGAAAGACCCGCACGGCGTCGGCGTCCGCGGCGGCGACCTCTTCATCTGCGACACGGGCAACCGACGCCTCTGCGTCTACGCCCTGCGCGGCTTCACGCTGCGCGGCTTCTGGGCGCCGCCCGCGGACGCGGGACTCACAAACGAGTGGGAGCCGTACGCCGTCGCCTTCGACCGGCGAGGCCGCGTCTACGTGAGCGACCCTGCGAACGGCTGCGTCCATCGCTTCACGCGCGGCGGGAGCTGGGAGAAGTGCTTCGCGGGTTTCGGCAAAGTCACCTTCGTCACTTTCGATTGCAAAGACCGCCTCTACGCCGTCGTCGAGGGCGAGGCGGGCGCGCGCGTCTCGGACACCGAAGGCAACAGCCTCGGCGTCGTCACGCGCGTCGATGCGGTGGCCGCAGACTTCCCGCGCCTCCCCTTCGCGGTGGACGCCGCCGGCAACCTCTCGCTCAAAGGTCTCTGCGCCCCGACGGAAGACCATTGCGCGCAGGACGAGGCCGAGCAGTCTGGCGTCTTCGACCTCGCGGGCGAGCCGGCCGTGAACGTTGCGCCGCCGCCCGCGCCGGCCTTCTTCAAAGCGGGCACGTACCTGAGCGAGCCGCTCGACTCGCAGCTCTACCGTTGCCAGTGGCACCGCGTCCTGCTCGAAGGCCGTGTGCCGCCGGGCACGCGCGTCAAGGTCTCGACCTACACGGCCGAGGCCGAGCTGACGACAGACCAACTGCTCGACCTCCCCGAAGACGCTTGGCAGACGAAGCAGACGGCCTGGTCAATCGAGGGTTGCGAGTGGGACTGCCTCGTCACGAGCGGCGAGGGGCGCTACCTCTGGCTGCGTCTCGAATTCAAAGGGAAGGGGCCGGCGACGCCTTCGCTAAGAAGCGTGCGCGTGGAGTTCCCGCGCATCAGCCTGCGCCGCTACCTGCCGGCCGTCTTCGGCGAAGACGCGGGCGGGGCGAACTTCACCGACCGCTTCCTCGGCATCTTCGACACGACGCTGCGCGGCGTCGAGAAGACCATCGACGAACAGGCGCGACTCTTCGACCCGCTCTCGACGCCGGCCGAGGCGGGCGCGCGCGGCGGGGTCGATTTCCTGACGTGGCTCGCCTCGTGGATAGGGCTTTCGCTCGACCGCCAGTGGCCCGTCGAGCAGCGACGCCGTCTCGTCAAGCAGGCCGCCTCGCTCTACGCGCTGCGCGGGACGCGCGAAGGTCTGCGCAGCCAGCTCCTCTTCCTGCTCGGCATGGAACCCGCGCGGCGCTGCTGCCGCTGCGACCGGCCGCGCACCTTCTGCGGCACGCGCCCCGCCAACTGCGCGCCCGAAGAGGAGCACGCCTGCGCGTGGGAGCCGCCGCCTTTGATCCTCGAACATTACCAACTGCGCCGCTGGCTCTTCGTCGGCGCGGGGCGTCTCGGCTCGCAGGCCGTGGTCTGGGGGAAGCGCATCGTCGGGCGCAGCCAGCTGGACGCCAACGCGCAGGTCGGGCAGACGCGGCTCGACACCACGCTCGACCCATACCGCGACCCGTTCCACGTCTACGCGCACAAGTTCTCGGTCTTCGTCCCGGCCTGCTTCAAGCGCTCGGAGACGAGGCGGCGCTCGCTCGAAAACCTCCTGCGCTCGGAAAGCCCTGCGCACACGCAGCACCAGCTCGTCTACGTCGAGCCGCGCTTCCGCATCGGCTTCCAGGCCATGATCGGCTTCGACACGGTCGTCGGCCAGTACCCGGCGGGCGTCAAGTTGGGCGCGGCGCCGCTCGGCGCGGCGACCGTCCTGACCTCGCCTGCCGGCAAGGCGGGCGCGCCGGGCCTCGCCGTGGGCGGCTCGCGCGTCGGCACGACGAAGCTGGAATGAATCCCGCAGACCATAAAGGCGGAGTGAATCAAGGCGGTATTTAACGAATGTGCTTACGTCGAGGATGACGGCAAAGGAGAGGGCCAGCATGTCAGACCCACACGGCAAGTCACACACACGGGGCTGCCCTTCGTGCGACACCGGCGCGTTCACGCGCAACAACTACTTCACGGGCAAGCTCCTCGTCGAGCGCGACTTCACGGACGAGCAGCGGTACCACGTCGACAAGCTGCGCCACCACCACCAGCGCCTGCACGGCTGGGGCGTGGTCTGCGGCCTCAAGGTGAAGCAGCACGAGAACGAGGCGTGCCGCGACCGCTTCGTCTGCGTCGAGCCGGGCACGGCCATCGACTGCTGCGGCCGCGAGATCGTCGTGCGCGAGGAGGAGTGCATCGACCTCCGGCAGTTCCCCGCGGTCAAGGCGCTCGTCGAGAAGAAGGACGCGGCCGAGCACACGCTCCAAATCTGCGTGCGTTACCGCGAGTGCCCGACCGAGGAGATCCCCGTCCTCTACGACGAGTGCGGCTGCGACGACACGCAGTGCAAGCCGAACCGCCTCCTCGAATCCTTCGAGTTCGACGTGACGGTCGACCCGCCGCCGCACGCGAGCGCGCCGCACACGCCGAAGCTCGCGTGGGAGCAGACCGTCGGCCTCTTCGCGGAGGCTTCGCGCCTGGCGCTGCACGCGGGCAACCGGCGACTCTACGTGCTCACCGACGAGTCGCCCGGCAAGGTCGTCGAGGTCAACACGGACAACTTCACGGCCGTCGCCTACCCGCTGCCTTCGAGGGGAAGGGACTTGGCCGTCTCGGGCGACGGCAAGCGGCTCTACGTCGCGGCCGAAGCAAAGGCCAACCCGGCGACCGACCCGCTCCGCCTGCTCGTGCTCGACACGGCCGACCTCTCGAAGCCGGCCGTCAACGATCTCGAAATCGCAGGCAGCGGCGGGAGCGCGGTCAGGCTTGCGCTCGCGGCGGACGGCCGCCTGCTCGGCGCGGTGCTGAAGACGGGGCAGGTCTGGGTCTGGGACACCTCCGTTGATAAGAACTCGCCCGCGCCGAACGCGGCCAAGGAGATTCCGCTCGGCAACGCCGTCACAGACCTCGCCGTCGGCAGCGACTCGAAGCTCGCCGTCGTGGCGGACGGGACTTCGAACAAACTCCACCTGCTCGACCTGACGAGCATCCCGGCGCACACGGCGAGCACCGTCCTGCCCGGCGGGGCGAAGCCGACCTCGGTCGCCGTCGTCTCCAGCACCGGCCCGGACGTCTACGTCGTCTCAGACCGGACGGCGAAGAAGCTGCACCTCGTCAAGTTCGGGACGGACGAGCTGCTCGGCACGGTCGCGCTCGACCACGAACCCACGGCCCTCGCCGTCTCGAACGGAGGCCACTGGGTCTACGCGCTCGAAGCCGACGGCGACAAGAGCTACCTGCAAGCGGTGAGCGTGCGGCGTCTCCTGCAGAAGCTCCCGGTCACGCCGACCGCGCCCTTCGAGGTCGGGAAGCGCAGCGACCAGATCGTCGCCTCGCCGACGGGCGACCGCCTCTACGTGCCTTTCGCGGGGGGGCAGGGCGGGCCGGCCGACGGCGGCGTCGCGGTCGTCACGGTCTCGGAGAAGGACTGCGAGGAGATACTCTGGCGCCACCTCGAAGGCTGCCCGTCTTGCGACGAGCCGGACTGCATCGTGCTCGCCACCGTCGAGAGGTTCAACGTCGGCGACGCCGTCAACGACCAGACCGACCCGGCCGCAGACCCTGCCGCCGACACGGCCGCTTTCATCGCGCGCATAGACAACCGGCTCGGCCGCCGCCTCCTGCCGAGCACGCAAGTGCTGGCCGAACTCATCGAGTGCGCGCTCGAGTGCTGCGGCACGAGCGGGCCGGGCGGACAGGGGCCGCAGGGCCTACCCGGGCCGCAGGGGCCGACCGGGCCACAAGGCCCTTCCGGTCAGACCGGGCCGACCGGCCCTGCGGGGCCGACGGGACTTGCCGGCCCGACCGGCCCGACCGGAGCGACCGGGCCGGCCGGCCCGACCGGAGCCGGAGGCCAGGGTTCTATCGGCCCGACCGGCCCGACCGGCCCGACTGGCCCTTCCGGGCCGGCCGGCCCTAGTGGGCCAATCGGACATACGGGGCCGACCGGGCCGACGGGGCCGCAAGGGCCAATCGGGCCGCAGGGGCCGATTGGGCAGACGGGGCCGACCGGGCCGACCGGGCCTCCGGGGCCGGGGCTTGAAGAGGACTTGACGCGCATCAGGGCGCTCAGTTGGCTGCACAACCAGTCGGGCAACAAGCTGATTCCGATTGTGCCCGCCACCCCTTCGGAGCCAGTCGAGTCGGGCATCGTCATCGGCTTCACGCGCGAAGTGGAGGCCGACGGCGTAGACGCCGAACACGTCTTCCAAGTCCTCCTGCTCGAAGACGAGGAGGCCGCGAAGCGCACGGGCTTCATCTGTCGCTGCCCCATCGCGGGCAAGGTCGTCCCCGTCAAGTTCGACGTAGACCCGTCGAACACCAATCTCATCATCGGGGCGCAACGCGTCTCCAGCCCGGCGCCCGGCGTGGCCTTCATCCCGGACGGGAAATTCCCCGCGGGCATCAAGCTTTTGAACGAGGCCGTCGAGGTCTGGGTGAAGCTGCGCTGCGACTTCGTCATGGAGCACAACCCCGACCCGAAGATTCGGCGCGCGGTAGACGGCGAGTTCGTCCGCGCCGAGCTGCCGACGGGCGACCGCCCCTCCGGCAGCAAGCACGGCATACAGGGCGGACTCTTCGAGAGCTGGTTCAGGAAGAGGAGCATCCAGGAAGGCGTCGCCGGCCGCCCCGGCGGCGCGGCAGGTCTCGTCGCCCCGCCCGCAGGCGGCGCCGCGGGCACCACGAGCGGCGGCGCAACGGGAACGAAGGGCGGCGCCTCAACTAAGAGACGACGGGAGGAGTGAGATGGCTGCATTCTACGAAACGTTTGCGACCCCGGGCGCGGGTTCACGCGAGTGCGCGCCGGCGGCCTGCCCCGAATGCGGCGGGCTCGAATGCCTCTGCCGGCCGCGCTTCTTCGCCGGCCAGCTCCTGACGGACGAAGACCTCAACCTGCTCGACCGCTACGTCGTCGAGAAGAGCAAGCTGCACAACCGGCATCTCGTCGGGTGGGGCGTGGTCTGCGGCCTCGAAGTCGTCTGCAACCCCTGCAACATGGTGACGGTCAGGCCGGGCTACGCGCTCTCGCCCTGCGGCGAAGACATCGTCGTCTGCCGCGAGACGGTCGTGGACGTCTGCGCGCTCGTCAACAAGTGCCGGGAGGAGGCGCGCCGCCGCCGCGAGTGCGACCCCTTCGACGCGGGCGCGGGCAACCAGGACTGCACGAACCTCGACGAGGAGTGGGTGCTCACCGTCCGCTACGAGGAGAAGCCCTCGCGCGGCGTGACGCCGCTTAAAGGCGGCGGCGCCTCCTCTTCGTGCGGCTGCGGCTCGGGTTCGGGCTCGTGCGGCTGCGGTTGCAGCGGCGGCTCTCAAGGTTGCGGCTGCGGCGCGCGCGGCGGCGGCAGCGGCAGTAAGAAGAGCGGCGGCGCGTCGTGCGGCTGCAAGACTTCGCACGCGGGTTCGCGCGGCTCCACGAAGAGCGCGTCGGCGCAGTGCGAGCCGACCGTGACGTGCGAGGGCTACGTCTTCGAGCTGTGCAAGGTCACGACGAAGATGAAGAACGACGAGAGGGAGCGCAACCTCGGCGCGCTGGCCGACCGCGCGCTGCGCTGCTTCCGCGACTTCGTCGACGCGATACCGAAAGAGCCCCCGCCGCAGAGCAACCCGTCGCTCTGGCGGCAATACTGCTGCGACGTGAAGGAGGCGCTGCTCGACTTCCTCGCCTCGCACCCGGTCTACGACTGCGGCCTCGCCGAGCGGATCGCGCGGTTCACCTGCCCCGAGCTGACGCCGAACAACTCCTCGACCTACGAGCAGATCGTCAAAGAAGACATCAAGAACAACCTCGGCCCAGTGGCGGCCGAGTACATCCGCTACTGCATGTGCTCGGTGCTGCTGCCGCCGTGCCCCGCGCCCGTGGAGGACGCGCGCGTGCCGCTCGCGTCCGTCATCATCCGGCGCGCCGACTGCCGCGTCGTGCGCGTCTGCAACCTCAGCTACCGTAAGTTCGTCACAACCTTCCCGAACTTGCAGTACTGGTTCTCCTTCGTCCCGTTCGTGCGGCAGTTCCGCACCATCCTCGAACGCATCTGCTGCCGCGAGTTCGAGCAGAGGCAGCCGGGCACCACGACCCAGCCGGGCACCACGACCGTCACCGGGGCGAACGCGACCACACCCGGCGGGCCGACCGCCTACGCCTCACACGCGGCCGCGGCGCCGGGCGAGACCGAAAAGGTCAACGTCAACGTCAGCGACGGGAAGGGCGGTTCGAACATGTCTTCGCTGGCGGACACGGATTTCGTCAAGATGTTCGCGAGCGCCTGGGGCCGTAAGAACGAGGACGTGGACGCGCGGACGATGTTCATGGCCGCCCTCGGCTCGCACGACGAGCAGGGCCGCCCCTACATGTCCGAGGCCGAGATGAAGAACCCCTTCCTCTTCCTCGCGCTCAACCAGATGGCGCGCCCCGTCATGGCGCGCGTGCCCGACCGGACGCCCGCGGTCGCGAGGGGCGTGGTGAAGGCCGGCGTCGAGGCGAGCCAGAGGGACTCGAACGTCACACGCGCCGCGGGGGAGAGTCCCGCGGGCGGCGACCTGGAGGAGCTTCGCGCGCAGCTCGCCGAGCTGCAGGAGACAGTCCGCCGCCAGCAGGAGCGCATCGACGAGCTGGGCGGGAACAGAGGCGGTGTGAGTTAAGGGACGGTCGAGCGAACGAGTAGTTCGGTCTAAGGAGGTGCGCCGGTGACGACGAACCAGACACAGAGGCCGCAGTATTTCGAGGATCAGTACCTCGGCGCGGCCGACCTGACGGCGGCGGTCGAGTACGCGCGCCTGCAGCAGGCGCGGCACGCGCTCGGCGCACACACCTGGGGCATCGCCGCCGGCCTCCAGTTGACGGAGAAGGCTTCCTTCGCGGGCGGCGGGCAGGTGGACGTGTACATCCAGCCGGGCTTCGCGTGGGACGGGTTCGGCCGCCCCGTCATCGTGCTCGCGCCTTACAAGCTGACGGGCGAGAAGTTCAAGTCGTTCGTCTACGACGACGCCACCGACGGGGGCAACCCCGAGGGCCGGCTCGTGGAGGTGTGGCTGCGCTACGTCGAGACGGCGACGCGCGCGCCCGCGTCCGGCTTCGAAGACTGCTCGCCCTCGGGGAACTTCTCGCGCGTGGATGAGCTGTTCCGGGTCGAGGTGGGCGAGCGGAAGTTCCCCGGCGAGCAGCGCGCCCCCGTCTCGGTCGGCGGCCGCACGCTGGACGCCGCCGACGTGCCGCACAACTTCGACGCGGCAGTCGGGACGCTCTACGACGCCTCGGTGCCCTACCAGTCTTTCCCCGCGGAGGGCGTGCGCGCGAATTGGCTCATCCCCCTCGGCCTCGTGCGCTGGAAGCCAGAGCAGGGCGGGCAGCCCGGCAAGTTCGTCGCGCGCAACAGCGACGACCTCAAGGCGAGTCGCAGCAAGCGGCACTACATCGGCGTCGTCGCCGAGTCGGTCAGCGCGCCCGACGGCCACGTGCGGCTGCGCGACCGCGCGAAGGACTACTCGGCCCTTCACTCCGAAGACCTCGTCTGGGTCGAGGGCAGCCTGCGCGTGGAGGGCGACGCCAACCTCTTCGGCGGCGCTCTGAAGCTGCTCGACGGCACCGGCAAGGATCAGGGCAAGCCGCTCGCCGTCAGCCGACTCGATAAGGACAAGGACAGCAGCACGCTGCGCGTGCAGATCGGCGCGGCGGACAAGGGTAACAATCATTTCGAGGTCGGCCCCGTCATCGGGAGCGACTTCAAGCCGCGCCTCACCGTCCTCGACAACGGCCAGGTCGGCATCGGGACGACCACGCCCAACCGCCTGCTCACGCTACAGGGCGCGGGCGGGGCATACCTCAACCTGAAGACGAACGTCAGCGGGCAAGACTACGAGGTGCTCCTCGGCGCGGACGGCAACGGCGGCATCGTCTCGACGATGACGAACCACGACCTGCAACTGCGCGCCGGAGGCAACGCCACGAAAGTCACCATCAAGGCGGACGGCAGCGTCGGCGTCGGCACGACCACGCCGAACCGCCAGCTCACGCTATTCGGTCAGGCGGGGACATACCTCAACGTGCAGTCCGACTCGGGCGCGCACGAAGTCCTGCTCGGCGCGGACGGCAGCGGCGGCATCGTCTCGACGATGACGAACCACGACCTGCAACTGCGCGCCGGAGGCAACGCTACGAAGGTCATCATCAAGGCCAACGGCAACGTCGGCATCGGGACGCCCGACCCCCTGACGCAACTCCACGTCGGTGCCACTGCGGTGGGTAAGCTCGGCCCCGTGCTCTCGGTAATCAATGGCGGGGGCTTCGCGGGCGCGGCGGCGGCGATTGACCTGAGCGGCTATCGGCCGGACCCCAATGCCGCGCCGGCCTCAAGGATTCAGTGCACGGACGACGGCAACTTCTCCGCCCACATCGCCTTCAGCACGAAAAGGCCCGGCGGGATGAACAACCCCCTTGAGGAGCGGATGAAGATCAGCGCCAGCGGCAACGTCGGCATCGGGACTTTTCCAACCCGCGCGAAGCTGGAGGTGGTCGGGAGCCTCAACGACAACGTGGGTCTCTACGGGTATCTGAATGCCGCCGGCACGGGGACCACTGGCGTCCCTCAGCTCAACATCCCTTATTCCATCTGGGCCGACTTGCGCGTCGCCGCAGCGGAGTTCAATGCCATGTCCGACGCGCGCATCAAGGAGGTCGCGGGGCGCTCGGACGGCGCGGTCGACCTCCGCACGCTGCTCACCCTGGAGGTCACGGACTACCGCTACCGGGACGTCTTCGGGAAGGGCGGCGGCTCGCACAAGAAGCTCGTCGCGCAGCAGGTCGAGCGGGTCTTCCCGCAGGCCGTCTCGAAGACGAAGGACGTGGTGCCCGACATCTTTCAGGCGGCGGCGCAGGCGTGCGGCTGGGTCTCGCTCGCGACCGACCTGAAGGCGGGCGAGCGCGTGCGGCTCATCTCCGAGCGGGCCGAGGGCGTCTACGAGGTGCTCGAAGTTGCCCAGGAAGGGTTCCGCACCGCGTTCGCCCCCGAGGGCGAAACGGTCTTCGTCTACGGCCGTGAGGTGGACGACTTCCGCGTCATCGACTACGACGCCGTCTCGATGCTCAACGTCTCGGCCACGCAGCAGCTCAAGCGCGAGAAGGACGAGGAGGTGCGTTCGTTGCGCGCGGAAGTCGCGGGGCTGCGCGCGGCCAACGACGCGCTCGCGCAGAGGGTGCGGTCGCTGGAAGGGAGTCTCGACCGCGCGCCGGGCGCCGCCGTTGGGGGCGCGTCGAACGGGAACTACAGACATTGACTCTTGAGGGAAGGGTAATGATGAGGGGGCAGCTACGGACACGGCTCGAAGAGCTGAGGCAGGAGTTCGGGAACGGGCAGCAGCGCCTGGCGGAGATCGAGAATCAGGCGGCGCAGCTCAGGCAGACGTTGCTGCGCATCAGCGGCGCGATTCAGGTGCTCGAAGAGCTTTTGCGCGAAGAGCGGGCGGGCGCGGAGGCCGAGACGACGGCCGCGTCGTCGCTCGCGCTGGAAGAGGTCTGAACGCTATGACGGTCGTGGCCGAGCGGAAGAGCTTCATCAGCGTCGGGTTGCTCCGCGCCGTCTACTTCGTGCCTTCGGATCATCCCGCGCCGGACGCGCTCAAAGTGCGACTCGACGACGCGCTCTCGAAGGGGCTGCGTGACGCGCTCGCCGCCACGGCCTCGCGCCTCTTCAGCGAAGCGGACGAGAGCGTCTGGCTCGTCCGCCGGCTCGACGTGAGTCTCGACGTGAACGCCGCGTGGGGGCGCGAGGCCATCGCCGCCTCCTGGGCTTCGGAGGCCGCGCGCGCGCTGGGCCGCGACCTGCGCGAAGACGGCGACGCGCGCAACGTCATACGCTTCCCGACGCGCGCCGCCTACCTCGCCTCCTTCCTGCGCGACCTCTCCGACTCGCGCGCGTGGGGCAAGTGGTACTACCGGAGCTTCGAAGGCCTGCGCGCGCTGCCGCAGACGGCGGCGCTGCGCACGGCCGTCTGCGCCGACGCGGACGAAGGTCTCGCCGCGCTCCGGCAGCTCGACCGTCACGAGCGCGCGCAGCTCGTCCGCGCTCTCTCGCGACAGGACGCGCGGCGTGTGCTTGACGCGCTGGCTTCAGATGGGACTGAGGGCGCGGAGGGCGCGGGCCTCTCGGCTTTGTGGGCCGCGTGGGAAGAGTCGCAGCTCGGGGCTTCGGCGGGCGAGGAGGAGTCGCACGCGGCGCTGCGCCTCTTCCTCTGCGCGTCCGCGCGCGGCGGGGTCGCACACACCGCGCCGGGCGACTTGGCGCGCGCATTGGTCAGACTTGCGAGCCTCGTCGGCGAAGACGCAGACCGCGCGCGGGGCGCACTCGACGCGCTGTTTGAGGGCGACCTCTCGGAGCTGTTCACGACGCTCGGAGCCGCCGACGCCGAAGTGCTGACTCCGCTTGGCCGCTGCTCGGTCGCGCACGTCCGTGAAGTCTTCGACGCGCTGCGGGCGCGCGGCACGTCCGAGAAGCGCCCCGCACGCACCGAAGGCGAAGGGCCGCGGCACACGCCGTTCGGCGGGCTTCTGATGCTCCTGCCCGCGCTCGATGAGCTTCGACTTGACGACGCTGCGGAAGGCTGGCCCGATTTTGAAGAGACGAGCGCGGCGGCCGTGCTGCGTATGCTCGTGCTCTCACACTGCTGCGGCGGCACGCGCTCGCTCCGGTTCTTCTCCGACCCGCTCTGGCGCGACCTGCTGGCGGCCGGCCATAAGCTCACGCCGCGAGGCGTCGCCGAATGGCAGAGTGGAGTCGGGCGTGCTCGCGTCGAAAGATTCGAAGAGTTCGTCGCGGAGAGGCAGCGCTCGCTTATGCTCGTGCGCAGCCGCAGGCTGGCGCTCGTCCGCGCGCGCTCGAAGGGGAAGGGCGTCTGCGTTCTGCTCGACGCAGAGCGCGGCGTCTGGCTGCGCGTCGTCTCCTTCGACGCGCGCAAGCCGGCGGCATGCGTCGGGCGCATCAGTCACATCATTTCGAAGTTGGCGGAAGTGTCCGGCGAGCCGCCGGTCATCCTCTGCGACGAAGTGTTCGCAGCGGCGCTTTCGTCGCTTGTGCCCGGCGCGCGCTCGGTCGTGTTCGGCAGCGCGGGGGCCGAGCGGCTTGCGCTCGAAGACCCATCGGTCGCCGAGTCGGGCGCGCGGCGCGCGCGGCTCGGCGCCGACCTTCTTTACCTCACGCCGCCGCCCGCCTTCGGCCTGCGCGGCCGTCTGCGGCTCGCGCTCGCGACGGCCGCGCAGGGCCTGTTGCGCGCCTTCTCAGTGCGCATGCCGGGCTTCGCCCTGTCTGGACTCGAATACCTCTACGCGAACTTCCTCGACTGCGGGGCGAGCGTCGAAGACGAAACGGTGCGCCGTGTCGCGCGGATAGGCCGCCCGCCGCTCAACGTCGTCCTGAGTATGACGGGCGCGGCGCGAGGCTCGCACCGCCTGGGCTGGCTCGACGAGCGGCCGCTGCAACTGTTCCAGGAGGGATAAGCCCGAGTGTTTGCTGACGCGGTCGAACACATGCAGTCCGAGCTGAGGCGGCTTGACCTCTTGCTGCACAGGGAGGTGCTGCGCCTGCGCGCCGCATACGGGCTGAGCCTCGACGAGTTCCGCGGCCTCTACGTCAGCGACGAGCAGGTGGACGCCCTCATCGGCCGCGCCCTGCGCGAAGGGGGAGCGGCCGAAGACGTGGCGGAGCTGACGGAGCGCGCAGAGCTTCTGCGCGAGGAGGCCGAACAGAAGGGCGCGGGCCTGCCGTGGGCGCGGGTCGCGTCGGAGTTCGGGCTGTCGCGTTTCGAGCGCGACGTGCTGCTGCTCGCGGTCGCGCCCGAGGTCGAGCCGAAGTACGAGACGATCTACGCCTACCTCAACAACAACGTGGCGCATAAGTGGCCGACCTTCGAGCTGGCGCTGCGCCTCTTCGCGGGCGAAGCGAACGGGCGTTACACCTTGCGCGCGCACCTCCTGCCCGACGCCGAACTCTTTCGCGCGGGACTGCTGCGCCCGCTTCCGGGCACGGCCGACCGCGTCACGTGGCTCTCGGGCGGCTTCGCCGCGCACCCCGCGCTCTCGCTCTTCCTGCTCGGCGCGGACGCGCTGCCGCACTCGCGCTTCATCAAACGCGCGCACGGCCCCGCCGAAGAGATGGCGTCGCACGACTTCGCTTACGGCGTGCTGAGCGGTGTCGAAAGACTCTTCCCCGTGGACGGAGAAGGGCGGGACGAAGACGAAGAGCAGGGCGCGGGCGGGCGACGACCTTCGCCTCTGCTCGTCCTCGAAGGGCCGGCCGGGGCCGGGCGGCTCAAGGCCGCCGCGGCGGCCTGCCGAAGTATGAAGCTCTCGCTCCTGCACGTTGACCTTTCGGCGGCGCGGGACGCGGGCGAAGCTCTCCCGGCGCTCCTGCGCGAGGGCGTGCTCTTGCAGCGCCTGCGGCGCGCGGGGCTCTACCTCGAACACCTTGAGGCGCTGGCCGACGGCGAAGGGAACCCCCTGCCGGAAGCGTCGGAAGTCGTCTCGGAGTTGGCCGCGTCCCGCCTGCCCGTCTTCCTCGCGTGCGGCGAAGCCTTCCCCTGGCGCAAGCTTCTGTCTGGCAGGCGCTACGTCCCGTTCTACTTCTCGGCGCCCGAGTACGAAGAGCGCAAGAGGGTTTGGGAGGAGCAGGCGTCCGCGCGCGGCCTGAGTCTGCCGGCCGGGGCATCCGCGATACTCGCCGGCCGCTTCGAGCTGACGCCGGGCCGCATCCGCGAGGCGGTCGAGGCCGCGCGCGACGCGCACCTCGCGGCGTGCGGCGACGGCGAAGAGACCGTGCTCGAATTCCTGATGGCCGCGGCGCGCGCGCAGTCGGACAGCGGGTTGGGCAAGCTGGCGGTGAAGGTCTCGGTCAGGCAGGGCTGGGAAGACCTCGTCCTCCCCGACGTGACGCTCAGGCAGGTGAAGGAGGTGGCCGCGGCCGTGCGCCACCGCCAGGTCGTCTACGGCGAGTGGGGCTTCGGCGAACGCGCCGCCGCCGGGCGCGGGCTGAAGGTGCTCTTCGCGGGCGCGTCGGGGACGGGCAAGACGATGACGGCCGGCGTCATCGCCTCAGACCTCGGACTCGACCTCTACCGCATCGACCTCGCGGGCGTCGTCAGCAAGTACATCGGCGAGACCGAGAAGAACCTCGACCGCATCTTCAACGCCGCGCGCTCGTCGAACGCCATCCTCTTCTTCGACGAGGCCGACGCCCTCTTCGGCAAGCGCTCGGAGGTCAAGGACGCGCACGACCGCTACGCCAACATCGAGGTCGCATACCTGCTTCAGAAGATGGAGGAGCACGAAGGTGCCGTCATCCTCGCCAGCAACCTCTCGAAGAACATCGACACGGCCTTCTCGCGCCGCATGCACTACGTCGTCGAGTTCCCGATGCCGGACGAGACGCACCGCGAGCGGCTCTGGCGCGGCATGTTCCCGGCCAGCGCGCCGCTCGGCCAGGACGTGGATTTCGCCTTCCTCTCCAAGCAGTTCCCCATCGCGGGCGGCGACATCCGCATCGTCGCGCTCGACGCCGCCTTCCTCGCCGTTTGCGACGGGCGGCTCATCACCATGCGCCAACTCGTCAGGGCCATGGCGCGGCAGATGACGAAGCAGGGGCGCACGACCTCACCCACGGACTTCAAACAGTACCACCCGTTGACCGTGCAGGACGTTTAAGGGGGGACGACAGAATATTGACGGGCGGTGCCAAGTGTTTCAGAATGGCGGGACGAAAAATGTTCTTTGTGCGGCGGGCAGGTAGTTGGAGGAGCATCGCCTCCAGCTAAGGACTCCGAAAGCTCCGAAGTAGTCGGGGCGCACGAGCCGGGAGTATAACGATGGAATGCAAGACTGTAGCAAGAGCGCAGAAGACTCCGAGCCAGGATTACCCCACTCACCATCGCGCCACAAAGCCGCGCCCGACCCCGCACCCGAGCCATGACCTGCAAAGGTACGTTGGGAACCAGGCCGTCCAGCGGCTGTTCAACTCGCCCTGCATGCGGGCGAGATTGACCAGGCCCGCCGGGGATCAGTTGGTGGAGGAGGAGGTCGGATTCATGGCGCAGGATGTGGCGCGCAGGCGCGCGGCATCCACGCCGGCTCTCAACGCGCCGGCTGCCTCGCAGGAACAATGTCCCGAGTGCGCAGCCGGCCGGGGCAGTTGTTCGAAATGCGTCGGCGACAACGGCGGCCCTGCCACCCCCCCTGCCACTACGCCTTCTGCTCCCGTCCCAGCCCAGGCGGCACCGACATACACGTTTATCTCAAGAGGCTCATACGGGGAGACGTTTCCGAATTTTACGCCGCCCTCCTGCGTGGCGGTGCCGCCGCCGGGGACAGGCTCTACCCTGGTTGCCGGGTCTGCATCTCCCACCAGTACCATATTCCCGAACGGAACCTATCAGGTCAGGCGAGACTCCGACGGCGTGCAACAGACTGCCACTTGCACGAGGCTGGCCGCCGGCCTGGCCGCCACTCAGGCTCATGAGAACAGCCATGCCAACGGGGCGCGCAACGCGGCGGCTGCCGCCAACACGGCCGCGGGGTTGCCGCAAAATCACGCGACGGGGGCGGCCTGCTCGGCGGCCTTGCCTGCCATCGTCGCGGCCTGGAATGCGTCCGTCAACGCGGCGTGGACCATCGAGCGCACCCACGGGCCCGGAACCCAGCCGCCGACGCCGCAGACGTTTACTCAGGAAAATGCGGCCGGGACATGCACGTTCGTGTAATAGGGTTATCCTAACCAAGCGACGCCGCCGACCGCAGCGGCGCCTCGACGGGAGACATCGAACATGAATGGCGACGGACGCCAGTTCCGCGTAATCGCTTTCGCCGAGCCGCCCGTGCCGGAGAGAAGCGGGCCGATCATGTTGCAGGTCTACATCGTCAACGAGTCGTCGACGAACCTGGGGATACTGAATGACCTGGATAGTATCAACATCCCTCAGAGTCCTGACCGCGGCGATGTCATGACCCTTGAAGCGAATTCGCTTCATATCGACTTCGGCGTCTCGGAGTCGGCGACGTTCGTTCAAGTCCCCCCGGGAGAGTGCGTGAAAGTCACTCTCCTGCTCAGGGAAGAGCAGTTGGCTTTGCTGGCGCGCGTCAAATCAATGAGCACTGCCGTGAAGTTCCGGGACGGCGGCCACGAAAACAGTGAAGCGAAGACCGCGCTCCTACAGGCCACGGTCTACAAGACTAATCCGTAACCGTGGCGTCGGGTTCCTGATAAGAGATTAGACGTCACGAACGCGGTTGGGCAGGTTGAGTTCGTGGGGCGCTTCCCCGGGGAGGCTGCCTGAGCGAACCCTGCCAGCGACTGTTCTCGCCTCAAATCTTTTTTCGACACACTGCCTGAGACCAGCCCCACGGGATTGCGCCCGCGCCGACTGAGCGACGACCTTCCGCGGTCGTAGAGGTCTACGTCGTCGACAGCCGGAACGTCTACGTCGGCCCCGCGCCGCGCGGCGAGATGCGCGAAGACATGAAGCTCAACCTGAAAGACATCCTCCCCGGAGACTGAAGACTCGGGGCCGCTTTTTAAACCAGAGCTGTGACCGAGAAGACCAAAACAGCGGAGCACAGGGACGGCCCGAAGGTCGTCAAAGAGCGCGAGCACGCCGAGGCCGCGCCCGAGCGCGAAGAGGTCGCGCCCGGCAACGCCCTCAGCCTCGGCGGCACGAACTGCGCCGCGGCCGCCCCGACGCCCCCGCCGCGTCCGAAGTCCGGCCCCTGTAGCTCCTGCCGCGCGGCCGGCAACCTCGCCGTCCAGAGCCTCCTGCGCGCGGGCGCGCAGATGTCCGGCTACGAGGTGAGCGAACCCGGCGACCCTTACGAGCGCGAGGCCGACGCGGTGGCAGAGAGCGTCGTGGGCGGGAGTTCAAACGCAATCTCCGCCGCGCCCGCGCTCTCCGCGCACGGCCGCGGCGGCGTCGGCGTCTACGGCAGGACATTGTCAGGCGGCGCGCACGGCCGCCCGCTCGGCGACTCGGCGCGGGCCTACTTCGAGCCGCGCATGGGGCGCGACTTCGGCCACGTCCGCGTCCACACCGACGAGCGCGCCGCGGGCGCCGCGCGCGCACTCGGCGCGCGCGCCTTCACGCTCGGCGGCGACATCTACTTCGGCCAGAACCTCTACGCCCCCGAGACGACGCAGGGGCGCCGCCTGATAGCGCACGAGCTGACGCACGTCGCGCAGCAGACCGGGGGCGCGACGAAGGGGCCGGCGCGCGGCCTGATTCAGCGCGACGGCGGCGGGGGCGACACGCCCGCCGGCACCGCCCAGCCGACCGCCCCGTCGACCGCGCCGCCCGACGTCCCGCAGGCCGACACGGGGCCGGGCGAGCACGCGAACCAGCAGGCCGGCACCTGGGGCCTCTGGGACAAGACCCCGCTCACGACCGGCGCGCGGCTGAAAGAGGACTTCCCGACGCTCGAAGCCTCCGTCGCGTACGGGCGCAGCCTCGGCAAAGCGCTCGCGATCTACAGCGAGGGCACCAAGTACGTCATCTACCCCATCTCCTACAGCGCGATCTTCTACAGCTTCACCTACTCGGGCACGCGGATGTACAGGACGAGCAACATCACCGACGTGATGGGCACGGCCGGCGTGCTCGCCTTCGTCACCGAGGACGGGACGCCCATCTACCCGCACGAGTACGGGTCGGAGAAGGATTACAAGGCGTGGATGGAGCAGCAGAACGCGCTCAAGCCGGGCGAGAACCCGTTCGACTCGCACAAGGAGGCGTTCGGCGAAGGACTCGGCAAGATCACGGGCAAGGATCAGTTCCTCAACCAGTTCTACTTCGCCATGCGGGACACGGCCATCTCGATGCTCGACAAGTCGCAGGCGGAGGCCGTGCAGAAGCGCGACGAGCTGAAGGACGGGATGCCGGCCAAAGACCTGGCGACGATCCGCAGGGTGGCGAAGGAGGTCGAGGAGGTCGACAAGCAGCTCACCAAATGGCGCGGCAGGCAGTCGAGCCTCCGTTCGGCCGTCGAGAACCCGGTGCCCTTCGACGACGGCTTCAACGAGCGCGCCCTGAACCAACTGACCGAGGCCACGCAGAAGGTCGCCGACCTGGAGGTGGAGCGCCGCCGCATCCTGCTCGACTACCCGCTGCTCTCGCAGGTGAACCCGGCCGAGTTCAACCAGCTGAGCGAGGAGCAGCAGGGCGCCGCCCTGCGCGGGGCGACGCACGACGTCCTCCTCAACATCGAGACGACGCGGAACAACGTCACCAGCGGCTCGCTCAACCTGTGGACGCTCGGCCCGCTCGTCGAGACGACGCTGGCCGGACTCGGCATCGCCGACGAGGAGCGGAAGACCTGGGCGCACGACAAGATGAAGTCCGAGCAGCATTGGGACATGGCCGTCAGCATCGCTCTCGGCGTGCTCCAGATCGGACTCTCCATCGCGGCGACGGCCGTCGGCGGGCCGGCCGGCGTGGCCTTCGCCGTCGGCGCGCTCGGCGTGGGCGTCGCCGACGCCGCCCGCATGACCGAGCAGTACTTGCAGGAGAAGGCGGCGGCCAACACGGACATCAACCGCGAGGCGGCGCTCGTCCCCAAAGACATCGACGGGCAGTGGGTCTGGGTGGTCGTGGCGTGGGTCGGCGTCGGCCTGAGCTTCCTCGAAGCGGTGAAGGCCGTCCGCGTCGCCAAGATGGGCGCCAAGACGATGGAGGAGCTCGTCCGGCAGCTCTCGAAGGAGACGGGCATCGCCGAGGACGTGCTGCTCAAGGCCGCGGGGCAGGCCGGCAAGCACCCGCCCGACCCGGCCGCGCTCCGGAAGATTCTGCTCTCGGCGCTGCCGGCCGAGCTGGCGCGCGAGTCCGAGAACATCGCCGTCAAGGTGCTCAAGGAGGAGGAGTTCCTCAAGCGCTTCGGGAGCGCCACGGGCGACGCCGTCACCACCTTCAACAAGGGGCCGAAGGGCGAGCTGATCCCGGAGGTCTTCTTCAAGGAGGGCGGCAATCCCCTGCGCATGCGCGAGGAGGCCGTCCACGTCGCGCAGGCCGCAGACAAGACGCTGGCGCCGAAGATTGCCGAGCTGACCGAGGCCAACCTCGCCAACTGGGGCAAGATGCCGGAAGCCGAGAAGCTGCGCCTCTACCGGGTCAAGATCGAGCTGGAGATCGACGCGCAGGAGAAGCTGCTCAAGCAGTTCGCCAACGAGCCGAATTTCGTCGAGGAGGTGCAGCAGAACCTCGACGCGCTGCGCAACCGGCTCGGGCAGGTGGACGAGTTGGCGCAGCACACCGACCTCATCAAAGAGGGCAAGGTGCCGTGGTGGGATCCCGAACAGGCCCCGCGCCTCTTCGGCAAGAGAATGCCCAAGACGGGCGGCACCTGGTCGGGCACGCGCGGCGAGTCCCTGTGGTATTCTGACAACCCGAAGGTCAAGGCGGTCACGGGCGGCGAGGGCGTACCCTTCAAGAACGGCGACCCCGTCTTTACGAAGTGGGCGAAGGCGGAGGTGCCCATCAGCGTGACGGGCAACAACACCACAGACCTCGCCCGCGCGGATCGCGCGCTGGCCGCCGAGTGGGCGAAGACAGACCCCGCCACCTACCTGTACCACGGGGAGCCCAACGCCTCGGCCGTCAAGCGGTGGCGCATACAGAACGGCTACACCTGGCACCACCACGAGAACGGCACGACCATGCAGCTCGTGTCTACAGACCTGAACGGCGGCGTGCCGCACGTCGGCGGCGCCTCCGGAGCCAGGAAGGCGGCGGCCGCGGCCGCCGCCACGCCCCCGCCCACGACGACACCTTGAGCAGAACTATGGAAAGAGAAGATGAGATCATGCGGCGGCTTGGCTACTACGAGGTCAGGCCCGATTCGCGCCACAACCCTACGGAGGAAGAGCTCGCCGACTTCGAGTCGCAAATCGGCGGCCCGCTCCCTCCCGACTACCGCCGCTTCCTCTCGAAGTACGGCGGCACGGCCTTCGAGGGCCGCGTCGGCGTCCCCTTGCGCGAGCCTTCGCCATGGGGCGACAGTTGCGAGGTGGAGGTCTTCTACGGCTTCACCAGCGACCCCTCGAGCGGCATCGTCTACGAAACGATGGAGACCTACAGCGGCCGCATCCCCGACGAGACCGTCCCGGCCGCCTACGACCCTTTCGGCAATCTGATTCTGGTCGGGTTCGAGGGCGTGGCGCGCGACCGCGTCTGGTTCTGGGATCACGAGCACCGCGAGCTGGCCGGGCGCATCGACGAGATGGTCGACGACCTGCGCGCGAAGGGCGTCGATGTGGACTCGCTCGACGACCACGCCGTCATCTGGCACTGGGAAGAACTCTTCCCCGAACGCCTGACGAAGCCCCCGCGCCACGGCAACATCTACGCCATCGCCGACAGCTTCAACGCCTTCCTCGAAAGCCTGCGCCCGATAGCCGAAGACCCGGAAGAAGATTCAGACTGAGGCGTGCTCGATGTCTGAAGCAGTAGTTCCGGATTACAGCGACGACCGCTACTTCAACTGGCTCGCCGCGGCCTTCGTGCGCGGCAGGCTGGGGCCGGGCCGCGCGCACCTCTCGCCGGAAGAGCAGATCGCGGAGGGGCTGGCCGCGGGGCTGCGCCTGCACAAGTTCAAGCGCAACGCCGAGCTGCCGCGCGTGCGGAAGGTGATAGGTCTTCTGCGCGGCCTCGCGCCCGCGAGCCTGCTCGACGTGGGCAGCGGGCGCGGCACCTTCCTCTGGCCGCTCCTCGACGCCTTCCCTCATCTTGAGGTGACGGCCGTGGACACGAACCCCGTCCGCGTCGCGGACATCGCGGCCGTCGGCGCGGGCGGCGTCACCAACTTGCGCGCGCTTCGCATGGACGCGGAAGCTCTGGAACTGGAAGACGACTCGGTGGACGTGGTGACGGCGCTCGAGGTGCTCGAACACCTCGCCTCGCCGGCGCGGGCCGCGGCCGAGGCCGTGCGCGTCGCGCGCGGCTACGTCGTCGCGTCCGTGCCGTCGAAGGAGGACGACAACCCGGAGCACGTCAACCTCTTCGACGCGCGCGGCCTCGAAGCACTCTTCAAAAGCGCGGGCGCGCGCGGCGTGAAGGTCGAGTACGTGCTCAACCACATGATCGCCGTCGTGAAGGTGTGAGTTGTGACGTACCGACTCCACAAGTACCCGCGGACGCCGCACCTGAACGGCTCACGTCTGCAACCCGGCGACGAGGAGCTGAGCGTCGTCTCGCTCGAACACCTGAAGGGGCTGAACCTCGTCGTCGAGGAGAAGCTCGACGGCGCGAACTCCGCCGTCAGCTTCGGCCGAGAAGGGCGGCTGCTGTTGCAGAGCCGCGGCCACTTCCTCGACGGCGGGCCGCGCGAGCGGCACTTCGGGATGCTGAAGGCCTGGGCCGTCTCGATTCAAAGCGACCTGCGTGCGGCGCTCGGCACGCGCTTCGTGATGTACGGCGAATGGCTCTACGCCAAGCACACGATCTTCTACGACGCGCTGCCGCACTACTTCTTCGAGTTCGACGTGCTCGACAAGGAGGCCGGCGAATTCCTGTCGACGCCCGCGCGCCGGGAGCTGTTGAAAGGCGTGCCGGTTCATTCCGCGCCAGTCCTCTACACCGGCGTGACGCCGACGGCGGCCGTGCTCTCCGCGCTGATAAGACCTTCGGCCTTCCAGTCGGAGCGTTGGCGCGAGTCGCTGGCCGCGGTCTGCGAGGTGCGCGGTCTGGACGCGGCGCGCGCTCTGCGCGAGACGGATGGGGCGGGGTTGATGGAAGGACTCTACGTCAAGGTCGAAGAGGGCGGGCGCGTCGCCGAGCGCTTTAAGTTCGTGCGCGCGAGCTTCACGCAGGCCGTGGCCGACTCGGACGAGCACTGGCTGAACCGGCCCGTCATCCCCAACCAACTGAGCGAAGGCGTCAGCCTCTTCGCGCCGAACGCATGAGCGACGTATTCCGATGGTGCCCCGCGCCGCCCGACCACGCGGTCGAGTGGGGCCGGGTCGAAGAAGAGTTTCCACAGCTCCGGCGTCTGGACGGCTGCCCGCAGGACGGCACGCACCACGCGGAGGGCGACGTGCTCGTCCACACGCGGATGGTGGTCGAGGCTCTGACCGGACTGCCGGCGTGGCGCGCCCTGCCGGAGCTTGAGCGCGGCATCGTCTTCACGGCCGCCCTGCTGCACGACATCGCCAAGCCCGCCTGCACAAGGGTCGAGGACGACGGGCGCATCACCAGCCGCGGCCACTCGAAGCGCGGGGCCATCAACACGCGCGCGATGCTCTGGGGCATGGACGTCCCCTTCGCGGCGCGCGAGCAGGTCGCGGCGCTCATACGCTTCCACCAGGTGCCCTTCTTCCTGATTGATAAACCGGACGGCCGCCGCACGCTCTACGAGGTGAGCCAGACGGCGCGCTGCGACCTGCTCGCGCTCGTCGCGGAGGCGGACGCGCGCGGGCGCGTCTGCGCGGACATGCAGAGGCTTTTGGACAACATCGCGCTCTTCAAACAGTACGCGGAGGAGCACGAATGTCTGAGCGGCCCGAGGCGGTTCCCGAACGACCACAGCCGCTTCCTCTATTTCCGCAAGGAGGGGCGCGACCCTGAGTATGCGGCCTACGACGACACGGCCTGCGAGGTCGTGATGATGTCGGGCTTGCCCGGCGCGGGCAAAAACTTCTGGGTGGCGGAGAACTCAGGCGGATTGCCCGTCATCTCGCTCGACGCCTTGCGCCGCGAGATGAAGGTGGCTCCGACGGAGAATCAGGGGCCTGTCGTGTCGAGGGCGAGGGAGGCCGCGCGCGAGCACCTGAGAAGGAAGCAGCCCTTCGTCTGGAACGCCACGAACGTCAGCCGGCAGATGCGCGAGCTTTCCATCAACCTCTTCGCCGCCTACAACGCGCGCGTGCGCATCGTCTACGTCGAGGCCCCGGAGTCGAGACTCTTCGCGCAGAACCGCGAGCGCGAAGACACGGTGCCGGCCGAGGTCATCCTCAGACTCACGGAGCGCTGGGAGGTACCCGACCTCACCGAAGCGCACCGCGTCGAGTATGTGACGGAGACGCCAGGCTCGTCCTCGTTGATAACGTTGTAATGAATCTAAGAATCTAATTGCAGTTTGCGGTTGCGTGTAAGCGGGAGCTATTTAACACAGAGACACAGAGGCACAGCTTCATGAGTTATATCTCGACAAGCTATGCCTCTGTGTCTCTGTGGTGAAAGTTAACTCCATATCTCGGATTAAAAGTAGAAAGCTTCGCCGACTTTACCGGCGAAGCTTCTGGTGGCTCCGAAAGCAGGGCTCGAACCTGCGTCCAGCCGGATACGAGCCGGCCGCTCTACCACTGAGCTATTTCAGAGCCGCGCTAAGCATGGACTCTGCCGGCGGCGAACGTCAAGCCTCCTCTTCGACATCTTCGGCGCCGACGACGAACCCGTGCGGGTCGTAGTAGACGCGGACTGGCCCCTGCTCTTCCGCGAGGGGCACGGCGCGCTTGCCCGAGAACCAGCCCGCCTTCCGCAGGGCCGCGGCCAACTGCGGACTCGCGACCGTGATGCCGTGCACGAGTTCAGGCGTCGGCTTGAAGGCGGTCACAAGCCGCTCCGGCGGCGGCGCAGTCCACCCGTTCTTCACGGGGTCTACGCCGTACTTCTCGCACACGCTCTCGACCAACTCCCGCGTGCAGACGGCCTCGCCGGAGAGGACTTCCCAGGGGAGCGGCAGCTCGTTCCAGACCTTCGTGTTCGGGTCGAGGTCGCCCCCGGAGGCGCGGTGCCACGCGGCCACGTCCGCTGCCATCAGCCGCAGCACCTTGCCGAAACACATCGCGTCCAACTCCTCCTGCATCCCTAAAGCGTGCAGCAGGGCGACCCAGCTGGCGCGCGCCCTGTTCCAGGCGCTCGCCGTGTTGTTCCAGGTGCTGGAGTCGTTGCCGCGGCGGACGACCATCGTCTCCCGCCTGATGTCGCTCTTGAGCCACACCTCGCGCAGCAGTTCCGCGATGCCGTGCAGCACCGTCAGCCACTCGCCGAGCAGCCGCCCCTTCCGCCCGTCGTCGAGTCGTGAGAGGACGAAGGGGTCTGGGAAGACGTGCGCGACGGCCCACCAGTCGGTGCGCTCTGCGTCGCGCCTGCACCTTTGGAAGAGCACGTCGGCTATCTCGTCGTAGGGGCGCTCCTGCCCCTTGATGGTGAACTCGCTGCGGAGGTTCGAGCGCGAGACGTAGTAGGCGATGAAGCAGGCCGTGTTCGCGTCGCGCGCGAACTCCTCGAAGGTCAGGCGGGTCGCGAGGCTCGACTTGCCGATGCGCGTGAACTCGTACTTGCGCTGCTCGCGCGCGTAGGACGCCTCCTTGCGTTCGAGCCGCGCGAGGTGGCGGAAGAGCTTGTTGTAGCGCCGGCGGGAAATGTCCAGCCCGGCCTCCTCCCTCTGCACGCGGTTGAGGCGGTCGCGTTTGAAGTCGCTCTGGCCGAACGCCTTCCTGATCTCAGGCCCGAGTTCGCGGATGAACTGCTCGACCTTCTCGGCGTCGGCGCACTCCTCGGCGGCGAGCGCGCGGGCGGTCTGGAAGAGTTCCGCGGCCTTGCGCACCTGCCGCACGGGCGGGACGGGGCGGGCGAAGTCCTCCAGCATCGAGGTGATCTGCGTCAGGCCCCGCTTGATGGAGCCGGCCGCGGCCTTCTCTAACACGCCCCGCTCCTCCGCGGTGAGCGCGTCGCCGAGCGTTTCCAAGACCATCTCCGCGACGTCCTCTGGGCGCCGCCGCCGTTCAAGCGTCTCGAACAGGTGTCTCATCGAAACCTACCTTGCCATTCCTCCGCGCGGTTTATCAATCTTCCTACCGGTGGCTGTATCCGGCTGGGCGTCAAATTCTCAGGAGCGTGTCTGTTCCGATGAACAACGTTTTAGTGGATATTGAGGGCGCTGTATGAGAGCTTCGCGTCGCCGATGCCGAGCTGCGCCTGTGCGACGCCGAGGAGCGCGTAGGCACGATCCTCCGCGCCCGGCAGGGCCGACGCCCAACGCCGCGCCGTGTTCGCGCCGCGCTTCTGCGTTTGCAAAAAGGCCAACAGGCGCAGCGACGTGCCGCGCTTCGTGTCGGCAACCGAGTCGGGCCGCATCTTCAGGGCCAGCGAGCGCGCCTCCTCGAAACGCCCTCGCCGCGCGAGGATGAGGACGCGCTGCAAGGTGACTTCCGGCTCGATTGCCATCTTCGAAGAGACTTCGTCCCGCGGCTGCTCGACGTCGGCGAGTATGAGCGACGCCGCCTCCGACTGTTCGTTGTCGATGAGCGCGGCCGTGACGCTCAAGGCCAGCAGACGCATCCCGAAGAGCTTAAGCTCTTCGTCCTTCTCCCCCGTCGACGCGGCGGCCTTCATGCCCTTCAACGCCGAGTTCACGCACGCGAGGTCTTTCAGCTCGGCGCAGGTGACGGCCACGGCCGCGTAGCCCTTCAGCCGCATCTCCGAGGTGAGCGTGCCGGCCGAACGCATCGCGCTCTCCTTCTGCCCGAGCCTAACCTGTGTGGGCATCGCCATATAGAGTAAGAACTCGCGCCCCGGCCCCGCGGGGAGTTCCTTCAGAGCCTCTTCGAGCCACGCCGCGGCCACCTCGGCGTCGCCCCTTCTCCTGAGCGTCTCGGCCCCGCCTAAAAGGGCGGCGGCCCTCGTCTCGGCCGACTTGAGAGAGGAGACGGCCGCGTGCGCCGCCTGCGCTTCGCCGCGCGCGAGCTGGGCCTCGACGATCATCATTTCATCACGGCCGGCGTAAGAACTTTCGTCCGGCGACGCCGCCTTCGCCGCCGCCAGCGTCCGGCGCGCCTCGGCGTAATCGCCGTTCGCCGCCTGTCGCCGGCCGACCCACTCCAAAGCGTCGCGCCGCACCTCGGGCGCTTCGATGAGTTCCGCCGTTCTGAGTGCCTGGGATATCTCTCCGTTGGTGGCCTGGCGCTGGGCCATGAACGCGTAGACGGTGGAGGCGTTGCCCCCTTTCAACTTCCGAACGACGGCCCGCGCCTGATTCGGGTCGCCGGAGTCGCCGAGCCGCTCCGCGACCGCGGTCAGGGTCGCCATGTTGTAAGGGTAGGCGCGGCCGGCGGTGTCGAGTGCGGCATCCAAATCCCCGGCTTCGGCCTCGGCCTCCCCGACCTCGTCGAGCACCTGCCTCCGCTGGTAATCGTCCCTCATTCGCAGCGCGGCGGCCTTGGCTTCGACGAGCACGGCGCGTGCTTCGCTCGCCCTGGGGGCAAGGGGCTGGCCCCGTGTCGGGCGCTCCTGCCCGCGTGCGGACAGGAGCGGGGCCGAAGAGGCCGCCAGGACGATGAGGGCCAGAGAGGTAGTCCGTCTAAGCATCACACAAGCTCCGAACGTACGTGGCTAAACCGGCGCGAACGGTCTGACCTTTATCACGAAGAGGCGCCGCCCCGGAAGCCTTTGACAGAAAACCACAACCACTCTCGGACTCTCTCATCGAGCAGGTGGCCGTGTTCGCGCAGCGCGCTCTCAAGGCGCGAGACCTGCTCGGGCGTGGGCGCGGAGAAGCTGCGGTTGAACCGTGACAGCCAGCGCACGACGCCCAGCCGGCTCGCCTCTGCAATCCGTTCGTCGGTGTCGCCGGTCGCCCTAATCAGGTAGTGGATGCCGTCCCACTTCCCAAGCCTTGCGAGCAGGTGGAGCGCGTTGCGGCGGACGTGCGGCTGCGACGAGACGCTGAAGACATCCCAGAGCCGCCCCCCGCCGACAGCCGTCGCCCTGCCGGCCAAAGCCTTTCGCGCCTCGCGCGAGACGGTCGGCGTCTCATCCTTCAGCGCGTCGACGAAGAGCGCGAGGTGTCCGTCGCCGTTCAGTTTCGCGAGAGACTTAATCGCCGCCCTCCTAACCTTTGTCGAACCTCGCAAAGCGTAAGGGAGCACCAGAAGGTCGTCGGAAGCTGTCCCGGTCTCGCCGATGCCGCCGACGGCGGAGTACAGGTCGCCGACGGCGGCGTCCGCCAGAGCCGTGCGGTAGATGGAGGCGAAGTCGGCTTCGCCCGCTTTCCTCAGATGGAAACGCGCCTCCTCGCGCACGGAGGCGTGCTGATCGAACAGCGCGCGGCGTAACTCCGCTCGTGCCTTCTCGGGCACACGATTGACGAAGGTGCGCAACGCCTCGCGCCGCACGGGCATGAAGTGGTCGCCCTTCATCAGCTCAAGCAGTCCCTCGGCGGCCCCGCCCGCGATTCCTTCGGAGACCCGGCGCGCCGCCCAGAGACGAATCACAGTGTCCGGTTCGGCGAGCGCGCGTTCGAGCAACGCCCGCGTGTCAGAATTCTCCGCTTCGGCCGCCAGCCTGAAACATATTCTTCTGACAGAGCGGTCGTCCGACTCCAACCCTGACAGGAGCGCGTTCAGACACTTGTCGCTTTTAAGCAAAGACTCGACGGCTTCGACAAACGGGCCGTGGTCGTCGCGGGCCGCCAGCCCGAGCCGCGCGACGAGGGGCAGATTCTCCACGAAGCTCGCGCCGTAGCGCGGCGACAGTCTCGGGATGATTGCCTGCCGCGCGGTTTCGCGGACTTTGCCCACCCAGTCGTTGAGTCGGATGAGCAGGAAAGGGAGTTCGGCGCCGCCGTCCGAACGCGCGAGTCTGTGGACGGCCTCCTCCCTGACGTAGCCGCTCTTGTGGAAGCTCGCCAGACCGAGCAGAGTGTTCCTCTGGTCGGCAAACCTCTCAAGCCGGTCGAGGTCTTTCGGCGCGAGCCGGTGCCACTCCATCCGGTATCTGCCCGTGTAAGGCGACCTCTCTCTGAAGATGGAGTCGAGACCGGCCCAGTCGTCCGGCGTGACCGCGGAGAGAAGCCTGTCCACGGCGGCGGCCGCCGCGCGCGCGACGTAAGGGTTCTCGGACAGGACGAAGGGCGCGACGTCGACGACGGCCGCAGGCTCTCCCTCGTCGGCGATCTGTTCGATTAACTCGGCGTCGTCACGCTTCGAGGTGATTTTCTCCCAGAGGCTGGCGGGCGTGTTGAGGCGCTCGATGAGGGCGGCGGTCTGTGCTGAGACGTTTCTCACGATAAAGAATTACACGCGGCGGTTCGTGACTTCAGCCCAGCCTGACGACGGTGATGGCTTCGGCGCCCGCGACCGCGAACCTTCCGTTCGCCGGGTCGAGCGCCAACGCGGGCGTCGGCGTCTCCTGGTGCCAGATGATGCTGCTGTTCTCTCTGCCACTCGCCAGCTCGTCCCAGCGTTGGACGACCTGTCCCGTCTTCAGCTCGAAGAGCTTCGGGTGGTCGAAGAACCCGACGGCAAACTCGCCCAGGGGCATCAGCGTGCCGACCTGTTCGGCGACGGGCGAGAGCGAGACGAGCCGCCCTTCGGTCAGGTCGTAGACGCCGACGAGGGGCGACTGCTCGATCTCGGCGTCGGCGGCGAAGACGAAAGTGTCCGGGCCGTTGAAGGCGGCCGCATGAAGCTCCCCGTGCACACCTTCGATTTTGAGATGCCAAATTTCGTCGAGGCTCTTCGGCTCGGCGAGGGCACGCTCAACGTCGTAGACCTCGCCCGTGTCGAACGGGTGCCACACCCAGCCGGCACTCAAAAGGTAGCGGCCGCCGGGGCTGAACTGAAGGCGGGAGTGGAAGAAGTCCGCCGGCTTGTTTTCGCGGGCCGTCAGCCTCCGGCCGGTCTCGACCTCTTCAATCTCTATCTTGCAGTACTCCTCGGGGCAGTGCGCGATGACGGCCCTCCCGTCCGCGAGCCTCGACAGGGCCACGGGGTACTCGTACGCCTCGGCGTGATAGAAACTCCGGTTCAGCTCTCGGAGGAGTCGCCCGTTCCTGATGAGGAGACCTTTCGTCCCGAGGCTCTCGTAGATGACCACGTACTCGCAGTCCGGCAGAGCGACGGCGCGGTCGAATCTGTATCCCCAGCTTATGCGCGGCTCGACGAACGTCCCGTCCAGCCGGTAGCGCTTGGCCCCTCCCACCCAGTCGACGAGTTCGTCGCCGTGCCAGCACAGAGACTTGACCCGCGTGCCCTTACTTAAAGGGATAACGATGCGTTCGACTTCTCTCATCTCGCGTTATTGTACCGGCGGCCTCATGCCCGCACGGAGGAGCGCGTTGACGAACTGCTCTTCGAGTTCGAAGACGCGCTTGAACGCCTCGCGCTTCTTCGCGGGGCCGCCTTCGAGCAGAACCTTTACGTCGTCGGCGTCGCTCCGCAGTTCGGCCGCGCCGCCCGCGGAGATTTCGATGAAGGCCGTGCCGAAGTGGTCGGCGCCGAGCGTCAGCGGCTCTTTCGGTATGGACAGGAGGCCTTCCGAGAGGAGGCGCTTCCTGACCGTCTCGAAGTCCGTCTTCAACTGTGCGAGACGCCCGGACGCGAGGCACTTGCCGGAGTTGTTCGTCGCGAAGAAGGTTCCGTCCCGGTAGATTTTGACGATGAAGCTTTCGTCCCAGCCCGGGTTCTGCGTGCGGCCGAAGACGATGTAGTCGGAACCGGCCGCCGAAGACTGCTCGCGCGGCAGGAGCTGGCTGAACGTTTTGACCCGAGCCCGGTCTGTGGCCGCGCTGCTCTCGATGGCCCAGTCCCGCAGCACGACGGGGACGCCCGCGGCGCCCCGAACAGCGTCCGGGTTCGAGACCTCCAACTTCCACGGCAGCTCGAACTCACTGCGCATCGGGTTCGGGACTTTCGACAGGGACGTGATGAAGGCGGCGTCGCCTTCGACCAAGACCTCGCCGCACAAAGGAGAGTCCTGCTTCTTCAGGAGCGGGCCGCGCAGTCGTTCGACGGCGTAGAGCAGTGCGAACCCGTCGTCACTGGCCGCCGCCAGCAGACTGTCGTCGGGGCTAAAGGCCAGGCCCCTGATCGGGTAGTTGCCGAAGGAGACGAAGCCGAGTTCCCGTGCGCCCGCGAGTTCCCAAAGGCTCACGACCCCTTCGCCCCCGCCGTACGTCCCGCCCGCGACGGCGAACAGCCTCCCCGAATGTGAGACGTCCGCGGCGAAGACGCCGTTCCTGAAATCGGTCAGCTCGCCGACCTTCTCGCCCGCGGGGAAGGCCCTCACCTCGACGGACTTTCGTCCGAAGATCGAACCACCGCCCGAGACGACGTGCCGGCCGTCCGGCGACAGGCGGCCGAAGAAGCTGGGCGCCTCGGTCGGCCAAACGTCCTTCATCTTCCGGCCCTCGACATCCCAGACCCGTATCGAGCCGTTCCCGCAGACGACGACGAACTTGCCGTCCGGCGAGAATGAGACGCCGTCGAAAGAGTTCCGGCGGCCGTCCCCGTCGGCGATGACGGTCGCCTTGCCCGAATTGATGTCGTAGAGAATCGCCGCCGTGTCAGACGAGTAGGCGAGCTTCGAGCCGTCGGGCGAGAAACTTAAGTCCGACGCCTTTCCGCGATTCGACAGAAGGGTCTTATGCGAGCGCCAGGAGCCGACCGCCCACAGCAACACGTCGCCGCCGTCCGTGGCCGCGGCGAACAGCTTGCCGTCGGGTGAGAAGGCCACCTTCATCACGGGGGGCTTGCGGGCGAGCGCGAGCGGCCGGGCGACGACCGCGCCGTCCGCGACGCGCCAGATCGAAACGCCTCTGTCGCCGGCCGCCAGCAGCCTCCCGTCGGGAGAGAAGGCGACCGCCTGGACGAAATGGTCGGGACTCTCGAACTTGGCGACGAGGGCGCCGGGCTGTTCCTGCGCCCTCGACACCGCCGACAGAGACAGGACGGCGGCGACGGTAAGGACGTTCGTCAGGAAGAAGGTTCTTGACACGAGGTTCTCCTCATTCTTTTCACAACGTAGTTAGCGTGAGCCGTGATTCACCTGTCAATCCGCTCCCGGTGACTTTTAATTATAGATGGATTCATGAAGGGAGCGTCCATCTCGGATATACTCTCTCGCGTGACGCACCGCGGAAAGGGATGCCTTTTGGTGCTGCTCCTCGCGGCGTGCGCGGCGCGTGTGCTCGCGCACAACCCGATGACGAGTTGGGCCGTGGCGCGCCTGCACGCAGACCGCGTCGAGCTTGAAGTGGAGTTGTCGTCCGAGTCGGCCTGGACGCTCATGGGCGGCTCGCTCGATGTCGCGCCCGATGTCGGCGCCAGACTGCCGAAGTTGAAGGAGCTGGCGCCGAGCTTATACGAGGTCTCTGCCGGCGGCTCTCAACTCGCCCCGACCTCTGTCGAGGTGGAGCTGCGCGAGGAGGACGGCGTCGGTTTCGTCCTCGTCTACCCCAGGTCTTCGGGCGCGCCGCTCCGCTTCGACGCGGCCTTCCTCCGGAGCCTGCCGGCCGGGCACAAGACGGCGCTCACGCTGAAGGACGCGGACGACAAGGTCATGCGGACTGAGGTGTTGACGGCCGCGGCGAGTTCCCTGGAGGCGAAGGCCGACGACTCGTCCTCCCCCGCGGCGGGCGGGCGCGTCGCGTCGTTCTGGAGTTTCCTCAAGCTCGGGGTCGGGCACATCCTGACGGGCTACGACCACCTGCTCTTTCTCCTCGGACTGCTGGTGGCCTGTCGCCGCTTCTCGACGGCGGCGAAGATCATCACCTGCTTCACGCTCGCGCACTCCCTGACGCTCGCGCTCGCGGCGCTCGACGTGGTCTCGCTGCCGTCTCGCCTGGTCGAGCCGCTGATCGCGGCCTCCATCGTCTTCGTCGCCGTCGAGAACATTGTGCGGAAGGGTGAGCCGGGCTGGCGCTGGGCGCTCACCTTCACGCTCGGCCTCGTCCACGGCTTCGGCTTCGCGGGCGCGCTCAAAGAGGCCGGACTCGGCGCGGGCGGGGCCGGACTGCTCGTCCCGCTCTTCTCGTTCAACCTCGGGGTGGAGTTGGGGCAGGCGGGCGTCGCGGCCGTCGTCCTGCCGCTGCTCTGGAAGCTGCGCGACCTGCCGGCCTTCGAAAGCTACGGCCGCAACGTCATCTCCGCCGCCATCGCCCTCGCGGGCGCGTGGTGGTTCGTCACGCGACTGCTGTTTTAATGATGAATGATGAGTGATGAACGATGAATTAAGACAAGCTGCTTCTTATTCATCACTCATCACTCATCATTCATCATTTCTTCAGTTCGTCTCGACCGGGTAGATGAGGCCGACGTTCTTCGGCGTGACGAGCTGGTGTTCGACGAAGACGGCCGAGGGGGCCTGCTTCTTCTGTAGGATGGCGAGGGCGAGTGGGATCAGCTCGTCGCCGTAGCGCTCGGGGAAGTAGGCCACCGAGCCGACGAGGCGCGTGCCCGGCCGCCGCAGCTCCTCCAGCGCAGACCTCACGGCGTTCTGCCCCATCACCGCGCAGAGTTGGCCGCGGCCCGCCTCCTCGAACGCGCGCAGCACGCCGAGCGCGCTCGGGTCGTTGACGGCCAGCACCAGCGTCCGCTTCGGGCGCGTGCGGCGCAGGTAGCGGCGCGCGACCTCAAGGCTCTTGTCGAAGATGCCCTTGCCGTCGAGCCGCGCCGCCTGCGCCTGCTTGAGGGCGGGCAAGACCTCGCCGAGTCCCGCCAGCATCCCCGTGATTCTCAACTGCGGGAGCGGCCCCGCCAGGGGCAGCTCGACCTGCAAGACCTCCTCCACCTGCCCGCCCCAGTTCGCCTTCGCCCAGCGCCCGAGCGCGCGCCCGCCGATGAGACCCGCCTGGTAGTTGTTCGCGCCGAAGTACGTGGCGCCGGGGTGCGGGATGTCGATGGCGATGACGGGTATGTCGGCCTCGATGAACTTCGAAGAGATGATGGGCGCGACCTGCTCGAAGGCCTGGAACTCTAAGACCAGATCGACGCGCTCGCGCACGAGGAGGTCTGCGTTGCGCAGGGCGCGCGTCGGGCTGTAGCGGTTGTCCACGGTGACGAGCGGAATCTGCTCGCGGTCGGCGGCGCGCTGCACGCTCGCGCTGACGGCGCGCGAGAACTCAGAGTCCGTCGCCTGCGCGGCGAAGCCGAGGCGGAAGCCCGGGCCGCCGAGGGGTTTGACGAGGCTGCGGTATTCGTTCTTGCCCGCGCGCTCAAGCAGGCCGCCGCGCACGAGGCTCTGCGCGAGCCTGTGGGCCGTGGTCTTGCTCAGGCCCGTGCGGCCGACGAGGTCGCGCAGGGCGAGGAGTTCGCCCTCGTGTCGGAAGGCCTTCAACAGTGCGCAGGCGCGGACGACCGCCTCGGCGACGCTCGACTTGTTCTCCATCAGTCAGGGAGTCCGTTCCGCATGTCGGAATGTTGGCAGGACAAACAAATCATACACGACCGGCGATTTTTCTGGAGATTTTTCCCGCGCGTTCCGCATCGCGGAATCGGGCACGCTGCAAAAACTTCTGCTTGTCTGAGGTCTTGAACCTCTCTATCCTCCGCCGGACTTTACAATCGACGGCGGCCTGTTCAAGCCCCCGACCGCGGCTCCGAACTCACAACCACAGGCGGTCTACCTTCAAAGCGGCAGAGGCGAAACGTATGTTTAAGAAGAATCTCAGGGCGGGTCTCATTCTGGCGGCGGCGCTCTTCATCCTGTCGGCGACGGCGAGGGCGCAGTACCTGATGGAGAATTTGGGCCGCGGCATCGTCGCCGTCCGGCAGAACGGGACGGACGTGTACGTCGGCTGGCGCCTCTTCGGCACAGACCCCGCCTCGGTCGCCTTCAACCTCTACCGCTCGACGGGGGGCGGCCCGGCCGTCCAGCTTAACGCGGCCCCCATCGCCGACACGACGAACTTCATAGACACCACGGCCGACCTCACGCAGTCGAACGCCTACTTCGTGCGTCCGGTCGTGGGCGGCGTCGAGCGCGCGCCCTCGGCGGCCTACACGCTTCCGGCGAACGCGCCCGCGCAGCAGTACCTCAACATCCCGCTTCAGATTCCGGCGGGCGGCACGACCCCCGACAACGTCGCCTACACCTACACCGCCAACGACGCCTCGGTCGGCGACGTGGACGGCGACGGCGAGTACGAGATCATCCTCAAGTGGGACCCGACCAACTCGAAGGACAACTCGCAGAGCGGCTACACGGGTAACGTCTACCTCGACGCCTACAAGCTCAACGGCACGCGCCTGTGGCGCATCGACCTCGGCAAGAACATCCGCGCCGGCGCGCACTACACGCAGTTCATGGTCTACGACCTCGACGGCGACGGGAAGGCTGAGGTCGCCTGCAAGACCGCGCCCGGCACCGTCGACGGCGCGGGCCAGTTCGTCCTCCGCGCAGGCGACGACCCGACGGCGGACTACCGCAACTCCTCCGGCTACATCCTCTCCGGCCCCGAGTACCTGACGGTCTTTAACGGCCTGACCGGCGCGGCGATGGCGACCGTTCCTTACGACCCGCCGCGCGGCACCGTCTCCTCCTGGGGCGACTCATATGGCAACCGCGTCGATAGGTTCCTCGGCGGCATCGCTTATCTCGACGGCAAGCGCCCGAGCCTCATCATGGCCCGCGGCTACTACACGCGCGCCTACGTCGCCGCCTGGAACTGGCGCGACGGACAGCTCTCGAAGGTCTGGGCCTTCGACACGGGCCACACGGGCACGACGAACCAGTGGTCTGCGTGGCGCGGGCAGGGCGCGCATAGCTTGACCATCGGCGACGTGGACGGCGACGGCAAGGACGAGATCACCTACGGCGCCGCCGCCATCGACGACAACGGCACCGGTCTTTATTCGACCGGCCTCGGCCACGGCGACGCACTACACATGACGGATATGGACCCCGACCGCCCCGGTCAGGAGGTCTACATGGTGCACGAGGAACCGGCGAACTACGGCCCGTACGGCGAAGAGTTCCGCGACGCGAAGACGGGCGCGCTCATCTTCGGCGTCTCGGGCGAGGGCGCGGACGTGGGACGAGGCGTGGCGTTCGACATCGACCCGCGCTACCGCGGCTACGAGATGTACGGCTCGCGCGGCGGGCTCTGGAACGCGAAGGGCGTGCAGATCAGCACCTCGGCCCCCTCGCCGAAGAACTTCGGCATCTGGTGGGACGCAGACCTCCTGCGCGAGTTCGAGGACGGCACGACCATCTCGAAGTGGGACTGGGTCAACAGCAAGACGAACACGATACTTTCGCCCTCGGGCCTCGCGTCTAACAACGGGACGAAGGCGACGCCCGCGCTCGTCGGCGACATCCTCGGCGACTGGCGCGAGGAGGTCGTGTGGCGTACGGCCGACAACACGGCGCTGCGCATCTACACGACGACGATCCCGGCCACGAACCGCATCTACACGCTGATGCACGACCACCAGTATCGTGAAGCCATCGCGTGGCAGAACACCGCCTACAACCAGCCGCCGCACCCGAGCTTCTACCTCGGCGACGGCATGGGCGCCGTGCCGAAGGCCAACATCGTCACCTCGCTCAACGCGAAGATTGCGGCCATCACCTCGGTCACGGACGACACCGGCGCGTCCTCGACGGACAAGGTCACGAGCGACAACACGATCATCCTCTCCGGCACGGCGGGCGCGAATAACACCGTCACCATCTCGCTCGAAGGCTCGGGCGAGGTCGGCACGACGACGGCCGACGCGGCGGGCAACTGGACGTTCGACTACACCGCAGCGCCGCTCTCGGACGGCGCGCACACCTTCACGGCCGTCGCCACCGACGAGAACGGCGGGCAGACGCCGGAGTCCGATTCCTTCACCGTCAACGTCGACACCGTGGCCCCTTCCGCGCCCGCCATCAACAGCATCGGCAGCGGCTCGCTCATCTTCAAGGGCAAGGCCGAGCCCGGCACGACCGTTAGCGTCACGCGCACGGGCGCCGGCGTCATCGGAACGGCCACGGCCGACGTGAGCGGCTCGTGGACTCTGACCTACACCAGCTCTCTGCCGCAGGGCGTCTACGCCTTCACGGCCACGGCGACCGACACGGCGGGCAACACGAGCCCCGCCTCGGCCGAATACACGGTTGACACGGGACTGACCGTGCCCGTCATCACGAGCATCGTCTCCGACACGGGCACGCTCTCGAACGACCGTGTGACGAGTGACCGGACGCTCATCCTGAACGGCACGGCCGGCGCGGGCCACACCGTGACGGTCTCGCGCGCGGACGCCGGAATCATCGGCGCGGCCATCGCCGACGGCTCGGGCAACTGGTCGTTCGACTACACGAACACGGTGCTCGCGCCCGGCACCTACACCTTCAACGCAAAGGGCACGGACAACTCGAACCACGACAGTCTCTCTTCCCCAGACTTCGTCGTGACGGTCGAAGACACCCCGCCGGCCGTCTCCTCCATCAACCGCCAGAACCCTTCGGGGGCGACCATCAACGGCGGCACGGTCGTCTTCCGCGTCACCTTCAGCGAGCAGGTGAGCGGCGTCGACTCGAACGACTTCGCCTTGACGACGACGGGCTCGACGACCGGCAGCATCGGCACGACCGCGACCGTTTCGGGCACGACCTACGACGTGACGGTGGGCTCGGTCGCGGGCACGGGCACCATCCGGCTCGACCTGAAGGCGGGCGGGACGGGCATCGCCGACACGGCCGGCAACCAGATCGCGACCGGCTTCACGGCCGGGCAGGCTTACACCGTCAGCAGCAACGTCAGCGGCACCTGGTCGCAGCTCGCGAGCGGCGGCTTCTGGAGCAGCGGCGGGAACTGGCTGAACGGCGCGGTCGCCAACGGCGCGGGCAACACCGCCGACTTCAACACGCTCAACATCTCGGGGACGAACCTCGTCCGGCTCGACTCGCCGCGCTCTCTCGGCAACCTCGTCTTCGGCGACACGACCACCTCTTCGGCCGGGAGCTGGGTCATCGACGGCAACGGCGACCCTTCGAACGGCTTCACCTTCTCGGTCGCGAGCGGCACGCCGACCGTCACCGTCAACGCGCTCGGCACCGGCGCGACCGCAACCATCGCGACGCCGGTCAATAGCGCCGCGGGCCTGACGAAGGCGGGCGCGGGCACGCTCGTCCTGGCGGGCAATAACGCGTACGGCGGCGCGACGAGCGTCAACGCCGGCACGCTCCGTCTCGGCACGGGCGGCCAGCTCACGACGACGACGATGACCGTCGCCGCCGCTTCGGCGCAGTTCAACCTCGCGGGCGGGACGGCCACGACGAGCGGCGTCGTCACGGTCACGCCCGGCTCGACGCCCGGCCTCCTCGTCGTCGATTCGGGCACGGCCAACTTCAACGGCGGCCTGCGCACGACGAACGGCGACGGCGCGACCATCCGCGTCAACGGCGGCACGCTCAACACGACGAGCGTCGACCTGCAACGCGGCAGCTACACGACCTCGCCCACGTACGGCATCGGCCTCATCCTCGCGGGCGGCACGACCAACGTCAGCGGCACCCTCGGCGTCGGCACGCTCAACTCCAGCAGCTCGGTCTCGGTCGAGGGCGGCACGCTCAACGTCGGCGGCACGATCACGGTCGCCAACCAGCAGACCTCGGGCCGCGGCGGCGCGCTGCGCGTGACGAGCGGCGTCTTCAACTCCACCGACACGGTCAACGGCATCGTGCTCTCGAAGACCAACACCGCGGTCTCGCCCGCGAACGCGAACAACGTCTCGTTCGCGACCTTCTCGGGCGGCACGAGCAGCGTGCAGAAGTTCACGCTCGGCTTCGACTCGACGGTCACGGCCGGCTCGGCGACGCTGGCGCTGAGCGGCGGCTCGCTCTACGTCGGCGGCGGCGGCATCGTCAAGAAGGGCGCGAGCGGCTTCACGACGGCCATCAACCTTTCGGGCGGCACGCTCGGCGCCTCCGAAGACTGGGCGACGTCGCACCCGATGGCTTTGACCAACACCGTCACCTTCAAGGCGGCCGACGCCACGAATCTGCCGCAGGACATCACGCTCTCGGGCGTCCTCTCGGGCGCGGGCGCTCTGACGAAGACGGGGACGGGCACGCTCGTCCTCTCGGCCGCCAACACCTACACCGGCGCGACGACGGTCAACGCGGGCACGCTGCGCGTTCAGGGGAGCGTCGCCGCGGGCGGCGCGTTCACCGTGAACAGCGACGCGGTGCTCTCGGGCAACGGCACGGTGGGCCGCGCCGTCACGCTCAACGACGGCGGAACAATCGCGCCCGAAGGCGTCTCGACCGTCGCGACGCTCAACGTCTCTTCGCTCAACTGGAACGGCAGGGCCGCTTTGAACTTCGACCTCGCCGCGGCTTCGTCCGACCGTGTAGCGCTCGCGGGCGCGTTCACGAAGGGAAGTGCCGGCACGTTCGAGTTCGCCTTCAACCCGGCGGCGAACCTCGTGCCGGGGACGACCTACACGCTCGTCAGTTTCGGCTCGACCACATTCAACGTTTCAGACTTCACCTACTCGGGCCTGCCGCAGGACTTGAAGGGCCGCTTCACGCTCGAAGCCGGCGCACTGAAGTTCACGGTGCTCGACAACGTCGCGCCCATCGTGCATGCGCCGAACGACCTCACGCTTGAGGCGACCGGCGCCGGCGGCGCGGTCGCGACCTACGCGGCCACGGCCGAGGACAACCTCGACGGCGCGCTGCCCGTCACCTTCAACATCCCTTCGGGCAGCACCTTCGCTCTGGGCACGACCGAGGTCACCGTGAGCGCGACCGACAGCGCCGGCAACACGACGACGGCGAAGTTCAACGTCATCGTCCGCGACCGTGTCGGCCCCGTGCTCTCGCTCCCTTCGGACGTGATTGTCGAAGCGACCTCGGCGCAGGGCGCGGTCGCGACCTACACGGCCACGGCCGAGGACGCCGTCGGCGGCCCCGTTTCCGTCAGCCTCAGCCCGCAGTCGGGGAGCAGCTTCCCGCTCGGCACTTCGACGGTCAACGCGTCCGCGACCGACCAGTCCGGCAACACTTCGAACGGCACCTTCAAGGTCATCGTGCGCGACACGACCGCGCCCGTCATCAGTGACCTGACCGACATTACGGTCGAGGCGACGGGCAGCGGCGGCGCGCCCGCGACGTTCGCGGCCACGGCCAACGACTCGGTCAGCGGCGCAGTTAACGTGACCTTCAGCGTCGCCCCGGGCAGCACCTTCGCGCTCGGCACGACCGCGGTCACGGCCACGGCCGCCGACGCCGCGGGCAACACCGCGACGAAGAGCTTCAACGTGACGGTGCGCGACACGACGGCACCTTCCATCACGACCCCGGCCGACGTGGTCGTCGAGGCGACGAGCGCGGCGGGCGCGGCGGCCAACTTCGCCGCGACGGCCGCAGACGTCGTGGACGGCAACGTCTCGGTCAGCTACAGCGCCGCTTCGGGCAGCACGTTCGCGCTCGGCGAGACGACCGTGACCGTCAGGGCCACGGACGCGGCGGGCAACACCGCCACGAAGACCTTCAAGGTCTTCGTCCGCGACACGACCGCCCCCGCGGTCAACTGCCCGGCCGACGTCGTCGTCAACGCGGCGCCCGGCTCATCTACGGCCGCAGCCAGCTTCAACCCGACGGCGAACGACGCCGTCTCGGCCGTGACCGTCTCGACCGACCCCGCGTCCGGCTCGACCTTCCCCGTCGGCACGACCACCGTCAGCGTGACGGCGAAGGACGCCGCGGGCAACACGAGCACCTGCTCCTTCAACGTGACGGTGAGGTCTGCGCCGGTCATCTCGGTCGCGCCGGCCTCCGTGCAGTACAGCGACGCCGTCACGCTGCAGGCGAGCGTGAGCGCGCCGGCATTCCCCGGCCAGCCGCTCGCGGGCAGCGTGCAGTTCTTCATCAACGGCAGCCCGGTCGGCCAGGCCGCTTTGACCAACGGCGTCGCGACGCTCGCGGTCGCGGCGAACATGGCCGCCGGCTCTTACAACGTGACCGCGAAGTTCACGAGCGGCAACGCGTCCTACCTCGACGCCGCGAGCGCGCCCGCGGCGCTCAACGTCACGCGCGAGAACGCGGCGACCGCCTACACGGGCGACGCGGCGCTGATGACCGCGGGGCCGAACGTCAACACGGCGACGGTGCGGCTCGCCGCGCACCTGACGGCCGAAGCGGACGGCGCCGCCTTCGCGGGTGACTTGTCGAAGGCGACCGTCGTGTTCCAGCTCTTCAAGACGAACAACACGACGACGACGCCCGACCTCGTCGTCGGCAACGTCCCGGTCGACGCGAACGGCGACGCCGTCGCGACCGTGCCGAACGTCTCGGCGGAGACCTATCTTGTCGACGTGCGCGTCGAGGCGGGGAACCAATTCTGGAAGGCCAGCCCGGTCGGCGTCGGCGTGCTCAACATCGTCGTGCCTTCGGACGAGCTGCGCAGCGGCGGCGGCGGTTGGGTCGCCGACGCTTCGAGCGCGAACGGCAAGGCCAACTTCGGCTTCAACGTCAGCCCGGGCAAGAAGGACGGGCAGGTCAAGGGCAACTTCACGCTCGTCTTCCGCGGCGCAGACGGCTTCAACTACGTCGTCAAGAGCAACACGTGGCAGGACGGCTACGTGCAGTTCTCGGCCGCGCCGAACGTGGCGCCCGCGGTCTACACGCGCTCGGAGTTGAAGGGCCGTTGTAACGTGCAGAAGGTTGAGCCGGCCACGGGGCTGACGGTCGAATCCTTCGGCAACTACACGTTCGAGGCTTTCACCTCGGACGGCGATTTGCTCTCGCCGAGGCAGGCGGACGCCTTCGCCTTCGTCATCCGCGACGGCTCGGGCCAGGTCTGGCACCAGGCGGGCGCGCGCGGCTCGCTCGTCACGCTCGGCGGCGGGAACATCACCAACAAGGCCAAGTAGAGATATCGGCCGGCGGCAGGTCGGCCGAACTCACAGAGAGGGCGCAGAGACTTGAATGTCTCTGCGCCCTCTCGCTTCTACTCGGGAATAGAACTGGACTACTTGGTCTGACCCCTCCGAAATCCCCACAACCCCCGCGCCGCGAGGATGACGGAGAAGAGCGAGGTCGCGCCGATGGCAAGGAGCGTCCAGACGAAGAAGAAGCCTCCGTTGGAGTTCGCGATGCCGGCGGCGACGCCGACGCCCTTCCCACGCATGTGGACGTAGGGGACGAACAACCCGAGGAGCGACCCCAGGAGGACGACGACGTACCCCGACCGCCGCCCGGCGAGCACCAGTGTCCCGAACAGCCAGACGCCGGAGATGAGCACCGTCCCGATGAGGTTCGAGAGCCCGCCCGGCTCGAACCCGCGGACGATGTCGGCCGCCAGGTGCAGCGTTAAGAGGAGGAGCGTGAGCAGAGAGAAGATGGTCAACGTCAGGTTCTGTTTCATCCGATACTCTCCTTGTTAGGGACGGCACGTGTAGAAGTTCTAGGCGTCCTATAGTACGGCGCGGCACGCGGAAAGGTTCATACGACAACGGCCGGCTCTCGGCGGAGTGTGGGTCGTGGATTATACTTGCGGCAGGTTTCGCCAAACGAACGAAGACATTATTTGAGAGGATGCTGTGGGGAATATTCTGCGCGATCTGCGGCTCGCCTTCCGCCTGCTGCTGAAGAGTCCCGCCTTCACGCTCGTCACGCTGCTCGCCCTGGCGCTCGGCATCGGCGCCAACACCGTCATCTTCAGCGCCTTCGACGCGGTGATGCTCCGCCCGCTGCCTTACGCGAACCCCGACGCGGTCGTGACCGTCTGGGACTCCTTCCCGCGGCAGGGGGTGAAGAAGATCGGCGTGACGTACGCCAACTTCGCAGACATGAAGGCGCGCAGCCGCGTCTTCGACCCGCTCGCGCTCTACGTGGCCGGCTCGAACACGGCCTACAACATGAACGGGGCGGGCGTCCCCGAGCGCGTCCAGACGACGCGCGCCTCGGCCGACTTCTTCCGCGCGCTCGGCGTCGCCCCGCTGTTGGGTCGCGCGTTCACCGTCGAGGACGAGGAGCCGGGCCGGAACCGCGTCGCCGTTCTCAGTTACAACCTCTGGCGGCGCGACTTCGGCGGCGACGCGGGCGCGCTCGGCCGAAAGCTTCAGCTCAACGAGGAAGACTTCGCCATCGTCGGCGTCATGCCGCAGGGCTTCGAGTTCCCCTCGGGCGCGGAGATGCCCGCCGGGCAGCAGTTCGCTTCGGCCACGGAGATGTGGATACCGCTGACCGTCCCCGACACGCCCGCCGCGCGGGGCGACCGCACCACGCACGGCTACAGGGCCGTCGCGCGACTCAAGCCGGGCGTCCGCGTAGAGCAGGCGCAGGCCGACACCGAAGCGGTCGTGAGGAGTCTCGTCGCCGAGCACAAGGAAGAGAACGAGGGCTTAGGCGTGTCCGTGACGACGCTGCGCGAGAACCAGGTCGGCGAGTTCCGCCCGGCGATGCTCGCGCTGCTGTGCGCGGTCGGGTTCGTGCTTTTGATTGCCTGCGCGAACGTCGCGAACCTCCTGCTCGCGCGCTCGGCCGCGCGCCGCAGGGAGTTCGCCGTCCGCGCCGCGCTCGGCGCGAGCCGCCGGAGGGTTCTGCAACAACTGCTGACTGAGAGCGTGCTGCTCTCTCTGGCGGGCGGGGCGCTCGGCCTCTTCCTTTCGGTCGTCGCCATACGCTTCCTCGTCGCCTTCGCGCCCGCGAACATCCCGCACGTAGGCGAGACCGCCGTAGACCTGCGCGTGCTAGGCTTCACCGCCGCGCTCTCCATCCTGACGGGGCTGCTGTTCGGCTTAGCGCCGGCCGTCTACGCTTCGAGCCCGAACCTCTACGGCGCCGTGAAGGAGGGCGCGCGCGGCACTTCGGGCGGCGCGGGGCAGAGCCGCCTGCGCGGCGCGCTGGTGGTCGCGCAGGTGATGCTGGTCTTCGTACTGCTGACCGCGGCGGGCCTCATGCTCAAGAGCTTCAGGCGACTCTCGGAGGTCGACCCGGGCTTCGACGCGGGCCACGTCATGACGGCACGCGTCACGCTCCCCTCCGCCTCTTATCCGCGGCCGAAGAAGCTGCTCTTCTACCAACAGCTCCTGGCGAACCTCGGCCGCCAGACGGGAGTGCAGTCGGCGGCGGTCGTCAGGGACTTGCCCCTGAGCGGAACCGACCCGCGCATCGGCGCTACGGTCGAGGGGCGGCCTGCGGACGCGCAGGGCGGCGGCGGCTACACCGTCCGTGACAGAATCATCAGCCCGGGCTACTTCAAGGTCATGGGCATCCCGCTCAAACGCGGCCGCTCCTTCGACGAGCGCGACGGCGCGGACGCGCCCGGCGCCGCCGTCATCAACGAGAGCGCGGCGCGGAAGATGTTCCCGGACGAAGACCCTCTCGGCAAAGTCTTCTCGACCGGCGGCCTCTACGCCCCGGACAAGTGCACCGTGGTCGGCGTGGTCGGTGACGTGAAGTTCGGCGGGCTTGAAAGCCAGGCCGACCCGGAGGTCTACACGCCCTACGCGCAGCAGCCGGACAAGTTCAACCAGCAGATGATCGGCAGCATGGCCGTCGTCGTCCGCGCCGCGGGAGACCCCGAGGGGCTGGCCGGCACCTTGCGGGAGCAGACGGCGGCCGTCGATAAGAACGTGCCGGTCTCGTCGCTGGTCTCGATGGAGGAGGCGCTGTCTGACTCCCTCGCGCCGAGGCGTTTTAACCTCCTGCTGCTGGCCGGCTTCGCGTGCGTGGCGCTCCTCCTCGCGGGCGTAGGGATTTACGGCGTGCTCTCTTACTGGGTCGCGCAGCGGACGCAGGAACTCGGCATCCGCATGGCGCTCGGCGCGCGAGGGTCGGACATCACGCGGCTGGTCGTGCTTCAGGCGATGAAGTTCGTGCTGCTCGGGCTCTTCGTGGGCGTGGGCGTCGCGCTCGGCCTCGCGCGCTTTCTTTCGGGCGCGCTCCCCGACCTGCTCTTCGGGGTGAAGGCCGCAGACCCTTTGACGTACGCGTTCGTCGCACTGCTGCTCGCAGCGGTGGCGCTCGCCGCCTGCGTCGTCCCGGCGCGCAGGGCCGTCCGCGTGGAACTCGTCGAAGCCTTACGCGGCGAGTGAATCGGTTGGGTGCTTCAAATCGGCGTCAAACGCGACCCGCACAGCGCCTCGGTCGCGCGTCGGCGGCGGGGCGACGAGTCGGAGTCTTAGCTTCCCTCAACCTGAATAACCTCCGCGCCGCCTCTGTCCGCTATTTACAAAAGGCGGCCGGCGGTACATCATTCCCACACGCAATACCAACCCAGTCCCGTCTTGAGCACTTCGACCGCGGCCGGAGTCGGGGCCGCCCGCGCCCCGCCAGCACGGGGGACGAAAAGGAGACCGCATGCACTTCGTCATCTTCGCCGCGCCCTGGTTCTCCGACAACGCGCACCGCTTCATCAAGGCGACGGTGGAGCAGCCGGGCGTGCGCGTCGCGGTCGTCAGCCAAGACGCGGAGGAGCGCCTGATTCAAGCCCTGCGCGAAAAGATCGTGGCGCACTGGCGCGTCGAAGACATCTTCGACGTGGGGCAGTTGGTGGACGCGGCGCGCAGGCTCTCGGGACACTTCGGCCCCATCCACAGGCTCTACGGCGCGTACGAGCAGTTGCAGGTTCCGCTCGCCGAGGCGCGCGAGGCGCTGGGCGTCGAGGGGATGAGCGCCGAGGCCGCGCGCAACTTCCGGGACAAGTCGCAAATGAAGGACGTGCTACGCGCGGCCGGCGTCCCCTGCGCCCGCCACCTGCTCGCGCACGACGAGGCCGAAGGCTGGGGCTTCGTCGAAGAGGCCGGCTTCCCCCTCGTCCTCAAGCCGCCCGCGGGCGCGGGGGCGCAGTCCACCTTCCGCGTCGACGACCGGGAGGCGTTCGCGGAGGCATTAAGAATCTCCGCCCCGACGAGAGAGCAGCCGGTCTTAATCGAGGAGTTCATCACCGGCGAAGAGCACTCGCTCGAAACCATCTCGGTCGGCGGGCGTGCCGTCTGGCACTCGCTCACGCACTACCACCCGACGCCGCTCGAAGTGATTCGCAACCCGTGGATACAGTGGTGCCTGCTTTTGCCGAGGGAGATCGACGGCCCGCAGTACGACGACATCCGTGAGGCGGCCGGCCGCGCGCTCGCGGCGCTCGGCATGGACACGGGGCTGACGCACATGGAGTGGTTCAGGCGCAGGGACGGGAGCGTCGCCATCTCGGAGGTCGGCGCGCGCCCGCCCGGCGCGCAGATCACGACGCTCGTCTCGCGGGCGCACGACATAGACTTCCTGCACGCCTGGGCGCGCGTGATGGTCTACGGCGAGTTCGAGCCGCCCGCGCGCCGCTACGCCGCGGGCGCGGCCTTCCTACGGGGGCAGGGCAGCGGCCGGGTCGTGGCGATTCACGGACTCGAACAGGCGGGCAGGGAACTGGGCGGGCTCGTGACGGACGTGAAGCTCCCCGAAGTGGGGCAGACGCCGACGGGCAGCTACGAGGGCGAGGGCTACGTCCTCCTGCGCCACCCCGAGACGGAAGTCGTCAAAGAGGCGCTGCAACGTCTCATCAGTCTTGTTCGCGTCGAGCTGGGCTGACGGAAAAAATGGTGTTGGGAGTTGGGTGCTGGGTGCTGGGTTAAAACCCGGTTCTTCCCCAGCACCCAACTCCCAACACCCAACACCTAACGTGGAGGCGTCATGTACGTCCTGATGATTTCGCCGGGTTACCCGCCGGAGATTCCTTACTTCACGCGCGCGCTGGCCTGGGCGGGCGCGCGCGTCCTCGGCGTGAGCGACCAGCCCGAGAGCGCACTGCCGCCCGAGGCGCGTCACAACCTCGCGGCCTACCTGCGCGTCCCGAGCCTGCAGGACGAGGACGCGGTCGTCGAGGCCGTCAAGCACTGGGCCGCGCCCGTGCGCGTGGACAAGGTGGAGTGCCTCTGGGAGCCGGGGATGCTTCTGGCCGCGCGGCTGCGCGAAGAACTCGGGGTCGAAGGGATGACCGTCGAGGAGACTCTGCCGTTCCGCGACAAGGACGTGATGAAGCAGGTGCTCTCGGCCGCGGGCGTCCGCACGCCGCGCCACGCGCGCGTCACCTCCGCCGAAGAGTGCAGGGACGCCGCCCAAAGCATCGGCTTCCCCGTCATCATCAAGCCCATCGACGGCGCCGGCTCCGCCGACACTTACCGCGTCGAGGACGCGGCGCAGCTCGAAGCGACGCTCCCGAAGCTCTCGCACCTGACGGAGGCGAACCTCGAAGAGTTCATCGAGGGCGAGGAGTTCACCTTCGACACCGTCTGCGTGAACGGCGAGATTGCTTACTACAGCATCACCAAGTACCGCCCGCACCCGCTCATCGCGCGCACGAACGAGTGGGTCAGCCCGCAGATCGTCATGCTGCGCCACGTGGACGCCGAGGAGTTCGCGGGCGGGCGCGAGATGGGCCGGCAGGTCTTGCGCGCGCTCAACTTCCAGACCGGCTTCACGCACATGGAGTGGTTCCGGAAGCCGGACGGCGAGGTCGTCTTCGGCGAGATCGCCTGCCGCCCGCCGGGCGCGCGCTCGGTGGACGTGATGAACTACGCGAGCGACACAGACCTCTTCGCCGGGTGGGCCGAGGCCGTCGTCAAGGGGCAGTTCACGCAGAAGGTCGAGCGGCGCTACAACGCCGCCATCATCTTCAAGCGCGCGCTGGGGCGGGGGCGGATTCACCGGGTCGAAGGCCTGGAACACCTCCTGACCAGGTACGGCGAACACATCGTCCTCGTCGACCTGGTGCCGCCCGGCTCGGAGCGCCGCAACTGGCGGCAGACGCTCCTCTCCGACGGCTACTTCATCGTCCGCCACCCAGACCTCGCGCGCGCGCTCGAGATCGCCGACGCCGTCGGCACCGACCTGCAACTCTACGCCGGCTGAAGAGCGACGGGGGGCGAGGCTTTTCATTTCGACGGAACTGCAATATATTTTCCGGCACGAAACTGGCCGAAACCCCCTTCAGCCATGCTTGAAGAGACGCCACCTACCGAGAAGCAGGCCGCGGTCGAGGCGGAGCGCGCCCGCATCCTCTTCGAAGTGACGAGCGCCGTCGTCTCGAACCTCACGCTGCCCAACCTTCTGCGCGACGTCTCGGCCTGCCTGCGGCGCTTCTTCAAACACGACGTGTCGAGCCTCATCCTCTACGAGGAGAAGGACAGGCGTCTGCGCGTGCTCGCGCTCGACCCGCCGCCGCCCGCCGACGTGATCGGGGTGGGGACGCTGCTCCCTCTGGAGGGGACGCCGCCCGGCCTCGCCATCAGGACGCGCGAGACGGTGCTGCGCGACCGTTTGGATTTCGAAGAGTTCACCGCCCCCCAGTTAAAGATCGCCTACGAGATGGGGCTGCGCAGCGGCTGCTCCGTGCCCCTCATCTCTCGCGAACGCGTGCTCGGGGCCATCAACGTCGGCAGCTTCCGCGAGGCCGCCTTCACGCGCGAGGACGCCGAGCTGCTCCGCCAGATCGCCGACCCGGTCGCCATCGCCGTCGAGAACACGCTCAACTTCGAGCGCGCGACGAAGGAGAGCGCGCGCGTCCGGACGCTCCTCGAAGTCAACAACGCCATCGCCAACAGCCTCAGCATCCGCGAGCTGCTCCGCGCGACCTCGGGCTGCCTGCACGACTACTTCAAGCACGACTTCGCCGCGCTGGCGCTCTACAACGAAGAGGCAGACAGCCTCCACGTCCACGCCTTCGACCGCGCGCGCCCCGACACGGACATCTACGAGGGCGAACCCGTCCCCGTCGAAGGCACCCTGACGGGCATCGCCTTCACCACGCGCCGCGCGGTCTACCGCAGCCCCGTCGACCCCGCGGAGGCGCACGCGCCGATGGCGCGCCGCTTCTTCGAGCAGCAGGGGCTCCAGTCCTTCTGCTGCGTGCCGCTCATCTCGCACGGCCGCGTGCGCGGCGTGCTCACGCTGGGGAGCCGGCAGCGCGACGCGATGACGCCGGGGGACGTCGAGCTGCTGGAACGCCTCGGCGGGCAGATCGCCATCGGGGTCGAGAACTCGCTCAACTTCGAGCGCGCGCAGAGGGAGTCGGAGCGCTCGCGCCTTTTGCTCGAAATCAACAACGCCGTCGTCGCGCACCTGGACTTGAAGGAGCTGGTGAAGAGCGTCTCGGCCAGCCTGCGCGACCGTTTGCCGCACGACGCGGCCGGCATCGCCCTCTACGAGCCGGAGCAGAATCACCTGCGCGAGTACACCAACGTCAACTACGGCGATCTCGACGCCTTCCGCGTGGGCGACACCATCCCGCTGGAAGGGACGCCGGCCGGCGAAGTCTTCACCACGGGGCGGCCGATGCTCGTCAGGCGGCCCAACCCGGAAGCCTACCCGGCCGACCGCTATTCGCAGCACCCGGTCGAGGGCAGCCCGAAGTCCGCCTGCCTCGCGCTGCTCACCTCGCACGGCCGCAAGCTCGGCATCGCGGGCGTGAGCAGCGCCCGGGAGGGGCAGTTCACCGAGGCAGACCTCGAGCTCTTCTCACAGATCACGGGGCAGATCGCCATCGCCGTCGAGAACGGCCTGAACTTCGAACGCGAGGCGAAGGCGCGCGAGCGCGCGCAGATACTTCTCGAAATCAACAACGCCGTCGCCAAGAGCCTCGACCTCCGCGACCTCTTCCGCGAGACCGCGGTTTGCCTGCGCGAATACTTCCGGCACGACCTCGCGGCCCTCGCCCTCTACGACGAGCAGAGCGGGCAGCTCCGCGTCCACTCGCTCGATTTGCCTGAGACGGGCGGCGAAGACTACGTCGGCGAGGGGTTCCTCGTGCCGCTCGAAGGGACGCCGGCCGCGCGCGCCTACACTTCGCGGCAGCCCGTGCTTTTGCGCCGGCTCGAGGCGGCGGAGTTCCCTTCGCCGCTCGTCGAGCGCGCCATCGCCGCGGGCTTCAAGTCGAGCCTCAACGCGCCGCTCATCGCGCGCGACCACACGCTCGGCTCGGTCGGCGTCGCAAGCCGGCAGGAGTCGGCCTTCGACGAGGCCGACGCCGAGTTCCTCAGCAACATCGCCTGCCAGCTCGCGCTCGCCGTCGAGAACGCGGTGCAGTACCGGCAGATCGAGGAGCTGAAGAACAAGCTGGCGAGCGAGAAGCTCTACCTGGAAGAGGAGCTTAAGGCCGAGTACAACTTCGGCGAGATCGTCGGCCAGAGCCGCGCGCTGAAGGCCGTGCTCGAACAGTTGAAGACGGTGGCGCCGACCGACTCGGTCGTCCTCATCTGCGGCGAGACGGGCACGGGCAAGGAGCTGATCGCGCGCGCCATCCACGACCTGAGCGGCCGGCGCGAGCGCACGATGGTCAAGGTCAACTGCGCGGCCATCCCGACGGGGTTGCTCGAAAGCGAGTTCTTCGGCCACGAGAAGGGGGCCTTCACCGGCGCCGTCACGCAGCGCGCCGGCCGCTTTGAGCTGGCGCACAAGGGGACGCTCTTCTTAGACGAGGTGGGCGAGATACCTTTGGAGCTACAGCCGAAGCTGCTACGTGTGCTGCAGGAGCAGGAGTTCGAGCGGCTCGGCGGCGCGAAGACGATAAAGGTTGACGTGCGCCTCATCGCCGCCACCAACTGCAACCTGCGCGAGATGGTCGCCGAGAAGAAGTTCCGCAGCGACCTCTTCTACCGCCTCAACGTCTTCCCCGTCTACCTGCCGCCGCTGCGCGAGCGCGCGGACGACATCCCCCTACTCGCGGGCTACTTCGCCCAGAAGCACTCGCGCCGGATGAACAAGCGCATCGACGCCATCCCCTCGGAGACGGTCGAGGCGCTCTGCCGCTACCACTGGCCGGGGAACGTCCGCGAGCTGGAGAACTTCGTCGAGCGCGCCGTCATCCTCACGCGCGGCGAGGTCTTGCAAGCGCCGCTCTCGGAACTGGAAGCGCCGGGCTCCGTGGACGGCGAAGGCGCTCTCGTCTCGGCCGCCGCGCCGAACCCCCTCCTCTCGCTCGCCGACGCCGAGCGCGCGCACATCGAAGAAGTCCTCCGCCACACGAAGGGCGTCGTCGGCGGCCGCGGCGGCGCCGCCGAAATCCTCGGCCTGCCCATCTCCACCCTCCGCGGCCGCATGAAAAAGCTCGGCCTCATGTAAACCCGCATCTCCTCGCTGGGAGCGCGGGCATCCCTGCCCGCATGAGCGCTTCAGCGCGCTAACAGCCTCCCGTATTACCTCGACCTTGAGTCTTTAAGTCTCTCAGCTTTCGCGCTGCGCGCTCAGGCGGGCAGGGATGCCCGCGCTCCCAGCTTTGAGGGCCTGTTGGTCAGTGCGGCATGCCGCATCGGATGCCAAATCCCGCATCCGGCCTCCCGTATTCTCGCCTCGACACGTTCACCGCGTCTGAAGTCTTAACAAGTCCTTTCCTTCAAACCCTCAACACTTTAACCGTCGTCATCCCCGTCCTTCTTCGCCGTGGCCCCGTGCTTGCCCTTAAGGCGGCGCGTCAAGGGGTGAAGGAGCAGGAGAAAGAATGACGACACGCATAACACAGATGGAGGGCCGGGTCGCCGGCGGGAAGGCTTTGCTGCGGGTGGAGGGCACGCTCGGGCTGGCGGACGCGGAGCTGTTGGAGCAGGTCTGCGCCGACCTGAAGGAGCAGACCGGGGCGAGCGTCTCGCTCGACCTGACCGACATCAGCTTCATCGACCAGGCGGGGGCCGAGGTGCTCGCGCGTCTGCGGCGCGAGCGGGAGGTGAGTCTTGAGGGGCTCCACCTCTTCGTCCGGCAGGTCATCGAGATCGCCGAGCGCGCGCACGCGTAGCCGCGGCGGGAGAGAAGTCTGAAAGAAGGGGACGTTTCAAACATGCAGCGATGGATGAACGACATGCTCAGAACCGCGCGCGCCGCCGCCCTCGTCTTCGCCGCCTGCGCTCTACAGGCGGCCGGCGCGCACGCGCAGCAGCAGGACGGCGCGAAGGCGAACCCCCTGCCGGCCGACCCGCCCGCGGTGGCGCCGAACTACGAGGCGACCGAGCGCGAGCTGCCCTCGGTCGAAAGGGTCGGCGTCGAGGCGGGCGAGCCGCTCTCTCTGACGCTCGAAGAGGCCATCCGCCTCGCGCTCGAAAACAACAACGACATCGAGGCCACGCGCCTCGACGTGGCCGTCTCGGAGCACGAGCTGACGGCCGCGCGCGGGGCCTACGACCTGCGCTTCAGCTCCGAGACCTCCTTCGAGCACGCGGAGACGCCGGTGGCCTCGTTCCTCGCGGGCGGGACGGGCGGCGCGCTCAACACGAACGAGGTGTCGAGTAAGTTCGGCTTCGAGGGCCTTTCGAAGCGCGCGGGCGGCTCGTACAAGTTCGAGTACACGTCCCGGCGGCTCTCGTCGAACAACGTCTTCAACGACGTGAACCCGGCCTACTCGAACGGCTTCTCCTTCAGCTACACGCAGCCGCTCATGCGCGGCCGCCGGACGGACGAGACGCGCCGCCGCGTCGAGATCGCGAAGAAGAACCTTTCCCTGACCGACGCGCAGTTCCGGCGCCGCGCGACCGAAGTCATCACGAACGTCGAGCAGGCTTACTGGGAGTTGGCCTACGCGCTCCGCAACCTGCAAATCCAGATCGACGCCGTCAAGCAGTCACGCGCGCAGGCCGAGTCCGACCGCCGCCAGGTCGAGAAGGGCGTCATCGCCCCCGTCGACCTGCTTGAGTCGGAGACGCAGGTCAAGAACTTCGAGCAGAACGTCTACGCGGCGCAGGAGGGCGTCGCGCGGGCCGAGAACAGTTTGAAAAAGATGCTCGCGCCCGACCGCCGCGCCGAGTTGTGGTCGAAGGCTCTGCTGCCGGTGACGCCCGTCAGCCTCGAAGCGCCGCGCGTCGCGCTCGAAGAGGCCGTGCGCTCGGCGCTCGCCAACCGCCTCGAGCTGGCCGAGCTTCGGACGCGCAAGGAGATTAACCAGATCGACCAGAGATACTTCCGCGACCAGACGCGGCCGCAGGTCGACCTGACGGCCACCTACGGGAGCAACGCGCTCGCCGGCAGCCTCCGCGACGAAGAGAACCCGCTGGTCAGCGGCCTGGTCTCTTTGCAGAGCCGCGTCAACCAGCTCTCGACGATGTCGGGCTTGGCGCCGCTCCCGACGACGACGTTCGACACGAACGGAGACCTCGTCGGCGGCTACGGGCAATCGCTCCAGAATCTCTTCGCGCAGAACAACCCGACGGTGAAGGTGGGCGTGCGCGTCTCGCTCCCCCTGCGCAACCGCACGGCGAAGGCCAACTACGCGCGCTCTTTAACCGAGGGCCGCCGCGTCGAGAACCAGAGGGCGAAGGCCGAGCAGGACATAGAGGCCGAGGTGCGCGACTCCTTGCAGTCACTCCGTTCGTCCGAAGCGCGTCTGGCCGCCGCGGCCGCCGCGCGCTCGACGGCCGAGCGGCAGTACGAGAGCGAGCGGCGCAAGTTCCAGTCGGGCATGTCCACGGCCTACATGGTCTCGCAGCGGCAGATTGATTTGATAACCGCCAAAGGGCGCGAGCTACAGGCGCAGACCGACCTCAACAAGTCGGTCGCGGATTTCAGGCGCGCGACCGGCAGCACGCTCCAGACGCACAACGTGGCGCTGCGGCCGAACGACCCGGCGCGCAGGTTCGAGCAGACGAACGACACCGCGGACGTAACGTCCGGCTTCGAGAAGGAGTGAATATGTCTACGGCAACCATCAACGGAGCAAATACGGCGGGCGCGGGCACCCCAGACCGCGCGAAGTTGAAAAGGGCGGTTCGCGCCGCAAAGGCCGCGGCTTTCATCGTCGTCATCGCGGCGGTCGGCTTCATCGGCTGGCAGTACTTCTTCAGCGGCCCGGCCGTCCCGGCGGGCGTCATCCAGGTGAGCGGGCGCATCGAGGGCGACGACGCGGTCGTGGCCTCCAAGACTTCGGGTCGCATCCGCGAGATCACGGTGCGCGAGGGCGACGAGGTGAAGGCCGGCCAGGTCATCGCCGTGCTCGACGACGAGCAGGTGCGCGCCCGCGAGGAGCAGGCGAGCAGCGCCCTGCGCGGCGCGGAGGCGCGCGTCCGCTGGGCGCAGCAGCAGATATCCGTGCTCGAAGCCGAGCTGGAGCAGAGCCGCCTCGGCACGGATCAGGCGAAGCTCGACGCAGAGGGCAAAGTCCGCCAGGCCGAGGCGCAGGTGGCCGCGACCGAGGCGCAGCTCGCGCAGGCCGAATCCGAATACAACAAGGCGCACACGGACGAGGAGCGCTACACGGCGCTCGCCGCGAGCGGCGACATCCCCGAGCAGAAGGGCGCGCACGCGCGCACCGCCGCCGAGGCGCAGGCCGCGGCCGTCCGCGCCGCGCGCAAGCAGGTGGACGTGGCGCGCGCGTCCCTGACTTCGGCCAGGGCCACGCTCGCCAACCCCGCCATCCGCAGCACGGAGGGCGCGCGCATCCGTCAACAGATCGCGCAGGCGCAGTCGGACATCGCGGCGGCCGAGGCCGAACGCTCGCACGCGCAGGCGCAGTTGAGCGAGGCGCAGGCGAACCGGCAGGACTTGCAGATCGTCGCGCCGATAGACGGCACCGTCGCCACGCGCTCGGCCGAGCCGGGCGAGGTCGTCGCGGCGGGGACGCCCGTGCTGACGCTCGTCGACATGTCTTCGGTCTACCTGCGCGCCTTCGTCCCCGAGGGCGAGATCGGCCGCGTGAAGACGGGCCAGCGCGCCGAGGTCTTCCTCGACTCGGCGCCGGGCCGGCCCATCGAGGCCGTCGTCTCGCGCATCGACCCCGAGGCGTCCTTCACGCCCGAGAACACCTACTTCCGCGACGACCGCGTGAAGCAGGTGGTCGGCGTCAAGCTCGCGCTCCGCGGCGCCACCGGCTACGCCAAGCCGGGCATGCCCGCGGACGGCAAGGTGCACGTCGGTGCCGAAGAGACGGCCGCTGTGAAGAAATAAGGTCGCTTAAAGCTGGGAGCGCGGGCATCCCTGCCCGCATGAGCGCGTGAGCGCGAAGGCCGTGAGACTTCATGTCTCAACGTTGAGAGGAAGAGGGAGACGGTCAGCGCGCTGAAGCGCGCTTGCGGGCAGGGATGCCCGCGCTCCCAGCGAGAAGGGGCGCAGTTAAGGTTAAGGAGCAGAGAGATGACAGGCGCTTTGGAAGAGCTGAACGAAGTCGAGGCTTTTGACCTGGAGACGCTGGCGTTCGAGGAGCCGCGGGTCGCCATCGACGTGCGTGACCTGCGGAAGTCCTACGGCGCGCTCGAAGCGGTGAAGGGCGTGAGCCTCCAGATCAGGGCCGGCGAAATCTTCGGCCTCATCGGGCCGGACGGCGCGGGGAAGACCTCGGTCTTCCAGATACTCGGCGGCGTGATGGCGCAGACCGCAGGGCTCGCCGAGATGTACGGCGTCAACGCGCGCGACGCGCGGCCGCTCGTCGGCTACCTGACGCAGACGTTCAGCCTGTACCAGGACATGACCGTGCTTGAGAACCTGCACTACATCGGCGAGCTGCGAAGACTCTCGCGCTCGGACATCGAAGGGCGCGGGATGCACTACCTCCGCATGTTCGACATGGCGCGCTTCACCGACCGCCTCGCCGGAAGTTTGAGCGGCGGCATGAAGCAGAAGCTCGCGCTCGCCTGCGCGCTCATCGCCGAGCCGAAGGTTCTTCTGTTGGACGAGCCGACGACGGGCGTCGACCCCGTCTCGCGCCGCGAGTTCTGGGACGCGCTGGTTCACCTGTCGGGGCAGGGGATGACGGTCGTCGTCGCCACGCCTTACCTCGACGAGGCCGAGCGCTGCACGCGCGTCGCGCTCATGTTCGACGGGCAGATACACCAGACGGGCACGCCCGCCGAGATTCGCCGCGGCCTCGGCCTCGAACGTCTCGAAGTCCACGCCTCCGACCTCGGCAAGGCCGAAGACGTGCTCGCAGGCGTGGAAGGCATCGACGACGTGCAGCGTTTCGGCGACCGCCTCGACCTGATGGTCAGAGACCCGCGCGAGGGCGAGAAGCTGACGCGCGCGGCGCTGGCCGCGGCGAAGCTCGAAACGCGCGGCGTGCGCCACACGTCGCCGACCCTGGAGAACGCGTTCGTCAGCATCCTGCGCGCGCAGGGCGGCTCGACGGCGACGCCCGAGTTCCCCCGCCGGCGTCAATTCCGCGAGCGGCCCGCGGGCGCCGTCGCCATCGGCGCGCACTCGCTGCACAAACGCTTCGGCGCGTTCCACGCCGTCAAGGACGTGAACATCGAGGTCAAGTACGGCGAGGTCTACGGCCTGCTCGGCGCGAACGGGGCGGGGAAGACGACGACCATCAAGATTCTGTGCGGCCTGATTCGGCCCACGAGCGGCGAGATGGAGCTGGCGGGCGAGCGCGGCTCCCTGCGTTCGAGCTTCGTGCGCCAGCGGCTCGGCTACATGTCGCAGAAGTTCTCGCTCTACGACGACCTGACGGTCGAAGAGAACCTCGACTTCTTCGCGGGCGTCTACGGCGTCCCGCGCGCCGAGCGCGAGGAGAAGAAGCGCTGGGTGCTCGCCGTCTCGGGTCTGGAAGGCAAGGGGCACATGCTGACGGCCTCCCTGCCCGGCGGCTGGAAGCAGCGCGTCGCCTTCGGCGCGGCCGTGATGCACGAGCCTTCGGTCTTGTTCCTCGACGAGCCGACCTCGGGCGTCGACCCCTTAGCGCGCCGCGCCTTCTGGAAGATGATCAACTCGTTCGCGGACCGCGGCGTCGCCGTGCTGGTCACGACGCACTACCTCGAAGAGGCCGAGCAGTGCAACCGCCTCGGCTTCATGGTCGCGGGCGAGCTGGTCGCGCAGGGGACGCCTTCGGGAATCAAGGCCGAGCAGGGCGGGCACCTTCTGGAGCTGGTCACAGACCGCCCGCAGGCCGCGGCCGACCTGCTCAAGGAGACGCTTGAGCGCTGGCGCGTATCGCTCTTCGGCGACCGCCTCCACGTCATCGTGGACGAGGACGCCGGCGCGGGCGTCCGCCACATCACCGAGCGCTTAGGGGGCGCGGGCATTCACGTGCTTAAGGCTCACGAAGAGTCCTATTCGTTGGAAGACGTTTTCATAGCCGTCGTCGAGAAAGCAAAGAACGGGGCCGCGAAGAAATAACGCGACTCCTCGCTGGGAGCGCGGGCATCCCTGCCCGCCATGAGCGCGCAGCGCGAAAGCTGAGAGGCATGACGCCTCAACGTTGAAGTTAAAAGGGAGACGGTCAGCGTGCTGACGCACGCTTGCGGGCGGGGATGCCCGCGCTCCCAGCGAAGAGGGGCGAGGTAAATTTATGAAGAGGATTATTGCTCAGACGCGCAAGGAGTTGACGCAGACGTTCCGCGACCGTCTGACGCTGGTGCTGGCTTTGGTGTTGCCGCTCGTGCAGATGTGGCTCATCGGCGAGGCCGTCTCGCTGTCGGTCAAAGACCTACGGGTCGTCGTCCAGGACATGGATCAGACGCCGGTCTCGCGCCAGTACGCGGAGGTCTTGCGGAACTCGATCACGTTCCAGGTCGTGCCGCTCGCCGCGGACGAGCAGCCCGAGCGCGCGCTCGACCGCAGCGAGGCGCACGCGGCGGTCGTCATCCCCGAGGGCTTCGAGCGGAGCTTGCGGCGGGGGACGGGCGCGGAGGTGCAATGGCTCCTCGACGGCGCGGACGCCAACACCGCCACCAACATGCGCAACCACGCGAACACCGTCACGCAGGCCTTCAACCGGCTGCAGGGGCCGGCGGCCCAGAGTCCGGCGGTCGTCGCGCGCACGCGCTTCTGGTTCAACCCCGGCAACGACGAAGACCAGTTCACGGGGCCGGGCATCTTCGCCGTCGGACTCGCGCTCTTCCCGCCGCTCCTCGCCGGGCTGGCCGTCTCGCGCGAGGGCGAGCAGAAGACCATCCTGCAGGTCTACGTGTCGAGCATCAGGGCGCACGAGTACCTGCTGGGGAAGATACTCGCGTTCGTCATCATCGCCGCCGCCGAGTGGGTCTTGACGCTCGGGCTCGCGCTCGTGATGTTCGGGCTCTGGTTCAAGGGCGACCCGACGCCGTTCCTCGTCAGCTCGTTCCTGTTCCTCTTCTGCAGCGTCGCCTTCGGCGCGATGGTGGGCGCGCGCATCCCCGACCGCGCGGCGGCGATCCAGGCGATCCAGAACACGTGTTTCCTGCTCTCGTACCTTCTGTCGGGGTTCATCTTCCCCGTCCAGAACATCCCGGCGGGCGTGCGCTGGGTGTCGTACCTGATTCCGGCGCGCTACTACATCGAGGTCGCGCGCGACACCTTCGTCCGCGGCGGCGGCTGGGCGGCCGTCTGGTACGCGCCCGTCGCGCTCCTGATTCTGAGCACGGCCTACTTCGTGTCGGCGTGGGCGCGGATGCGCCACATGCAGGTGGAGGCTTGAGATGAGACTGCTAAGGCTGCTCACCGACAACCGCTTCTGGCCGCTCTTCATGAAGGAGCTGCGGCAGATCAAGCGCAACCGCAAGCTGGTCGTGATGCTCATCATGCCGCCGACGGTCAACCTCGTGCTGCTCGGCTTCGCGATGAACTCCGAGGTCAAGAACGTCAAGCTCGGCGTCGTCGACTACAGCCGCACGGCCGAGAGCCGCGAGCTGGTCTCGGCCTTCGTCGAGAGCGGCTCGTTCCAGATCGCCGACACGTTCCGCTCGACGGAAGAACTCGGGCGCTCGCTGAGCGCCGGGCGTCTGGACGCGGGACTCGTCGTGCCGGAGGACTACGCGCGGATGCGCGCCAGGGGGCAGACGGCCGAGACGCAGATACTCGTGGACGGCGTGGACTCGAACCGGGCCGGCATCGCCGCCGGCTACGCCATGCGCGTCGTCTCGGCGTTCAACGAGAGGCAGGGGGCTCAAGGCGTCGCGGCGCGCCCGGCCGACGTGCGCGGCGGGGCCGAGCCGCGCGTGGCCGTGCTCTACAACCCGGGGCTACGCTCCTCCTGGTTCATCGTGACGGGGACGATTGGGCTTCTGATGGTCATGATCGGCTCTCTCGTCGCCTCGGCCTCGATGGTCAACGAGAAGGAGGGCGGCACCATCGAGCAGCTCCTGATGACGCCCGCGGGCAGCTCCGAGATCATCCTGGCGAAGGTCGCGCCGATCATGCTGCTGCTCTCGGGCGACATCCTGCTCGCGGTCGGCGTCGTGCGCGTCGTCTTCGATCTGCCGGTGCGCGGGAGCATGGTGCTGCTCTACTTCGCGGGGATGCTGTGCGTGCTGGCCGGCATCGGCATCGGGACGTTCATCGCGACCTTCACGAAGTCGCAGACGCAGGCGCAGTTGATGGGCTTCTTCGTCAACCCGCCGCTCTCGATGCTGTCGGGCGCGACGACGCCGCTCGAAGGGATGCCGCACTGGATGCAGCAAATCTCGTACGTGAACCCCGTGCGCCACTTCTCGACCATCGCGCGCGGCGTGCTGCTGAAGGGCGTCGGGGTGGAAGTCCTCTACCCGAACCTGCTCGCGCTGACGGCGTTCACGCTCGTCATCGTCGGCGCGAGCGTGTGGCGGTTCAGGAAACAGTTGAGTTAGAGTGTGCGGCCATGAAAGAGTTCAAAGACAAAGTCGCGGTCGTCACCGGCGCGGCGAGCGGCATCGGGCGGGGTCTGGCCGAGGCGTGCGCGCGCGAGGGGATGAAGGTCGCGCTCGCCGACGTTGAGGCGGAGTCTCTGGCGCGGGCCGAGCGCGAGCTGAAGGAGGCGGGGGCCGAAGTGATTTCAGTCCGGACGGACGTTTCGAAGGCGGAGGACGTGGAGGCTTTGGCGCGCCGGACGCTGGAAGCTTTCGGCGCGGCGCACCTGCTCTTCAACAACGCGGGCGTCGGCGCGGGCACGACCGTCTGGGAGAGCACGCTCGAAGACTGGCAGTGGTCTCTGGGCGTGAACCTCTGGGGCGTGATTCACGGCGTGCGGACGTTCGTCCCCCTTATGCTCAGGCAGGGCGAGGAGTGCCATGTCGTCAACACGGCCTCGATGGCGGGCCTGACCTCCGGCCCCGCGCTCGGCGTCTACAAGGTCACGAAGCACGCCGTCGTCTCCCTTTCGGAGACGCTCTCGTGCGAGCTGACTTTGATGGGCGCGAAGGTCGGCGTCTCCGTCCTCTGCCCCGGCGGCGTGAACACGCGCATGATGGAGAGCGAGCGCAACCGGCCCGCCGAGTTGCAGAACCCCGAGGGGGCCGGGTCGAGTCACCCCGTCGTCGCGCAGGCCGAGGCGTTCATACAGAAGCTCGTCGCGGAAGGGATGTCGCCCGCGCGGGTGGCCGAGACCGTCTTCGAAGCGATCCGCGCGGGGCGCTTCTACATCCTGACGCACGAGGACTGGAAGCCGCAGGTGCGTAAGCGCATGAACGACATCCTGCTCGGGCGGAACCCCTGCTAGGGAGAATCACATGGACAAGAAGAGCCTGACCCGCGAGTACAAAGAGACCGCGCGCCCGATGGGCGTCTACCAGATTCGCAACACCGCCAACGGGAAGGCGCTGGTCGGCGTGAGCGTAGACCTGCCGGCGATCCTCAACCGCCACCGCTCTGAGCTGCGCATGGGCGGGCACCGCAACCGCGAGCTGCAGAGGGAGTGGGCGGAGTTTGGGCCGGAGGCTTTCGAGTTCGAAGTGCTCGACACCTTAACGCCGCCCGAGCAGCCCGGCTACGACCCTTCGGCCGACCTGCGCGCGCTCGAGGAGCTGTGGCTGGATAAGCTCTCGCCGTTCGGCGACAAAGGTTATAACGTCGAGCGCAGGCGCGCCCTCTGAGCGTCAGCGTTCGGGGAAGAGCACGGCGACGAAGGTGATGGCGGCGGCGACGAGGAGCGCGCGACGCTGGACGGCCGCGGCCTTCGCGCGCAGCCTCGCCGCGAGCGCGTCGTCCTTAATCGTCTCTTCCCCCCTGTCCATGTTGCACACGCCACGCGCGGCCAGCGCGATTCAGGTCTTCTCGCGCGCCTGCAGCAGCCCGAGTCCGGCCATCCAGAGCGGGAAGAAGATGACGAGTCGCCACCAGCGCGCCGCGCCGAGCGAGACGAGCACGAACGCTGCGCCGACGGCCACGGTCAGAGAGACGATGCCGAGCAGACGCCGCTTGTTCCGCTCGCGCGGGCCGATGTTGGCAACATCCGTCCCGGCGTCCGCCGTCATGGCTCGGCCCTCAGAGTCGCGAGCGGCTGGCCCGCGTTGACGTGCGCGCCGGGGCGGACGCTGACGGCGCTGACGGTGCCGTCGGAGGAGGCGACGGCGTAGACGACCTGTTCGAGCGGTGCCGTCGGCGCGGCCGAAGTCCGGTTCGGCTGGCGCGCCGCGACGAGCCCGGCCTGCGCGCCCTGCGCCGCGGACTGCGCGCGTTGGAGGCGCTGCTGCGCCTTCTCGTACGTCGCGCGCGCGCCGTCTAGCTCGCCCTGCGAAGCCTCACCCGAGGAGACGAGCGGCGTGAGGCGCGAGACCTCGACCTCGGCGCGGACGACCTCTGAGCGCGCCGCTTCGACCTCCGCCTGGGCCGCGCTGATGGTTCGGCCCGCGGCGGCCACGGGGTCTTCGCCGGGCGTGGCCGCGGGCGCGGCCCCTTGCGAACGGACGACGATCTCGACGACGGCGTCGCCCTTCTTGAGGCTCACGCCCTCGCCCGCCAGCACGCGCCGCACCTCGCCCGCCACCGGCGCGTTGACGATGACGACGCCCACCGTCTCGTCGCCTTCTTCACCCTTCGAACCACACGCCGACGACGCGACGAGCGCGCAGAACAGGAGCGCGGTCATAACCCGAAGCTTGCTTCTCATCTTTGCCTGAAGCCCATCAGGGACGACGGCGAGGTCGTGGATGAAGTTGTTTTGGTTTGGGCGTTCGACTTCTGCTCCGCGGCGGGCCTTGCCTCGGCCCCCTGCGCGGGGCGGAGTTCGAGTTCGCGCGTGTCTTCGCGGACGGCGACGTTGTTGGCTTCGAGCGTGTTGCCGGTGGCACGCTGGAACTCGGCGATGGCCTTGTTCAAAGCGGTCTGTGCCTGCAGCTCGCTGCCGCGCGCGGCGAGCAGCTCGTTCTGTCTTTGCAGCACGAGGAAGATGGTCGTGGTGCCGGCGCGGAACTGGCGCTGCTCGCTCTCGTACTGCAGCTCGGCCGAGCGGCGCGTGGCGGCGGCCGAGGCGAGCCGCGCCTCGGAAGAGCGCAGAGCCTGCACGGCGTTGCGCACGTCGGCCTCGATCAACTGCTCCTGCTGCGCGCGCTGGTTCTCGATGCGGCGGCCTTCGGCGAGACTGCGGCCGAGGTTGGCCTTCGCCGTGCGGTTGCGCAAGGGCCACTCGACGGCGACGCCGACGCGGTAGGTCGGGTAGTCCTGCTGCGCGAGGTTCGAGAGCGATTTGGGCAGACCGCCGACGAGGTTCTCGGGGACGGTGCTGCCGCCCGTCGTCGTGGTCGGCAGAGGGTCGAGTCCGGCGATGGTCGAAAGCTCGTTGACGCGCTGGCGGAGCAGCGCGTTCGCGCTCGTCGTCGAGGTACTGCTCGGCGTGACCTGCGCGCCCGCGAGGCCGGCGGAGGTGTACGTGCCGACCACGTCGAGACGCCGCCGCGTCTGGTCGCGGTAGAAGCGCTGGTCGATCTGGTTAATCTCCGTGCTGGTCTGAAGCTGCGCGAGTTCCGGCCGGCTCCTCAGGGCGGCGGCCGTCGCCTGCTCCAGCGGCACACGCGGCGGCTCGAGGCTGACGGGCGTGACGGGCGTGATGGGCTTCGACCAGAGCGGCGCGCTGCGGTCGGGGAGGATGAGAGTCTTGAGCGTGTTCTCGGCGCGCGTGACGGCCTCCTGCGCGGTGTAGACGCTCTGCTCGAAGGTCGTGACCTGCGTGTTGGCGGCGACGATGTCGATGGGTGCGATGACGCCTTCGCGGACGAGTCGCTGGTTGCTCTCGACCTGCGTGCGCGCCTGCTTGACGGCGTCGATCTGGACTTGCAGGTTGCGCAGGGCGAAGACCAAGTCCCAGTAGGCCTGCTCGACCTGCGTGATGGTCTCGATGGCGCGCTGGCGGAACTGCGCGTCGGTGAGCGAGAGGTTCTTCTTCGCGATCTCGACGGCGCGTCGGTTCTGGTCGAAGCGCAGGCCGCGCAGGACGGGCTGCGTGTAGGTGAACGTCAGGGCGGAAGGGTACTGCGGGTTGAGCGTGACGTTCTGGTTGTTGGTCTGGAGCCGCGTCGAGGAGAAGTCTAACTGGTAAGAGCCGCCCGCCCACGGCGAGAAGCCGCCGAAGCGCAGGGCGCCGGTCGCGTCCTTCTGCGTGACGGAGCCGTTGAGGCCGCCCGCGATGGTCGAGCTGGTCGGCGTCGTGCGCGACTCGTAGTAGCTCTCGGAAGAGAAGACCGGGTCGTAGACGCCGCGCGCGGCCGTCAGGTTGTACTCGGCGACCTGGACGTCTATGCGAGAGGCGTCGATGTCGTTGTTGTTCTGGAGCGCGAGCGCGATGGCGTCGTTCAGGGAGAGCGGCGTCTGATCCGTGATGTCCACGCCGACGCGCTCGGCCGATGGCAGAGGGCGCGCGGGCGCTTCGAAGTTCGGCGCGACGGGCGGCGGCTCGGTCGGAAGCTCGGCCGGCGCGACGCCCGAGGTGCCGACGTTCTGGCCCGGCGTCTGTTGTACCCCGCCCTGCGTCCCCGTCTGCGCGCCGCCGGGGTTGGTGCCGGTCTGCTGCACCGCGGTGCCCGCGGGCGTGGAGGTCTGCGGCGTCGTGCCCGCGGGTGGCTGCTGGCCGGGCGTCTGCGGCGAGGGCGGGCGCGGCCCCTGCGTGTTGGGCGCCGTCTGCTGCCGCTCCTGCTCGGGGCCGGTCTGCGGCTGCGTGGACTGCTGCGCCTCGTTGCCGGGGCGTATGGTCGAGGAGGGCGCGTTCGGCGGCAGCTGCGTGGTCGGCTGCGGCGGCGCCCCCGGGTTCTGCTGCTGCGGCGTCGTGCCCGCCGGCGGCGCCGGCTGCTGCGTCTGCGAAGGCTGCGTCTGCTGCGTCCGGTTCTGCGCGAGCACGACACACGGCGAGGCCAGCAGCGCAAACATTAAGAGAGCAGCAACGAATCTCACGCGCGCGCCTACGCTGGGAGCGCGGGCATCCCTGCCCGCCAGCGTGCGCAGCACGCTGACCGTCTTACTCCTTACCTCGACGTCGAGGTGTAAAGTCTCACAGCCTTCGCGCTGCGCGCTCAGGCGGGCAGGGATGCCCGCGCTCCCAGCGAGGAGGGGCCCCCTGAAGATGTCACCCTTAAACTTTCGGCGCACGTTTTTAATCCCCTGAAGCTTGGTCTGCATACCTGTCTTTGTCGTCGCCGCGCCGGTAAGCGTTCGCGAAGCGACGGCGCAGGCCGCCGCCGAAGTTGCTGAAGCCCCCGCCGACGCGCGCCCAAATCGTGGACTCCTTCGCGTCCTCGAACAGCGAGTAGAAGACGGGCACGGCGAGCAGCGTCAGCAGCAGGCACAAACTCTGGCCGCCGACGACCAGCACGCCGATGGAGCGGTTGGTCGCGGCGCCCGCGCCCGTGCCGAGGATGAGCGGAATCATGCCCGCGACGAGCGCGATGGTCGTCATCAGGATGGGGCGCAGGCGGTCGCGGTTCGCCTGGATGATGGCGCTGTAGCGCTCCATGCCGTGCGCGCGCAGCTCGTTCGTGTGGTCGATCTGGAGAATCGCGTTCTTCTTCACGATGCCGAATAGCAGAAGGATGCCGAGCGCCGAGAAGATGTTGAGCCTCTGCCCGGCGATGAGTGTCGAGAGCAGCGCGAACGGCACCGAGAGCGGCAGCGTCAGGAGAATCGTCACCGGGTGGATGAACGACTCGAACTGCGCCGCCAGAATCAGGTACATGAAGACGAACGAGAGCGTGAACGCGAGCATGAACGACTGGTTCGCGCGCGCCAGCTCTTTCGACTGCCCCGTCACGCCCGTGCGGTAGCTCGGCTCCATGTGCAGCTCCTGCGCGTAACGCTGGAGCGCCACGACCGCCTCCGACTCCGAAGCCGTCGGCGCGACGCCGGCCGAGACCGTCACCTGCCTCTGCCGGTTGAGGCGGTCGATGGACGCGGGACTCGTGCCCGACTGAAGATCGACGAGTTGGTCGAGCGGCACCGTCCCGCCCGCGGCCGTGCGGACGGTGAAGTCCTTCAAGCTCTCGCGCGTGCGGCGGAACTCCTCGTCGGCCTGCACGACCACGTCGTACTGCTCGGAGTTCTCGCTGTAGACGGTGACGCGCTGGCCGGCGGCGAGGATGTTGAGCGCCTGCGACACGTCGCCGGCCTCGACGCCGAGGTCGCCGGCCTTCTGCCGGTCGATCTGGACGCGCACCTCCGGGTTGCCGAGCAGGAGCGAGCGGTCTGCGTCGCGGAAGTTCTTGTCGTCGTCCTTGATGCGGTCGACCAGCTTCTTCGAGTACTCGTCGAGCTTCGCCATGTCGGGGCCGCTGATGTAGAAGCCGACCGAGGAGCCGCCGCGGCCGAGGCCGATGCTCGCGCCGATGGACGAGGTGCCCGAGACGCCGATCTGAAAATCCTTCGGGTACTTCCGCTTCTGAATCATCTGCCGCGTGCGGTTGATGAGGTCGGACTGCGAGGCGTCGCGCTCCCCGACCGGCTTGAGGCTGACGTTGATGGAGCCGCCGTTGGGGCCGCCGCCGCGGCCGAAGCCCGCGAGCGAGAGCGTGTTCTGCACGCCCGGAATCTGCTCGCGTATGTCGCGCGCGATGCGTTCCAAGACCGACTGCGTCGCCGGGAGGCTCGTCCCCTGCGGCATGCGCAGAGAGACCTGGAAGGCCGACTCGTCCTCGTCGGGCAGGAAGTTGTAGCCGACCCACTTGTAGAGGAACGGGATGGACGCGATGACCACGACGCAGATGAGGACGACGGCCCAGCGGTGCGCCATCGAAAGCTTGAGCAGCCACGTGTAGGTGCGGTCGATGGGCTTGTAGAAACGCCCTTCCTTCGAAGAGTGGTTCTGCGGCGCGCCGTGCGCCTCGTCCTGCTCGAACTCCGCATGAGGGTTCGGGCGGTCGGGCGCGACGTGGTGGTTGTTGGCCTCGCCGCCGCCCGCGCCCGCCGCGTCCACGTTCGTCAGGGGCATGCCTTCGGGCGTGAGCAACTGCTTCGGCGGCTTGATCCAGCGCGCCGCGAGCATCGGCGTCAAGGTGAACGAGACGATGAGCGAGACGGCGATGGCCGCCGCGGAGGTCAGGCCGAAACTGGACATGAAACGGCCGACGATGCCCGTCATGAAGCCGACGGGGATGAAGACGGCGAGCAAGGAAAGCGTCGTCGCCATGACCGCGAGGCCGATCTCGCGCGTGCCCTCGATGGCGGCCTGGAACGGGTGGACGCCCTTCTCCTCGACGAAGCGGTAGATGTTCTCGAGGACGACGATGGCGTCGTCAATCACGATGCCGACCATCAAGGTCAGGCTCAGCATCGTCATCTGGTTGAGCGAGTAGCCGAGCCAGGCGATGATCGCGAAGGCCGAGATGATCGAGGTCGGGATGGCGAGCGCCGCGATGAGCGTCGAGCGGAAGTTCCACAGGAAGAGAAAGACGATGACCGCGGCGAGCAGGCCGCCGACGATCAGGTGCTCCTCGATGGCGTGCAGGCTGGTCTCGATGAACTCCGACTGGTCGCGCGTGACGGCGATCTTCACGTCCTTCGGCAGGAGCGGCTGAATCTCGGCCATGCGTTGCTTGATGGCCGAGATGACGGCGACCGTGTTCGCGCCCGACTGTTTGCGCACGGCGAGCGAGACCGACGGCGTGCCGTTCAAGGAAGCGGCCGAGGACGGGTCGGCGCCCGAGTCCTCGACGCGGCCGACGTCGCTGACTTTGACCGGGTACTTGTTGCGGTTGGCGACGACGACGTTGTTGAACTCCTCGACCTTCTGCACGCGCGACATCGTGCGCAGCGAGACGACCTTCGCGCCCTCCTGCAGGTTGCCGCCCGGCAGTTCGAGGTTCTGCGCGCGCAGCGCGTTGACCACGTCGGTCACCGAGAGGTTGTAGGCGCGCAGGCGGTCGGGGTTGATGTAGACCTTGATCTGCCGCGTGCGCCCGCCGTAGACGACCGCCTCGCCGACACCGTCCACCGATTCGAGCCTTTCCTGAATCTGCTTCTCGACGAGGTCGGTCAGCTCGATGGAGGAGCGCGGGGCGCTGACGGCGTACTGGATGACCGGCTGCGAGTCCGGGTCGGCCTTCGTGACGACGGGCGCGTCGGCCGTCTCGGGCAGGCTGTTGATGACCGTCGAGACCTTGTCGCGCACCTCCTGCGTGGCGATGTCGGGGTCTTTCTCAAGGTTGAAGGTGATGGTGACCTGCGAGCGCCCCTGCGAGGAGGTCGAGCGCATCTCGTCGATGCCGGGGACGGTATTGACGACGCCCTCAATGACGTCCGTCACCTCCGTCTCCATCTCCTCGGGCGCGGCCCCGCGCAGCGTGGTCGAGACGGTCACGGTCGGCAGGTCGATCTTCGGGAACCTGTCCACGCCGAGCGTGAAGAACGAGAAGCCGCCGACGACCGTCAACAACAGGACGATGACCGTGGCGAAGACCGGGCGGCGGACGCAAATCTCGGCTAGCTTTTGCATGGGAACTCCGAATCAGTAGGCAGTAGGCAGATGGCCGTAGGCAGCCGCCCCGCGCTATGAATGTTGATAGATGAACCCACAGTCCTCGACATAAAAGTTTTTCAACTGCCTACTGCCATCTGCCTACTGCCTACTCAGCTCTTACCCTCGCCCCCTCGAAGAGTTGTTGGAGGTTGCTGGTCGCGACCACTTCGTCCGGCTCGACGCCGGAGAGAATCTGAATCATGTCCCCCTCTTCGGTGCCGATCTGGACGACGCGCAGCTTGGCCGTGTCGTTCTGGATGACGAAGACGCGGTAGGACTGCGTGTTCTGGTCGTTCATCACGGCGGCGCGCGGGACGTAGACGGCGTGGCTGCCGCCCTGCCGCGCGATGCGCGCCGTGGCGAACATCCCCGACCGCAGGGCGTTGTCCGGGTTCTGCACGAGCGCCTCGACCGTGGCCGAGCGCGACGCGGGGTCTATCGCGGGGTTGACGGCCGAGACCTGGCCCGCGAACTTCCTGTCCCTGAACGCGTCCACTTCGAGCGAGACGCCCATGCCGGGCGTGAGGTGCGGCGCGTCCGCTTCGGGGACGAGCAGTTGGAGCTTGATGGGATTCGTCCGCAGCACGGTGGCGACGACCGAGGCCGGCGTGACGTACTCGCCGACGGCGACGGGGCGGCTGCTGACGTAGCCGGCGTAGGGGGCGCGGACGACGGTGTCGGCCACGGCCTTCTGCGCGATGGCGACGGCCGCGCGGGCCGACTCGACCCCGGCCTGCGCGCTCTGCACGGCCTGGTTGTTCTGGCGCGCGGTGTTGATGGAGACTTCGAGCGCCTGACGCGCGGCGTTGACCTGCGCGCGCGCCGTGTCGCGCGCCGTGCGGTACTGGTCGTAAGTCGACATCGCCACGTCGCCGGTCTCGACCAGCGTGCGGTAGCGCTTCTCGTTCGCCTCGGCAAGCCTCAACTGCGCCTGCGCCTGTTCGAGATTCGAGCCGGCGGCGCGCACCTCGGGGATGGCGCTCTCCTGAAAGTTGCCGCCCGGCGAAAGGCCGATGCGCGCCTCAGCCTGCCGCACGGCGGCGACGGCCTGGCCCACCGCGGCCTGCGACTGCTGAAGACGGAGGCGCGCGTCGCGGTCGTTGATGCGCGCTACCACGTCGCCCTGACGGACGAAAGCGCCGACGCCGACGGGCGTCGAGATGACCTGACCCGAAGCTTGCGGCGCCACGTCCGAAGTCTCCTCGGCGACGAGGCTGCCGGTGGCCTGCACGTAGGAGGGCACTTCGCGCGACTCTGCGCGGGCGGTGGTGACTGCGACGGGGGGCGCGGTCTCTGCGTTCTCGCCCGTGCGCGCCTCGCCGCCCTTCTTGCCCGCCTTGGCCTCGGCCGAAGAAGAGGAGCCCGAGCGGTTGCAAGCCCCGAAGAAGAGCGCGAGCGCCGCGGCCACACAGAGCAGCGCTGCGACACGGGGCGTGTGGGGAAGTTTGTATGAAGTCATAAACCTACACTTATCTCTGCTTCATTTGAAAGACGGCTCCCCGCTCAGTCCGGTTACACCTTCCGCCAAGAGCTGTTAGAAGATAAAGCTCCGAGGATGAACGGATTACTCTATTCGTTGTCTCTGAGCCCACTGTCACAAGAAATTTGTGATTGGGATGTATTAGAGTGTCGGAGTTGTCACGAAGAAAGGGGGGAGACTGATGGCCGACTGGAAGGCGGAGAGGGCCGCGAAGCTTCGTGAGTTCTTCGGGCTGGCGCCGGACGCGGAGCTGCTCGCGCCCGAGGCGAAAGGGTTCGAGGTGCCGAAGGAGGCCGCCCGCGCCTTAGAACACTTCAACATCGAGTGGCACGTCATCCCGACGGCCGACGCGGTGCCTTTGGGCGACGCGTACCTTGAGCGCCTCTACCCGGCCGCGACGCGCGAGTTCACGCGGCCGAGGGAGCACGGCGGCAGCTACCGCGAACAGCTCTTTCGGGGCCACGAGCGACATCAGGGGCAAGTCGTCGGCGTCGAGACGACGCAGAAGCCGCGCTACCTGCCCGGCAACAAACAGTTCTACGGAACCCCTTACGGCCACGACCCCGCGGCCGACCCCTTCGCGCCGTACCTCGGGCGAGCCGGGATGGTCAACGGCACGCGCTTCGCGCACAACTACCTCACCCTGCGCGAATTCATCCGCGTCATCAACGAGGACTGGCGCGCGCGCGGCCTGCTGCCGCAGGGGTATCGCGCGACCATCTGCCCGCCGGTCGTCTTCAACCTCGTCGGCAACCTCTTCCACCCCGAATGGTCGGAGACGGAGACGCTCGAACTCGGCTTCTACCGGGACGAGCAGGGCAACGCGAAATGCTACGCCGTGGGCTCGGGCGGGCCGGGCGACTTCTCTTACGTCCGCGGCGTCGAGGGGGAAGAGGAGTGGGCGCTCGCGGGTTTCCGCGTCGCGCTCGTACCCGAATAAGTAATGGGGGCGATAGATTTCTTTCAACTACGCCGTTATGTTTTCCGCATACGTTGGGTGTAATAATAGAACCAGTCGCCAGTCCCGAACAGACATGAGGTGAGAGTGGGGCATTCGTCCCCGGCCGCACAGTGGCCGGGGCACGAGTCGCGGCGAGGGTCGTGCTTTCTCTTGAAGAGAGCCGGCCCTCGCCGCCTGCGTTTACGGGTGAACGATGAAGTTGAAAGCGAGCGAGGGGAAGAATTTGAAAGGCGTTCCGCTAGTCGTCTTATGCGTCGCCCTTTTGACGCCGTGCGCGTCGGCACATCGAGGACAGGCCGGGCAGTCTGGTCAGTCGAGTCAGTCTAATCAACCGAGCACGACCCAGACGGGGACGAGCGCCACGGGCAGTCAGACCAATCAAGCCGGCGGCGCGGGGCGCACCAACCAGAGCGGCGACGCCTCGCGCGGCCAGGCGCAGGGGACGCAAACGGGCGAGCCGCGCGGCACGACCGTCGGCGGCGCGCCGGGCGGCTCGCAGGCGAGCCCCCTGGGCGCGGGCCGTTCACAGTTCCCCGGCGCGTCGCGCGTGACGCAGCAGGTGCCCTCGGCGCTCGGGCTTGAGCAGGCGATTCAACTGGCGGAAGAGAACAACCTCACGACGCTCCTCGCGCGCGAGCGAGAGCGCGAGGCCGAAGGCTTGAGGAGGCAATCGCGCGCGGGGCTTCTGCCGAACGTCTCGGGCACGACCTACCAGGCGAACGTCACGCAGAACCTCGCCGCGCTCGGCTTCCAGCCCGGCGCCATCCCCGGCTTCAATACCTTCGTCGGCCCCTTCAACAACTTCGACGCGCGCGCGCGCCTCGTCCAGTCCATCTTCAGCCTCGCGGCCATACGCAACTACCAGGTGGGCAAGGCCGGCGTGCGCCTCGCGCAGCTGCGCGAGGGCCTCGCGCGCGAGCAGGTGGCGACCTTCACGGCGCTCACATACCTCGAAGCACTGCGCGCCGGCCGCGACGTCGAGGCCGCGCGCTCCGACCTTGAGCTGGCACAGACTCTGCTGACGCTCGCGCAGGATCAGCACAACGCGGGCGTGGCGACCGGCGTCGACGTGACGCGCGCCGAGACGCGGCTCGCGCAGTCGCGCGTGCGCCTGTCGCAGGCGCAGACCGCGACCGAGCAGGCCGTGCTCAACCTGCAACGCGTCGTCGGCCTCCCGCTCGGCTCGCAGCTCACGCTGACAGACCCCCTGAGATTCACGAACGACCCGCTGCCTTCCGTCGAGACCGCGGTCGAAGAGGCCGGGCGCGCGCGACCCGAAGTCCGCATCGCCGAGGCCGAGGCCGACCTCGCCGGTCTCGAGCGTAGGGCCGCGCGTGCGGAGCTGCTGCCTTCGGTGGACTTCGTCGGCGACTACGGCGTGAGCGGCATCACGCCGACGAACACGGCGCTGCCCACGCGCCGCGCCGCCGTCCAGTTGAACGTGCCCATCTTCAACGGCGGGCTGACGCGCGGTCGCATCGAGTCGGCCGCGAGCCGCGCGCGTCAGGCCGAGCTGGAACTCGGGAGCGTGCGCGGACAGGTCGAAGAGGACGTGCGGCTCGCCTTCTCCGCCCTGCGGACGACGGCCGAGCAGGTGGCGGCGGCGCAGCAGACGGTGCAGCTTGCGCAGCGCGAGCTTGAGATGGCGCGCGACCGCTTCCGCGCGGGCGTCGGCGACAACGTCGAGGTCGTCTCGGCGCAGGCCGCGCTCTCGAACGCGCGCAGCTCGGAGGTGACGGCGCTCGCGCAGTACAACGCCGCGCGCCTCAACCTCGCCGCCGCGCTCGGCCGCGCCGAGCAGTTCAGGTGGTAAGGCAGAAGCCCGACCGTAAGGGAGGGCGTGGGTGTTCTTCCACTTACGCTTTGAAGGAAGACGGGCGCCCTCCCTTACGGTCGGGCTTCTGCCACGAGATAGTTTAAGAGGAAAAGGATTATGTCGAGGGCTACCGAAGAGCCTGAAGTCGAAGAGAGGTTGGAGGAGTTTGAGGACGCGGACGCGCAGGCGGGGCCGGACATCCCGGAGGATGTCGTCCCGCCGCCGCCGGTGAAGCGGCCACTTTATAAGCGCCCCGTCTTCCTCGTCGTCGCGGGAATTTTGCTCGTCGCCGGGCTCATCTACGGCCTGAACTACTACGCCTACGCTCGCTCGCACGAGAGCACGGACGACGCCTTCATCGACGGCCGCGTCGTGCAGGTCAGCCCGAAGGTCTCGGGCTACGTCGTCAAGCTCTACGTCAGAGAGAATCAGGAGGTGAAGGAGGGCGACCTCATCGCCGAGCTTGACGCGCGCGATTTCGAGGCGCGACTCGACGCGGCGCGGGCCGCGCTCGCCGCCGGGGCCGCGCGCCAACGCGAGGCGCAGGCGGGCATCGCGCTCACGCGCGCGACCTCGCAGGCCGGCGTGCAGCAGGCCTCGTCCGTCGTGCGCCAGGCGCGCACCGGCGTCGAGACGGCGCGCGCGGCCGCCGCCGCCGAGCGGAGCCGCATCAATCAAGCGGGCGCGGGCGTCGCCACCGCGCAGGCCAACGTCGCGCAGGCGCAGGCGCAGGTCGCGGGCGCGGAGGCCGAGGCGCAGCGCGCCAACGCGGACGTGGCCCGCTATCAGGAACTCTTCGCGAAGGACGAAGTGTCGCGCCAACGTCTCGACCAGGCGATAGCGACGGCCGCGACCGCCACCGCCAACCTCGAAGCCGCGCGCCGCCGCGTGGCCGCCGTCGAAGCTCAGGTGGCGGAGGCGCGCTCGGCCGAGTCGGCCGCCGCCGAGAACGCACGCCGCGCGGCGACCCAGATCAACGCCGCGCAGGCCGGGGTAGGCGAAGCTCTCGGCAGACTCGCGCAGGCCGGAACGGGGCAGCAGCAGGTCGCCGTCAGCCAGGCGCAGGCCGAGACCGCGGGCGCAACGATTGAACAGTTGCGCGCGGCGGTCGAGCAGGCCGAACTTGAACTCTCTTACACGAAGATTTACGCGCCGGAGTCGGGCCGCGTCACGCGCAAGGCGGTCGAGGAGGGCGTGCTCATCCAGCCGGGCCAGCCCCTGATGGCCGTCGTCTCCGGCGACATCTGGGTCACGGCCAACTTCAAGGAGACGCAGCTTAACGAGATACGCCCGGGCCAGCACGTCGAAATCACGGTGGACGCGTACCCGGGCCGCGTCTTCAAGGCGCACGTCGAGAGCATACAGGCGGGCACCGGCTCGCGCTTCAGCATGATCCCGCCGGAGAACGCGACCGGCAACTACGTCAAGGTCGTGCAGCGCGTCCCCGTCAAGATCGTCTTCGAGCCGGGCCAGGTGGACACGCAGCACATGCTCGCGCCCGGCATGTCCGTGACGCCCGAGGTGAGGATCGGATGAGCGTCGCGCGGGCACAGGGCGACATGTCTAAGGTGCCGGGGCGCGGGCCGCAGTCGAGCCTCGCCGCGCCGCAGGCGCAGTGGCGGCCGAGCGTCAACCCGTGGATCGTCGCGGCGTCGGTGATGCTCGCGACCTTCATGGAGGTCTTGGACACGTCGGTCGCTAACGTCGCGCTGCCGCACATCTCTGGGAACCTCTCGGCGACGAACGAGGAGGCGACGTGGGTCTTGACGAGCTACCTCGTCTCGAACGCCATCATCCTGCCCGCGACCAACTGGCTCTCGCGCTACTTCGGACGCAAGCGCTTCCTCATCGCCTGCATCATCATCTTCACGGCGGCCTCGGCGCTCTGCGGCGCGGCGACGAGTCTGGGGATGCTCATCTTCGCGCGCATCATGCAGGGCGCGGGCGGCGGCGCCTTGCAGCCCATCGCGCAGTCCGTGCTGTTGGAGAGCTTCCCGCCCGAGAAGCGCGGGCAGGCGATGGCCGTCTACGGGCTCGGCATCGTCGTCGCGCCCATCATCGGGCCGACGCTCGGCGGTTGGATTACTGACAACTACTCGTGGCGCTGGATTTTCTACATCAACGTTCCCGTCGGCGCGCTCGCCATCTTCATGGCGAACGCGTTCGTCGAAGACCCGCCGTACATCCGCGCGCAGAGGCCGGGGCGCATCGACTACGTCGGCTTCGGGTTGATGGCCCTCGGCCTGGCGGCGCTTCAGCTCATCCTCGACCTGGGGCAGCAGGAGGACTGGTTCGAGTCGGCGTTCATCCTGCGGACGGCTGTCATCGCCGTCGTCGCGCTGGTGGGCTTCGTCATCTGGGAGCTGCGTTCGGACGAGCCGATTGTGAACCTGCGTGTCCTGAAGAACCGCAACTTCGCCGTCGGGGTGATGCTGATTTCGGTGATGGGCGTCGTGCTCTACGGCTCCATCGCGCTGCTGCCGCTCTTCCTGCAGACGCTGATGGGGTATCCGGCGACGGCGAGCGGCATGGCGGTCAGCCCGCGCGGGTTCGGCTCGATCCTGTCGATGATTATCGTCGGGCGTCTCGTCGGAAAAGTGGACGGGCGCTGGCTCATCATGTTCGGCTTCGCGGTGCTCGCCTACTCGACTTGGATGCTGGCGGGCCTGAACCTCGACATCGCGATGAGCAACGTCGTCTGGCCGAACATCGTGAGCGGGTGCGCGATGGGCTTCATCTTCGTGCCTTTGACGACGATGGCGATGGGGACGCTGCCGAACGAGCAGGTCGGCAACGCCTCGGGCGTCTACAACCTGATGCGGAACACGGGCGGCTCCATCGGCATCGCGGCGATGACGACGATGCTGGCGCGCAGCGCGCAGACGCACCAGACGGCCATCGCCGCGCACATGACGGCGTACGACCCCGTCTTCCAGCAGCGCCTGCACGAGATCGCCGGCGCGCTCGGCCTGCGGGGCGGGGGCTTCGCGGCGACTCAGCAGGCGCTCGCCTCGATTTACGGCACGGTGCTCAGGCAGTCGATGCTGATGTCCTTCATCGACAACTTCCGTCTGCTCGCCTTCCTGTGCCTCCTGTGCGTCCCGGCGACGCTGCTCTTCAAGCGCGTGCGCGCGCGCGGCGGCCCCTCGGTAGCTGCTCATTAGAGAGTGATGAGTGATGAGTGATAAGTGATAAGAAAAAGCCGGGCCAATTCTTTCTTATCACTCATCACTCATCACTCATCACTCTAAGAATTGGAGGTGGCGTCAATGGAATTCAGGACGACGGTCACCATCGCGCGGAGGATGGGGAGCGGGGGCACTTACATCGGGCGCGTGATTGCCGAGCGGCTCGGGCTGCGGTACGTGGACAGGGAGGTCTTGCAGATCGCGGCCGAGCGCCTGGGCGTCGAGTGCTCCGCGCTGGAGCCGAACCGCGAGCGGGTCGCCGGCTTCTGGGAGAGGTTTTTGGGGAGCCTCTCGTTCGGCCCGCCCGAGGGCACGTACGCGCCGCCGCCCGTCCTCACCTATTCCGACCGCGCGCTCTTCGAATGTCAGACGGGCATCCTGCGCGAAGTCGCGGCGCGCGACGACTGCGTCATCGTCGGCTACGGCGCGGCCTACGTCCTGCCGCGCCACGCGCGCATGGTCAACATCTTCTTCCACGCGCCGAAGGCCTACCGCGTCCGCCGCGTGATGGAGCTGTACGACCTGGAGAATGAGCGCGCGCGCGGCATGGTCGAGGAGTCAGACCGCCTGCGGGCGCGCTACTTCCAAGAGATGACCGGGCGCGACTGGTCTTGCGCGGACAACTACCACCTCGCGGTGGACACGAGCATGTCGCCCCTGCCGGAGCTGGCCGAGCGCCTCGTCCTCTTCGTCGAGCGCCGCCTGCGCGCGGTTCAGAGCGACTCGACGAACAGGTCGTCCACGTAGCAGTAGCCCCACTCCTCGCCCGGCTCGAAGGACTTGATGACGGGGTGGCGCGTGGCGTGGAAGTGTTTGGTCGCGTGCCGGTTCGGCGAGCTGTCGCAGCACCCGACGTGCCCGCACGTCTCGCACAGGCGCAGGTGCACCCAGCGCCCGCCCGTCTTCAGACAGTCCTCACACCCTCTGGCGCTCGGCGTCACCTGTTTGACCTCGGTCATGTGTTCACATACTTGAGCCATATCTTCATCTCTCTGATTTGAATTTAAACGTTGGCGGCACGCCCGGCTTCGGGCTGCCGCTCGGCGACCGATTCGGAGGCGAAGAAGACGCGCGTGATGTCGGGGTGCTCGCGTCTTATACACTCGTGCAGGCGCGCGACCGCGGCGCGCACGCCCACGGCCGAAAGCTCGTTGCGGAACTTCACTTCTAAAGTCAGCATCACCTCGTGCGGGCCGAAGTACATCGTGAGCAGGCGGTTGACGTGCTCGACCGCCGGGTCGGCCGCGACGAGCGCGCGCAGGCGTTCGAGCGTCTTGCGCTCCACGCCCTCGCCGATGAGCAGCCCCTTCGTCTCGTACGCGAGGAAGAGCGCCATCAGCCCGAGCATCAGGCCGATCACCACGGAGGCGAGGCCGTCCAGGTAGGGCAGCCCCAGACGTTGGCCGAGGTAGACGCCGACGAAGGCGACGACCAGCCCCAGGAGCGCGCCCGTGTCCTCGAAGACGACCATGAAGGTCGTCGGGTCTTTGCTCTTGTGGATGGCCTCGATGACGCCGCGCCGGCCGCGCGCCGCGCGGAAGGCCTTCCAGCCGAAGAGCCACGAGACCCCTTCGAAGACGAACGCGCTCCCGAGCACGACGTAGTTCCAGAAGGGGTCGCGGGCCGGCTCGGGTCGGAGGACGTGCCTCACGCCCTCGTAGAGAGAGACGCCGCCGCCGAGCGTGAAGATCATCAGGGAGACGATGAGCGAGTAGAAGTAAAGCTCCTTGCCGTGGCCGAAAGGGTGCTCGAAGTCCGGCGGCCGTCGGCTCCGGCGCAGGCCGAGCAGGAGCAGCCCGCCGTTCCCCGTATCGACGAGCGAGTGTACCGCCTCGGACAGCATGGCCGAGCTGCCGCTGGCGTAGGCCGCGACGGCCTTCGTGGCGGCGATGCCGAGGTTGCCGGCGATGGCCGCGTAGATGGAGAGCTTCGATTCGGAGGCCATAGCTTTAGGAGTGATGAGTGATAAGTGATGAGTGATGAGAAAAAATCACAGCCAGGTTTTTCTTATCACTCATCACTTATCACTCATCATTTTTCTTTCAGGAGTGGTCGTGGATCATGCGCCAGCCGTTGCGTGTGCGCGTCCAGACGGTCGTGAACCAGCCGGTGCGGTCGGGGCGCCCGCCGCCCGTGAGCACGTACTGGCCCGTCACGAGCGCGTTCTCCTTGCCGAGCATGCGCACGACGAGGTGCTCGTAGCGGAGCTGCTGCAAGGGGCGACCGGTCTTCCAGAAGCCTTCGCGCATCGTCTTCTCGATGGCTTCGACGCCGCCGCGTGGGCCGTCCGAGAGCATCTCGGTCGCGGATTCGGTGTAGGCCGCGAGGTACTGCGCGAGGTCGCCGCGGTTCCAGCCGTCGGCCGTCGAGTTGAGCGTGGCGCGTATCTGCGCCTCCGCGTCTTCGGGGGCCTTAGCGGCCGTGACGCCGGAGGCGACGTAGGCGGCGGCGGCCAGCACCAAGGCCGCGAGGCAGCACGTCAGGAGTTTTCTCATGCCGCGATGATAGCAGGATTCCGGGCGGGGTTCTTTATGTTCAGACTTGTACAGACGCGGCCCCGACCCAGCCCCTAATCAGAGTCTTGCCACGCGGCGCGACACGCCAGGAAGTTATTTGAGAGGAAGCGTGTCAGCGGGAACAAATAAACGCGAAACAATAGGCGAAGAATGCGACCCGTCGTCGGATGAGCCGGGCCGAGGCCGGGCACCAACATTCAGAACCCGTCGGTCGTTTCCCCCGAGCCGCCAACACGGGGCAGGGAAGAACAGGGGGGAACATGGGACGCACGATACTTCTCGCGGCCGCACTTCTCACGGCCGTCCTCTCTTTCGCACAGACACGCGCACAGACGGAAGAAACCGGGAGCTGCGCGGCGGAGACGGCCGCCGCACACTACGCGAAGGGCGAGTCGCTCTTTCAGGCGGGCAAATTCGCGGAGGCCGTCGAATCTTTCAGACAGTCGACCTTGCTCGCACCTGGGCGCCGTCTAATACAAGCTCGGACGCTTCGAGGAGGCCATCGCCACTCTGGAGGAGGCCACGCGGCTCCAGCCCAACTTGGCCGAGGCGTACGGCAACCTCGGCGTCATCTACGCCGCCTCGGGCCGGAAGGACGAGGCGCTCGAACAGTACAAGCAGCTACAGTCGCTGGGCTCGCCGCTGGCGACCACGCTCTTCCGGACGATCTACGGCGACAAGATTCTGAGCGCGCGCGTTCGGTGATATAGTTGAGCCAGTCGAAGGAGGTGCAGCGATGGGCTGGGACGGCGACGCTTTGGCGGAGAGCATGGAGCAGGCTCTGGAGCGGCAGCAGGAGGCGGCCGAGGCGCGGCGCGCGCGGCGCGAGCAGATTTCGCCGGAGGAGCGCGACCGCAAGGCGCGCGAAGAGTCGCTCCGCCTCTCAAGGGCCAGGCTCGAAGAGCAGCTCAGCCGCGCGACGAGCCCCGCGCACCGCACGATGCTCGAACGCGCGCTGAAGGCTCTCGAAGCTGGCGAATAAGTGGCGGAAGCCCGACCGTGAGGGAGGGCGTACATGTGACAGAAGAAAGAGGGACGACGGGAGGCACGCTGCCTCCCGTCGTCCCTCTTAATGTTTGACCGACGCCCTCCCTCACGGTCGGGCTTCCGCCTCTGCGGTCTGATTTGTTACCCTGAAGCGCCACACCATCAAAAGAACCAGAAGAGGTCGCACCCTATGAACAAGAGAAGGCCGGGCGGAATCCTGACAGTCGCCGTGCTCCTCGTCGCGCTGGCGTTGGGGCCGCAGGCGGCGTCCGCGCAGACGCTTCAGCGCGCGCGGCCCGAGTCGGTCGGGCTCTCCTCGGAACGCCTGAAGCGTCTGAGCGAAACTTTCAACGGCTACGTCAAAGAGTCGCGCCTGGCCGGCGGGGTCGTGCTCGTGGCGCGCAAAGGGAAAGTGGCATACGTCGAAGCCTTCGGGTTGAGAGATAGGGAGGCGAACTCGCCGATGCGCGAGGACTCCATCTTCCGCATCGCCTCGCAGACGAAGGCGCTGGTGAGCGTCGGCGTGCTGATGTTGCAGGAGGAGGGGCGTCTGCTCATCTCAGACCCGGTCGGCAAGTACCTGCCCGAGTTTAAAGAGACGACCGTGGCCGTGCCGAAGCAGGGCGGCGGCTACGAAGTGGTCAAGGCGAAGCGCGCCGTCACCATCCACGATTTGCTCACGCACACTTCGGGCGTCGGCTACGGCGGAGGCCTCGCGCGCGACCGCTGGGAGGCCGCGAAGATTACGGGCTGGTACTTCGCGGATCGAGACGAGCCGGTCGGCGCGACCGTCGCGCGCATGGCCGCGCTCCCCTTCGACGCGCAGCCGGGCGAGAAGTTCGTCTACGGCTACTCGACCGACATCCTCGGCGCGCTCGTCGAGAAGGTGAGCGGCCAGCCGCTCGACGAGTTCCTGCGCGCGCGCATCTTCGAGCCTTTGGGGATGAAGGACACGCAGTTCTACCTGCCGGACTCGAAGGCCGAAAGGCTCGCGGTCGTCTACTCTTCGAAGGAGTCTGGGGGCCTTGAGCGCGCGCCCGACCCGGGCGGGATGGTCGGGCAGGGCGCCTACGTGAAGGGGCCGCGGAAGAGTTTCTCGGGCGGCGCGGGGCTGACCTCGACGGCGCAGGACTACGCGCGCTTCCTCTCGATGATGCTGAACGGCGGCGAGCTGGACGGGAAGAGAATCCTGAGCCGGAAGAGCGTCGAGCTGATGACGGTCGATCACTTGAACGGCGTGCCGTACAACCCGGGCGAGGGGTTCGGCCTCGGCTTCGATGTGGTGAAGGACGTGGGCGCGGTCGGACGGCCCGGCTCGGTCGGAGAGTTCGGCTGGGGCGGCGCCTACCACTCGACCTACTGGGTCGACCCGAAGGAGCAGCTTGTCGTCGTCTACTTCACGCAGCTCATCCCCGCGCGCGACGTCGACGACCACGGCAAGCTGCGCGCGCTCGTCTACCAGGCGATTGTCGATTAGTAAGCCTCGCTCGTCACGTGGAGGGCGTCCGCGCGCCTCTCTTTGAACGAGAAGTTGAGGCCGTTGGCGAGCAGCGACAACGTCGCGAAGACCGCGACCGTGACACCCAGGGAGAGCGGCGTGTGGTCGTAGAAGGCGCCGACGAGGTAGCCCGCGAGCGCGCCGCCGCCCGTCTGCAAAGCGCCCATCAGCGAAGAGACGACGCCGGCCGACTCGCCGTGCGGCGCCATCGCGACGGCCGTCGCGTTCGGCATCACCAGCCCCTGCCCGAACATGTAAGCGATCATCGGCACGATCACGCCCGCCAGACCGCCGACGCCGAACCAGCAGGCGAGCGCGAGTGAAGCGCCCGCCGCGAAAAGGATCAGCACGCCGCGCCGCAGAATCAGGAGCGAGGGCGTTTGGCGCTTGAGCAGCGCGCGGTTCACCGTCGCCGCGACGAGCAGCGCCACGGCCGTCATGGCGAAGAAGTACCCGAAGTTCTCCTCCTTCACGCCGAAGCCGTCAATCAGCACGAACGGCGAAGAGCCGACGTAGGCGAACATGCCCGCGTACGCGAAGCAGGTCGTCAGAGCGTGCCGCAGGCTCTCGCGGTGCCTGAGCACTGCGCGGAGGCTTTCGCGCACCGCCGGGGCCTTAACCCCTTCACCCTCGTCCTTCGCCCGCGCGGTCTCGGGCAGGAAGCGCCAGCAGGCGAGCGTAAACAGCGCCCCGCTCACGCCGAGCACGGTGAAGATGGCGGGCCAGCCCAGGTTGACGAGCAGGTAGCCGCCGAGCGTCGGAGCCAGCAGCGGGGCGACGATCATCACCTGCGTAATCTGCGAGAGCACCGCCGACGCGCGGCGCGAGTCGAAGCGGTCGCGCACGATGGCGCGCGCCACCACCGGCCCGACGCTCGCGCCCATGCCGTGCAGGAAGCGCGCGGCCACCAACATCCCGAGCGAAGTGCTGCCCGCGCAGGCCAGCCCCGCCAGCGTGAAGAGCGCGAGTCCCGCCAGCAGAACGGGCCGCCGCCCCCAGCGATCCGAGAGCGGCCCGCAGATGATCTGACCCAGCGCGAAGCCCGTGAGGAAGATGCTCAGCGTCAACTGCACCGACGAGACGCCGGCCCGGAAAGCCTGCTGCAACTCGGGCATCGCCGGCAGGCTCATGTCGATGGAGAGCGAGGTGAGCGCCGTCAGCGCGGCCAGAAGGATCGTAAAGAGCGCGGGTCTTCTCTCAAGTAAAGTGTTCATGCCTTTAGTCGAATACAGTTCGCCTTACGTGTCGATTACTTTGGATGAATCCATTGTGCCGGAAGAGGCACGTGCGGTTTTGGGCGATCCGGAGAATTTTTTATTGGCGGATTCGGCGGCCGTCCTCGATGAACTGCTTGGGGGTGAGGCCGGTCAGCTTCTTGAAGACGCGGTAGAAGTGCGTCAGGTCGCCGAAGCCGGCCTCGGTCGCGGCGAAGAGGATGTCGTCGGTCTCAAGCATGAGCCGCTTCGCGTAATCGACGCGGCGCTCGGAGAGGTACTGCGTGACGGTGCGGCCCGTGCGCCTTTTGAACTGCTCGGTGTAGCTGCGGTAGGACATGTTGGCGAGGTCGGCCAGCTCTTCGACACGGACGGGGTGGTGGAAGTTCTCGTCGAGGTACTGAAGGCTGCCGGCGAAGGCCGCCGCGCCCGGGTCTGTCGGCGAGAGCGCCTGGTGCTCCGCGTACGTCCGCGCGAGGAAGACGAGCAGCTCGATGAGGTGCGCGAGGATGACGGCGTCGCCACCATCCCTCTGCCGCAACTGCTCGGCGAAGATGTTGCGGAGGCGCCGCCGGACTTCGAGGCGCGTGTAGTTGTCGCCGACCTTGAAGGGCGTGAGGGCGGGGACGTTGCTTGAGAACAGACGCAGCCCCTCGCCCGCCGCCGTGCAGCCGCCGAAGACGCTCTCGTAGAAGCAGAGGATGATGACGGTCAGCGGGTCTGACGGGTCGTCCAACGGCCTCTGCGCGACGCCTGCGGGGACGTAGACGAGTTGGTTCTCGCGGACGGCCAGACGCTCACGCTCGGTCTCGATGAAGCCGCGCCCTTCGCGCACGAAGTAGAGGTGCACGAACTCCCGCGCGACCAGCTCCATGCGGAAGTCCGGGCTGTGCCGGCTCTCGAAGATGTAGATGCCGCGCTCGCCCAGGTGCACGCGGTGCGGCCTCTTGCGCCTGCGCTCCAAACGACCTCCCCCGCCCACGCTTCAGTTTCGGAATCGAACCCGAGGTTAGCCGCGCCGCGCGGAGCGCGTCAACGGCGCGGCGGCTCACCCGGATGGACGAAAGCGTACGCTCTGGCGGCTCATTTACGCAGGCCGCCGGACAAAAGTATTGACAAGCGCGACCCGCCCTTGTTATAAGCCGGGCTACCCCCGTAACCGTTTACGTAAGGCTTTTTCAACCGTCCAGACTCAATCTATCACCCACGTCGCGGGGGCCGAGGTGCGATGCTCCGGCAGGGGCCGTCGGTCTCACAGCAGGAGAAGGGGAGTTTATGAGACACAGGGTTTTCTCGTTCACGTTGCTGGCATTCGCGCTTCTGCTCTCCACGGCGGCGGCCGCCTCCGCGCAGAGCGACCGCGGCACCGTCACCGGCCGGGTCACAGACCCGCAGGGCGCGGTCGTCCCCAACGCCAAGGTCACGGCCACGAGTATCGACACGGGCGACGTGCGCGAGGCGACGACCAGCGACGAGGGCGGCTACACGCTGCCCGAACTGCGGGCCGGCCTGTGGCGCGTCAGCGTCGAGGCCGCGGGCTTCAAGACCACTACGGTTGACCGGTACAAGGTGGCCGTGCAGGTGACACACACGCTCGACTTCACGCTGGAGGTCGGCGCCGTCGCCGACGTGGTGACGGTGACGGGCGACGCGGCGGCGGCCATCCAGGCCGATTCGCCCGTCCGCCAGTCAAACGTCACCGAGCGGCAGATCAAGGAGTTGCCGCTCCAGGTCAGCTCCGAGTTCGCGGGGCGCACGCCGCTCTCCTTCATCTTCCTCGACAGCAACGTCACGGTCGGGACGGCCACCGGCGGGCAGGGGACGAACACCTCCAATTTCCGCGTGAGCGGCGGCCAAGCGCTCGGCACCGAAATCCTCATCGACGGCGCGACCACGCGCCGCACGCAGAACGGCACCTTCTTCTCCGAGGTCGCGCCGGGGCCGAACGCGTTCCAGGAGTTCACAATCTCAACCTCATCCTACTCGGCCGAGTTCGGCAACTCCTCGGGCGGCATCGTCAACCTGACGCAGAAGTCGGGCACCAACGTGTTCCACGGCGAGCTTTACGACCTGCTGCGCAACGAGGCCCTCAACGCCAACGGCTTCCGCTCGAACGCTAACAACCTTGAGCGCGCGCCCGACAAGCAGAACGACTTCGGCGGCAACGTCGGCGGCCCCATCTACCTGCCGCACTTCGGCGAGGGCGGCCCCGTCCTGAACAACTTCAAGAACCGCGCCTTCTTCTTCTTCAATTTCGAAGGCTACCGGTTCAAGGAGGGCGAGAACGTCATCCTCACCGTGCCGACGGCGCGGATGCGCACCGGCGACTTCTCTGAGCTTCTGACCGATCCGTACATCCGCAGCTTCCGCTTCTGCGCGACGTGCCCGCTCGCCTGGCCTAACGGCGTGCAGATTTACGACCCGCGCCAGCCGTCGGACACGCGCGTGGCCGTCCCCGGCAACCGCCTCGACCAGTACCTCGGTGGCGCGCGGATTGACCGGGCCGGCTTCAACATACTCCAGGCCTTCCCGCTCCCGAACCGGACGGGGCCGAACGGCTCATCCGTCTTCCAGAACTACTCCTCCTCGACCACGCGCCCCACGAACATGGATCAGTGGACGGCGAAGCTCGACTTCAATCTGTCAGACCGGCAGCACCTGACGACCAGCTACTCGACGCGCAGCAACGACCGCATCGCGACCTCCGCCGGCCGCTTCCCGCGCTTCCCGCTGCCCTTCATCGCGCAGGACGTTTGGAGCCAGGAGTTCAAGTCGTACTTCGCGCGCATCCAGCACGACTACACCTTCTCGCCGAACCTGCTGAACCACTTCAACCTCGGCTTCAACCGCTTCGACGTGCGCAACCGGAACACGTCCGAGGGCTTCAACACGTCGAGCCTGGGCCTGCCGGCGAACGCGTCACAGAACATCGCCTTCCCGCGCGTCGGCTTCCCCGGCTACGGCGACCCCATCTCCTCGAACGACCCGCGCGCCTATCAGGACATCGGGTCGAGCTTCTTCACCGACCACATCTGGGATAACTCGTGGCACATCTCCGACGCCGTGACCTACATCCGCGGCCGCCACTCGTTGAAGCTCGGGGCCGAGGTACGGCCCGGGCAGTTCAACTTCTTCCAGCGCATCGACCCGGGCGCCTCGTTCAACTTCCGGAACGACCAGACGGCGGCCGACCGCGACCCGGACGGCGGCTGGCCCATCGCCAGCCTCCTCACGGGCGCGACCGAGTTCTCGTTCAACTCGACGGACTCCGTTGACCCATCTTTCCGCCAGCTCACGCAAGGGTACTTCGTCCAGGACGACATCAAGCTCACGCCGCGCCTGACGATCAACGTCGGCGCGCGCTACGACCTGCCGGGGCTGCGCACCGAATCGCACGGCGCCTTCCGAGGCTTCGACCCGACCAAGCCGAACCCGGAGGCGGGCGGGCGCCTCGGGGCCATCGCCGGCGTCATCGGGCAGGGCGGGGTGCAGGCTGACCGGGAGACTTTGGCTAAGCCCGACCACTCAAACTTCGGCCCGCGCGTAGGCTTCGCCTACTCGCTCAACGAGAAGACGGTCGTGCGCGGCGGCGGCGGCCTCTACTACGCGCCCATCCTCTACGGCTTCGAGGGCAACAACGAGCTGCGCACGGGCCTCCTCGGCTACAACTCGGGGAGCGGCGCGCGCACGCCCAACGGGCGCAACGCGGTCTTCTTCCTCTCAACCTACCCCTCGATCCCGCCCGTCTGCCCGAGCTGCCAGTTCCTCGGCTCGGACGTGCAGTTCTTCGACCCCGACTTCAAGACGGGCCGCACCGTCCAGTGGAGCCTCGACCTACAGCGCGAGCTGCCTTATAACTTCGTCGCCTCGGCCGGCTACATCGGCCACAAGGCGACGCGCCTGCGCTCGAACTTCGGCCGGCTGAATGCGCTGCCCTTCAACGCGCTCCGGCTCGGCTTCCCGCTGCTGATTAAGAACGTGAATGACTTGAACACGGCCGACCGCAACTACGCCGCGTCGGTCGGCATCACCCTCCCGTCCAGCCCGAACGCGGTCTACTCAGGCTTCAACGGCTCGGTCGCGCAGGCGCTCAAGCCGTTCCCGCAGTACAACCGCATCAACAACCTGCTCGAGAGTCAGGGCACCAGCGACTACAACGCGCTCCAGTTGAAGCTCGAACGCCGCTTCGCGCAGGGCATACAGGCCGGGGCCTCTTACACCTGGTCGAAGCTTCTGACTAACGCGGCCGAAGACCTCTTCGGCGGCACGCCGAACAGCGGCGTGTTGCAGAACCCGTTCAACGCCAACCTCCGCTCGGAGTCGGCCAACAACCCGCGCCACGTCTTCGTCGCGAACTTCCTGTTCGAGCTGCCGTTCGGCAAGGGCCGCCGCTTCCTGAACGAGGGCGGCGTGCTGGACAGGCTGGTCGGCGGTTGGCAGTTGAGCGGTATCGCGCGCTACCAGTCGGGCGTGCCGCTCTCGCTTTTCACCTCCGACCCGTTCTACACTGACTTCCTACAGACGACGGGCTACCTCGGGAACCTTCGCCTGAACCCGACGGGCGCGGCGGTCGACGCGAGCCGTACGTTCGATGCCGCGCGGATCGGTCTACAGAGCTTCAACGCCGGGGCCTTCGCGCCACCGCCGCGCTTCGGCTCCTTCGGCAGCGCAACGAACGAGAACCCGAGCGGCGCCGCCATCGGCTCAACCAACTACGCGCTCTACTACGCCAACCCGGCGCGCTTCTTCGGCACGACTGCGCCGACGCTCTCGAACGTGCGCTCAGACCCGTTCTCGAACGAAGACCTGAGTCTGCTGAAGAAGACGCGCATCACCGAGACCGTTTCGTTGGAGTTGGGCGCCGAAGCGTTCAACGTCTTCAACCGCCACCGCTTCTTCTTCCCGACCACCGACCTGCGCGACGCGGCCAACTTCGGCTTCCAGAGCGTCAACAACGACAGGTTCGGGCGCACCATTCAACTGCGCGCGCGCCTGCTCTTCTGAGCGGGAGGCGCGCGCGGCCGACGGCCTCCTGAGACGAACGGCGGCGCGCAGCATGCGGCCATAAGCGCCGCCCGCGCCGCCGCTCCTATAGCCGACAGATATGAAGAGCGCGACGCGCAGGACGTTGGCGGCGTTTGCCCTCGCGGCCGGACTCGCCGCGGGGGCGCAGTGTGTGAGCGCCGCGCAGGCGGCACAGCGGGTACTTCAACGTAGGAGCACGGCGACCGCCGCGAAGCTCGTCGGCGAGGGCGTGGCGGCGGTCGAAAGGGGCGACGAGGCTGCGGCCCGCGAGGCTTTCAACCGCGCGCTTCAGGCCGACCCCGAGAACGTGGACGCGCACACATACCTCGGCGTGCTCTCAGACCGCGCCGGAGATTTTAAAGAGGCGGAGAAGCACTTCGCGGCGGCGGCCGCCTACGCGCCCTTCAGCGCCTCGGCGCGGAACAACTACGGCGCGGTGCTCGTCCGCCTGGGGCGGACGCAGCTCGCGGCCGCGCAGTTCGAAGCTTCGCTCAAGCTCGACCGAGACCAGCCGAACGCCCTCGTCAACCTCGCGCAGATACGCTTCAACGCGGGCGGCGCGGAAGACCTCCGCGCCGCCCGCGAACTCTTCGCGCGCGCCGCGCGCGTCGCGCCCGACGTCGAGATCGCACGCGCGCTCGTCGTCATCGCCCTCCGGCTCGGCGAGCGCGAGCAGGCGGCGGCCGCTTACAAGGATTACGCGTCGTTCGTCTCCGCCGCCACGGGGGCGGGCGCGAGCGCCGCGGCGGACGCCGCTACGTCCGCCGCGGCGCCGTCGTCACGCGCGGAACTCGGCGCGGCGCTCCTCGAAGCCGGACTCTTCGAAGAGGCAGCGCGCGAACTCGACGCGGTCGTCGCGGCCGAACCCTCGAACGTCGACGCCGTCGTCGCGCTCTCACGCGTGCACCTCAAGCGCAGGGACATCCCCGCGGCCGGGCGTGCGCTCGAAGGCGCGGTGGCGCGCGGCGTGGACGACGCGAAGGTCTACGCCGCGCTGGCCGACGTGTACGCGGCCGGGGGCTACGTCGAGAACGCCATCCCCGCGATGCGCCTCGCCATCGCGCGCGACCCGAAGAACGAGTCTTACCGGCTGCGCTACGGCCTCATGCTCAACGACACGAAGGCGCCGGGCGCGGCCGTCATCCGCGTGCGCGAAGCCCTGCAGGAGTTCCCCGACTCCTCACCGCTCTGGCTCGCGCTCGGCATCGCGCAGCAGGGCGACGGCAAGTCCGAAGACGCGCGCAAGTCTTTCGAGCGCTCGCTCGAACTCGACCCGCGCTCTGTGCCCGCGCTCGCGTACCTCGGCTCGACCTACGGCGAGCGCGGCCAGTACGCCGAGGCCGCCGCGCTCTACGAACGGGCCATCGCGGCCGGCTCGAACTTCGCCGTCCCTTACTACCTCGCGGCCGACGCGATGCTTAAGCAGCCCGCGTTCGACGCCGCGCGCGTCGAGAGTCATCTGAGGCGTGCCGTCGAGCTGGAGCAGGACTTCGCCCCGGCCCACCTCGCCCTGGGCAAGCTCTACGTGCGGCAGGAACGTTGGGACGAGGCGGCGGCCGAGTTCGAGCGCGTGACGAAACTCGACCCGCGGTCGGCCGACGCGCGTTACCAGTTGGGCCGCGTCTACGTCCGGCTAAGGCGCACCGCGGACGCGCAGCGCCAGCTCGACGCCTTCAAGCAGTTGAGCGAGGCGCAGAAGGAGAAGCGCGAGACCGACCGCCGAGACCTCCTGCGCCGCCTCGCGCACGTCAACTTCTGAACGGACAGGGAGGGAAGGATGAGTTCAAACGGGACGAAAGTCTCGCTGCTCCTGCTCGCGCTGGTGTTGGCCTCGGCACGCGCCGCGGCGCAGACGGCGCAGCCGCAGCCCGCCTTCGACGAATGGTCGGACGGCTTCAACGGTTCGGCGCTCGACGAGGCGAAGTGGGAGCGCTTCACCTTCGAGGGCGCGGGTGGCGGCAAGGCCGAGGTCAAAGACGGCGAGCTGCGCATCCGCAGCCAGAACGGCTCGCGCGCGGGCGTCCGCAGTCGCCAGAGTTTCACCGGCGAACGCTTCAGCGTCGAGGCGAAGGTGGCGCGCGTCGGCCAGCAGTTGCCGCTGCCCGGCGACAAGAGTTCGCCCATCGGCTTCGCCTCCCTGACGATTCTGTTCGACGGCTCGGGGCGCAACCGCGTCGAGTGGATTCTGACGAGCGAGGGCACGTTCGAGGCCTGGTCAATCGTGGACGGGCGGGGCGAGCGGTTCGACAACCGCAAGCTGGGGACGAAGATTAAGAACCCCGTGCTCGGCATCGTCCGACGCGGCGACGAGTTCCTCTTCGTCCTCAACGGCCCCGACAGTCCGCCGCAGGACGCGCAGGTCGGGCTGACCAGGACGCTCAAGAACCTGCCGCGCACCTTCCGCGTCATGCTCTACGGCTTCGGCTCGTCCGAGAACGACTGGGACGCCGTGCGCGTCGTAACGATAAAGCAGTGATGAATGATGAGTGATGAGTGATGAATTGAAAACCCGCTGCCTTTCATTCATCACTCATCACTCATCACTCATCATTCCAAACATATGAGCAGCATCAAGGACGTGGCGCGCGAGGCGGGCGTTTCGACCGCGACCGTCTCGCACGTCATCAACAACACGAGGTTCGTCTCCGAGGAGGTGCGCGCGCGCGTGCTCGACGCCGTCGGGCGCTGCGGCTACTACCCGAACGCGCACGCCCGCTCGCTCGCCTCGGGCCGCAGCCACACGCTCGGCCTCGTCGTCTCCGACATCTCGAACCCCTTCTTCCCCGAGTTGATTAAATCCATCGAGGCCGCGGCCTTCGAGCGCGGCTACGACCTCATCCTCTCGAATACGAACTACGACCCCGACCGCACGTCGCACTACGTCCGCCGCTTCATCGAGCGCAAGGTCGCGGGCGTCGTCGTCATGACCTCCGAACTGGACAAGACGCTCGTCGGCGAGCTGGCGCGACGCGACGTGTCGGTCGTCTTCCTCGACCTCGGCAAGCCCGGCGTCCACATGTCGAACGTCAGCGTCAACTACGAGACCGGCATCGAGGAGGCCATCGGCCACCTCGTCGCGCTCGGCCACAAAGAGATCGCGTTCGTCAGCGGCCCCGAGCGTCTGCGCTCGGCCGTGCGCCGCCTGGAAGCCTTCCGCAACTCGATGCGCCGGCACCTGCCGCGCGCGCGCGTGCGCTTCTACCGCGGCGACTTCAAGCTCGACGGCGGGCGCCGGGCCGCGGCCGAGATGCTGGCCGCTGACGCGCGGCCGACGGCCGTGCTCGCGGCCAACGACCTGATGGCGCTCGGCGTGATGGCCGAGCTGCGCGCCGCGGGTTTGCAGATACCGCGCGACGTTTCGGTCATCGGGTTCGACGACATCGCGTTCGCCGCTTCGGCCGAGCCACCTCTGACGACCGTCTGCCTGCCGCGGGCCGAACTCGGCCGCCGCGCGGTCGATGCGCTCATGTCCAACATCGAGCACCCCGAGCGGCGCGGCGTCCAGGTCAACATCCCCACCTATCTCATTACGCGCGCCTCGACCGCGCCGGCCGCGGTGCCTGAGAAGCCGACGCGAAGACGAGTGCAGAAGGTTTAGCAACTGATTTTCGTTATGAGTTGCATGTGTCGTGAAGGGGTTTTCACCACAGAGACACAGAGACACAGCTTGAAGAAATTATTCAACAAGCTGTGTCTCTGTGTCTCTGTGGTAAATCTATTCTTCGCCCTCTGCCTCACGGTGCCGGGGCAGACGGCCGAGTATCACAACCCCGTCATCGCGGGCGACTACCCAGACCCTTCTGTCGCGCGCGTGGGCGGGGAGTTCTGGGCGGTGACGACGACGGGCGGTTGGGCGCCGCACTTCTCTCTGCTGCGCTCGCGCGACCTGGTGAACTGGGAGAGCGTCGGGTTCGTCTTCGCGTCGAAGCCGGCGTGGGCGAAGGGCGACTTCTGGGCACCGGAGATAGTGTCCGCGTTCGGGCGCACGTTCGTCTTCTACACGGCGCGGCGCGACGAGGGGCCGAAGCGGCGCGGGACGCTCTGCGTCGCCGCCGCCTCGGCCAAGCAGCCGCAGGGGCCTTACACGGATCACGGGCCGCTCGTCTGCGAGATAAAGGAGCTGAAGAACGTCGGCTCCATCGACCCTTTCTTTCTGTACGACGAGAGGGACTTGCCCTACCTCGTCTGGAAGGCCGACGGCAACGACGCGCGGCCCGAACTCCCGACCTCCATCTTCGCGCAGCAACTCTCGACGGACGGCACGCGCCTCGTCGGCAGGCGCAGGGAGATTCTGCGCAACAACGCGCCGTGGGAGGGGCACGTGGTCGAGGGCGCCTACATCCTGCGCCGCGGCGGCTGGTTCTATCACTTCTATTCGGGGAACGCTTGTTGCGGCCGCGCGTGCGACTACGCGCTCGGCGTGGCGCGCGCGAAGAGTCTTCTGGGGCCGTGGGAGAAGTATTCGAAGAACCCGATCATCGCCGCCAACCGTGACTGGCAGTGCCCCGGCCACGGCAGCATCACGGAGACGCCAGACGGCCGAACGTTCCTGCTCTACCACTCATACCGCAAGCGGCGCGACACGTTCAGCGTCGGGCGCGAGGCGGTGCTCGACGAGGTGACGTGGGGCGAGGACGGCTGGCCGCGCGTCAACCGTGGGCAAGGCCCGAGCAGCGTCGCGCCCGCGCCGCTCGGCCGCGGCAACCCGCCCGCGCCCGCAGAGTTCTTCGACGGCTTCAACACATCGACTCTCAACCCCGAATGGCAGTGGCCGATGAACAACGCGCCGACGCTGCGCATCGAGGCGGGACTCGGCGGATACCTGACGCTCACCCCTTCCTCCGCTTCACTCGCGGAAGAGTACGCGGGCGCGGTTCTCGCGCGGCGGGCGACTTCGGGCGACTACACGGCGACGGCTTTGGTCGATTTGAAAGGCGCGGCGGCCGGCGCGCGCGCGGGGCTTGCCGCATACGGGTGGCGCGAGAGCGCGCTGGGTGTTTCGGCGGGCGCGGGTAAGGTCTACGTGTGGCGGCGCGAGGGAAAGGAACTGCGCCGCGTCGCCGAAGCCGACGCGTCCGCAAAGGATTCCGTCTACCTGCGCATGAAGGCCGAAGGCGGCGAGCGCTACCGCTTCTCTTTCAGCGCCAACGGCCGCGAGTGGACGGACGTCGGCGGCGAAGTTGACGGGGCCTACGTCGAAGGCGTCCGCGTCGCCCTTACCGCGGCCGGCGGCCCCGCGCGCTTCGACTGGGTGAGGGTGACGCCAACTGCCTTCAAGGATGTGCGATGACGAGGAGGGCGGGGGCGCGTTTGAGGACGCAGGCGAGCGCGAGGCGCAGGTTCTCAGGGTCGAGCGCGGCGAAGCTCTCGTCGAGGACGAGGAGGTCTGCGCGCTGCAGGAGCGCGCGGGCGATGAAGAGGCGGCTGCGTTCGCCGTGCGAGAGCTGCCAGCCGCTCTCGCCGACCATCTGCTCGAAGCCGCCGGGCATGCGCGCGAGCAGCTCGCCCAGGCCCAGCTCGCGGCAGACCTCCTCGGCCTCTTTCAAGTCTTCGACGCGCGGCGGCCAGCGCCGACCCATGAGCAGGTTGAAGGCGAAGGTCTCGGTCAGCACGTGGTTTTCGTGAAACTGCGGCGCGGAGACGACGCGCCGAAGCCAGCCGTCAAGCCCGAGCGTCTGTCGGTCTAAGCCGCCGAGCAGCAGAAGCCCCGAGTCGGGCCGGCGCATCCCCGTCAGCAGAGACGCGAGCGTCGACTTGCCGCCGCCCGAACGGCCCTCGAGCAGCAGGCGTTCGCCCGCGTGGATGCGCAGGCTGCACCCGCGCAGCACAGGCTCTTCACGGCCTTGATAACGGAAGACAAGTTCGTGCGCCTCGACCACGGCCCGCGCTTCGTCACGTTCCTTCTTTTGTGATGAGACGGAGAAGGAAGGGACGCCCGCCTCGTCCGGCCTTGCAGCCGCTTCGAAGAGCGGCGCGACCTTTCGCCATGCGACGCCCGCGCCCGCGAGCGACGCGAGGCTCTCGGCCAACTTCGACAGCGCGCGGAAGACGAGAAGGATGCCGCCGAGCGAGACGGCGAGCGCCGCGGCCGAAGCTTCACCCGAAGCGTATGCAGGAGCGAGCGCCGCCACGCCGACGACGAGCCAGCCGCGCGGCACGAGCGCCGCGAGCTTCGCCGCCACCGAGTCTACCTCCGCCGAGAGTCTCAGGTAATGTTCGAGCGACTGGTCTTCGCCCTCGTGCCAGCGCTCGCGCGCCTCCTGCGCGAGCCGCGTGCGGTGCCCGACCATCACTTCGACCAGGTTGTGCGTCAGCTTCAAACGCGACTCAGTCCACCTGAGACGCCGCCGGTAGTAAACCCAACCCAGCGTGACGACCAGCACGACCCACGCGGCGAGAAGGACGACGTGAAGCCAGCCGCCCGCGCCGGCCCACAGCACCCAGGCCCCGAACGCCAGCTCGACGACCGCGACCGCGCCGAGCAGCCCTCCGCTCAGCGCGAGCGACTCGACGGCGTCGCCCTCGAAGACGCGACCGAGCAGGTGCCCGACGCCCTCGTGCCTTATCTCTTCCGGCTCAAGCTTGAGCGCGCCCTGTAGCAGACGCTGCTTGATGAGTCCGCCCGCGCCGACGGCGAAGAGGCCGGACGACCAGGTCTCGAACAGGCGCAGCGGTATCGTCGTCAGAAGCAGCAGCACCCACGCCGCGAGTAAACCACCGTCCGCGCGGCCGCCGAGCGCGGCCTGCCCGATGACCCACCACGAAAGCAGCCACAGCACATACTGCGCGACGTGCGCGACGAAGAAGAGCGCGAGCCGCCGCCCGAGGCGCGCCTGCCGCGCGCGCTGCCGGAGGGAGGTCGCGGGCGGGTTGCGCAGACTCCAACACTCCGCGATCCACCTGGCCCCGAGTCTCTGTTCGAGAATCGCCGCGCTCGCTCGCTTCAGCTTCCGACGCGGCACGCCTATCTCTTCGAGCAGCCGCCCGACCTCCGCGGCCAGAGGCTGCTCCGTCGTGTGACACAAGAGGGCGCCCACCTCTTCCGAACGTACGCGGCGCGCGGAGAGGTCTGGGCAGACGACCGTGGCCGAACCGTTTCGCGCCGAGAGCAGTGCGAGGAAGCGCGGCTCGCCTTCGCCGGGGACGCGCACGAGCGTCGGCGCCTCCGTCGCGCGCGACAGTTGCAGCACTTCGACGTAACGCAGCGGCCTCGGCTCCGCCTCCAGCCCGAGCCAACGCGCCGCCGACTCGACCCACTGCCCCAAAGCTTCGCCGCCTTCGAGCACGAACGACGGCGGCGGACTCCCCGCCTCTGTGTTGCGTGGTGCGAGTCCACCGTGGCGCGCCAACGCTTCGAGCGCTGGCCCTAAGGACTCGGCCGGCCAGGTCATGTACGATACGTCGTTCATGAAAAGCGTCAGGTCAGGCGTTGGCCTTCGAGTCTGAGGCGGCGCCAATCGCCGCCCGACCACATGCCCGTGCGCACCTCCTCTTCGGCGGAGAGGAGCGAGGCGTAGCGCGAGTCCGAGTCCGAGGCGAGTTCAGAGGGGCGGCCGTCTTCGACGACGCGGCCGCCGTCCACGACGACGACGCGTTCGAACGAGAGCGTCTCGCCCACGTCGTGCGTGATGCAGAGGAGCGTCGCGCCGCGCCAGTAAACGCGCGCGCGTTCGAGCAGGCGGCGCCTGCGCTCGCGCTCCAACCCGCGGAAGGGTTCGTCGAGGATGACGAGCCGCACGTCTTCGCGCAGCATCGCGCGGCCCAGACGCACGCGCTGGCCCTGACCGCCGGAGACGAGCGCGCCGCCCTCGCCGAGCGGCGTCTGCAGACCTTCGGGAAGTTTTTCGAGCACGTCGATGAGGTCTGCGAGCTCGACGGCGCGGCCGAGCGAATCGGCGGCGGAAGCGTCCGAGCCGTAACGCAGGTTCTCGATGAAGGTTCGGTTCCAGAGCTGGACGGTCGGGTCGACCCACGCCGTCTCGCGCCGCAGGCGTTCGAGCCGACGGCCGCCGAGCGTTACGCCGCCGACGCGGACACGCCCTTCGGCGGGCTTGTGCCACCCGAGCAGCACGCCGACGAGGCTCGACTTGCCCGCGCCCGAAGAGCCGACGACCGCGACGTGTTCACACGCGCCGACCTTGAGGTCTATCTCCTCCAGAATCGTGTGGCCCGCCGCGCGCACCGTCACGCCCTCGAAGACCAATGACAGCCCGTGTCTTAAAACGCTCTCCGTGGCGGCGACGACTTCGGAGACCTCTGACACATGAGTCAAGGCGAGTCCGGTCTTTGCGTCGCCTTCGACCTTGACCAACGCGCCAGCGGCTTCGAGTTGTATGAACGCCTCGGCGTTACCGTTCGAGGAAGATTCAGATAAGGAGAAGGTTGCGTCAGGCTCTTGCGTGTCCGCCTCTTCGAGCGCGCCGAGCGGTTCGAGCATGCGCAGCGTGGCGTTGCGGAAGCCCGGATACTGCCGCGCGACCAGCCCCACCTCCTGCCCGAGCACGGGCAGGTTCAAGACCCAGTACGCGAAGAGCAGAAGGCCGCCCGACTCGCCGGCCCGCGACACGTAGTCGACGACCAGCCACGCGGACAGCCCCACGCCGGCCAGCAACTGCAAAGCCTCGGCCGTCACCGTCGCGCGCAGCAGGCCCAACCCCGCCCCGGCCCAATCAATCAGAAGGTTCTCGTGCTCGCGGCGCACGGCGCGCTCGGCCCCGTGCGCGCGCACGGCGAAGAGTCCGATGAGTGAGTCGAAGTAGAAGCGGCTCAGCGCGCCGGCGTGGTTGCGCACGCGCAGGTTGCGCTCGAAGAGGACGGGCTGCGCCGCGAAGGGGAAGGTGACGGCGAGCGCTGCGGCGAGCACGGCGACGGGCGCGCTCGCGGGGTCGAGCCACGCGATGCCGAGCGTCGTCAGCGCGAGCGAGAAGACCGAGCGCAGGAGGTGTTCGCCGAGCGCGGGCAGTTGGCGCAGGACGTGTATGTTGTGGCTGCGCTCGGTCATGTCGGACGTGAGGCGGCTGTGAAAATATCGGTCGCCGAGCCTGGGAATCTTGTCCATGAAGAGCATGCGCAGGCGCGTCTCGAGCCGCCTCCCCATCCGCAGCACCGCGCCCGCCAGAGGCAGCTCCAGCGCGAGCAGCGCCAGCAGAAAGACGACGAGTGCGCCGATGGCGCCGAGCCTCTGACCCGAAAGGTTCAGCTCGCGCCCCACGCCGAAGAGGCCGCGCAGCATGAGCGCCTCGACGACCGTGCCGGCCGCGGCGAGCATGACCGCGAAGAGGATGAAGAGCGGCGAGAGCACGCCGTCGGCGCGCAGGATGCGCAGAAGCTCAAGCCCCGGTCGCGACGGCCTCTCTTCGAGCGCCGCGGCGAGTTCTGGAGGCAGTTGCGTCTTGACCCGCTGCCCTTCATCCTCCGGCGAAGCCTGAAGCTCGCCGGGCTTCGCATCTTTGCTCAGGCCGCGCACGTGGACGAGCACCGCGCCGCGCAGAAGCACCTGCTCCTCGCCGTCCTCGTCGGGCGTGGCGGGGCGCGCCGACCAGAAGTCGGCGGGGATGGCCGTCCAGTCTTCCGGCCCTTCGCCCGCGGCCGGCGCGGCGAAGCGTTCGACGACGCCCGCCGCCTGACGGCCGCGGTTGATGCCGCCCGCGCGCACGACCGATTCGGCCATGCGCGTCGCCGCGTCGAGCGCCGCGAGTCGACGCCAGCCTCCGGAGTCGACCGCCGCTTCGATCAAACGCTTAGTCTGACTCGCGCCGACGCCCACTCGTCTTAAACGTTTCGACAAAGGCCCGGTGAAGGCGCTTGAGTTGGCCCACTCGCGCCAGCCCTCGGCCGCGACCGGCATCGTGTGGACGTAGACCTCTTCGAGAAACTTAGAGGCTGTGGCCCAGCGGCGCCCGGTCGCGGGGTCCATCAACTGCATGAGGCGACCCGCGCGCCGCCACGCGACTAGGAAGTGTGTGGAGTTGGGCGGCCGCCGGACGACGACGAGGGCGGGCAGAGGCTCAGAGCCTGGAATCAGCAGGTGGTCGACGGGAATCATCACCTGCTCGGCGGCGAGGCCAAGCTGGACGGCGACCTCTTCCATCGTGTCGATGGACGTGCCGTCGACTTCCGTCTGGCAGGCCTCGCGCAGGCGCCCGTAGCTGGCCGTGATGCCGAACCCTTCGAGCAGGCTCTTCAAAGACGCAGGCCCGCAGTCCATCGCGGAGGTCTGCACGACCTCCGGCACGAGCAGCCGCCTGCGCCCGAAGAGTTTCAGGGGCATCAGCCTGCGCTCCGTGTCGGCTGGCCCTCTCGCGTCGAAGGGGTCGTGAGGAGTTTGACGGTGCGGAGCAGAAGCGTCGCGGGCGAGACCTGCTCGACCTCTATCTCGACGGCGCCGGGCAGCCCGTGCTGGAGAGGGAGCGACGCGGGCGAGTCCGGCCGGACGGCCAGCTCGACCCTTATCTTGCCGTCGCGCACTTCGCCCGCGACGCGCGTGACGACCGCCGGGACGGTGCCGTACTGCGTCCAGGGGAAACTCGACAGGCGCATCCGCGCGCCCTGCCCTTCGCGCACGCGGCCGAGCGCGGACGGCGGAAACTCCGCGACGATTTTGAGCGCGCCGGCCTCGGGCAAGACCGTGCCCAGCTTGTCGCCCTCGCGGACGACGGCGCCCTCCTTCGAGGTCGTCACTTCGCCGAGGTGCCCGCTCGCGGGCGCGCGGATGGTGCGGCGCTCGATCTCGTTCTGGAGGCGGCCGATGACGGCGGCCGAGGTGTTGCGCTGGCCTTCGAGTTCGGTCTTCTCGCGCAGGAGCTTGTCGATGCGGACGCGCCTCTCGGTCTCCTCCGTGCGCTGCTGCCGTTCGAGCTTGGTGACGGCGTGTTGGAGGCTTTCGACTTCGGCCCGCCTGCCGCGCGCCTCGGAGCGGACGCGGAGGACTTCCATCTCGGCGATGACGCCCTCTTTAAAAAGGCCGGCGAGGCGCTGCGCCTCTTCCTCCTTGAACAGCGCGGCCGACTCGGCCTCGCGGACGCGCGCGCGTGCTTCTTCGAGCGCAACGCGGTTGGCCTGCCGCGAGTCTTCGACGGCCTGCTCTTCGGCGGCGACCTCGCGCCCGAGCGCTTCAATCTGCGGCGCGACCGACGCGAGGCGCGCGCGTTCCTCTTCGAGCCGGTGCTGCTGCTCGTCCGTGTCCAGTTCGGCCAGCACGTCGCCGGCCTTCACCTCCTGCCCGAGTCTGAGGCGCGTGTTGACGACGCGCCCGGCGGCGGCCGACTCGACCGTGTAGCCCGCCTGCTCGGCTTCGAGCCGCGCCTCGGTCGTCACCTCGTAGAGCGTGACGCGCGCGAGGAAGAGCCACGCGCCCCACGCGCCGAGCACGGCGAAGGCCAGCAGCAGGCCGAGCAGCGTGCGCCGCTGGCCGTCTGCGCCGAGCGAGCGCATGTAGCGCGAGAAGGTCGGCGCGGCCGCACTGCCTGCTTTGAGATGTGTCTTCAACTTTCTCGCGCGCACGGCGCTGAAGTTCTAAAGTGCTGGGTCTGGAATGAGCGCGGCCTCCGGGGTGAGCCGCGGCTGACGAAAGTGCGTGGAGTGTATCTTCCCGGCCGCGCCTTTGCAACGAAATGGCCGGCGACTTTCAAGGGGAAAGGGCACGCCGACCGTGCTCCATGAAGCGCGCGCCGGGGTGCCCCTGCTTTTATCAAGATGCCTGGGACGATGGCGAACTACCTGATGACCGTCTGACTGTGGTTGAGATTGCTGCCGCCGGCCTTGACCTTCGACTTGACGCGAAGCCCTTTGGTGTTCTGGTTGTGGTTCGTGGCTAAACCTTCGCTGCCGGCCTTGACCTTCGTCTTCACCTTCATCGTTTGCTCCCTTGAGGTTCGAACGTTTCAGTGAGGCGACCCCGTGTCGCCCGCCTCGACTTCAACAGCAATAGCGGAAGCGAGGTCGAAAAAGTATCGGGCGCGGCGGAAATTTTTTACCCGCCCGCGCGACGCAGCGCGTCGAGGTTGTCGCGGCAGGTTGTGAGGTTCGGGTGCCCTTCCACTAGTGACCGCTCGAAGGCGGCGAGGGCACGCGTGAGCAGCTCTTCGGCCTCAGCGCGGCGGCCCTGGTCGCGGTAGAGCACGCCCAGGTTGTTCGCCGTCAACGCCCACTCGACGTTCTCCGCGCCGAAGAGTCGCTCCTTGATCGACAGCGCGCGCTTGAGCAGCGACTCGGCCTCTTCCACTTCGCCGCGTGCCTCAAGCGCCATCGCGAGGTTGTTGAGATTGACGGCGACCTCGTAGTGCTCCGGGCCGTACGCGCGCTCGAAGACGGCGAGCGCGCGTCGGTAGAGCGGTTCGGACTCCTCAAACTTTCCCTGCCCGTCGAGCAGCGCGGCGAGCGCCGCCACGTCGGCCGCCACGTCCACGTGTCCGGGGCCGAGGACGCGCTCGCGCAGCTCGACGGAACGGCGCGCGTGCGGCTCGCCCTCACTGTAACGGCCGCGCGCGTGCTCAAGCCCGCCGAGGTTGTGGTAGATGGAGGCCAACTCGACGGCGTCAGTGCCGAAAAGGCTTTCGAGGATGTCGAGGGCGCGCCGGTAGAGCGGCTCGGCCTCTTCGAAACGGCCGTTGAACTTGTAGAGCATGCCGAGGTCGTTTAAGGCGCTCGCCGTCTCGGAGCTGTCGGGGCCGAAGAACTCTTCGGCGACGGCGATTGAGCGCTTGAGGTGCGGCTCGGCCTCTTCGTAGCGCCCGAGGATGCGTCGGATGCGCCCGAGGTCGGAAAGAGTTTGGAGACAGAGCCGCCGCACGTCTTCGTCGGCGGAGTCCGTGTGCGCTTCCATGACGGCGGCGGCGCGCGCGTACGCCGCTTCGGCCCCTGCGTAGTCGCAGCGCTGCTCGCCGACGGCGCCGATGCTTGAGAGGACGTTAGCCACGTCCGGCGAGTCTTCGCCCTCCGCCTCTTCCAGAAGTCGCAGCGCGCGGCGGAACAACCCCAGGGCCTCCTCCGCTCGCCCAGCGCCGTACGCCTCGACGGCCGCGTCGTTCAACTCGCAGGCCAGCTCGACGGGGTCGCGCTCGGACACTTCCGGGTCGTCGGTCGTCATGGCTCTCGTCTTTCTCAAAAGGATTGTGTAGACGCACAGACGGCACGGAAGCGTCGCCCACGCCCCGTGCCGCCCGCACACTTGGAGGTACCTTTCAGGAGGCCGTCTCGACATCCGCGCCCGCAACCGAAACCCTTTCAGGAGGCTGTCGCGTCTACCCGCTTAACGGCTTCTACTTACTAAAGCGTCAAACGCGGCCCGGAAGGCTCAACGCCTCGGAAAATATTTTTGTCCGCCGTCAGACGGCGCACAATTTTTTCATTCGAGGCTCAGGTTGTGACTCTTCTGTTCACAAAAGGATTGACTTGCGCCCCCGGTCTGTTGTTTTATTGGCGACTTCGCCCCCGACGGTTTCATAGCAGGCCACGCCACCAACTTGGAGAGGTCTTCCCGATGCTAAAACCGCGCAGTTCTTTTCCGTCCGTCGTTCTGCTCTCGCTCTGCTGCCTCGCCCTCGCGCCCTTGTCGCGCGCAGGCGCCGCCGGCAAAAACAGCGCCGCCCCCGCGTCGAGCGGGGGGCTGGTGGAGTCAATCCCCGCAAAGTATCAGGAGCGTTACCAAGCCTGGAAGAACGACCTGCTCTCGACCGAGGCCGGCCGCAGCCAGTGGGAGACCTACACTTCTAACCCTCGATTCACGCTTACCGTCGTCATCAGTGATGACGACCGGCACGGCGCGGGCACGGGCAGCTACAAGTGGGACGACTCGGGCAAACTCGTCGCCGCGACCATCACGCTCGGCAGCCGCATCGACGAGGGCTACCCGAATCCGATCTACTATCCCGTGATGTACTCGCTCTCGCCGCTCTCGGAGACGTACCCGGTCGAAGGCAACGTCCTGGCGGCGGCCAAGATGGCGCACGAGCTGGGCCACGTCAAACAGGCCGCGAACACGGGCGCAGACCTCTACAAGCTGCAGAACCAGTTAATGCCCGTCTACAACCAGACGCTCCTCAGCAACGGCCGCAACACGCGCGACAAGCGCCTGACGGAACTCGCGCGCAGGATGGGCGGGACGCCGGTCGAGATTTGGGAGAACCGTGAGTACTGGGGCGAGGTCAACGCCATGCTCTACCTGCGCGAGCGTTTCAAGAACGAGGAGCAGCAGCGTGCTCTGTGCACGCGCGTCAGGCGCACGGTCGAGCAGTACGCGCCGGACTACGCCGAGCGCTTCGAACAGGTCACGCAGTAAAGTCTTAAGGGTACGTAACTGAACCAATTTTCGACCTTACTGAGCCGCCGCGTCCGTCTGGCCCGACGCGGCGGCTCTTCGCGGCGGCGGATAAACACATGCTTCTTCCAGCTATAAACGTGGAAACCGCGACGAAAGAGCGCGCCTCGCGGGCGTGCGGGATTCTTTAAATGGTCATACCATCGAAAGTCGCATTTGAAATTTGGTAGAAAAACTCTTGACAACTGGCACTATCCGTAAGAAAATGCGCGCACCTTTTTGAAGGCGGCGAATTCTCTCGCCGAGACCTGTATAAGCCAGAGAAGAGTTCCACGATCCGATTCCTCCTTGGAAGACGATTCTATAAAGTAATTTTCGGACTTTTCGCGGTCAACCGACTCAAACTGAATCAAGCCGAACTTCCGCAAGGGAGCCGTTTGGAAAACTATCCCGGTCAAGGAAGTTAATCGGTTAAGTTGGTTTGACCTAATCCGACGCAGTTGAGCCGATTGGCTTGTGTGTGTCGGCCGTCGGGGCAGAGACGGTTTAACTGTTCGCCCCCGACGCCCCTTCTCTTCGAACGATCCAGGGCGGTTCCAGTCACCGACGCAACTTGTAGTGCCGGTTCGCGCACGTCAGGGCCAGAGAGCCCTCTGCGCGTCGGCAAACGCCCGGGGCCTAACGCCACCGGACAGCCGGCAGCAACCGGCACTGGCGCCGAGTCAAGTGCCTGCCGCCATCAACCCACGTTTTTGGAGATAAGAAGATGAGATCAAATTTTGCTAAATCGTTGAGCCTGGCTGCGGCCGTCCTGGCCGTCCTGCTGGCGGCGTCATTTCCCGTGACGCTGCGCGCGCAGGAGTCGCGCGGCAAGATCACGGGCACCGTGACCGACCCGAACAAGGCGGCGGTGCCGGGCGCGACCGTCACGGTCTCCGACCCGTCCAGAGGCACGAGCGTCGCGCTGACGACCAACGACGAAGGCTTCTTCCAGGCCCCTTACCTCCTGCCGGGCACCTACCAGGTGATCGTCGAGGTCTCGGGCTTCAAGAAGTTCATCCAGGAGAACGTCGTCCTTCAGATTAACGAGACGCGCAGCCTGGACATCACGCTCGAACTCGGCGGCACGCAGGAGACTGTCACCGTCCTGGCCTCGGCGGCGGAACTGAACTCTTCGGACGCCAACCTCGGCCAGACCGTGGACAACAAGCGCATCGAGGAGCTGCCGCTGACGCACGGCGACCCGTACACGCTGGTCGGCCTCTCGCCCGGCGTCGCCTACACGGGCAGCACGCGCCTCGACCGCCCGTTCGAGCCGACGCACATCATCGGCTACGCCATCAACGGCACGCGCGGCAACCGCAGCGACCTGCTGATTGACGGCGCGCCCTCGACGGCCACGGCCAACGCCAACGAGGTCATCGCCTCCTACGTCCCGCCGTCAGACATCGTGCAGGAGTTCAAGGTTCAGACCTCGACCTACGACTCGCAGTTCGGCAACACCGAAGGCGGCGTGACGAGCATCACGATCAAGTCCGGCACCAACAACCTGCACGGCACGGCCTACATCTGGACGGAGCCGGGCGGGATGGCCGCCAACGACTTCTTCGGCAAGGCGCGCGGCCAGGGCCGCCCCTACACCTTCTCGAACCGCCCGGGCTTCAGCCTCAACGGCCCCGTCCGCATCCCTCACCTCTACAACGGCAAGGACAAGACCTTCTTCCTCTTCGGCTACGAGGGCATCCGCGACTCGCGCCCGCGCTTCGACGCAGGCTCCAGCGTCTTCGTCCCGACGCAGGCGCTGCGCAACGGCGACTTCTCGGCCTTCTCGTCGAACATCACGATCTACAACCCGCTGTCGCGCCGGCCCAACCCCAATTCGGCGGGGCAGTTCATCTCCGACCCGTACCCCGGCAACATCATCCCGGCCGCCGGCAGCCCCGGCTGCGGCGTCACCGTCGCGTGTCTCAACCCGACGGCGCAGGCGATCCTGAAGTTCTACTCGCTGCCCAAGCAGTCGGGCCTGCTCGGCAACATCTTCGACTCGCAGTTGACCGAGAAGACCAAGCCCTACGACAACTACACCTTCAGGATCGACCAGCAGTTTAACCAGAACAACCGCCTCTTCGTGCGCGGGAGCTGGTACAACCGCGACAGCCACTACAACGACTACCTGAACAGCGCGGCGTCGGGCGTCAACTTCCAATTCCAGTCGCGCCAGGGCGTCATCGACGACGTCTGGACGCTCAACCCGACGACCGTCCTGAACGTCCGCTACGGCTACAACCACTTCGTCCGCTTCCAGGATCAGGACGAGGACGCGCGCGGCTTCGACCTGACGCAGCTCGGCTTCTCCGCGGGCTACAACAACCTGATCCCCGAGGACATCCGCCGCTTCCCGCGCATCGACTTCCCGTCGAACACCGTCCTCGGCACCGCCTTCGGCAACGAGAACCGCCCGGTCGACTCGCACGCCGTCAGCGCCGTCATCAACAAGGCGCTCAACAAGCACTCGCTGAAGTTCGGCGCGGAGCAGCGGATCTACCGCGAGAACGACGTCTTCTCCAGCAACGACCAGACGGGCCAGTTCGTCTTCGACAACACCTACACGCGGCAGAACAGCGCCAGCGGCACCGACTTCAACGGCCTCCAGGCGTTCGCGGCCTTCCTGGTCGGACTGCCCTCGACGCAGCAGATCGTCCGCCGCGCCGACTACTCCGAGTACTCGAAGACGTGGGGCTTCTTCGTGCAGGACGACTACCGCGTCTCGCCCAAGCTCACGCTGAACCTCGGCCTGCGTTACGAGGTCGAGACCCCGCTCGTCGAGCGCCAGAACAAGAGCGTCTCCGGCTTCGACTTCAGCTACACCCAGCCCTTCCAGGCGACGGCGCAGGCGAAGTACGCGGCGCTGAACGACGCGAACCTGAAGGCGAAGCTCTCGACCATCAACACGGCCGGCGGCCTCCTCTTCGCGGGCAAGGACACGGGCAGCGGGCTCTACAGCACGCCCAAGAACACGTTCCTCCCGCGCGCGGGCTTCGCCTACCAGTGGAACGACAGGACGGTCTTGCGCGGCGGCTTCGGCCTCTTCGCCGGCTTCCTCGGCGAGCGCCGCGGCGACGTGATCCAGCCCGGCTTCACGCGCACGACGACCTTGACCACGGTCAACAACGCCAACGGCGCCCCGATCCCGCGCTCGTTCACCGACTCCCTGACCAACATCACGATTTCGGAGCCGGTCGGCAACGCGGCGGGCAGGCAGACGGGCCTCGGCACCGGCATTTCGTTCTTCAACCAGAACCCGAAGGTCTCGAAGCAGGCCCGCTGGTCGATTGGCGTCCAGCGTCAGCTGTGGGGCGGCTGGGTCGCCGACATGGAGTACGTCGGCAACTACGGCTACGACATCGAGATCGTCCGCAACATCAACGCGCTGCCGAACCAGTACCTGAACACTGACAACTCGCGCACGCAGGCGATGGTCGACAACAACACGTTCCTGACGGGCACGGTCGCCAACCCGTTCGCCGGGCTGGCCGAGTTCGCCAACACCTCGTTCGCCAACGCGACCATCTCGCGCTCGCAGCTCCTGCGCCCGTTCCCGCAGTTCGGCGACATCCTGACGACGAACAACGACGGCAAGACGTGGTACCACTCGGGCCAAGTCGCGGTCGAGAAGCGCTTCTCGCAGGGATACACCATCCAGACGGCCTACACCTGGTCGAAGTGGCTCCAGGCGACCGAGTACCTGAACCCGGGCGACGCGAGGCCGACCAAGATGATCTCCGACCAGGACACGCCGCACAGGTTAGCCCTGAGCGCGATGTACGAGTTCCCGTTCGGCAAGGGGCGCGAGTTCCTTTCGAACGGCGGCTGGCTGACGAACGCCATCTTCGGCGGCTGGCAGCTCGGCGGCACGCTGCAGATGCAGAGCGGCTTCCCCATCGCGTTCGGCTCGTTCAACATCACGAGCAGCGCGACCTCGGGCGACCTCTTCTACAACGGCGGCCAGATCGCGATCCCGTCGAGCCAGAGGGGCACGGCCCGCTGGTTCAACACCGCGGCCTTCGCCTCCGCTTTGACGACGACCGGCACGCTCGCGACGCCGGTCAACCACCTGCGCACGCTCCCGTACCGCTTCAGCAGCGTCAGGCGCGACTACATCAAGAACCTAGACCTGACGCTGAAGAAGGACATCCTCGTCCGCGAGGGCATGAAGGTGCAGCTCCGCTTCGAGGCGCTCAACGCCCTGAACGAGCCGTACTTCCCCGCGCCGGTCACGACCGCCACGTCCGCCGACTTCGGCAAGATTTCGGCGTCGAACCAGGACAACTACGCCCGCCGCGTCCAGCTCGGCGCGAAGTTCATCTTCTAAGCCGAGGAGTGACATCTCCCCCGAGAGAGGGGGCGGCCGGCCTGCGAGGGTCGGCCGCCCCTTCGCCTTTGGGGCGAACGCGACGGGAGGGCGCGGCGTGAAGTACAATGTCCCCCCGCACTCCCGACGGGCCGTTCTACCTGAGTCGAATTTGGATTAGACTGGGCGCGGTTCCGCACGCCAGAAGATGAGAGTGACTCCCCGCACGAACGTCGCACACTACCGCATCATGGAGGCCCTCGGCGCGGGCGGCATGGGCGCCGTCTACAAGGCCTACGACGAGAAGCTGCAGCGCGTCGTCGCCCTGAAGCTGCTGCCGCCCGAGTTCACCGCGCAGGAGGATCGCCGCCGCCGCTTCCTGCAGGAGGCGCGCGCCGCCTCCATCCTCAACCACCCGCACATCCTGACCGTCTACGAGTTCGGCGAGGACGGCGGCCACCCGTACATGGCGATGGAGTACGTCGAGGGCGAGACGCTGCGCCAGAAGATCAAGGCGCGCTCTCTCCCCACGGCCGAGGCCCTGGGCCTCGCGATTCAGATGGCGGACGGACTCGCCAAGGCGCACGAGGCCGGCGTCGTCCACCGCGATCTGAAGCCCGAGAACCTGATGGTCAGCCGCGACGGCTACGTCAAGATTCTCGACTTCGGCATCGCGAAGCTCGTCGCGCCGAAGGGGCGCATCGCGGAGGCCGACAGCGCGCAGAAGACGCTCGTCCGCGTCGAGACGCAGTCGGGCACCGTGTTGGGCACGGTCAACTACATGGCGCCTGAGCAGCTCCTCGGCCAGCGCGTCGACCACCGCTGCGACATCTTCTCGTTCGCCGTCGTCCTCTGCGAGATGCTGACGGGTGCATGCCCCTTCTCGTGCGGCAACCAGATCGAGACGATGTACGCCATCCTCCACGAAGAGCCGCGGCTGCGCGACGCGGTCAGGGCGCAGCTCCAGCCCGAGCTCTTCCGCATCCTGACCAAGGCGCTCGACCGCCAGGCGAAGCGCCGCTACCGGACGGTGGCGGAGATGGCCGCCGACTTGAAAACCTTCAAGCGCGACCTGGAGCTGGGGCAGGCGGCGCCGACCCTGACGAGGACGAAGCTCGTCCTTAAGCGCGTCACGCGGCTCCCGCGCGCGCGCGGGATAGATTACGAGAAGGAACTGAACGAGGCGCAGTACCGCGCGGTGACGACGACCGAGGGGCCGCTGCTCGTCGTCGCGGGCGCGGGGACGGGGAAGACGCGCACGCTCGTCTACCGCGTGGCGCGCTTGATAGAGACGGGCGCGCGCCCCGAGTCGGTGCTGCTGTTGACCTTCACGCGGCGCGCGGCCACGGGGATGCTCGGGCGCGCGGCCGGACTCGCCGACGCGCGCTGCCAGCGCGTCTCGGGCGGGACGTTCCACAGCCTCGGCCACGGCGTCCTGCGCCGCCACGGCGAGGCGTCCGGCGTCGCGCGCAACTTCACCGTGCTCGACCCGGCCGACACCGAAGACCTCATCGACCTTCTGCGCCGCCAGCTGAAGCTGACGCGCGACCGGCACTTCCCGCGCAAGCGCACCATCTGCTCCATCTTCAGCATGTCGGTCAACAAGGACTGCGCGGTCGGCGACGTGCTCAAACAGTCCTACCCGCACTTCCTCGAAGAGAGCGCGGCGCTCGAAGAACTCTACAGGTCTTTCGAGGAGTTCAAGCGCGCGCGCCACCTGCTCACGTACGACGACCTCCTGCTGCGCCTGCGCGAGGCGCTCGAAGCGAGCGAGGAGCTGCGGCGGCTGCTCTCCGAGCAGTACCGCTTCATCATGGTGGACGAGTACCAGGACACGAACCGCCTGCAGGCGCGCATCGTGCGCCTGCTGACGGCGACGCACGACAACGTCGCGGTCGTCGGCGACGAGTGTCAGTCCATCTACTCGTTCCGCGGCGCGAGCCACCGCAACATGCTCGAGTTCCCCGAACTCTTCCCCGCGGCGCAGGTCATCAAGCTCGAAGAGAATTTCCGCAGCACGCAGCCCATCCTCGACGTGGCGAACGCCATCATCTCCGAGGCGCCCGAAGGGTACGGCAAGCACCTCTTTTCGCGCGTGGACGACGCGGCCGAGCCGCCGTTGCTCGTGAGCGCGCGCGACGAGAACGAGCAGTCGCGCTTCGTCGCCGAGCGCATCGAGGAGCTGCGCGCCGAGGGCGTGCCGCTCTCGGAGATGTCCGTGCTCTTCCGCGCCAGCTCGCACTCGTTCGACCTGGAGATCGAGCTGGGGCGGCACGGCATCCCTTTCCGCAAGTTCGGCGGCATCAAGTTCGCCGAGTCGGCGCACGTCAAAGACGCGCTCGCCTTCCTGCGCGTCGTCTCGAACCCCTCGGACACGCTCTCGTGGTTCCGCGCGCTGAAGCTGCTCGACGGCGTGGGCGACGCGACGGTCAACCAGATACTCGAACACCTCGGCGTCGAGCGGCGCGAGTTCCGCGCGGCGAAGACGAAGGAGTCGCTCTTCCGCAAACTCCAACGCTTCCCGGCGCGCGCCAGCTACCAGGAGCAGATGCTGAGGCTCGCGCGCCTGCTATCGAATCTGTTGGAGACGAAGTCGCCGGGCGCGCAGTTGTCGTCCGTGCTGCGCTTCTACCGGCCGATACTCAGGGCGCGCTACGACGACCACCCGCGGCGCGGGCGCGACCTCGAACACCTCCTGACGATTGCGAAGCGTTACAAAAGCGCTTCCGACCTGCTCGCGGACGTGGCGCTCGACCCCTCGGACGCGTCGCAGAACGGACGCGAGCGCGGCGGCGGCTTCGTCACGCTCTCGACCGTGCATTCGGCGAAGGGCTTGGAGTGGGACGCGCTCTTCGTGATCTGGATGACGGACGGCTGGTTCCCCTCGACGCGCTCGTACGACGAGTTCGAAGACCTTGAGGAGGAGCGGCGGCTGCTCTACGTCGCGACGACGCGCGCGCGCCGCCACCTCTACTTCATCTACCCGCAGGCCGTCCAGCGCGGCGCCGACGGCGACACGGTTCCGTCCGTCTCGCGCTTCCTCGAACCCGTGCCCGACGACGTCCTCCCGCGCGCCTCGCTCTCGGACGATTGAAGGGCGGGCCGGCCGTCACTCCTTGGTGTTGACGGGCGGGGGCGGCGGTATCTTGATGTCGCAAGGGGCGCCGGGGATTTCCCCATTGACGGGCGGCTCCGGGAAGTACTGTGTGAAGACCTGCGCCTTTTCGGCGACCGATTCGCCCGCGACGAGGCTGATAATCTTGAGAGACTCGTCGATGCCGGAGGAGATGCCGCCGCCGGTGACCCTGTTGCGGTCAACGACGTAGCGCGGGTGGTTGGCGGCGACCTTCACCTGCTTGAAGGTCTTGAGGCAGGAGACCATCCCCCAGTGGGTCGTGGCCTCGTAGCCGTCGAGCAGGCCCGCCTGCGCGAGCAGCATGGCCCCTTCGCAGACGGACGTGACGTACTCGGCCCCCTCGGCTTGCTCGCGCAGGAAGTTGATGTAGTCCGCGTCGCCCAACATCTTCTGCGTCGTATCGTTGGCGGCGCCGGGCACCCAGATGAGCTGCGCCTGTCTTTTCGGCGGGCCGCCGTTCTGCCCACGATAGTCCGCGAACGACGCGTCGGGCGTGAGCTTCGGGCCGGCGAGAGTCTTGACGACGCGCCCCTCGGCCTCGACCAGCGTGAGCGTCACCTTCCTCTTCTGCCAGAACTGGCCCATCCAGTAAAACATCTCGCACGCGGAGGTCACGTCGAACAGGTTCACCTGCTCGTAGATGGGGATGATGATGTTGAAGGGTAAACTCGTCGTCATCTTTGCTGCTCCTGTCTGGACGGTTCCGTGTTGACGAAAATGGGAAGGGGGTCGGTCGCGTGAAGCCGACTCACACTACTTTCGTGCCCGGTGTCTGTCAAGACGAGTCTGCGGAAAAGGCGGCCGCTCTGACAGAGATGACTCACGCCGCGAGCGGAGCTGGGAGGAAGCGGGTTCTGGCGGAAGTGTCGAGGGTCTCAGGCGAGGCTCGCCCAGCAGGCGACCGTCTGCACGCTGGTGCGCTCGGCCGCCACGCGGCTGAGCTGCTCAAGCTCGGCCGCGTAGACGCGTCGCAGCACGCGCCGCAGCACGAAGCGCTCCAACGCGCCGAGCGGCCCGCCGGCCGAAGTCAGCACAGTGCTGAACGTCACCCGCGAGTCAGGCCCTTCCGGCTCGACGGTGAAGGTCGTGACGGGGCCGTCGCCGCCCGTGTCGGTCTCGACCAGGACGCGGCCCGGCTCCGGCTCGGTGACGGCGGCGCGGAGCACGCGCGACTGCCCGAGCACGCGCATCTGGAAGCGGATGACCGTGCCCTCGCCGCGCCCGCCCTGCTCGACCTCGAGCCACTCGAAATACTTTTTCGGAAGTATCTGCGGGTGGCCGTTGCGATAATCCGCGATGATGTTGTAGACGACCTCGGCCGGCGCCCCCACGCGCGCCGAAGCGCTCACCGTGTACCTCTTTCCCATTTCAGCCCCTCCCGCCGGGAGAACCCCGACACCCGTAACGCGAGATATACTGGCGTGAAGGATCAGGATTGCGGGGAAGTTAACCACAGAGATACAGAGACACAGCTTGTCGAGTAGTTTTCTTCTAGCTGTGTCTCTGTGTCTCTGTGGTTAAATACAGCAACGCAACCGGCGACTGACAGGACTGTACACGATGACTGACGAACAAATACTCGAAAAACTCCGCGAGGCGACGCGCGGCCTGATGTTCATGAGCGAGTCGGACTACCCGTTCGAGGTCTTCAAGTGGGGCAAGACGGAGCCGACGCAGGAGTTCCTGCGCAAGCAGGCGGGCGAGGCCGCGGACGCGCCGGTCGAGACGCGGACGTTGGCGGACTTCTTCCGCGTCGCGTCGTCCGAGCCGGACTGGAAGAAGGGCGAGCAGTTGACCGAGGCGCGCAAGTTCCAGGCGCTGCGGAAACTGCTTGAGGAGAATTTGAAAGACCCGAAGGTCTATCGCGTCGGCTCCGTCAACATCCCCGTCTACGTGGCGGGCCGCGCGCCCTCGGGCAACTGGCTCGGCGTCTCGACGCGCGTCGTCGAGACGTAAGCCTGCCCGCCCGCGGCGGGCTCTTCGCGCGGCAGCTCTATCTGGAAGGTCGTGCCCTCGTTCACGGCCGAGCGGACGCTGACCTCGCCGCCGTGCGCGCGCACGAGGTGCTTGACGATGGCGAGCCCGAGTCCCGTCCCGCCCAGCTCGCGCGAGCGCGCGCGGTCGACGCGGTAGAAGCGCTCGAAGATGCGAGGCAGGTGCTCGGCCGAGATGCCCTCGCCCGTGTCCTCGACCGTAATCAGGTCGCGCTCGCCGCGCTCGTGCCTCACGACGACCGTCCCGCCGCGCCTGCTGAACTTGATTGCGTTATCCACGAGGTTGAGGAGCACCTGTTCGAGCCGCCTTGGGTCTGCGCGCACGGACGCGCCGGGGCCGACCTCGTTGACGAGCGTGACGCCGCAAGCCTCGGCCTTCGAGGCGAGTGCGTTGAAGGTCTCGCGAACCAACGGATGCAGCCGCGCCTCGCGCACTTCGAGGCCGAGCGCGCCCGACTCGATGGCCGAAAGCTCCATGATGTCTTCGATGAGCGAGCGCATGCGGCCGGCGTTGCGGCCGATGATCTGGACGAAGCGGCGCGCGTCCTCCTCTTTTTCGAGCGCGCCGTCCTGCAAGGTCTCGGCGAAGGTGATGATGGAGGTGAGCGGCGTGCGCAGCTCGTGCGAGACGTTCGAGAGGAACTCCTGCCGCACGCGCTCGAGCCTCTCGAGCCGCGTGATGTCGAAGAAGACGCCGACCGCGCCGCGCACGTCGCTGCCGTAGACGACCTCGCGCTGGCGGAGCGGCGCGACGTGCAGGTCGTAGACGCGCCGGTCGCCGCCGCCGTCCGTTTCGACCTTGACCTCGGCGCGCTCGCCGCGCGCGACGGCCGCGGCGAAGGCGGAGTAGATGGCGGGGTTGCGCGTGAGGTCGCTCAGGCGGCGCGGGCTGATGGCGCCGGCGCCGCCCTGCCGGAAGGCCGCGCGCGCCGAGTTGTTGAGGGCGACGATGCGCATGGCGTTGTCGATGATGACGACGGCCTCGCGCATGCTGTCCATCGTCACTTCGAGCAGCGTCGCGGCGTGCACCTCGCCGGCCGCGACCGCCGCGGCCACGTTCGGCGTCGTGCCCGCGCCGAGCCCCTGCGCCGCGTCCGTCACGTGCAGCGCCGCGTTCTCCGCGTCGCGCTCCTTCGGGTAGAAGCGCACGAGCGCCGCGCCGAAGAGCGCCGCCCCCAACGCCACCCACGCCGCGTACGAGTCCGCGCGGTAGAGCGCCAGCCACAGGGCGAGCAGACCCACCGCGAACGCGATCAAGACTGCGGTGCGGAGATGCATAAGGAATTTGAAATTTGAAATTTCAAATTTACAAGCCGTGCCCCTGTGTCTCAGTGGTGAATCTTCACCTCAGCACTCAGCCGTCGGAGCTGGAGAAACCCGTGAACCTGTAGCCGACGCCGACGACCGTCTCGATTGCTTCGCCGCACGGGCCGAGCTTCTGGCGCAGGCGGCGGATGTGCACGTCGAGCGTGCGCGTGTCGCCGTAGTACTGCTGCCCCCACACCTCGTCGAGGAGCTGGTTGCGCGTCGCCACGCGGCCGGGGCGGCGGGCGAGCGCGGCGAGCAGCGCGAACTCCTTCCGCGTCAGCTTCACCTCAACGCCTTCGCAGACGGCCGCCATGTTTTCGAAGTCGACGCGCAGCCGGGCGTCCTCGTAGACGGGCGACGAGGACTCGTCGGCGCGGCGGAGCACGGCGCGCACGCGCGCCACCAGCTCGCGCACCGAGAATGGTTTCGTCACGTAGTCGTCGGCGCCCAGTTCGAGTCCTTCGACGCGCTCGGACTCAGACCCGCGGGCCGTCAGGATGATGATGGGCGTGCGGCGCGTCTGCGGCTCGCGCCGGAGCCTGCGGCACAGCTCCGTGCCGGACATGCCGGGCAACATCAGGTCGAGCAGGACGAGGCACGGCGGGTTCGCGCGGTCGAGCGCCGCGGCGAGTCCCTTCTCGCCGGTCTCCGCGACGACGACCGGTAGCCCTTCGCGTTCGAGGTTGTAACGCAGCCCCTCCGCGATGTCCGCCTCGTCCTCGACGATGAGCACCGGCCTGTTCACAGGCGGAACTATACAGCGTGGCGGCGGGAGTCAGAAGCCCTGAGCACGTAGAGGCCGCGGCGGACGGGGTGCGTGAAGTTGCGCCAGCGCGAGAGTCGCCTGACGGAAAGGAGTTCGAAGCCGGAAGAGTCGAAGAGTTGTTGCCACCCGCCCCAGAGTCGAAACGTGCAGGGGCCGGTGCGCGCGCGCCAGGCGCGGTCGTGCGCGCGGCAGGCGGCGGAGTCCCAGGCGGCCTCGGGGATGTCTTCGTAGATGACGACGAGTCCGCCGCGGCGCAGGACGCGTCGTACTTCGCGGAGGAACGCTGGCTGATCCTGCGCGTGGTGCAGCACGTAGCAGAGCAGCACGGCGTCGAAGGACTCGTCCGGGGCGGGGAAGTGCGCGCCGTCGAAGGCCGCGTAGTCGATGGGCGCGTCGACGCTCCGGCGCACGTCAATGCCGGAGACGCGCGCGCCGAGCAGCGCCGAGAGGTGGTGCGCGATGTAGCCGCTGCCGCAGCCCACGTCGAGCACCCGCGTGCCGCGCGGCAGCACGCGCGCAAGCTCAAGCGCCATGTCGTAAGAGCGCCCGACGAGACGCCGCCGACGCTCCCTGCGCCAGCGCCTCTGCGCGCCGCCGACCGCGCCCTCCAAAGCGTAGACGAGCGGGTTCAGAAGCACCCGCGCAAAGTTGAGGAGGGCGCGCTCGGGGTTGAACCATTCCGCGAGTCCGTAGTCACGCGGGTCTCGGTTCGTGTAGGAAGGGGCGTTCGACATCGTCTGCTCCGTGCGTTTGTTTCAAGACCCGCGGCGCGTGTCGGCAAGCGGCGGGCCGCGGCGCTCGTGTTCGGATTATTGAAGGTCGGGAAGCGCCGGGAGGGGCCGTCGGTTACAACTGAAAGGGGCGTGGCCGACGCGTGAAAGGGGAATGCTGCGGTCGTGCGCGTCGCTAGTTGACTACTTCCTTTTAGCGATTAAACTCAAAGAGATGGTCTCGGGAGGAACCTACATGGGTATGGAGCGGCGTCTGACTCAGCGTTTCAAGGTGAACATCCCCGCGCGCTGGGAAGGCCAGCGCACACGCCGCGAGGGGACGGTGACGGACATCAGCACCGCGGGCTGCTTCGTCCTCACCGAAGACATCGGCGTCGAGCGGCGCGAGCTGGTCAAGCTCGAGCTGGTGATGCCGGGCGGCGTCATCACGCTCTGGGGCTACGTCATCTACAAGGCCGACGAGATCGGCTTCGGCGTCCGCTTCGCGCCGAACATTCACGAAGAGGAACGGCGGCGGCTCGAATTCCTAGTTAAGGCCGAAGCCGTCCGCTCTTCGATGAGGAAGAAGTAGACGCACTCCACGCTTCGAATGATTCCGTCCAACGTTCTGGAATCCCGCGCTGGGCGTTAACGAACAGCCCGCGGCCTCTCACCGGCTCGTCCCACGCCCCCGTCCGTTCGAACCAAAGTTCCGGCAGGTCGTCACATTCCGAGAACGCGCGCGCGGCCGAGCCCGTAAAGCGCGTGTGACTGCGGCGCGCACGGCTCGCCCCCTGGAGCGCCGTCCTTTTAAAGCCTCGTACACAAGGAAAGGAAATGTTGCAATGAAGAAGATGACGACCCGTATCGCGACCGCGCTCCTCCTCGGCCTGCTCTGCGTTGCCCCCGCCTTCGCCAAGGCGAAGAGCCGCCTGCTCACCGTCGGCCAGGATTTCGTCGTCGGCGCGACGACCGTCAAAGCCGGCACATACATCTTCAGCGTGGACGAAGCGTCCAACGAGCTGACCGTCCTCGACAAGAAGACGAAGGAGACGGTCGCCCGCGCCGAGACGCGCACGCAGGCGCGCAGCGGCAAAGGCCCCTTCCGGCTCGACTTCCAGCTCGTGGACAACAACGGCACGCAGACGCTCGCCAGCATCGCCTTCGACGGCGAGAAGAACGCCTACTCCCTCGCCGCCACCTCGGCCGCCGCGCGGTAATAAAAGCTTTCACCACAGAGACACAGAGACACAGCTTGAAGCACATAAGTCTTCAGGCTGTGTCTCTGTGTCTCTGTGGTGAAAGCTTTCCTTCGACTCAGGAGCGCTTGCGGTTCGAGCGGCAGTTGGTCGCGCCGCAGCGGCAGACCTCCGGGTGGTCTGGGTCGCGGTAGTCGACGGTCACCTCGTCGCCCGGCTGTATGTCTCGGCGTGCGAAGATGGCGACCTTGAGTCCCGGCACGATGCGGATGAAGGCGTTGGGGTCGCAGGAGTGGTTGATGAAGGCGGTCTCGTTGCCGCCGACCGCGCCGTCGATGGCGTGATCGTCGTCGAGGGTGATGATCTTGACGGCGGTCTCCGACTGCTTCCGGATGCGCGCCTGAATCTTGCGACTGCCCTTGATGAACTCGCCCTCGTACAGCGCGATCTTCTTCCGCGCCGGGAAGTGCGTCAGCGCGAAGCAGCCCTTCCCGTAGATGTTGCTCTTCTTCACCGTGAGCCGACCGGACACTAAGAGTCCCTCCCTCGAACCTGCCTGACCTGGGTTAGACCTTCCCGACCGCGGCATTATAAACGTCAAACGCCCGCCGCGCGTCTGTTCGCGCACGTACTCAGAAAAAAGTAGGCGGTAGGCAGACGGCAGTAGGCAGTTGGAAGGATAGGTTCGCACCCAAACCCCGGAGGGGCTTTGAACTGCCTACTGCCATCTGCCTACCGCCTGCTACTCTTTCCCGCCTAAGTTCTGCAACCTTTGTGGCAAGGGCGAGGGCGAAAGTGGTTGTAAAGAAAAATTTTAGGGAGGCGCTGGACGAGCCTAAAAGTTTCGTGTATGGTGTTGTTCATCCGGGTGGTTGGTGAATCCTTCCGCCCAGGTGGTTTGCTGGGGTGAGGACAGTGAGCCACTATTAGAACAGGCGCGAGGCCCCCAAGGCTGCCGCGCCTGTTCGCTTTTTATGGACAAGAAAGACCGGAAGGCCATCGCGTCGCTCTGGAAGCTGGGCGGTCTGACCTGGCGCGAGCTGGGGCGCTGCGTCTGGCTGGAAATCTACGAAGGCGACCTCTTCACGCGCGCGGCCGCCCTCTCGTACTACTTTCTGCTGGCGCTCTTCCCCCTGCTCATCTTCCTGACCTCGATGCTCGGCTACTTCGCCGAGGTGGGGACGGAGCTGCGCGTGAGTCTCTTTCGCTACCTCGGGAGCATCGTGCCGCGCTCGGCCTCGGAGCTGGTCGGCGCGACCGTGAAGGAGATCACGGAGGGCGCGACGGGCGGCAAGCTCTCCTTCGGGCTGCTGGCGGCGCTCTGGTTCGCGTCCTACGGGATGGGCGCCATCGGCGACACCTTGAACGGCGCCTACCGCGTCAGGGAGTCGCGCCCGTTCTGGAAGCTGCGGCTCATCTCCCTGGGACTGACGGCGGCGCTGGCGGCGCTGACGATCACGGCGCTCGCCCTCGTCCTCTACGGCGGCGAGATCGGCGAAGGACTCGCGAAGGGCTACGCCCTCGGCGGCCTCTTCAAGACGGCGTGGGACGTCGTGCAGTGGCCCATCGTGCTCGCCTTCGTGCTCCTCGCCTTCGCGCTCATCTACTACTACGCGCCCGACCTCAAACATCAGAGGTGGTACTGGATTACGCCCGGCTCGGTCGCGGGCGTCGCGCTCTGGCTCTTCGTCTCCTTCTGCTTCCGCCTCTACCTGCGCTACTTCGACCGCTACAGCGTGACCTACGGCTCGCTCGGCGCCGTCATCATCCTCCTGCTCTGGTTTTACCTGACGGGCGCGGCCATCCTCGTCGGCGGCAAGGTCAACGCCGAGATCGAGCACGCCGCCGCCAAACACGGCGCGCCCGAGGCGAAGTTGCCCGGCGAGAAGAAACCTTCCTGAATAAGCTCGTGCGGGGTGGTGCGCCTATCTGTTATACTCCGCCCGCTCGCACACAACGGGGCAAGGACGGGGGCCCCCCACCCTCTGCGCGCATTACGGATTTCAAAATTATCTCTCGGCCAACTCGGTAAGGCGGAGTCCCTTTGCTGGAAGACGGCAGGAAGCAGGCGCTTTTGAAGATTTTACTCTACAACCCGGACAACGGCGTGACGCGCAACTTCATGCCGCACCTCTGGATGTTTCTCCTCCAGGCGCTGACGCCGCCCGGCCACGAGGTGATCCTCGTCGACGGCAACGCGAAGGCGATGAGCGACGAAGAGATCGTGCAGTTCGCGCGCGAGCAGGGCGTCGGCCTCGTCGGCATCGGCGCGATGACGCGGATGGTCGCCAAGGCGTACAGGGTTGCGGACGCGCTGCGCGCGGCCGGCTTCAAAGTCGTGATGGGCGGCCCGCACGTCACCGAATGCCCCGACGAGGCGCTCGGGCGCGCAGGCGGGAAGCGCCACGCCGACGCCGTCGCCCTGGGCGAGGCCGACGAGACGTGGCCGCTCATCGTCGCCGACGCCGCGCGCGGCGAGCTGAAGGACATCTACGAGCCCGAGCGCGACGCGAAGGGCAATGATAAGAAGCCGAGCCTCCAACCCTACCCGCACATCCCCTGGGAGACGCTCGAACTCGAACAGTTCAGCCTCGTGCCCGGCTTCTTTCGACCTTTGCTGAGCCGGATGGGCAGCGGGTGGGGCAAATTTTTCGTCGTGCCCATCGAGACCGGGCGCGGCTGCCCCTACGGCTGCGAGTTCTGCACCGTGACGGGCTTCTTCGGCGACTCGATCCGCTTCCGCACGAACGAGTCGGTGGTCGAGGAGCTGCTCCGCCTGAAGGCGCGCATGCGCAAGGAGCGCGGGCAGATTGCCGTTTTCTTCATCGACGACAACCTCGCCATCAACATCAAGCGCGTGAAGTCTCTGCTGCGCGACATCATCGCGGCGGGCGCGCAGCTCCCGTGGGTCGCGCAGATCAGTGCCAACCTCCTGCGCGACGAGGAGCTGTGCGACCTCATCGCCGAGTCGGGCGGCAAGTGGGTCTTCATCGGGATGGAGTCCATCGACCCGGCCAACATGGCCGACGTCAACAAGAACTTCAGCAAGCCCTCGGAGTACGGCGCGGTGCTGGAGCGGCTCGCGCGCAGGAACATCTACGCCATCACCTCATTCATCTTCGGGATGGACAACGACACGCCGGGCGTGGCCGAGCGCACCGTCCGCGAGATCGAGTCGTGGCCGCCGGGCCTGCCCGTCTTCGGGCAGCTCACGCCGTTCCCGGCGACGCCGCTCTACGAGCGTCTGGAGAAGGCGGGCCGCCTGGCGCGCCCCAAACACTGGCTCGACTTCGCCCCTTTCGTGATGGCGCACGCGCCCCTGAAGATGACGATTGAGGAGGCGCGGGTCGAGACGCGCCGCGCGTGGGAGGCCTCCTACAGCCCCGAGCGCAACCGGCAGGCGGTCGAGTCGATCCAAGACCACCACATCAAGTACCGCATCAGCGTCTTCGTCGCGCGCCTCTTCTTCCGCGGCATCTACTTCCCGCAGATGACGCGGCGCGCGTGGCTGAGGCTGCTCTACGAGAACCGGAAGACCATCTCCTCGCTCACGCGCGAAGGGTTCTCGAAGTGGCGCGAGGCGCGACGGAGCGGGGCCGCGGCGGCGTCCGCCGTCGCGGCGCCCGCGGCGACGAGCGGCGACTAGCTAAGTTTTCCTTAACCGAGCCCCGTTTTGAGCTTCCCCCGAAGTCGGTCGACGTGGTGTGCCTTTTCGACGGAATCGCCCACGCCAGAGGAGGACGCGAGATGAAGGTGCTGTTGGTGAACCCGGAATTCCCCGAAACCTACTGGGACTTCCGTCACGCGCTGAAGTTCGAGGGCAAGCGCTCGCCCTTCCCGCCGCTCGGGCTGCTGACCGTCTCGGCCATGCTGCCCGAATCCTGGGAGCGGCGCCTCGTGGACATGAACGTCCGGCGACTCCGCGACGCGGACATCGAGTGGGCCGACGTCGTCTTCGCCGGCGCGATGATCGTGCAGAAGGCTTCGCTCGAAAGCGTCATCGCGCGGTGCAAGGCGAAAGCCAAGCGCGTCGTCCTGGGCGGCCCCTACGTCTCGACGACCGAGCACGTGCCGGACGTCGACCACGTCTTTGTCGGCGAGGCCGAGGCGACGCTGCCCGAGTTCCTCGAAGACCTTGAGCGCGGCGAGCCGAAGCGCGTCTACAGGGCGGCCGAGCGCCCGGCCCTCACGTCCACGCCCGCCCCGCACTTCCAGCTCGCAGACCTCGAACGCTACAGCGCGATGAGCGTGCAGTACTCGCGCGGCTGCCCCTTCAACTGCGAGTTCTGCGACATCATCGAAATCTACGGCCGCGTGCCGCGCACGAAGACGAACGAGCAGATGCTGGCCGAGCTCGACGCTCTGCGCGCGACGGGCTGGCGCGGGCTGGTCTTCATCGTGGACGACAACTTCATCGGCAACAAGCGCAACGTCAAGCGCTTCCTGCCCGACCTCATCGAATGGTCTGAGCGGCGGGGCCGCCCCTTCTCGTTCATCACGGAGGCGAGCGTCAACCTCGCCGAAGACGACGCGCTGCTCGAGCTGATGCGGCGGGCCAACTTCCGGCGCGTCTTCCTCGGCATCGAGACGCCGGTCGAGGAGAGCCTGAAGGAGGCGAAGAAGGGGCAGAACACGCGGCGCGACCTGCTGGAGTCGGTGCACAAGATTCAGTCGTACGGGATGGAGGTGATGGCCGGCTTCATCGTCGGCTTCGACAACGACCCCGAAGACATCTTCGACCGGCAGATCAACTTCATCCGCGAGAGCGCCATCCCGCTCGCGATGGTCGGGCTGCTCCAGGCCCTGCCGGACACGCAGTTGTGGCGGCGGCTCGAACGCGAGGGGCGGCTGCTGCGCGAGAGCTCGGGGAACAACACCGAAGGCTCGCTCAACTTCATCCCCCGCATGGACAAGGCGCGTTTGGTCGAGGGCTACAAGCGGATACTCTCGACCATCTACAGCCCGGCGGAGTATTACCAGCGCGCGCTCGACTGCCTCTCGCACCTGACGGAAGGGCCGGAGCCGCGCCAGACGCGCATCCTGAGCGACCTGACCGCCTTCGCGCGCGTCACGCTCGCGCTCGGCGTGCTCGACTCCGCGCGCATGGACTTCTGGCGCTACATGAAGCGCACGCTGACCGAGCACCGCCAGAACTTCGCCCACGCCGTCACGCTCGCCGCGATGGGCTACCATTTCCGAAAGTTGACGCGGTCTTACGTCGAATAGAGCGTACGCGGGAAAAATTTTAACCACAGAGACACAGAGGCACAGCTCGAAGAGGATGACTCAACAGGCTGTGCCTCTGTGTCTCTGTGGTTAAAATACTCCGGCTTATTGCGGATTCGGCAACGTCGCCGTCGAGCCGCATTGTCCGCCGCGCCACGTGTCAAGCGAAAAGTTCGTGGTACGATAGCGCCTAAACCGACACGCAAGGGGGACAGAAGGTTTGGCCGAAGAGTCGGAGAAGATGAGCGAGGCGGAGATGCGCGAGAACGTGGTTAGGCTCGCCTTCGGCGGCGACGAGTCGCGCTTCCGGGAGTTCTGCGAGGTCGTGCGCCAGGCGATTCCGGAGGAGACTTCGGTCGTGCTGCGCGGGAGCGCCGTCACCGGCCGCCGCTGGAAGGACGGCACGCCCTTCGACGGCGACGGCCCCGGCACTTCAGACTTAGACCTCACGCTCGTCGGCGTCGAGGTGCTCGGCGAGTACATCCTCGACGGCTTCTACCTGCCCGGCATCCACACCAAGCCGCTGTCCGACAAAGACCCGGACATCGCCCCGAACCTCGTGCCCCTGCGCGAGAAGCTGGTCGACATGGTCAAGCGGCCGGTCAACATCCAGGCCACGCGCGACTTCGTCATGCAACTGCGCGGCGACTGGATGGGCCAACCCTACCTGACCTTAATCGGCAAGGTCGGCGAGCCGTGACCTTCAAACTGCTCAGCTACAACGTCCGCTACGGCGGGACGGGGCGCGAGTCGCAGCTCGCGGCCGTCATCAAAGACGCAGACCCCGACCTCGTCGTCCTCCAGGAGGCGTCAGACCCGCGGGCCGTCGAACGCCTGTCCGAAGAGACGGGGCTGAGCCACCGCGCGGCGCACGGGGGCTACTCCATCGCCTACCTGAGCCGCGTGCCCGTCAAGCGGCACGAGTGGCACAGGCCGCGCGGCTCGCGCCGGCACTTCATGGAGATCGAGCTTGAGGGTTCAGACTTCGTCGTCTTCGGCATACACCTGAGCGCCGTCCACTCCTTCTGGACGGAGCGGCGGCGCATGCGCGAGCTGCGCTCTCTGCTCGCGTGGGTGGCGGCGCGCGGGAAGAGTTTTCACGTCATGGTCGGCGACTTCAACACGCTCGCGCCGGGCGAGCTGCTCGACGCGCAGAAGCTCCCGCCGCGCCTGCGCGCGCTCGTCTGGCTGAGCGGCGGGCGCGTGAACTACCGCACGATTCAAATCCTCCTCGCCGCGGGCTACACAGACTCCTTCCGCCGCCTGCACCCCGTTGACCGCGGCTACACCTTCCCCACCTGGGACCCGCACGTCCGCCTCGACTTCGTCTTCATCCCGAAAGAGCTGGAGGCGCGCGTGACCCACTGCCGCGTGCTGACCGAGAGTCCTCTGGTCAGAGAGGCGTCCGACCACTTCCCCCTTTTGGCCGGCATCGAGACTTGATTGAGCCGGTCTCAGGGATTAAAAGGTAACGCAATGATTTTCGGGCGCGGCACGAGAACGACCGGGTTGGCACTCTGCGCGGCCCTCTCGTTCTGCGCCGCCACCGCGCAGGCAGGGCAGAAGTCGCGCGCGAAGAAGAAGACTCCGGCCGCGCAGGAGAAGAAAGCGGAGGCCGAGCCCGTCAGCGAGGTCACGCGGCTGCGCGCGCAGCTCGTGCAGGCGACGAAGGACTACAAAACGAGCCTCGAACAACTTCTCACGCACTATGAGAAGAACGTAAAGCGCGCGGAGGAGAAGCTCGTCAAGACGCGGGAGCTTTACACGGAAGGGCTCGTCGCCAGGCGCGCGCTCGACGAGGACGAGCAGGCGTTGAAGCTCGCGCGTGCGGACGTCTCGAAGGTCGAGGGGCAGTTGAAGAGCGCCGACGTGCAGATCGCCGAGACCTTAGTCGAGGCGGAGGCGGAGGAGGTCGCGGCGAAGACGCTCGCGCAGTCGAAGAAGGCGGCGCGCGCTTCGGGAGGCCTGCTGACGACGACCGCGTACATCCGCTACGGCGGCACGCGCGCGTGGTCACTCAACGAGGCCGGAGCCGTGATGCAGTTCTTCACGCGCAGCTTCGGCCGGCAGCTACCCGTAAGCTCCTTCGGACAGTCGCCCGTGCACGACCGCTGGGGCTACGACCATCACAACGCGATGGACGTCGGTCTAAGCCCCGACAGCGCCGACGGGCGCGCGCTGATGGAGTACCTGCGCTCTTCGGGCGTCCCCTTCACGGCCTTCCGCTTCGCCATCCCCGGCACCGCCACCGGCCCGCACATACACATCGGCCGCCCTTCACACAAGGTGGCTCCGAGATAGCGTGCTCTGCTGAATAAAATTCACCACAGAGACACAGAGACACAGCTTGCTGTCTTATGACATCAAAGCTGTGTCTCTGTGTCTCTGTGGTGAATGAATCCTGCTCAATAGCTCAAGCAAGAGGAAGTCGGAGCTCGACCGTGAACCCGCCGCCGGGCAAATTCTCGGCCTTGACGGTGCCGCCGTGGAGGCGCACCGCGCGCTCGGTGATGGCGAGGCCGAGGCCGGTGCCGCCCGTCTCGCGCGTGCGCGAGTCGTCCATGCGGAAGAAGGGCCGGAAGATGTCGCGCAGAGACTCCTCGGGCACGCCCGCGCCCTCATCCTTCACGGTGATGACGGCCTCGCCCCTGCCGTTCTCGCGCCCGCAGCGCAGAGAAATCTCGACGGCCGTCCCCTCCGGCGTGTAGCGCACGGCGTTGCGCACGACGTTCTCGACGGCGCTCCTCAGCAACTGCGGCGTGCCCTTCGTCTCGCACGCGCCGCACTCCTCCACGACCACGCGACTGTTCCGCGCCTGCGCCTCGAAGTCCGCGTCCGCCCCCACTTCACGAACCAACGCGGCGAGGTCGAACGTCTCCGCGCGCCTGCCTTTGCCGTCGCTCTCCCAGTGGCTGAGCGCGAGCAGCTGGCCGATCATCTCGTTGAGGCGCTTGGCCTCGCGCTCGATGCGGTCGAGGTCGCCGGCCGCCGCCTGACCCGCGCGTTTGCGCGCGAGGTCGAGCGCGACCGACAGGCGCGCCAGGGGCGAGCGCAGCTCGTGCGAGATGTCGCGCAGCAGGCGCGTCTGCGCGCCGAGCAGAGTCTCTATGCGCGCGGCCATCTCGTCGAAGTCGTGACCCATCGCCGCCAGCTCGTCACGCCGCCCGCCGAGGCTCGGGCCGACGCGCGCCGAGAGGTCGCCCTCGGCCACCTGTCGCGTCGCCTCGCGCAGCTTCACGACTGGCGCGACGATGTAGCGCGCCAGCAGCCAGCAGAGCGCGCCCGCCGCCGCCGCCACCGCGAGCACGCGTATGAGCAGCAGCCACGCAGTCTCGGAAAGAATCAGGAAGGCGATGTGGTGCTCGACCGGCGGCGGCCCCATCGTCATGTGCGTGACGAACGCGTAGTGACCGCCGCCGCGCGCCGCGATGGGGCGCACTTCGAGCATCCCGAAGCGCGTCTCGCGGAAGTAGGGCCGGCCCGTCTGCGCGACCTGCATCGCCGCCTCGCGCACGTCGGGCCGCACGTCCGCGTCGCCGGACAGCTCCGCGCCGCTCGCGTCGAACAACTGGCTGCGCGTGTTCGACTCCTCCCTGATGTGGCGCAGGTACTCGCGCAGCCCTTCGGCGCCGCCCTGCTCGTACGCGGCCGCGGCACCGCGCCCGTAGCCCGAGAGCACCGCTTCGATGAAGTGCGGCGGGCGGAAGAAGTCGGGCGTGCGCGTGAAGTGGGTCGTGACGGCGAACGTGGTGACGACGACCACCATCGCCAGCCAGAACCATAGGAAGACTTTTAAGAAGAGACTGCGCATTAAGACTTCACATTTGAAATCCGGAATTCCAAATGGTGGTTAAATCTCCGCCGGGCGGGCGTAGACGTAGCCGACGCCGCGGACGGTCTTGATTCTTTCCGCGTCGCCGACGCGGTGGCCGAGCTTCTTGCGGAGGTGGCTGATGTGCATGTCGATGCTGCGGTCGAAGACCGACAGCTCACGACCCAGAACCGTCCGCACGAGGTCTTCGCGCTTGACGACCAGTCCGGCCGCGCTCAAGAGTTGGACGAGAATCTCGTATTCGACGTTCGTCAGCTCGACCGTCTCGCCGCCGCGCCACGTCTGGCGCATCCCCGTGTCCACCTCCACGTCGCCGACGCGCATGCGCGCGGGCACGCCCGGCTCCGGCGTCTGCGCCTGGCCCTCGGCGCGCGCGGGGCGCGCGCGGCGCAGGATGGCCTGGATGCGCGCGACCAGCTCGCGCGGGTTGAAAGGTTTGGGGAGGTAGTCGTCGGCGCCGATCTCAAGGCCGACGATGCGGTCGACGTCGTCGCCGCGCGCCGTGAGCATCATGACGTGCACGTCCGAGCCTTCGGCCCGGAGCCGCCGCAGCACCTCGAAGCCGTTCATGCCCGGCATCATCACGTCGAGCACGACGAGCGCGTGCTCGCCCGAGAGCGCGCGCTCCAGCCCCACGTCGCTGCGGCTCGCCACCTCGACGCGGAAGCCCTCCTCGCCCAGAAGCTCCTCGACCAGCTCGCACAGCTCGCGGTCGTCGTCGATAATCAGCACGTGTTCCATCCGCTCGAAACTCCCTCCACATTCTAAACGAAGCCGCCGCCCCGCGTAGTAAAGAAGTGTCCGGCCGCGTTGACAAAACTTTACGCTGACTTGACCGACTCTTTACGCACGACGGGGCCGTTTTAGAGTAAATGTATGTGCAGACGCCGAGTGAGAGCGAACGGCTTTTCGCGGATGACTGACTCGGGCGCACTTGCGTGAGACAACTCTGGCGAAAGGATTTGAGGATGAGATTGACGAAGAAGAGAATCATCGGCGGCGCCATCGCGTTCGCCGCGGCGTTCATGCTGTCGGTGGCCGCGTTCGCACAAGGCGGCCCCGGCGGCCCCGGTGGGCATCGCGGCCCGCACGGCCCCGGAGGCCCACACGGCCCCGGCGGGCCGGGCGGAATGGTCGAACACCTCTCGCAGGCTTTGAGCCTGACCGACGCGCAGAAGGCGCAGATCAAGCAGCTCGAAGACAGCTTCCGCGAGAGCACGAAAGCCCTCCACGAGCAGATGGAGAAGGCCGGCCCCGGCGACCCGTTCGACGCCGTCGCCTCAGGCACATTCGACGAGGCGGCCGTCCGCGCGGCGGCCCAGCAGCGCGCCGCCGTCCAGGTCGAGCTTGAGGTGGCGCACGCGAAGTTCTTCTCGCAGGTCTACGCGCTGCTGACGGCCGAGCAGAAGGCGAAGCTCGCCGACCTGCACAAGCAGATGCAGGAGCACCACAGGCCCGGCCCGCCCCCGCCGCCCCCGGGCGACGACGACGGCGGCAGGTAGTTCAAAACTTCAACAAGTTCATCTCCGGGGTGCCGCATTCATACTGGGCCTTTGTGGCACCCCGGCCGAGGGAGGCCGTACGCGGGTCGGCCTCCCCTTTTTTTTACCCCGTCGTCACGCTTTACAAAACTTTACGAGAGGGTGACGAACTCTTTACTAAACGGCCCGCCCCTCCGGCATCGAAAAGGACATACAAGTGTAAGTTTCGCCGCGGCCTGACGCGGCAGTTAAATGACAGTTCATACCCGGAGGCTTTCATGAGGCGTCTGTTCTTATCCGCAGTTCTCGCGTTCACAGTCTTGACGGGATTCTCCACGGCGCGCGCGCAGGCGCCGCAGACCTTGAAGGACAAGGACGGGGCCGGCGGCGCGGTCGACGTGAACCGCATCGTCCGCGCCTTCACGGCGAAGGAGACCGAGTTCCGTCGCGCGCTCAACCAGTACACCTTCACGCGCGAGGCCGCCGTCCAGACCATCGGCTGGGGCGGACAGGTCACGGGCGAGTACAACCGCACTTCAAACTTCGTCTTCAACGACGCGGGCGAGCGCTTCGAGCGCATCACGTATTTCCCCGTCCCGACCCTGACCGAGATCAGCTTCACGCAGGAAGACCTCGAAGACCTCGGCGGCGTCCAGCCCTTCGCGCTCGAAGCTTCGAAGATCGACCAGTACAACTTCACTTACGCCGGCCGCGAGAAGGTTGACCAGCTCGACACGTACGTCTTCGACGTCGCGCCGAAGGTGATGCCGAAGAAGGTGAGCGAGCGCTTCTTCCAGGGCCGCGTCTGGGTCGACACGGGCGACCTCCAGATCGTCAAGGTCAAGGGCAAGGGCGTGCCCGAGGGCAAGCAGCGCTTCCCAACGTTCGAGACCTACCGCGAGCAGATCGACGGCAAGTACTGGTTCCCGACCTACACTTACGCCGACGACGACCTCGTCTTTCCCGGCGGCCAGACCGTGCACATACGCATGAAGGTCAGGTACACGGACTTCAAGCCCTTCCGCGGCCGCGTCCGCGTCATCGAAGAGGGCGAGCCGGGCGTCACCCCCTGACGCGCATTCATAAACCAGATGTCTACAGCAGAAGCTATCTTGAATCAGGCGGCGCTAAACCCTGCCGCCGCCGCCCCCCCGCACGAGGTCACCCCCGAGCGGGCCACGGACTTCGCTCTGGCGCAGAGGGCCGCCGAAGGCGACATGCAGGCTTTCGAAGAGCTGTTCCGGAAGCACCGGCGGCTCGTCTACGGCCTGTGCCTGCGCATGACGCAGGACGTGGCCGAGGCCGAAGACGTGACGCAGGAGGTCTTCGTCCTGCTCTTCCGCAAGATCGGCGGCTTCCGCGGCGAGGCCAACTTCACGACGTGGCTGCACCGCCTGACGGTCAACCAGGTCTTGATGCGCTTCCGCAAGAACAAGTCGCGGCGCGAGGACGCGCTCGAAGACGAAGAGGTGCGCCCGCACGAGTCGGTGCGCCCCTCCTCGCCGAAGGCTTCGCAGATGATCGACCGCCTCTCGCTTGAGAGCGCCATCGCCAAGCTGCCGCCCGGCTACCGCGCGGCCTTCATCCTCCACGACGTGGAAGGCTACGAGCACGAAGAGGTCGCGCGCATCATGGGCTGCGCCGTCGGCACCTCCAAGTCCCAGCTCCACAAGGCGCGCACCAAGCTCCGCAAGCTCCTCAACGCCGGGCGTACCTGAGTAAGATTGGTTCACCACAGAGACACAGAGACACAGCTTGAGGTCTAGTAACTTCAAGCTGTGTCCCTGTGTCTCTGTGGTGAATGTCGTCCTCATAAAGCCGCACCGGAACCGCTATCTCGTACGAAGTCCACCAGAAAATATCGGAACCATCCCGTTGACGGGTCGTATGCTGCACAGTAATATATGGCTATGTCATATATCGGGTCTGACATTCTCGCGCGCGAGTTGAAGAAGGGGAGCGCCGAGCTGCTCATCCTCTCGCTCGTCGAGCACCAGCCGCGCCACGGCTACGACATCGGCAGCCTCATCGAGCAGCGCTCGGGCGGCGTCCTGCGCTTCAACGTCGCCTCGCTCTACCCGCTGCTCTACCGGCTCGAGCGGCGCGGCTGGATACAGGGGCGCTGGGTCGAGCAGGCGGGGCAGCGCCGCCGCCGCTACTACAGGCTGACGGCCGAAGGGAAGAAAGTCCTCGCCGCGCAGCGCCACACCTGGCGCGAGTTCGTCGAGGCCATCGGCCGCATCACGGACATGGAACATGCCTGACTGGAAACGGGAAGTCAGACGGAGGCTCTCGGGTTTGAGGCTCAGCCCCACCCGCGAGTCCGAGATCGTCGAGGAGCTGGCGCAGCACCTCGAAGACCGCTACGAGCAGGCGCGGCGCTGGGGCGCGTCCGAGGAGGAGGCGTACCGCGCCGCCTCGCAGGAGCTGACCGAGAGCGACCTCCTGGCGCAGGGCCTCAAGCTATTCGAACGCCCCGCGCGCGTCGAGCCGATTGCGCCGGGCACGCCGAGGAGATTCGGGATGTTGGGAGACTTCGGGCACGACCTGCGATACGGCGTGCGGACGCTTTGGAAGAACAAGAGTTTTACGGCCGTCGCGGTCGTCGCGCTCGCGCTCGGCATCGGCGCGAACAGCGCCATCTTCAGTGTCGTCAACACGGTGCTGCTCAGGCCCCTGCCGTACAAGGAGCCGGAGCGGCTCGTGATGGTCTGGGAGGACAACTCGAAGATTGGCTACCCGCGCGACACGCCGGCCCCGGCCAACTACGCCGACTGGCGCGACCAGAACCAGGTCTTCGAGGGCATGGCGGCGACGGCCGACCAGAGCTTCAACCTCACGGGGGCGGGCGAGCCCGAGCGCTTCGACGGCAAACGCGTCTCGGCCAACTTCTTCTCGCTGCTCGGCGTCGAGCCGCAGCTCGGCCGCGGCTTCATGCCCGAGGAGGACTTGAACGGCGCGAACAGGGTGGTCGTCCTCAGCCACGGACTCTGGCAGCGCCGCTTCGGCTCCGACGCGGGGCTGCTGGGGAAGACCGTCACGCTCAACGGCGAGCCCTACACGGTCGTCGGCGTCATGCCGCAGGGCTTCCAGTTCCTGAACGAAGACGTCGGGATGTGGGTGCCCATCGCCTTCACGCCGCAGCAGGCGAACAACCGCAACAGCCACTACCTGAAGGTCGTCGCGCGCCTCAGGCCGGGCGTGACGGTCGAGCGCGCGCAGGCCGAGATGAGCACCATCGCCACGCGCTTGCAGCAGCAGTATCCGGACGCGAACACAGACCTCGGCGCGGGGGTCGTGTCGCTGCACGAAGAGGTGGTGGGCGACATCCGCCCGGCGCTGCTCGTGCTCCTGGGCGCGGTCGGGTTCGTGCTGCTCGTCGCGTGCGCGAACGTGGCGAACCTCCTGCTCGCGCGCGCGGCCGTGCGGCAGAAGGAGATCGCCCTGCGCACGGCGCTCGGCGCGAGCCGCCTGCGCATCGTCCGCCAATTCCTGACCGAGAGCGTCCTGCTCGCCGCGGTCGGCGGCCTGGTCGGGCTGCTGCTCTCCGTGTGGGGCGTGACGCTGCTGAGAAGCTTCATCCCCGAGAACATCTCGCAGGTGAAGGCCATCTCGGTCGACGCGCGCGTGCTCGGCTTTACGGTGCTCGTGACGCTCCTGACGGGACTCGTCTTCGGGCTGGCTCCGGCGTTACAGGCTTCGCGCTTCAACCTCAACGAGACTTTGAAGGAGGGCGGGCGCGACGCGGCGGCGGCCCGCGGCGGCAACCGCATACGCGGTCTGCTCGTCGTCGCGGAGGTCGCCGTCTCGCTCGTGCTGCTGGTCGGCGCGGGGCTTTTGATTAACAGCTTCATGCGGCTGCGCAACGTCGACCCGGGCTTCCGCACCGAGAACCTTCTGACGATGGGCGTCGTGCTCCCGCAGCAGAAGTACCCGGACGCGGCGCGGCGCGCGGCCTTCTACACCGACATGATTCGGCGCGTCGAGGCTCTGCCCGGCGTGCGCTCGGCGGCCGTCACCAACTGGATTCCGCTCGTCAGCCAGGGCGACTCCATCGGCGTCACCATCGAGGGGCAGCCCGCGCCCACGGGCAAGCCGCACATCATCGTGACCCGCGTCGTCAGCCCGCACTACTTCGACGCGATGGGCATCCAGCTCTTGCAGGGGCGCGGTTTCGAGGAGGGCAGGGACAGGGTCGATTCGCCGTGCGTGGTGGTCGTCAGCGAGGCGGTGGCGCGCAAGTACTGGCCGAACGAGAGCCCCTTGGGCAAGCGACTCGCGCCGGGCACGGTGGAGACCGAGGCGGACTGGTGTCAGGTCGTCGGCTTGGTGCGGGACGTGAGGCAGTTCGAGCTGGCCGCGGAGTCGAAGCCGCTGATGTATTTGAGCTACGGGCAGGCCGGCTTCTTCGCGCCGCGCCACCTCGTCGTGAAGACCGAGGGCGACCCGCTCGCGCTCGCCGGCACGGTGCGCAAGACCGTGTGGGAGGTGGACAGGGATCAGCCGGTCTCGAACATCAGGACGATGGAGGACGTGCTGGCCGAGTCCATCGCGCGGCAGCGTTTCAGCACGCTGCTGCTCGGCGTCTTCGCGGGCGTGGCGCTGGTCTTGGCGGCGGTCGGCATCTACGGGGTGATGAGCTACTCGATGGCCCAGCGGACGCGCGAGATCGGCATCCGCATGGCGCTCGGCGCGTCGAAGTGGCACGTGCTGAAGCTGGCGGTCGGGCAGGGGTTGAAGTTGGTCGCCGTCGGCGTCGGGCTGGGGCTCGCGGGCGCGTTCGCGCTGACGCGTCTGATGTCGAGCCTGCTCTACGGCGTCAGCGCCACAGACCCCGCGACGCTCGTCACCATCTCCCTCGTCCTCGTCGCCGTCGCGCTCCTCGCCAGCTACCTCCCCGCGCGCAGGGCCGCGAAGGTAGACCCTTTGATTGCCCTTCGATACGAATAGCCCGAACTGAGTAAGAGTTTTTTTCACCACAGAGACACGGCTTGGGGCCTGCTGAAGATGAAGCAGGCCCCAAGCCGTGTCTCTGTGTCTCTGTGGTGAACTCAGCCTATCACTACTCGTACTTCAGAGCGATGAGCGGGTCGACGCGGGTCGCGCGGCGGGCGGGGATGTAGCAGGCAATCAGCGACACCGCCCCGAGCACGACGACGATGGCCGCGAAGGTCAAAGGGTCGGAGGCCGTGACGCCGTAGAGCAGGCTCGACATCAGGCGCGTCAGCACGAGCGCCCCGGCCAGCCCCGCGCCGATGCCGAAGAGCGTCAGCAGAAGTCCCTGCCGCAGCACCAGCATCATCACCCGCCCCGGCTGCGCCCCGAGCGCCATCCTCAACCCTATCTCCCGCGTCCTCAACTGCACCGAGTAACTCATCACCCCGAAGATGCCTATCGCCGACAGAAGCGTCGCCAAGCTAGCGAAGACTGCCAGCAGCAGCGTGTTGAAGCGCGCGCGAGAGACGGTTTCGGCCATCACCTGTGTCATCGTGCGCACGTCCGAGACGGGCTGGTCTGCGTCAATCGCCGCCACCTCGCGCCGAGCGGCCGGGGCCATCTCCGCCGGGTCGCCCGCGGTGCGTATGACCATCGTCATGGTCGAGTAGACCAGCTCCGGGTGCGGGTAGTAGGCGAACGGCTCGGCCTCGGCCGTCAGGTTGTCGTACCTCACGTCCCCGACGATGCCGATGATCTCCGCCCACGCGGGGTCTTCGGACATGTAGACCTTGATGCGCTTGCCGATGGGGTCTGCGCCGGGGAAGAACCTGCGCGCGAAAGACTCGCTGACGAGGATGACGTGGCGCGGCTCAGAGTTCTCCGCGTCCGTGAAGGTGCGCCCGCGCCGCAGCGGAATCCCCATCGCCTTGAAGTATTCCGAGTCGGCCACGCGCACGTTCGTACTCGGCCCCATGCCCGGCGGCGCCGCCGGCTGTCCCCCCACGTCGAAGCCGGTCGCGGAGCCAAGTCCGCCGTAGAGCGGCAGGTAGTTGACGATGCCGGCCGAGCGCACGCCGGGGAGCGCGCGCACGCGCTCCAGAGCCTGCCGGAAGAAGGCGACGAACTCCGGGTCTTCCTTGTACCTCGTGGTCGGCACCGGCAGAACCATCGTCAAAACGTTCTCCGTCTCGAACCCGGTGTTGATCTGCCGGAGCTGCACGAAGCTCTTGACCAGAAGCCCCGCGCCCGCCAGCAGCATCAGGGCGAGCGCGACCTCGCCCACGACGAGCGCGCCGCGCAGGCGACGGCTGCGCGACCCTTGCGCGTCCCCGCCCTTCCCGCCGTCTTTCAACGCGTCGCTCAGGTTCACGCGCGTCGCTTCGAGCGCGGGCGCGATGCCGAACAGCACGCTCGTCAGGAGCGTCACCCCGAGCGTCCACAGCAACACGGTCGTGTTGATGCCGACGTTCTGGAGGCTGACGAGGTCGCGCGGGCTGATCCGGACGAGCGCCCCGATGCCCCACCACGCGACCAAAAGCCCCAGCGCGCTCCCGAGCAGCGAGAGCAGAAGGCTCTCGGTCAGCAGTTGCCGGATGACCCTTGACCTGCGCGCCCCGAGCGCCGTGCGCAGGGCGATCTCCCTCTCCCGCGCCGCGACGCGCGACAGCAGGAGGTTCGCCACGTTCGCGCACGCGATCAGCAGCACGAGCCCGACCGCCCCGAGCAGAACCCACAAAGCGGGCCTCACGTTCCCGACGAGCTGTTCGCGCAGGGGGATGACCTCGGCCGTGTAGTTCTTGTTATAGGTCGAATCCTGTTCGAGCCGCCTGTGGATGGTCTTCAGCTCCGCGTCGGCCTGCTCGAACGAGACGCCGCGCTTCAGGCGCGCGACGACCGAGAGGAAGCGCCCGCGCTCGTTCGCCCCCCCCGCGCCGGGCTGCGGCATCTGAAGCACCATCCAGACCTCCGCGGGCTTGCCCGTGCCCGAGCGCTGCCGTATGTGCCACTGGAAGCCTTGCGGCATGACGCCGACGACCGTGTAGGGCTCGCCGTTGAGCGTCAGGCCTTTGCCGATGACGCCGGGGTCGCCGCCGAAGCGACGCTTCCAGAAGGCATGGCTGATGACGACGCCGGCCGAGTCGGCGCGCGCGTCGTCCTCGGCCAGCACGCGGCCGAGGCTCGGCTCGACGCCGAGCACCTTGAACAGCTCGGGCGTGGCGAGCTGTACCGAAACCTCCTCCGGCTCGCCCCCGCCCGTGAGGGCGAGGCGCTGGTCTGAGAAGGCGGCCACGCTCTCGAAGCTGCCGCCCTGCGCTCGCCACTCGCGGAAGTTCGCGCGCGAGGTCGTGTTCATGTGCCGGCCTTCGGGCGTGACCTCCCACAGCATCACGACGCGGTCGGCGTCCGTGTAGGGAAGCGGCCGCAGCAGAAGGTCGTTGACGGCCGAGAAGATGGCCGTGTTCGCCCCGATGCCGAGCGCCAGCGTGAGGACGGCGACCGCCGTGAATCCCTTGTGCTTGGCGAGCACGCGCGCGCCGTAACGAACGTCCTGCAAGAAGGTCTCCATCAAACCACCCCCTCGAACCGTGTAGGCCGCGTCCCGCATGCTGTCGAAGTGGCCGAAGCTCAGGCGCGCCGCGCGCCGCGCCTCCGCGGGCGACATCCCGCGCGCGACGTTCTCCTCGGCCTCCATCTCGACGTGGAGACGCAGCTCCTCGTCGATGTCGTCGATGACGGACTCGCGCCCGGTGAGCGCGCGCAGCCTCGCCCTCAGAAAATTCCACCACCTCATGGCCGAAAACCTCTTTAAGTCGCCTGCCGAACCTTGGCGATGGCGAGCACGAGCCTGTCCCAACTCGCCTCTTCTTCTTCAAGCTGCTTTCGCCCCGCCCTCGTCAGCGAGTAGAACTTGGCGCGCCGCCCCGTCTCGTTCGTCTCCCACTTCGAGGAGACCCAGCCCTTCTGCTCGATGCGGTAGAGCGCCGGGTAGAGCGAGCCCTGCTCGACGTTGAGCATCTCGTCGGACGTCTGTCTGATGCGCTGGATGACGCCGTAGCCGTGCAGCGCCCCCAGGGAGAGAGCCTTGAGGATGAGCATGTCGAGCGTGCCCTGTAGCAAGTCAGCCTTCTTCTGTGTCACGTGGGTCGAACCTTTCGCGCGGCCGCGATGCCTAGAAAGACGAGGCATAATAGGCGCGCGAAGCCTAGACTGTCAAGGCATACGCGCGCCCGCCGGGTTCCGTTCCGTGGTGTGTATGTTTAGTGAGTGTGCGGGTGCGTGTGCGGGCGGCCTTCGTAGGGGGCGTGGGCGTCGATGACGTGGCGGCGGGAGTCGGGCGGGGCGGACATTTGAGCTTTGAGCCAGTTGACGACTTCGTGCGCGCCGGCTCCGCTCTTGAGGTCGGTGAAGACGAAGGGGCGGCTCCCGCGCATGCGTCGGGCGTCGCGCTCCATCACTTCGAGCGAGGCGCCGACGTGGGGCGCGAGGTCGGTCTTGTTAATGACCAGCAGGTCGGAGCGCGTGATGCCGGGGCCGCCCTTGCGCGGAATCTTGTCGCCGCCCGCCACGTCGATGACGTAGACGGAGACGTCAACCAGTTCGGGGCTGAAGGCGGCGGCAAGGTTGTCGCCGCCGCTCTCGATGAAGACGAGTTCGAGGCCGGGGAGCGCGTGCTCGAAGTCAGCGATGGCTTCGAGGTTCATCGACGCGTCCTCGCGAATCGCCGCGTGCGGGCAGCCGCCGGTCTCGACGCCGCGCACGCGCTCGCGCGGGAGCGTGCCCTGGCGCAGAAGAAACTCGGCGTCCTCCTTCGTGTAGATGTCGTTCGTCACGACGGCGAGGTTGCAGCCGGGCCAGAGTTGCCGGCTCAGGTAATCGACGAGCGCCGTCTTGCCGCTGCCCACAGGCCCCGCAATGCCGACGCGGAAGGCGCGCGAATGATGTTCGTGTCCCATCTGTTCTTTGATTCCTCAGAATAAGAAGTAGCGCTGCGCGAGCGGCAGGACGGCGGCCGGCTCGCAGGTCAGAAGTTCGCCGTCGGCGCGCACCTCGTAGGTCTCTGGATCAACTTCTATGCGCGGCATGGCGTCGTTGTGAATCATGTCGGCCTTGCCGACGCGGCGACAGTTCTCGACGGCGACGACCTGTTTCTGTAGGCGGAGCTTCGCGGGCAGTCCCGCGTCGAGCGCCGCGCGAGAAAGGAAGGTGAGAGAAGTCGAGCCGACGGCGCGGCCGTGCGCGCCGAACATCGGGCGGTAAAGCACCGGCTGCGGCGTCGGGATGGAGGCGTTGGCGTCGCCCATGACGCTCCAGGCGATGAAGCCGCCTTTGACGACCAACTCGGGCTTGACGCCGAAGAAGGCGGGGCGCCAGAGCACGAGGTCGGCCAGCTTGCCCGGCTCGACGGAGCCGACGTGACGCGCAAGCCCGTGGGCGACGGCGGGGTTGATGGTGTACTTCGCGACGTAGCGCTTCGCGCGGAAGTTGTCGTTGCGTGCTGAGTCTTGGGGCAGAGGCCCGCGCTGCGTCTTCATCTTGTGCGCGGTCTGCCAGGTGCGCGTGACGACTTCGCCGACGCGGCCCATCGCCTGCGAGTCGCTCGAAATCATGCTGAAGACGCCGAGGTCGTGGAGCACGTCTTCGGCGGCGATGGTCTCCGGGCGAATGCGACTCTCGGCGAAGGCCACGTCTTCGGGCACCTGCGGGTTGAGGTGGTGGCAGACCATCAGCATGTCGAGGTGTTCGCTGATGGTGTTGACCGTGAACGGCCGCGTCGGATTCGTGGAGGAAGGGAGGACGTAAGATTCGGCCGCGATGCGGATGATGTCGGGCGCGTGGCCGCCGCCCGCGCCTTCGGTGTGGTAGGTGTGGATGGTGCGGCCGGCGATTGCCGAGATGGTGTCTTCGACGAAGCCGGCCTCGTTGATGGTGTCGGTGTGTATGGCGACCTGTACGTCGTACTCGTCCGCGACGCGGAGCGCGGCGTCGATGGCGGCGGGCGTCGTGCCCCAGTCTTCGTGGAGCTTGAGGCCGCAGGCGCCGGCGACGATCTGCTCAACCAGTGGCCGCGCCTGCGCGGCGTTGCCTTTGCCCAGCAGGCCGAAGTTGACGGGCCAGTGCTCGACGGCTTCGAGCATGCGCGCGAGGTTCCAGGCGCCGGGCGTGCAGGTGGTGGCGTTCGTCCCCGTCGCGGGGCCTGTGCCGCCGCCGAGCATGGTCGTGACGCCGTTCGAGAGCGCCTCGTAGACCTGCTGTGGCGAGATGAAATGGATGTGGCTGTCGACGGCGCCGGCCGTGACGATCTTGTTCTCGCCCGCGATGACCTCCGTCGAAGCACCGATGACGAGCTCCGGGTCGACGCCTTCCATCGTGTCTGGGTTGCCGGCCTTGCCGACCTTGACGATACGTCCGTCTTTAACGCCGATGTCGCCTTTGACGATGCCCCAATGGTCTATGACGAGCGCGTTGGTGATGACGAGGTCGAGCGCCTGCTCGCGCGCCGCGCCGCTCGACTGGCCCATGCCGTCGCGGATGACCTTGCCGCCACCGAACGTGACCTCGTCGCCGTAAGTCGTGAAGTCTCGCTCGACTTCGACGATCAAATCGGTATCGGCCAGCCGCACGCGGTCGCCTACGGTCGGGCCGTAGAGGTCTGCGTACGTGCGCCGCGGGATGTTGAGACTCATGGCGTCTCCTTTTCGTCGAGCGGGCCGTTGACCTGTCCGCGGTGGCCGTAGACGCGGCGGGCGCCCCCGAGTGCGACGAGCGAGACTTCCTTTTCCTCGCCCGGTTCGAAGCGGACGGCGGTGCCGGCCGGGACGTTGAGGCGGAAGCCGTAAGCCCCGGCGCGTTCGAAGTCGAGCGCGGGGTTGACCTCGAAGAAGTGGTAGTGGCTGCCGACCTGCACGGGGCGGTCTCCCGTGTGGCGCACGAGGAGGGTCTTGACCTCGCGCCCCGCGTTGGCCTGTATGTCGCCGGCCTCTTCGTCGAGGAAGTATTCACCCGGGTGCATCGCTTCGTTTACCTCACGGGGTCATGGAGGGTCACGAGCTTCGTACCGTCTTGGAAGGTGGCCTCGACCTGCACCTCGTGGAGCATCTCGGGCACGCCGTCCAGAAGGTCTTCGCGTTTGAGGATGGTAGCGCCGAGAGTCATGATCTCTGCGACGCTGCGGCCGTCGCGCGCCGCCTCCATGATCTCGGCGATGAGGATGGCGAGCGCCTCCGGGTAGTTCAGCTTGAGGCCGCGCGCCTGCCGCCTGCGCGCGAGGTCTGCGGCGACGACGATGAGAAGTTTCTCCTGCTCGCGTGGTGTCAAATGCAAAGCTGTGAACCTCCCGTCTAATAAACCTTGCGCGGCGGGACGGGCGCCTCGCCGTAGAGCGCGGACTTCGAGGCACGCCAGAAATCGTTAAGCCCGCGCGTGATGTTGCGACCTCTCACGCCGAGCGCTTTGACGACGAGTCCGTGCGCGGGCAGCGTGCTGACGCCCCAGAGTGTCGAGCCGGGGTCGGAAAGTGTTCGCGCCAACTCCGCGAGGTCTGACTCAAGCTCGAGCCAGCGCGAGGCGGGCAGGCCGACGCGGCAGACGTAGAACGTCGCGAAGTAAAGGTACGGCCCGAGCCGCGTCGGTGATTGCGGCGGACGAAGGGCCGGTTCGAGCGCAAAGCGTTCGCGCGCCAGCGGCAGCCCGCAGGCCGTCAGGTCGAGTTTGAAACGCAGAGAGTCATACTCGAACAGCTCGCCGCGCGCGGCGCGGCCGGGCGCGACCGCTTCCCACCAGAAGAGACCGGCGTCGTCGGAAAGCTCGATGAAAGTCTCTTGCCGGTAGCGCGCACCCGCGAAGGGGATTAACTCGTCGGGCAGGTATTCGAGCAGCGCGCCGCGGCCGACGCGGAAAGTTTGTCTTTGCAAGGCGGCGGGCGTAGACGCGCGGCAGCGATAAAGTCGCGTCGCGCCGGTCGAGGTCAACTGCGCGCGCGCCACTTCGCGGACATCCACGGACAGCTCAAGCACGTCGCCGCCGAGCACGCCGCCCGAGAGGTTGTGCAGGTGCACGAGCCGCGCCGACTCGCCGGACGGGAAAGAGCGCACGACCTGAAGCGGCGGACGCTGCTCGCAGGAGGTCAAAGTCGTCCGCGCGTTTGCGGCGCGTTCGAAGCGCAGGCGGAGGAGGCCGTGCGCCGAAGACTTGAAGCCGGGCGCCGCGGGGGCCGCCGTCTCTTCGAGCAGAACGTCTGCGGCGTGCGTGGGCATCTCAACTGATGAAGAGGCGCGTCGTCAGGCCCGTGTGGCGCATCGAGCCGAGGTCGAGCAGCGGCGCGAAGCAGTTCGCCTCTTCGCAGTCAGCGGCACCGACACACGCGGCCGCGGCGACCACAGCCGGCTTCAGGTTCCAGAGAATCTTCTGCGCACGCGTATGGCCGAGCGGCATGAGGCGCTGGCAGGCGGAGACGAGACCCGTGAGCGTCTGGTGCAAGTAAGCCTCGGCGGTCGTCGTTTCGTCTAAGCCGAGCGCGGCGCCGACGAGGCCGAAGGCGGTGCAGTGATGGACTTCGCATCCATCAACGCGCGCGGCGTCAAGCGCCCCCGAAAGCAGACGCCCTCCTTCGAGTTCGCGTGCCAGTTGCAGCAGGCGGCGGCCGAGCGTTGCGCTCGCGCCCCGACTTTCTCTGGCGGGCTTGCGCGCGCTCAAGCGTCGGTTGAGTTCGAGCCAGTTTTTAACTTGAAAGTCGTATCCACTCAGGCGGTGGGCAGTGCGACAGAAGGCGGCGTCCTGAACGCCGGACTCGGTGAGATAGTCGTTGAAGAAAGCTTCCAAATCTTCGACGACGAGCGAGCCGTCCTCGACGAGCGTTTCGAGGCCGAACGAGTGTGCGGCGCCGCCGATGGGGACGGCACTGTCGGCCAGTTGGAGTAGCCTCAAAAGCTTCAGGCGGTCTGTGTCCAAATCGATGCCTCGGGCGTCACTGCTGCTGCTGTTGCTGCTGCTGCGCCGTGTGCTCGGCGTCGGGCGGGCGATTCAGAGTGGCGATGAGGCGAAGCGCCTCCTCGGAGTCCGGCTCCTCGGCGGGCTTGACCTGCACGGCGACCGACAGCTCGCTCTCGGCCGCACCCTTGAAGACGCCGCGCGTCGGGGGCACGTCCATGTAGTCGCGCCCGACGGCGACGCGTATGTGGCGCTGCCCGGCGAGGAGGTTGTTCGTCGGGTCGAAACCGACCCAGCCCAGCTCGGGAAGCAGGGCCTCGACCCACGCGTGCGTCGCGTCCTGCGCGGAGCGGTCGTTGTACTCGACGCGGTGGAAGAGGTAGCCGCTCACGTAGCGGCAGGGCACGCGCAAATGGCGCGCGAGCGCGATCAAGATGTGCGAGTAGTCCTGGCAGACGCCTTTGCGCGCCGTGAGCGCGTCGTCAATCGGCGAGTCGGCGCTCGTGCTCTGCGGCACGTAGTCGAAGGCGTTGTAGATGGCCGTGTTCAGCTCGCGCAGGACGGTCAGAGGGTCTTCGCGCCGACCCAGGTTCGACTCGCGGGCGAAGTCGAGCAGCGCCTCGGACGGCCGCGCGAAGTGGCTGGGCATGAGCATGTCCCAGTAGTCACCGCCTTCGACCAGCGCGTCCAGGGCGTCCCAGGCCGCCGGCGCCAAAGCCTCGGGCGGCTCTTCGCGCGGGAGCGTTTCGACGTGTGACGTGGCGTTGATGACGAGCTGCGTGTGGCGTCCCGGGATGTCGAAGTGGTGGACGACGTTGCCGAGGTGGTCGCGGTACGACGCGGCGCGCGCCATGGGTTTTAAGCCGAGGTCGAACTTCAGGCAGCGCTGCGGCCCTTCGGTGAGCGGCTGCATGCGCAGCTCCATGATGCTCTCGGTGATGGGCGCGCTGTAACGGAACTTGGTGACGTGGTTAATAGAAAGGTGCATGAGCCTTCTGAGAATTGAACCCCTTGACCTTATTACTCAAGACGCGAGCGCGGACTCGACGGGGTAGGCGACGTAGGTCTGCAAGATCGCCTCGTGAATCTGCGCGCACTGGCGGCGCACGTCGTTCAGGTAGGCGCGCAAGCCCGTCTCCAGTATCTCGTCTATCTGCCCGAAGCTGAGCGTGGCGCGCAGGCGGCCGGCGAGCCGGTTGACGCGTCCGGACTTGCGCGTGCCCGTCGCCTCGGCGATTGACTGGAACGACGCCTGAATCGCCTCGGCCGCGAAGCGCACCGAGCGCGGGCACTCCGCGTTCAGCAGCAGAAACTCGACGACGCGCTCGGGCCGCAGGTCGGCCGTGTAGACTTTGCAGTACGCCTCGAAGGCCGTGCAAGCCTTGAGTAGCCCGACCCAGTCGAGGTACGTGCGCTGCGGCGTTTCGGGGCCGCCGTCGCGCGTCAGGAGGTCGTTCGTGTACACGTCGAGGAGCGTGGCCGTCACGCCCGCGCGTTCGAGGTGGCGGCCGACCTGGATGAACTGCCAGCCCTCGCCGTGGTTCATCGTCGCGTCGGTGATGCCCTGGAAGAGGTGCGCGCCCTCCTTCACCGAGCGGAAGAACTCGTGTGTCGAGACGTTCCAGATGTCGTCGAGCCGCGTCCCCTTCACGCGCAGGAAGAGCGTGTTGAGCTGCTCCCACATCTCCGAGCTGATCTGTTCGCGCACCTGCCGCAGGTTCTCGCGCGCGTTGGCGATGCAGGCGACGATGGAGGTCTCGTTCGAGAGGTCGAACGTCATCGCCTCGGCGATGTGGTAGGCGTCGCTCGAGCCCGTCAGACGCGGCGGCGCGTGCACGCTGTCGAGCAGACGCCCCCAACGTCGCTCGACCGCCGCCGAAGACTGGTCGAGCATCAGGTTCAACCCAATGTCTATCAGGCGCGCCGTGTGCTCGGCCCGCTCAAGGTAACGGCTCGTCCAGTAGAGACTGTCTGCGACTCTCGAAAGCATAAGTCAGAGGGTGCTGGGTGCTAGGTGCTGGGTGCTGGGTAAGAACAAGCTTTTAACCAACACCCAGCACCTATTCGTTCAATACCCACGTATCTTTGCTGCCGCCGCCCTGCGAAGAGTTGACCACCAGAGAGCCTCGGCGCAGCGCGACGCGGGTAAGGCCGCCGGGGACGATGGTGACCTGTTCGCCGCAGAGGATGTAGGGGCGGAGGTCTACGTGGCGCGCCTCGACCTTGCCGTCGATGAGGCAGGGCGCCTGCGAGAGCGCGAGCACGGGCTGCGCGATGTAGTTGCGCGGCTCGGACTCGATGCGGCGGCGGAACTCCTCGCGCTCGGCCGCCGTGCTGTGCGTCCCGATGAGCATCCCGTAGCCGCCCGACTCGCCGACGGCCTTGACGACCATCTTGTCGAGGTTATCTAAAACGTGACGCCGCTGCGCCCCGTCGGTCATGAGGTAGGTCTCGACGTTGTCGATGACCGGCTCCTCGCCCATGTAATAACGGATGATGGCGGGGACGTAGGCGTAGACCGCCTTGTCGTCGGCGACGCCCGTCCCGACGGCGTTGGCGAGCGCGACGTTGCCGGCGCGGTACGCGTTGAAGAGGCCGGCCACCCCGAGCGCCGAGTCGGCGCGGAAGGCGAGCGGGTCGAGGAAGTCGTCGTCCAGGCGACGGTAGATGACGTCCACGCGGCGCGGCCCCGCGGTCGTGCGCATGTAGACGACGTTGTCGTGCACGAGCAGGTCGCGCCCCTCGACCAGCTCGATCCCCATCTGGCGCGCGAGGAAGGCGTGTTCGTAGTAGGCGGAGTTGTAGACGCCGGGCGTGAGCAGGACGATGGTCGGGTCGGGCCGGCCCGGCGGGGCGAGCGCGCGCATCGTCGAGAGCAGGGCCGTCCCGTAGTGGTCGATGGGGCGCACGCCGTAGTTGCCGAACAGGCGAGGGAAGACGCGCTTCATCACCTGCCGGTTCGCGAGCATGTAGCTCACGCCCGAGGGCACGCGCAGGTTGTCTTCTAAAACGACGAAGCGGCCGTCGCGCAGGCGAATCAAGTCGGTGCCGACGACCGAAATGTATATGTCGCGCGGCACGCTCACGCCGCGCATCTCGCGCCGGAAGTGGCGGCAGGTGTAGACCAGCTCGGCCGGCACGACGCCGTCCTTCAGAATCCGCCCCTCGTGGTAGATGTCTTTCAGGAAGAGGTTGAGCGCGCGGATGCGCTGCGTGAGGCCGCGCTCCAGGGTCTCCCACTCGGGGCCGGTGATGATGCGCGGCAGAAGGTCGTAGGGGAAGATGCGCTCCGTCCCCTCGTCGCGCCCGTAGACGGTGAAGGTGATGCCCTGGTGCAGGAAAGAGAGGTCGGCGGCGTGCTGCCGGCGGTTCAGCTCCTCGCGCGGAATCTCGTCCAGACGCTTGTAGAGCGCCTGGTACTGCGGGCGGCACTGCCCGTCGGCGCCGAACATCTCGTCGTAGGGCGCCTCGGCCGAAAGAGTCGCGTTGAGTGTGTCGGGCGGCATCGTTTAGAAAGGGAAGGTCATGCTAATGAACCGACGGCCTAAAAGCAAGCTGTTTATATTTATGGGGCGATAAGCCGAACTTCGCGCCGGCGACAAGTTACGTCTTGACAACAGTCGTTATGACAAGTATACTGCCCCCCGTGACGAGCAGACTGCAGAGGGAGATCAAGCAGACGAAGCCCTTCGGGAGCCTGGAGGAGGAGGTCATTCTCAACCTCGCGCGGACGAACGAGTACCTCGGCTCGCGCGCCGCCGAAGTCTTCAAGCGCGCCGACCTGACGGGCACGCAGTACAACGCGCTCCGCATCCTGCGCGGCGCGGGCGCCGAAGGACTCTCCTGCCGCGAGATCGGCGAGCGGATGGTGACGACGGTGCCGGACGTGACGCGGCTGCTCGACCGGCTGGAGGCCCGCGGCCTCATCTCGCGCGAGCGCCCGGCGCACAACCGCCGCCAGGTCATCACGCGCGTCACCGACGAGGGCCTGCGTCTGCTCTCCGAGCTGGACGAGCCGGTGAGCGAGAGCCACCGCCGCCTCGCGGGCCACCTCGGCGAGAAGCAGTTGCGGACGTTGAACCGCCTGCTCGAAGCGCTGCGCGGCGAGTAGGCCTTAAAATTTTTTGACCTTATAGTTGTTGTAACAAGGTAAGTCATAACGTTCCAAGTCGGAGGGCGAGGATAATGGGTGAGTCGTTAATCGCGGTGACGGGCGCGACGGGGCAGCTCGGCGGGCTGGTCGTCGAGTCACTGCTCGGGCGGGGCGTGCCGGCGGGGCGCATCGTCGCGGGCGTGCGCGACGAGGGGAAGGCCGCGGCGCTCGCCGCGCGCGGGGTGCAGGTGCGCGTGGCCGACTACGCCCGCCCGGAGACGCTCGGAGCGGCGTTCGATGGCGTCGGCCGCCTTCTGCTCGTCTCGGGCAACGAGGTCGGGCGGCGCGTGCCGCAGCACGAGAACGTTGTGCGCGCGGCCGTGAAGGCGGGCGTGGAACTCATCGCCTACACGAGCATCCTGCGCGCGGACACCTCGACGATGATTCTGGCCGAGGAGCACAGGGGGACGGAGGAGGTCGTGCGCGCCTCCGGCCTGCCTTACGTCCTTCTGCGGAACGGGTGGTACTACGAGAACTACTACGCCTTCATCAAGCAGGCGGTCGCGCACGGCGCGCTCATCGGGAGCGCGGGCGAAGGCCGCGTGAGCGCCGCGGCGCGCGGAGACTACGCGGAGGCGGCGGCCGCAGTCCTGGCCGGCGAGGGGCACGCGAACAAGGTCTACGAGCTGGCGGGCGACGAGTCGTTCGGCTACGCCGAGCTGGCGGCGGAGGTGGCGAGGCAGGCGGGGCGCGAGGTCGTCTACAAGGACTTGCCCGCCGACGCGTTCGCGCAGACGTTGACGGGGTTCGGCGTGCCGGAGCCGCTCGCGCGGGCGCTGGCCGACGCAGACCTCGGCATCAAGCGCGGCGAGTTGTTCGACGACGGCCGCGAATTGAGCGTGCTCATCGGCCGCCCGACGGTCAAGCTTGCGGATGCGGTTGCTGAAGCTTTGAAGTAAGCAGGCAACGCTCAAACATCTAATTAAACGTGCAGATGATTCACAGGAGAGAGATGATGAAAACGTTGAGGAACGCAATCGTGGCCGCGGCGCTCGCCGCCCTGGTGTTGGTGCCTTACGCGGGCCGCCCCGCGGCGGCGCAAGGTGGCGCGTCGAAGGTCGCGTACGCCCCCATCCCGGCGGGGGACTACAAGATTGACCCGGCGCACAGCCGCATCGGCTTCGCCGTCCGCCACCTCGAGATCAACTGGGTCGAGGGTCGCTTCAAGGATTTCCAGGGCACGATCCATTTCGACGACAAGGACGTGACCAAGTCGGCGGTCGAGTTCACGGCGAAGGTCGCGTCCGTGGACACGGAGGTCGAGGCGCGCGACAAGCACCTGCGCACCGCGGACTTCTTCGACGCGGAGAAGTACCCCGAGATGACCTTCAAGAGCACGTCCGTCGAGCGCAAGGGCAAGAGCGGTTACGTGCTCCGCGGCGACCTGACCATCAAGGGCGTGACGAAGCCGGTGGCGCTGCCGTTCACCGTCGCGGGCGCGGTCAAAGACCCTTGGGGCAACACGCGCTTCGGCGTCGAGGCCGAGACGAAGATCAACCGGCGCGACTTCGGCATCAACTACGGTAACGCCTTCGCGGGCGGGCTCGACGTGGGCAACGAGGTCACGGTCACGCTGCAACTCGAAGCGGTGCTGCCCGGGCAGAAGCCGGCCGGCGAGTAAGAGCGAGAGAGTCAGACACTTTGCGCCGGGGCGGACGGTAAAAGCGTCCGCCCCGGCTTTAATATCAACTATCGAACACGGCACGCGCCGGGGAAGGAGACTGAAGCGATGATTAAGGTGAGGCCCGCGGGGGAGCGTGGCAAGACGCGCACGCACTGGCTCGACGGCAACCACACGTTCTCTTTCAACCGTTACTGGGACCCGAGCTGGACGGGCTTCCGCGACCTGCTCGTCATCAACGAGGACTTCGTCGCGCCCGCGTCCGGCTTCCCGCCGCACTCTCACGCGGACATGGAGATCATCACCTACGTCATCGAGGGCGCGCTCGAACACCGCGACTCCTCGGGCGGGCACGGCGTGATACGCCCCGGCGACGTGCAGAAGATGAGCGCCGGCACGGGCGTCACACACAGCGAGTTCAACGCCTCGCAGGAAGCGCCCGTCCACCTGCTGCAAATCTGGATACGCCCCTGGCAGGACGGCGTCAAGCCTTACTACGAGCAGAAGGCGTTTTCGGAAGAGGAGAGGCGCGGGAGGCTGCGTCTGGTCGCGGCGCCCGAGGGGGCCGAAGGGGCGGTCACGCTCTACCAGAACGTGACGCTCTACGACGCCCTGCTCGGCGCGGGCGAAGAGGTCTCGCACGAACTCGCGCACGGACGCCACGCCTGGCTCCAGGTCGTGAAGGGTTCGGTCACGCTCAACGGCACACGCCTCGACGCCGGCGACGGCGCGGCCGTGAGCGACGAGCAGTCGGTGACGATTAAAGGCGAAGGCGAGTCCGAAGTCCTCCTCTTCGACCTCGCCTGAGGCAAAAGCGGCACGCAAAGGGCAAAAGCGGAGGGGATGAGAAGCACGCTGCTTCTCATCCCCTCCGCTTTTGCCTGATTGCCTACTTACTTCGTTACGGCAGCGCTTCGACGGTGACCCAGAAGCGGAACGAGCCGGAGACCGCGACCGCGAGCCTGTAGTTCACGTCGATGGACGCGCCGGGCGCCAGCGGGGTGCCGAGGCTGATGACGGTCGCGGGCACCGACAGCGACGAGTTGAACCCGCCGCCGTTCGGCTGGGCCGGCGGCGTCTCGAGGTCTGTCCCGCGGATCGTCAGCGAGCCGCCGCAGGGGCTCGACTCCGTGCTGTCCGTGGAGGTGCCGGCGCGAAGGTCGGCAACGGAAGTCCCCGGCCAGGGCGCGGTCGTGATGTCGATGATGCGGAAGCGGAGCCGCGTCACGTTAGCCCCGGTGTTGTTCGTGATGCGACGACGGATGTCGAGGAAGCCTCCGGGCGACCCCGTCCTCACGCGGTTCGGGGCGGTCGAGCTGGAGACGCAGGGCGCCACGAGCGACGGCACCATCGCGCTGTCACTCCGGAAGAGCGGCGAGCTTAAATTCTCCGGCCCCGGCGCGCCGAGGTTCGGGAAGCCGTTCAGGTTCGTCGCCGCCGTGTCGGCGAGGAAGAAGTCGGTCGCGTTGTCGTTATTGTCGATGACGCGGCCGTCCTTCTTGCTCCGCAGGCGGAAGTACGAGTACTCCGTGGTGAAGCCCGTCGTGATCGGCGCGTAGCCCGTGCCCTCCTTGTAGAGCGGGTTCGCCTCGGTCGAGGGGCCGGCGGCGTCGAGCCGGTTCGCCGCGTTGAAGTTCGCCGCGACGGTCGTGCGGAAGATGGCGATGCCGGTGTTGACGGGGATGTCGGACGTGTAGGTCGCGTCCGGCGTGGCGGTCGTGCCGTTGCCCGCCGGGTAGCCGCCGAGCGAGTAGCCGCCGACCGAAGAGTTGGCGCAGAGGTAGTGGCCCTCGGTCGGGATGACGGTGCCGTTCGGGATGACGCAGCGCGTCGTGCCGTCAGAGGTCACGACGGCGTAGCCCGTCCCGGCGAGGTCGACCGACTGCACCGTGATGGGGTCGAGCGAAGCGTTGTAGATTTCGATGAACTCGTCGAGGTTGCCTGCGGGGCCTGACTCGCGGAACTCGCTAATGAGCAGCTGGCCCGTCAGCGTCGTCGGCGCCGTGTTCGCCTGTACGCGCGCCCACCAGGTGCCCCACACGCTCGTCGCGCCGCCGTTGATGCGCGGCGCGGCGTACTCCTGAATCGTCCAGAAGTGGTGGTCGTTACGCGGGTCGATCTGCGCGGCGCTGTAGTCGCCCCAGCGCACCTCGCCGTTGCCCGACTTCGAGTAGCGGCCCGAGCCTTCGGCCAGCGTCGTCTCCTTGAAGATGAGCGGGTCGCGGAAGGTGTTCAGCGGGTCGGTGCTCTCGCGGTAGGAGTAGGCGGCCCCGACCCAGCTCAGCGAGTTGTAGCGCGAGAAGCCGAGGAGCGCGTCCCCGGTGTTGTTGACCGCGACGTTCGGGAAGGCGTAGAAGGTGCCGCTCGGCGTGCAGGTGGCGGCCGTCTTGAGGGCGCCAGCGCCGTTGTGGCAGTTGTTGGCCGTCAGGTCTTCGATGATGGCGCGCTGGAGGGGCGCCGTGGTGAAGGCTCCCGGCTCAAGCGTCGCGTCGATCTGCCACCACTGGATGGCCGAGTGGTTGACCGGGTTGGCGACGGAGTTCGGGTTCGTGCCGGCCGGCTGGTGGACGTTCGGCTCGAAGACGGTGTGGGTGCTCCAGAGCTGGTCGATGCCGTTGATGCGCCGGAAGACCGTGTTCTGCATCCGCGAGTCGTTGGCATCGACGTAGGTGCTGAAGACCGCGGTCTTGGCGTCGTTGGCCTGCAAAGCCCAGCCGCCGTTCAGAAGCACCTGGCCGCTGAACCACGACTCGGGCGACTGCGGGAACTGCGTGCCCGGCGTCAGCACCAGGCTCCCGAGGCTGCCGGTGAGCGTGCTGACGCGGACGAGCCCGGAGGTCGAGTTCCAGTTCTGGACGAACCACAACTTGTTCGGCGAGGCGTCGTCGGCGTCAACGCTCGGCGCCCAGGTCGAGCCGGTGATGGCCGACGGCGCGCCGGTGTTGTTGCCGACGAACTTCGTAAAGCTGGGGGGCGTGCCGGGCGTCGGCTGGGCCATCGCGAACGCCTTGTCGAAGACATAAATCTCGGGGCGGGTGAATGCGTTCGCCGCGTTCGTGAACATGTTGACGGTGACGACGATCCAGTTCCGGTTGTACCCGACCGAGGGGTAGTCGGCCCAGAGCGTGTCGGTCGCGTCCACGTCCACGCCGAAGAGACTCCAGCCGCCGTTCGGGTCGTCGGTCTGCGAGACGGCGAGCAGGATGGCCGAGTTGGCCGAGCGCGAGTTGGCCGTGATGACGTAGATGAAGCGCTGCGTGAAGCGGTCGTAGTAAATCTTGGGGTCGAAGGTGGAGAAAGTCCTCGCCATCGCGTAGCTGAGCGGCAGCCAGAACGAGTCGGTCGAGGCCGTGCTGACGACGTTGCCCGCGCGATCCTGGATGCGCATCCGGTCGTTGAGAATCGTCACGACCCAGCGCTCGCTGACCGCGCCCATCGTGTCGGGCGGGATGAACTGCTGGTTGTCGATGAGCGCCTGGAAGTTGGTCGAGGGCGCGGGCGAGGGAACGAGCGGCGCGCCCGTCTCCTCCGCGCCCGGCACGGGGGCGCCGGTCCCGACGGACGAGGTGGTCGTCGTCCCGCGGGGCTTCACGCGGGTCGCGCTGGGCGGCACCTGGCCCTCGGTCGCCGGCTGGTACGGCCGGTGGATGACGCGCGGCTCGTTGGTCGAAGAGCTGGGCGCGAGGGCGTCTTCGCGCGCGATGGTGGACACGTCGACGGTGGCCGAGACGGCCTTACCCTTCGTGCCGGTGAAACCGGTCTGCGCCTGCGCGCTGGGCACGCCCGCGGCGACGAGGAAGAGGGCCGTCAGCGCCACGAGCGCGAGGGCCGAGACCTTTGAGTACGGCCTGCGGCCGCGCGTGTGACAACTCAGGGCAGGTTGCGAAGTTTGCATGACTGTTCTTCTCTCAACTGAACCGGCGTGCGTTTGAAACCCTGCCGGGTTGTAGTTGGGCCGTTGACGCGTTTGGGCGCGTGTGCGGTCGGGCGCGTGGTACGCGCGCACCACACCCACCGTGTTTGGGGGAACTTGATCTTGATAAAGACGACGCGGGGGCCGGGTACTCGCCCCGCTGGTAGAATGAGACGCTATCGAAATCTGCCTGGCCCGCCGCCTTAGCCCTTCACGCGGAGCGCGGGCCGTGCTGACCTTTTAACGCGTAAGCATCATAGATGAAGAGCGTACTGTTGTAAACAGATGAAGGGTACGCTTCAAGACTTTGCGCCGCAGTCGTTGAACAGGATGAGGGCGCTGTCGGAGGCGCTCTCGGTGACGGCGAGGTCGGGGCGGCCGTCGCCGTTGAAGTCCCCGACGGCCAGCCCGCGCGGGTACGCGCCGACCTTGAAGACGACCTGCGCGCCGAAGCCGCCGCGCCCGTCGCCTTTGAAGACCGAAACCGTGCCCGCGCCGGAGTTAGTCACGGCGAAGTCGCCGCGGCCGTCGCCGTCGAAGTCTGCGGCGGCGACCGCGTATGGAAACTTCGCGGCCTCGTAGACGCGCGCCACCGTCGGCCCCTGCTTGCCGTTGCCGTAGAGGAGCGTCACGTTGCTCGGGCCGTAGTTGGCGACGACGATGTCCGCGTGACCGTCCCGGTCGAGGTCACCGACTCCGACCGCCGTCGGTGCCGGCCCGACGGCGCGCGTGACCGGCTCGCCGAAACGGCCGCGCCCGTCGCCGTAGAGCACCGACACGCCCTGCGTCTTCGTGCTCGCCGTCACCAGATCGAGATTGCCGTCTTCGTCGAGGTCTGCGGCGGCGATGTCCAGAGCCCTCTTCGCCGTGGCGTAGGGAACGGCCTTCTCAAAGCCGCCGCGACCGTCGCCGATGAGCACGGAGGCGGAGTTGCCGATGTCGTCGGCCGTCGCGAGGTCTGGGTGTCCGTCGCGGTTGAAGTCCGCGGCGACCATCGCGCGCGGGCCGCGGCCGACCTCGAACGTGCCGGCCTGCTTCAGTGTGCCGCGGCCGTCGTTGAGCAGAACGATGACGGTGTCGTGCACCGTGTCCGCGACGGCCGCGTCCGTGTCGCCGTCGCCGTCGAAATCCGCGGCCGCGACCGCCGCCGGCTTGCCGCCGACCTTGATCGTCGTCGGCGCGCCGAAGCCGCCCGCGCCTTGAGAAAGCAGCAGCGCCACGTCGCCGCTGTTGAGTCCCGTCACGACCACGTCCTTCTTGCCGTCGCCGTTGAAGTCCGCGGCGGCGAGTGCCCAGGCGCTCTCGACCGCCTTGAACTCGCGCCCCGCGCCGAAGCGCCCGCGGCCGTCGCCGGGCAGCAGCATGACGTTGCCGGTGCTCGTGTCCGAGACGAGCAGGTCGGTCTTGCCGTCGCCGTCGAAGTCGGCCGCGGCCGCGGCGTGCGGCGTCGTGCCAACGGGGAAGTCCGTCTTCGCCCCGAGCCGTCGGCCCGCGATGGAGAGGAAGACCGAGACGCTCTCGGCGTTGTCGTTGAGGGCGGCCACGTCGGCGCGGCCGTCGCCGTCGAAGTCCGCGAGCGTGATGGAGGCGGGGTTCTTGACGACCGCGTAACTCAGGGCGGCTGCGAAGCGCCCGCCGCCCGCGTTCATGAAGACCGCGGCGTCCGACGAGCCGTAATTAGCGACGGCGAGGTCGCGCCGTTTGTCGCCGTCGAAGTCGAAGTCTGTGAGGGCCGAAGGCGTCGCGCCGGCCGTGTAACTCTCCGCGATGGAGAATCGACCGCGGCCGTCGCCGCGCAGCAGCGTGACGGTGCTCGAAGCGGAGTTCGCGACCGCCAGGTCAAGCTTCGAGTCGCCGTCGAAGTCGGCCGCCCTGACGGCGAAGGGGCTCGCGCCCGAGGCGTAAGTCTGCGCCGCGCCGAAGCCGCCGCGGCCGTCGCCGAGCATGACGGTGACGTTGTCAGACTTCGAGTTGGCGACGGCGAGGTCGGGCCGTTTGTCGCCGTCGAAGTCCGCGAGTGTGACCGAGAGCGGCGCGCCGCCGACCTTATAGGCGCCGCCGCTGCGGAAGTCTATGCCGCCGACGTTGAAGAGCACCGAGACGTTGTTCGAGCCCGAGTTGGCGACGACCAGGTCGGGCCGTTTGTCGCCGTCCAGGTCGCCCGCGGCCAGCGCGCGCGGCACGGCGCCCGCGGCGTAACTCTTAACCTTCGGCTGGCCCGTGCGCGCGAAGAGGATTACGGTCACGCTGCCGCTGCCGCTGTCGGCCGTGGCGAGGTCGGGCAGGCCGTCGCCGTTGAAGTCGGCGACGACCGCCGCGACCGGCTCGTGCCCCACGGAGAGACGCGGGCCGTTTGTGAACGAGGGCGCGCGACACGGAGCGACCGTCGCCAGAGCGCGCGGCGCGAAGGCTTGGGCTAACAGGAGTATTGAGACGAGCGCGGCGGCGCGGGGCGTCGTTCTGCGGACGTATGTTTTCATCTACCGGGGAATGCCTCGGCGGGAGGCGGGTTGGACTGCGAACACGCCGCTCATCATGTCATCCGCGGCGCGACGAAGCAAGGCCGGACGGGTGTCTGAGTCAACCTTGAGTATTGCATTGACTCGACCGACGCAAGTATTCTGAACGTCCTTCGCAACGGACGCGATGTCCAGCCGAACGCCCTTTGTGACAGTTATCGTGCCCGTGTGGAACGACGCCGGGGGGCTATCCCAATGCCTCCGCGCGCTCGAAGGGCAGACCTACCCCGAACACCTCTACGAAGTCCTCGTCGTCGACAACGATTCCGAAGAACCGGTCGCCCCCATCGTCGCGCGCCACGGCCGCGCGGAGCTGTTGCGCGAGGTCAGCCCCGGCTCATACGCGGCGAGGAACGCGGGGCTCGCGCAGGCGCGCGGCGAGGTCGTCGCCTTCACCGACGCGGACTGTCTGCCCGCGCCCGACTGGATAGAGAAGGGCGTCGGGCGGCTCACGCGCGGCGGCGGGCGTTTGGTCGTCGCGGGGAAGGTCGAGGTGTACGCGCCCGCGGCGCGGCCGAACGCCGTCGAGCAGTTCGAGGTGCTCTTCGCCCTCGCGCAGAGGGAGTTCGTCGGGAGGTACAGGTTCGGCGCGACCGCGAACCTCTTCGCTTACCGCGAAGCTTTCGCGCGGGTCGGCCCCTTCCTCGCGGAGGTCAAGTCCGGCGGCGACCTCGAATGGGGGCGGAGGGCCGCGGGCCGCGGCTACCGGCTTGAGTACGCCGAAGAGACTCGCGTCCGCCACCCGGCGCGCGACTCCCTGTCGCAGCTCTATTCGAAGTCGGTGCGCGTCGCGGGCGGACTCCACGACCTGCGGCGCATCAAGGGGCGCGCCTACCTTGAGTTCGACCGCGGGCTGCTGTGGGAGCTGCTGCCGCCGGTCAGAACTGTCGCGCGGACGCTGCGCGAGCCGAGGCTGAGTCGCCGGCGCGACCGCGTGAAGGTCTGCGCCGTGCTGCTGTTCGTCAGGTACGTGCAGGCCTTCGAAAGGCTGCGCCTCGCCCTCCCGAAGCTATGGAGTCGTCACACCACGGCCCGCTGAGAGGCCCGCTCGTCTCGGTCATCCTGCCGGTCTACAACCGCGCCGGGTGGGTCGCGCGTGCCGTCGAGAGCGTGCTGACGCAGACGCACCGGCCGCTTGAGCTGCTGGTCGTGGACGACGGCTCGACCGACGACACGCGCCGCGTGCTGGAAGAGTTCGGCGCGCGCATCACCGTCCACGCGCAGGCGCACGCGGGGGCCGAGGCGGCGCGCAACCTCGGGCTGAAGCACGCGCGCGGCCAGTTCGTCGCCTTCATAGACTCGGACGACTTCTGGTACGAGGATCGTTTGAGCAGGCAGTTGCCGCTCTTCGAAAGGCCGGAGGTGGGGGTGGTCTTCGGGAACGCCGTGCTGGTAGATTACCGCGCGGCGGAGAAGCTGCGCCTGAGGCAGACCTTCTTCGACCGCGTCCGCCCGAGCCGCGGGCGCGTCACCGGCGAGCTGGCGCGCGGGTGCTTCTTACCCTTCTCGTCGGTGATTGTGAGGCGCGAGCTTCTGGCCGGCGCGGGCGGCTTCACGCGGGGGCGCGTGGCCGCCGACTACTTGAAATGGGTCGAGATGTCGGTCGGGTGTGAGTTCGACTACGTCGAGACGCCGGTCTTTGAGTACGCCATCCACGCGGGCGGCCTCAGTCACGACCTCGTCGAGACGCTCGAGGATCGCATCGAGGCTTTCAAGGAGATGCTGGCGCGGAACACGGACGGGAAACTCGATGCGGTGCTCCGACGCATCCTCTTCAACCTGGCCCTGAGCCTGCGCGTGGCGCGCGCGCGCCGGGGTTTAGAATCGGCGCGCGCGCCGTTCGTGCCGGCCGCGACGAGAGGCGAGCGTTTGAGCTGGTCTCTCAAGTTCGCGCGCGACCAGCTAATGACGCGTGGCCGCTGGTGGTTCACAAGGATGCGACGTCGTAGCGGGTGGTGGAAAGGATGAAGGATGAAGGCGGAAGGATGAAGGGGAGAGAATCTTTACTTCATCCCTTATCCTTCATCCTTCATCCTTTCCACACCCCCGCGCGCACGCACAGCGAGCGGAAGGCTTCGAGGAATCGCTCCGGGTTGTGCGTTCTGTTGACCCACGCGCGCCCCTCGCTGCCCAGCCGCGCGCGCGCCTCGCCGTCGCTGAGGAGTCTTCCGACGGCTTCGGCGAAGTGCGGCAGCGATGCGCGCCCGTCGCCGTCCCAGCGGCCGACGTAGATGCCGAAGCGCGACACGACTTCGTCAGGGTTCTGGCAACTGACGACGGGCGTCTCACAGGACAGGGCTTCGAGTATACTCATCCCCATCGATTCGTGAATCGAGGTGTTGACGAGCATCCACGCGGAAGAGAGCAGGCGCGACTTCTCCGCGCCGTCTAAGTGCCCCGGCAGCCGCACGTTGGGCGGCAGGCGCTCCGGCCGCCAAGCGCCTTCGCCTTCGAAGTGGTTGTGACCGAGGAGCAGAAACTCGACCTCGGGGAATCGCCCCGCCAGCTCGGCGAACAGCCAGGGGCGTTTAATCGGGTCGTGTCGGCCGAGGAAGATGACGCGCGGCCGCTCGCTCTTCGACCCGCCGGTCGGTTCAAGGTCGAGGGGGTTCGGGAGTGTGTAGACCTCCGGCGCTTTAACGCCGTAGGCGCCGGGCACCTTCCCGGCGAGATGCGTGGACTGCGCCGCGAACAGCACCCGGCGCGCGAGCAGGCGCGAGGCCCTGACGATTCGACCGAGCGACTTGCAGTCGATTTCGTCGATGCCCTGCGGGCGCTCGCCCTCCGCGCCGGGGATGCGGAGGGTGTCTATCTTGCGCACGTCCTCCGGCGTCCTCGGGTCGCGCACCCACACGACGATGGGAGTCCGCGGCAGAGCGCCCGCGAAGAAGCGGAAGCCGGGGCGGTAGTCGATCATCAAGAGCAGGTCGGGGCTGACTGCTCTCACGAAGGGGATGTCCGACAGCCGCCCGCGCCCGCGCGTAATGAGCGGCGTGTTGTGGACGCGCCCGCCGCCGGCCGCGCGCGGGAGCGTCCGGTTGAGGAAGACCGCCTCGAAGCCGAGCTCGGGATGTTCGTTGAAGAGGAGCGCGACCTGCCGCGCGGCCCAGCCGAAGCCGCCGAAGCCGCCGACCTCGCGCCCAAAAAACTCGTTGGCGACGATGCCAACTTTGATAGACTTGTAAGTGTCTCGGGAAGTCTTCACGGCCTGCAACGCCCGAGCGCAAATATACATGAGCACGAAACGGAAGCCACCCGCATGCGCATCTGCATCGTTAAGACAGGCCCACTCACCTACTCAGAAACCTTCATCGGCCAACGCGTCAGAGACCTGCCGGCCGAGACGACGCTCATCCACAACTGGCCGCCCTGGCGCGCCGAAGCGTCGCGCTGGGAGAAGACGCTGGCGGGCCGCGCGTACTACCGCGCGCTCGGCCTGCTCCGCCCGCGCGCCTACCGCCGGCGCATCGACGAGGCGTACCGGAAAATCTTCGAACGCGAGCGGGCGGACGTAGTGCTCGCCGAGTACGGCCCGACCGGCCTGTTCGTCATGGGCGCGTGCCGGAGACTCGGCCTGCCGCTCTTCGTCACTTTCCACGGGTACGACGCGAGCCGGCGCAACACCCTGCGGCGCTTCGGAAAGGAGTACCCGGAGCTGTTCCGGCAGGCGGCCGGCATCTTCGCCGTGTCGCGCGTGATGAGGGAGAGGCTCATCGAATTCGGCGCGCCGGACGAGCGAGTGCATTACGTCACGACGGGCGCGAACTGCGAGCTGTTCGACGGCGCAGACCCCGCGTCTGCGCCGCCGCTCGTCGTCGCCGCCGGGCGCTTCGTCGAGAAGAAGGCGCCGCACCTGACGCTCGAGGCCTTCGCGCGCGTGCTGCGCGAGTGCCCCGACGCGAGGCTGCGCATGATAGGCCAGGGGCCTCTGCTCAGGCGCTGCCGCAAACTCGCCGCGCGCCTCTCAATCGCGCACGCGGTGACGTTCACGGGGAGCCTGCCGCACGAAGCGGTCGCCGCGGAGATGCGCCGCGCGCGACTCTTCGTGCAGCACTCCGTCCGTGCCGAGTCGGGCGACAGCGAGGGCACGCCGGTCTCCATACAGGAGGCGGGCGCCGCGGGCCTGCCCGTCGTCTCGACGCGCCACGCGGGCATCCCCGAAGTGGTCGTCGAAGGAGAGACGGGACTGCTCGTCGACGAAGGCGACGTCGGAGGGATGGCGCGGCGGATGATACGGCTCTTGCGAGACCCGGCCCACGCCGCGCGCCTCGGCGAAGCGGGACGGCGCCGCGTCCGCGAGCACTTCTCTTCGTCGAGTTGTGCCGAGCGTCAGTTGGAGATCATCGAGAGGACACTCGCCGCCCGCCACGCAGGTCAGTACCAGCTGAGGTAGCGCCTGGCACCGACCGCTGTGGCGTCTCACGCTTCCTCGTCCGGTTCTTGCGCGTGCCGGACGAAGCCCGCCTCGACAAGAATCGAAAGTATCAACTCGGCGTTCTGCTCCGCGGTGCGGCCGACCGTGTCGATGACGAGTTCGGGGCTGGGCGGCGGCTCGTACGGGTCGTCAACGCCGGTGAAGTTCTTGAGCCTGCCTTCGCGCGCGAGGGCGTACATGCCCTTCGTGTCGCGCGCCTCGCAGACTTCCAGGGGCGTGTCCACGAAGACCTCGAAGAAGCGCTCGCCGCCGACCAGCGCGCGGCACTCGGCGCGCGTCGAGCGGTAAGGACTCACGGCCGCGCAGATGACGCCGCCGCCGTGGCGCGCGATCTCGGCCGCGACGAAGCCGATGCGCCGGACGTTCGTGTCGCGGTCTTCCTTGTCGAAGCCGAGACCCTTCGACAGGTGCGTGCGCACCACGTCGCCGTCGAGCAAGGTCACCTGCCGCCCGTGTTCAAGCAGCTTGACGACGAGGATTTCGGCCGTCGTCGATTTGCCCGCGCCCGAGAGTCCCGTGAACCAGACGCAGAAGCCCTGCCGGTGTCGCGGCGGGTGGGCCAGCCCGAGTATCGAGGCGACCTCGGGGCGCGTGAACCAGCTCGGGAGCCTCCGGCCGCGTCGAAGGTATTCGTCGCGCACCTGCGTGCCCGAGAGCGAGGCCGTCGGCGTCTCGGGCGTGACGCGGGCCGCCTCCTCGTAACGATCCTCTTCCGAAAGGTAGACCATCTCGGAGAAGGGAAGCGGCTTCACCCCAAGCTCCTCGGCGTGGCGCGCGACCAGCTCCTGCGCGTCCGAAGCGCCGTAGAAGGGCTCGCCCTTCGAGTCGAGTCCGGGGCCGGCGTGGTCGCGGCCGACGATGAGGTGGTTGGCGCCGTAGTTGCGCCGGATGAGCGCGTGCCAGAGGGCCTCGCGCGGGCCGGCCATCCGCATCGCGAGCGGGAGCAGCGCGAGCAGCGTCGCCGCGGGGTCGTAGTAGCGCTCGGCCAGAATCTTGTAAGAGCGGACGCGCGTGTAGTGGTCGATGTCGCCCGGCTTCGTCATGCCGACGACGGGGTGCAGGAGGAGCGTGCCGAAGACGGATTCGGCCGCGCGCCGCGTCAGTTCTTCGTGCGCGCGGTGCAGAGGGTTGCGCGTCTGGAAGGCGACGACGTTGCTGCGGCCGAGGGCTTTGAGCGCCGCGCGCGTCTCGGCAGGGGACATGCGCAAAGCGCGGAAGTCATAGTGGCGCGGCAGCGCGACCGCGCGCAGGGGGCCGCTCACGTAGAGCTCGCCCCAGGTGTTCATCTCGGCGATTGTCGGGTGGCGCGCGTCTTCGGTGCCGTACGCGAGCCTCGCCTCGCGCGCGCGGTTCCACTCGTAAATCTCCTCGACGCGCATGAGGGCGAGCGGGTTGTTGTAGGAGTCCGTGAGGACGACCTCCGCGTCGAGCCTGAGACCGGCGTCGCGGCCGACCGCGAGCGTGACGGGGAGGGGGAAGAGCGTACCGTCGGCGAGCCGCATCTCTTCGAGCACGCGCTCGTAGTCGGCGCGGCCCATGAAGCGTTCGAGGGGAGAGAAGGCGCCCGTCGCCAGCAGCTCGAAGTCGCAGAGGCCGCGCGGTGTGAGCCGCAGGCGCGGCCGGCCCGCGGCGCGCGCGCGCAATTCCTCACGCTCTTCGTCCGCGGCGAGAAGGTTGACCAGCCGGCCGCCGTAAGGAGGGACGAGCGGCCCCCCTGTCTGTGAAACGCCCATTCTCGGTTGACCAGTGTGGATGTAGTTCTGGCTTTGAAGAGTCGGCCCGAAGTATAGCAGGACGGGCCGCGTGCGAATGAACGGCGTGATAGTCCGCGTGTAGATTGTCCGGGCAAGAGAAGGGAAGGCCGCCCGGAATTAGAATCCACCGGGCGGCCTCCCCGTCTTCTTGTCCGAGCGTCTCTACTGCCCGAACCTCTTGCGGTACTCATCCGAAGTGAGGAAGGCCTTGACCATCTCGGCCTGGATGTAGTTGCCGTTGAACTCGCTGAGCTTACCCAGCCAGAAGCTGTAGCCGTTGAAGTTCGTGTCGGGCGCGCTGTCTGGGTCTCTCCTCAGATACCCGAAGTACTGCATCAGCACGAAGGCGTTGTTGGACTCGCGCCGCACCTCCGACGGGTGCTCGGCCACCGCCCGCAGCACCTGCGCACGCGTCTTCGCGGCCGACTTGAGGTCGGCGACCAGACCGTCCCGCTCCGCCTGCGAGAGAACCCCGCCGGCGTTGGCGTTCAGGCTGTCCACGTACGACTCGGGCGTCGTCGCGGTCGGGTACCGGGTCGTGAAGCGGGAGCGCAGGACGAAGGCGTCCACGAACGCGCGCTTGTTCTCCTCGAGCTTCTGCTCCCAGCCCACCGCGCCGACCACGAGGCCCTGGCCGATGCTCTGCGTGTCGGACAGGAACTCGGTGAGCGTCAGCGGCACCGGCTTCGCGACCGAGATGTTCCCGAAGGCGACCTTGTCGAGCCTGTAGACGAGGAAGCCCGTCTGCTGGAACTCGATGGAGAGGAAGAACGCGGCACTGACGTTGATGCGCTTCACCTCGCGGCACTGCTGGTCGGCTCCGCACTGCTCGATCTCGTTCGTCCAGAAGGCGAGGCCCGAGGCGTCGGGCTCGCGGTTGAGGAAGTCCTGGTAGTGCTGGCGGACGAACCGGTTGGTGTTGTCGTTGGGGTTCCCCGAACTCTCCTGCGCGTCGTCGGTGATCTCCAGCGTCGCCACCGTGCGCGCGCCGAGCACCACGCCCGTGCCCGAGACTCCGCTGAGGCGGATGACGGCCGTCTCAGTCCCCTCGACGAAGGAGTCGTCGCCGACCAGGACGGTGATGGTCTTCTCGGTCTCGCCCGGGGCGAAGACCAGCCTGCCCAGCGCCTTCGTGAAATCACAGCGGTCGAGCGCCGCGCCGGTCGTGGCCGAGCAGGGCACCGAGACGCTCGGGATGCTCCCGTCGTCGGTCGCGTAGGCCACCGACGCGGGCGTCGAAGTGTCGCCGGCGCGCTTGACGACTACGGCCAAACCGCCGGAGCCTTCGGCGGCGGTGTAGGAGGACTGCTTGAACTCGATGCTGCCGGGCCGTACCGAGATGTTGACGAAGTCGGTGTCGGTGCGCGCGCCCCCCGCGCCGTTGAAGCCCTGGTCGTTCGTGGTGACCTGGAGCGAAGTCCCGCCGCTGAAAGCCGGGGCGGGCTTGAAGGCGAGGCCGTTGAGGGCCGCGTTGAGGTCGCCGATGGTGCCTGCGAACGTCATCGTGGCGTCGTCGGTGCCGTCGCCCGCGGTGAAGGACAGGTTGGCCGTCCCCCCGAGCGTGAGCGTGCCGTTCGTGACCGACAGGGTGACGCGCAAAGGGTCAGTCCCCGCGTCAACGTCCGCGACCGAGATGGCGTTGGAGTTGGCGGCCGAGAAGACGAGCGGCGTGTTCTGGTCGGTCGTCTGGGTGGCGACGGGGAAGGTGTTGACGGGCGGGTCGTTGACCGCCGTGACGTTGATGGTGACGGTGGCGGGCTGCGAGTCGGCCCCGGCGGAGTCCGTCGCCTTGTAGGTGAAGGAGTCGGGGCCGTTGTAGTTGAGCGCGGGCGTGTAGGTGCGGAAGGAGCCGGAGCCGCTCAACGTGCCGTGCGAGGGGTTCGTGACGACGGTGAATGTAATCGAGTTGCCCTCGACGTCGGTGGCCGAGAAGAAGATGCTGGTTGAAGAATCTTCCGAGGTGCCGATTGACAAGTTCTGCGCCACGGGCGGGTCGTTGACCGGCGTGACGGTGATGGTGAACGTCTGTGCGGCGGAGGTGTCCTGGCCGCCGTTCGCCGTCCCGCCGTCGTCCTTGGCGATGAGGGTGATGGTAGCGCTCCCGTTGGCGTTGGGTGCCGAGGTGTAAGTCAGGGTGCCCGACGGGCTGACCGCGGGCGCGGTGGAGAAGAGCGAGGCGTTGGTGTTGCCGGTCACCTGGAAGGAGACCGCCTGCGCGGACTCGTTCGGCCCGGGGGTGATGTCGGTCGCCCAGCCCGCGACGGTCTGCGGGCCGGCGTCCTCGGCCACGGTCTGATCGGCGCCCTTCGTGAAGGAGGGTGCGTCGTTGACCGGCGTGACGGCGAGCTGGAAGGTGTCGGTCGAGACCGAGCCGCCGGCATAAGTCACCGACAGCGTGATCTGGGCGGAGCCCGACTGGTTCGGCGCCGGGGTGAGCTGCAGCGTCCTGACGCGGCCGGAGCCGCTGACGACGAGCCCCGCGTCGGGGAGGAGCGCTTGGTTGTTGGAGGCGGCCGTGATTGACGTGGCGGCGTTGGCGCCGTCACCGACGGCGAAGGTGAACGAGAGCGTCACGTCCTCGTTCGTGCCCTTGTCCGTCACGGCTTCGAGGGACGAGTGGTACTCGAAGGCGCCGCGGTCGACGAGGTGGGACGTGGAGTCGATACGCGCCGCCCCGCGCTGGTCTGTCACGAGGGGGCTCCCGTTCGAGTCCTGTGCGAGCGGGTTGCTCCCGCTGTCGATGGCGGGGCTCGATGCCAGGAGCGCGTGCGTGAGCGTGGGGCCGCCGTTGTCGGCGAGCGGGGCGAGCTGCGGGTCGAGGGGCGAGGCCGTGGTGCCGAACTGGTCGTAGTTGGATGAGCTGAACGCTGCGACTCCGTCCGCGTTGCCGATGAGGTTGTACCCCTGCGAGGTGAAGGTCTGGCCGTAGACGTCCGGCATGGTCGTGGCGTTGGCCGAGCCGTTGCGGGCCACGATGGAGTTGCGGATTATGACTTTATAGAAGTCGTTGTAAATGTGAATGCCGGCGCCCCCGAACCCGCCCGCGGATGTGTTGAAGGCGATGGTGGAGTTCGTCACGTAGGCCGTGCCCGCGTTCCAGAGGCCGCCCCCCGTGCCGCCGGCCCCGGTGGTGCTGTTGCCGCTGATGGTGGCGTTCGCCAGGTCCAGCCCCCCGGAGTTGTCGATACCGCCGCCGACGCCGCCGCCGAAGTTGCTGCTTTTCCCCGCGACGTTGCCGCTGACCGTGAGGCCCCTGACCCTCATCTGGCCGCTGTTGAAGATGCCGCCGCCGAACCCCCCCTGCCCGGAGGAGCTGGAACCGTCGCCCGTCCGGTTGTCCTGAACGGTGACGTTCGTGAGCACGGAGGCGGTCCCCACGGAGGTCGCGCCCCCCGAGTAAAGGCCCCCCCCGCTGCCGCCCGAGCCGCCGCCGCCGAAGCCGCTGCCGGTGACATTATTGCTGATGACGGTGCCGGCGATGTTCAGCGACCCGGCGTCGCTGTAGATGCCGCCGCCCGGCCCGCCGTAGCCGCGCGCGCCGCCCGTGGGGCCTGTGCCGGTGTTGTTGCCGCTGATAACGCAGTTAGTCAGGGTGACCGCGCCCTGGTAGTTGCCAATCCCCCCGCCGCCGCCGCCGCCGCCGTCGCTATATGTGCCGGGGCCGCCGTCGCCCGTGTGGTTAGAGGTGACGGTGCAGTCAGTCATCTTCAGCGTCCCGGTGTTATAGACGCCGCCGCCCGGCCCGCCCGAGCCGCCGTACCCGTTAGAGAGGCCGCCGCCGCCGGCGCCGCCGTTACCCGTCGCGTTGCCGGTGATGACGCAGCCGGTGAGCGTCAGCGTGCCGGCGTTAGAGATGCCGCCGCCGCCCTCGCCCGAGCTGGCGAACGTGCTGGCGGGCGCGCCGTCGACCGTCTTGCCGTTCGACACGGTAAGGCCCGAAATGCCGACCGTCGTGCCCGAGGTCACCCTGAAGATGCGGTAAGCGCCGCCCGTGTCCCTGCGCACCGTGAGCAGCCCCGAGCCGGGGCCGCTGATCGTCATGCTCGTCGAGATGTCGGGGAGCGCGCCTGACAGGTTAATGGTGCCGTTGACCGAGAAGGTGATCGTGTCCAGACCGGCCGTGGCGTTGGCCTGCTGGATGGCGGCGCGGAGCGTGCAGTTGCCGCTCCCGTCGTTACAGACGTTGTCGGACAGGTTGTTGTCCGCGCCGTCTCCGGTACTGTTAATGTTGAAGGTCGTCGCGGCGAGTGCGGTGGGCTGGTAGAACCCGGGCAGGCACAACGCGATTAAGGCAAGGGCGCCGAGCAGGAGGAGAAGGCTTCCGCGGCGCGGGCCGGCTGTCCTGCGAGTCGAGGGATGGGGCAAAGTTTTTCTCCTTGAGGTGCATGGGGTCTGGACGTGGAGCGCGGTTAAAGACCTGAACACAGGCGGCGGCCTGTGACTTGTCAAAGGTTAAACGTGAAGGCGGAATGCGTAAGTGACCGAGGTCACGAGCCTGCACCGGGGAGGATGAGACTTCGGCTCGTCGAATCTCGCCAGAAACAGACGCGGATTATACGTTCACCTCGGCGTTTACGGAAGCGAAATTTACACACAGGCGCGGGCTGGCCCTCACGTGTACGCGCCGGTGCGAGGCGCGGGCAGGGAAGTTGGGAAGAATGAAATGAGTCGTCAATCAATTCGCGAAGGTGACCGTGTACTCGAAGATACAAGGTTTGTCCTTCGGCGCCGGATAGCCGCAGCCTTTGTCTTCAACCTTCAGAGAATATTCTTTGCCGGCATGTACCTCTCTCAAGATTTCATCCAACACCCCTTCGACGTAGCCCACCATGATGGGGCAGAAAGGTGATTTCTCACCCGGCTCAGGCGTCACTTCTGGAATCTCCGAGGCCAGGAAGTTGTTACTCACGACGAGTTGGCCCGTCTGTGCGTTGTCGCCCGGCACGTGACCCCATGACCCCCACCCCCCGCTCACGTCAAACGTGCACCACTGATTGATCCAGTCCACCGTCGAATTAATGTTTATCTCTATCATCTGCTCGATTGACGGCAGGAAAGTGACGAAGTCTTGCCCGAAGCCTCTCCCCATCTGTCTACCGATGTCTTGCGGGGAACCCGGCTCAACCTCTGGAAGGGATTTCGATTTAACGACGACATCCGAAACTTGCGACTTGTTAACGACCTTCAGCATGAGCTGCTGCAATGTTCTGAGGTTGAACATGATGTGCCGCATCTTATCGTTCCCGTGCATCCATTCCCCCAGCGGCGGGTTCAACCAGAATTGGGTTAATGCGAGCGGCTCGATTCCGGCGTACGCGGTCACGTCGAGAGGGTCTTTCTTGTCAAAACCACCCTTCAGTTCCCGAAACATAAGCCACGAGTTGAGACCTGCGTTCTTCTTCGTCCATGTTGTCGGCGGGCCGACGTATTTATTTTCAAACGCTTCACACCAGACAGGCACCATGCCCGCGAGCGCGCCCGTACCCTTCCATTTGTCTATGATTTCTTTGGGCTCGGTGAAGGAGAGGTGATACCTGAGACCTTCCGCTATGACTCCCGCCTCGGTCTCGAAGATCGCTTCGAGCCTGCCGATGTCCAACTTCCCATCATCGTCCACGACGCCTTCCGGTTTTTTTCCCTGGTCTTTGTCTTCCTCGCGTTCGGGCTTGCTGTCGGGCTCGCGTTTCGTGTTCCCGATGCGTTCGATGAGATGACGAATACTCCTGACGCCGTGCTCGAAATCGTTGTCGTAGATGAATCTGAGCAGCCGCGTGGGGACTGCCCTCAGCTTCGCACCGTACTTCCGGCGCAACAGCGCAATCGCGACGCACACCTTATCGACCTGGCGATCGGACTCATTATCATTCAACGACGGGATATTGATGTGGGTGCCATTTATCCGGGAGACTAAATCGGTGAGCTTATTGCCGCTCCTATCCTTACGTGGTTTATTGGCATTCTTACGTGGTTTATTGGTATCTGGTTTATCGGAGTCGGCTGGCTTATTGGAGCCGGCGGCCGGTTGGAACGCAGCCGTCACTTCATCACTGCTGCCGGCCAGGACGATGACGGCCCGCCCGATCTCAAGGCGGTGGTCGCCCAGCGCAATCCTTCCGTCCCAGAGCAGCGGGAGCAGAAGGGGGTAGTATTCCCCCATCTTACTGTCAAACTCATCTAAGAAGAGGAGGGGCAGCTTACCTCTGACCGTCACGTTGCGCGCCCCGTCCACCGCCGCCGCGAGGTCGTCCGGCCCGCGCATGCTCGCCATATTAAACAGAACGACCTCGACCCTTTTTTTCAGGTTCTTAGTCTTCGCGACGCACTCGACAAAGTGGGACTTCCCCTCGCCCGGGCTGGCCGTGATCACAAAGTTAAGCGGCTGTGAGTTTTTCTGGTCTTCGGCATACTCCTCAATCCGTCTGGTGAACTCGATAATTTTGTTGGTGTGTTTGTGATCTAACGTGGCATACCCCGGAAGGCATTCGAGGCTTCGTTCGACCA